>Ga0126369_10000349_pt1 | contig 29959 bp, 23 predicted proteins | sample PanSoiMetaPlot_1_FD_109646 | JGI IMG/M metagenome (GOLD analysis project Ga0126369, IMG submission 109646) | Tropical forest soil microbial communities from Panama - MetaG Plot_1 | ecosystem: Environmental > Terrestrial > Soil > Tropical forest > Bulk soil | place: Panama | collected 2016-02-17
AACGCTATCGAGTCTTTTGGGATCAGGCGGCGGAGTTCATTTCCCCAGCCAATCTTGCCTGTGATCCGTTCCAGACGCTGACTTTCAGCACCGACGCCAGCTTCTATCGACTGGTGCCGAAGATCGTCGTTCAGGTGAGAACGCGCGAAGAGGTCTCTCGACTGCTCGGTGTTGCCGCTCAACTGAGGACGCCGGTCACTTTTCGAGCGGCCGGAACCAGCCTGTCAGGACAAGCGGGCAGCGACTCGATCCTCTTGGTGCTGGCAGGCGGCTGGCGTGCACATTCGATCCACGACGGGGGCGAGAAAATTACCCTGGAGCCCGGAATCATCGGCGCCCAGGCGAACGCGCTGCTCACTCGCTATGGTCGGAAGCTCGGCCCCGATCCAGCGTCCATAGGCTCCTGCATGATCGGGGGGATTGCCGCCAACAATGCCAGCGGCATGTGCTGCGGCACCAGCCAGAACAGCTATCAGACCGTGGACAGTATGCGAGTCATCCTTTGGGATGGCACCCTGGTCGACACCGCCGACCCGCAATCCCGCTTTCAGCTGGTGGAGCGTCATCCCCAATTGGTGGATGGGTTGGCGGCGATTCGGGACGAAATCGCGGCTGACCCGGAGCTCGCCGAACGCATTCGGCAGAAGTACCGCATCAAAAACACCACCGGCTACGGGCTCAACTCGTTCATTGATTTCCACGATCCGATCGACATCTTGCTGCACCTGATGATCGGTTCCGAAGGAACCTTGGGCTTCATCGCGGAAATCACCTATCGCACGGTGCCGGAGCATCACTACAAGGCAAGCTCGCTGGTGGTGTTTCCGGACATCGCCAACGCGGCCCGGGGTATCCAACGGCTCAAAGGTGGGCCGGTCGCTGCGGCGGAGATGATGGACCGCGCCTCGCTGCGTTCGGTTGAGGACAAGCCGGGGATGCCGCCCTACTTCAAGGGTTTGAGCTCCGATGCTTGCGCGTTGTTGATCGAAACCCGAGCACCAGATCCCGATTCGCTCTCGCGCCAGATCCCCGAGATCAAGGAACTGCTGGCGCCGATCCCGACGCTGTTCCCCGTCGAATTCACGGACAAGCGCGCGGAATACGAGCGGCTCTGGGACGTGCGCCGTGGGCTGTTTCCCGCGGTGGGGGCCGTTCGTCGCGTGGGGACCACGGTGGTGATCGAGGATGTCGCGTTTCCCATCCACCGTTTGGCGGATGCCACCGTGGAGCTCCAGAAGCTTCTGCAGCGGCACGGGTACCCCGAGGGAATCATTTTCGGCCACGCTCTCGACGGAAATCTGCATTTCGTTTTCACGCAGGATTTTGGAACGCCGGAAGAAGTCCTACGCTATGAGCGCTTCATTGGCGATCTCTCTCAGATGGTGGTGCAGAAGTACGACGGCTCCTTGAAAGGCGAGCACGGAACCGGCAGGAACATGGCGCCCTTCGTGGAGCTCGAATGGGGTGCCAAGGCGTATCGGCTGATGAAGCGGATCAAGTCCCTGTTCGATCCGCTGGAGCTGCTCAATCCGGGTGTGCTGATCAATGACAATCGCCGGATTCACCTGGAGAACCTGAAGGCCCTTCCGGCGGCGCACGAGATCATCGACAAGTGCATCGAATGCGGTTTTTGCGAGGTGAGGTGTCCTTCGCGAGAGGTCACCACCACGCCGAGGCAGCGGATCGCGATTCGCCGCGAGATCGCGCGCCTGTCCGCCAACGGATCCGACCGACGCCGACTTCGCCGCCTGGAGCGCGACTACCGCTACCTGGGAGACGAGACTTGCGCTACCGACAGCTTGTGCGCCACGGCGTGTCCGGTTTCGATCGACACCGGCAAGTACACCAAGTACTTACGAGCGCAGCGACACGGACGCGCTTCGAGCGCCGTGGCGCGAACCCTGAGCTCCCACTACGGCCAAGCTCATGCCGCCTTGAGGACGGCGCTGAGCGGCCTTTCCTCGCTGCATCGTGCGCTAGGCACCAAGGCGATGACCGCCTTGACTAAGTCGGCACGGGCGCTTTCGGGCGGATTGCTGCCTCAGTGGAATCCGTGGATGCCAAAGCGAGCAGGAACGCCGCAACTGCCCACGAAAAACGGAGCCAGCCAGGAGGTGATCTACTTCCCGAGCTGCATTTGTCGCTCCATGGGTCCAGCCCAGGGAGATCCAGACCAGCGCGCGGTCTTCGATGCGATGCTGTCGATTTTGGGAAAGGCCGGCTACCGAGTGCTGTTTCCGCAAAAGCTTCCGGAGCTGTGCTGCGGTATGTCTTTCGACTCCAAAGGATTTGCCGCTGAAGGGCAGCGCAAGGCGGACGAGCTGCGAACCCAGCTTTTGGCGCTCAGCAGAGAAGGCCGGATCCCAGTGCTTTGCGATATGAGTCCTTGCGTCTATCGGATGCGCTCGACGCTTGAGTCTCCGCTTCAGGTCTACGAGCCGGCCGAGTTCATCCACCGTTTCTTGCTCGAGCGCCTTCGCTTCGAACGACAGCGAGATCCGGTGGCGCTGCACGTGACTTGCAGCTCGGTGAAGATGGGTGTTGGGACCGCGCTGGAAGCGATTGCCCGGGCTTGCGCCGAAGAGGTGGTGATTCCCAGCGATGTTGGTTGCTGCGGCTTTGCCGGGGACCGAGGATTCACCTACCCGGAGCTCAACGCCTCCGCCCTTTCGAATCTCAAAGCCAGCTTGCCGCCAAGATGCCGCGCCGGCTACTCGAACAGCCGCACCTGTGAGATTGGGCTCTCCTTACACTCGGGTATTCCCTACCAGTCGATCGTTTTTCTGGCGGACCGCTGCTCCCAGCCCATTGGCGGGTAGAGCTACCTGCTGGTGAGCTTGGTTCGCAGCGCGAGCTGTCCCTGACGGCAGAAGTTGATCGCTTCCGCCAACGACTTCACCGAGTACTGGTCGGCGTGGAAGCCCATGGAATTCTCCGAGACCAGGAAGTCGATGTAGAACTGCGCCTTCCGCTGAAAGTTTCGGGCCGTGGCAAGCTCCGCGTCCGGAAGGTTGGCCGCCTTTGCGGCCTTGATGTCGTGGATCAAATCCATCAAAGCATCCATCGCCAGGTTGCGGGTATCGAAGAAGCGGGTTTGAATTTCTTCGACTCGGTCCTTGAGCTCCTGTTCAGGCCATCGATGGCACGTCTGGCAGGCGCGATTGATGTTCAACAGCGGGCTGCGTACCCAGTGGTCGCTGATCTTCAATCCGCCCTCGCGTAGGTAGGGCATGTGGCAATCCGCGCAGGCCACTCCGGAGCGCGCGTGGATGCCTTGGTTCCAGGTCTCGAATTCGGGGTGCTGCGCCTTGAGCACATCCGCTCCCGTCTCGGCGTGGGTCCAGTCCTTGAACTTCGCCTCGTCGTAATAGGCGACGATGTTTTCCAGTTTAAGGCCCTTGGCCCAGGGATACACCAGCTCCTTTTCTGGTCCTTTGAAGTAGTACTCCACGTGGCACTGGCCGCAGACATAGCTTCGCATCTCCTGCCGCGTGGCCATGGTGTTCACCTGGTAATTGGCCGTTCCTTGAGAAGCTTTCAACGCGCGCATTGCCTGGATGAACGCCGGGCGGGTGATCCGCAGCTGCATGCTGTCGGGATCGTGGCAATCGATGCACGCCACCGGGTGGGTCACCAACTTGCGCGCTTCGAAGTAAGGCATGCGGTCGATGGCTTGGAAGCCCTTGAAGATGTCGCCGTTGCCGAGTTTCCTATAGGCGACCACCATCGAGGCGTGGCAGTGGAGACAGGTGCCTGGCTGTTTCACCACCTTCTGCCGCTCGGTGAACGTCTGATCCGTCAACATGTAAGCGTGACCGCGCTTTTCGCGGTAGTCCTTGGAAAACGCGTATCCCGCCCACATCTCTTTCAGACGTGGATCCGCCTCGAGCTTCGATGCAGTGACGATCTCGCGTGGATCTCCCTCGGTCGGCGAGTGCGGCAGGGCCTCGCTGCCACCATACTTGGTCCGCTTCTGGTCGACGGTCCTCAAGTAGAGATCGTACTGCATCGGGAAGTTCTTGCCCCAGATCGCCGGATCCTCGATGTCGTCGTTCAGGTCGACGACTTGGAAGAAGGGAGTCTTCGCCTCCTGCTTGTGCTCGAAGATGTTGATCAGCAGCCCTGCGATGGCGACGGTGGCGACCGCCGCCAAGGCGACGGTCAGAAACAGAAGCCAGCGCGTGCTGCTGGAAGTTGGGCGATTGGGATCCATCGAGGGTCTCCTTTAGCGGTTGCTGATCACATACGACGCCGCCGAGTGTCCGACGTTGAAATGGCAACGTACGCAGGAAACTTCACCGGCGGCGTGCAGCGCCACGATCGCCGAGGTGATTTCTCGGTGACATCCACGGCAGGCGCCCTCGGTGATGTTCCGATTTCGGCTCTTGATGTGAATCACGTCCGGGAAGTTGCCGGTGGTGAAGGCGAGGGAATGAAAGAAACCATTCGTCGCTTTGGTGGCGTACTTACCAACCAGCCCGTGCGGCGTGTGACAGTCGTTGCAGGTTGCAACCGAGCGATGGCTCGATTTGAGCCAGGCGTCGTAGTTCTCCTGCATCACATGACAATTGGTGCAGCTCTGCGGATCGTTTGAGAGATACGAATAGCCGCGCGCGTAAACAAAAGTATATACGCCCAGCCCAAACGCTGCCCCGAGCAGGACCCCCAGAACGATGACTGCGAGGTTCGTTTTCACAACCCGCGTCTAAACCAGAAGGCTACTTCGCCCGTTGCGACAAATCCGAATAGCAGCGTGCCGGGGGGTGGCCTTTCTCCACCGGTAAATTTCGCGCCGCCCAACCTGGTTCGATGGTCCTGCCCATCGGGTCCCTGGCGCCGCCAAATCCCGCGCGTTGGTCCACGACGTTTTGGTAGCCCGCCGCTTCGAGCAGTTGGGCCGCTCGCAGCGAACGATTTCCCGACATGCATCCCACGACGATGTTGGCGTCTCTAGGCAGAGCCACTTCCACCACGCGCATGAAATCTGGATTGGGCAACATGCCGCGTGGTCCGGCGTGCATCAGTGGGATGTTGATCGCTCCCGCCGGATGCGAGGCTTCGAATTCCACCTCGCTGCGGACATCCAGATAGGTCCAGCCTTCATCCATCAGCGCCTTGGCTTCGCTGGGGGAAATGCGTTTCACACGCTGCCCCTTTCAGTCGTGGACGCCAGCCGTGGATGTCGCCGCACCGCGACCGGGCTCGGCGGGCGCGGTGGCGATTGGACTCAACTTGCGTAGCCGTAGCTCTTCGTTGAGGCTGCCAACTTCCTTGCTGATCAACGCGTCGAAATGAGACTGAACGTCCTTCAGCTCGCGCTGCAAGGCGTCGATTCGCTCGAGTTGATAGCGGGCCGGCTTCCCCTCCCAACTCATTAAGGCGCCGTAGAGATGCTCGGCATGCTCGCGGATTCGCTCCTCGCCGGTAATTGCGCCACCTTCCTTGGTGGCGACGACTTCTTTTCTGACGTCCTCGAGACGGTCGGCGAGGGTGCGAAGCTTTTTGTGCAACTCGTCGTTCGCAGGAAGCGCCTTGAGGCGAGCTTCGGTCGAGGAACGGGCTCCTTCGATGCGGTCGACGAGCGTGCTCATCGAGCCGAAGAGGGCGTGCATCCGCATCACCGCATCAAATTGCTGCCGGCGGTCCGCGACCGTGTAGGGGGCGCGGCGATCCAAGCCGATCTCCAGCTTGGTCTGAATCACCTCCAAGCCCTTGGTGAGCTTGACGGTGTAGGTCCCGGGCAGGACGCGAGGGCCTTGCGAAGCCATCATTGCGACGGTGGCGGCGCGGGGAACCCGCGGAGGTTTGACTTGCATGCTCCACGAGAGCCGATTGATTCCGCGCCGCTTGGTTCCCACGATGGTGTCGATCGGCTTGCCATCGGGATCCAGGATGTCAAGCTTGATCGGGCCAAACAAATGGCGCGAGCGTTGATAGTAGGTGATCATCGCGCCGCCCGGAGGATTGGTACCCACGAAAGTTGCGTCTCCCTCGGACCAACTGCCGCGACCGTTCATCCGTTGCTGCACTGGTCGAGACGGCAAGAACGCCACCTCCTTGCCGAGCAACTCGCTGGAGAGAGCGCGCAACGGCGTGAGATCGTCCACGATCCAAATCCCGCGGCCGTGGGTGGCCATCACCAGGTCCTGATCTCGCGGATGGATCTGCAGGTCGCGAACCGCGACGCTAGGGAAGTCTCCGCCCTTGAACTCCGCCCACGTCTTCCCGGCGTCGACGGAAATCCACAGGCCGAACTCGGTGCCGACGAACAGAAGCTCAGGCCGCACCACGTCTTCTTTCACCACGTGCGCATAGCCGCGAACACCTTGCGCTGGAGTAACGATCCGCGTCCAGCTCTTGCCGAAATCGTTGGTTCGGTACACCCAGGGGGTCATGTCCCCGAACGTGTGCCGGTCAAAGGCGGCGTAGGCGGTAGCGGCATTGAATCGGCCCGCCTCCACCCAGCTTACCCATGAGGCCTTGGGCAAGCCTTTGATCGCGCCCACCACGTTGGTCCAAGTCTTCCCGCCGTCGCGCGTCAGTTGGACGTTTCCATCGTCAGTGCCCACCCAGAGGGTCTTGCCGTCCAGTGGAGACTCGCTGATGGAGTAGATGGTGGTGTGCTCCTCGGCCGAGGAGTTGTCCACGGTGATGCCGCCCGACAGCTCCTGCTTCTGCTTTTCGGGATCGTTGGTGCTCAGATCCGGAGAGATTCGCTCCCAGGTATCTCCTCGATCGCGGGAGCGGAAGAGAAACTGAGATCCAATGTAAAGGACGTTCTTATCGGTGGGGCTGATCTGGATCGGCGCGTTCCAATTGAGGCGGAGCTTCTCCTTGTAGCCGGCCTTGGGCTGGATGTCGCGCCAGGAGCGGGTCTTGCGGTCCACACGGCCCAAGAATCCGCCCTGCGATTCCGCGTACACCGCATCCGGATCGGTCGGATCCACGACAGCCCAGAAGCCGTCGCCGCCGTAGAGATTTTCCCAACGCGAATTCGAGATTCCGCCCGGATATGAAGAATCGCCAGCCCACGAGCTGTTGTCCTGCAGACCTCCGTAGACTTGGTAGGGATCCTTGTTGTCTGCGAACACGTGGTAGAACTGCGACACCGGAAGGTTCTCGGATTTCCACCATCGGTTTCCACCATCGTACGAGAGCCACAAACCGCCATCGTTGCCGCCGACGATGTGCTTGGGATTGTCTGGGTTGATCCAGAGATCGTGCCAGTCGCCGTGTGCGCGGGCGATTCCACCTGGCCCAAATCCGCCGCCAACGCCGGAGGAGAAGCTCCGGCCCCCGTCTTCGCTGACGATCAGGGCGAGATCCGTCTTGAAGATCCGGTTGGGATTGGTCGGATCGACCACCAGCTTAGCGAAGTAGAACGGCCGCCAAACCATGTTCTGACTCCGGTCGCGCGCCTCCCAGGTCTTGCCGCCGTCGGCCGAGCGATAGAGCGCTGAGTCCTTGGATTCGAGCACCGCGTAGACGATTTTCGGATCCGAGGGCGCGATCACCACGTCGAGTCGACCCCAGGGTTTCGCGGGCAGGCCCGACTTGGCGACAGAGGTCAAGTCGGTCCAGGTTTTTCCGCCATCTGCGGTGCGGAAAAAACCACTCCCGCTCGGTTTGTCGGGACCGTCGCCGCCGGAGCGGAAGGTCCATCCCTTGCGCCGAAAGTCCCACAGCCCGGCGAACAGCACCTCCGGATTCGTAGAGTCCATGGCCAGCCCCGCACAGCCGGTGGAGAGGTTCGAACCCTTGAGGATCAGCTTCCAGCTCTTCCCTCCGTCAGTGGTCTTGTACAGACCGCGGTCGGGGCTGTCGCTCCAGAGCTTGCCCGGGACGCAGGCGTAGACGATTGACGAATTCTTGGGATGGATCGCGATGTTGGAAATCCGCTCCGACTCGCGAAGCCCCATGTTCGTCCAGGTCTCGCCCCCATCGGTGGACTTGTAGATGCCGTCGCCCACCGAAACCGAATTTCGGGTCCAAGACTCGCCAGTTCCCACCCAGACGGTCTGCGGGTTGCTCGGGTCGATCGCGACCGCGCCGATGGACTGCACCGGCTCTTTGTCGAACACCGGCTTGAAAGTTGTGGCCCCATCGATCGACTTCCACACCCCGCCACTCGCCGCGCCGACGAAGAGGGTCGTCCGTCCACTGTCATTGCGACCCGCAATCGCAGAGATTCGTCCGCTCATGGTCGCGGATCCGATGTTGCGGGCGCCCAGGCCAGAGACGATGCCGCTTTCGAACTGTGGCGTTCCCTTGTTCGCGCCAACAGGCGGACGGCTCGCCTGCGCGGGTGTTGCCGCCGCGTTGGTGGAAGGAACAATGATCCGTTCCACCTGGGTCCCCGCGGCTGGGAAACGAAAGGCGGCGTTATCGATCTCGACGTTTGCCTCTGCCCTTTCGATGGTGATCTGCATTCCCCGGCGACCGCCCTTGGGCCCGGTCTCAATCGAGAACGGCATCCACACGCCATCCACCTGCTCGTAGCTGCCATAGTCCGTTTCCGTGGTCCGCTCGACGCCGCGGATTCGGCTTTGGCGCACCAGCCGGATAGTCAGAAAGTAATCTGGGTCGAGGAAGATGTATTCGATGTTTCCGTCTTTGAACACTACCCGGACCTTGTGCGCCGGCGTACCGTCGACATCCTCGATTCCAAGGTACTCGACCCGGTGCCCCTTCTCACGCCAGCCCACCAAGGGCCCATCAATATCGGCGTTCTGAGCCAGCTCCTTGGCGTCGTCGCTAGACATTCGACTAGGGGTCTTTCGTCCTCGAAACGGCTCCACGCTCCAAGCATCGGTGCCGTCGAATGCCTGCACGCCGGTGAGGCCTTGACGCGTCATCTCCAAGCGGATCATCCCCGGTCGTTTGATCACTTCGCCCCAAGCGGATTCGAAGCTTCTGTCTCCAAAGCCTAGGGTCACCTTGCCGGTGAAGCGCACGGAGTGGATGGCTTGCAGCTTCGCCATTCCACCGCGCGCCTCGACATGGCGAGAGATCAATTCATCCAGGGTGAGCGCAAGTGTCGCGCTCGCCGGCAAGCACACCATCGCGGCGACTAAGCCGATCATTCTTCGCATTGGGCACCTCCGAAGGCGGCCATCCTTACCAGAGGGGGCAGGACGCGCCAATGGGAAGTGATCAGACTAAGTCGCGAAGTTCCAGGACTACGGCTCGCTTTTGTTCTTTGGACTGCACTGTGAGCCGAATCTTGGTTCCCGGTGGAGCCGTTCTGAAGCGTTGGCGGAACGCCGGCAGGGGAAAGTCGCGCCAACTCTTGTCATCGATGGCCACAATCTTATCGCCCACGCGCAGCCCGGCCGCCGCAGCCGGCCCGTTCGCGTAGATGTCCATCACGGCGAAGCCATCGCTCGACAGATTGATCCACATGCCGGATCGATCGAACACATCGCGAGCGGTGGAGTTGGCGTTCGGCTTGAAAATCAGTCGCTGATGCCCGTAGTCGAAGGTGATGTTGAATTTCTTCAAAACGCCGCCGCCGACGTTCCCGGCGATGTACGGGTCGGTGAAAGCTCCCTTGGATTGAAGGGAAATCTCGGTAACCGGCTCCTTCACAACCAGGCTGCCCAGTCGAAGTTCCTTGGCGCGGGTGATTTGCGAGCGCGCCGGTCCGCCGACGCCCCAACCGGTGACGCCTTCCACTTTCGGGGCATACCGAGCCTTGAGGCCGTTCTTCTCCACGAAGGGCGCCAGCAGCGAAAGCGAGGCACGGCTGCCGGTGTCGATGTCGAACGCCCCTTTGAGCCCGTCGATCTCTCCGTCGATCTGCGGGATGTGGTAGTTGAATTTGAAGGGAAGGACGGTGCCGTCGCCTTTGTACTCGTAGGCGGAAGGCGCCGTGAGCGTCAGCAAGCTGTGCTCGTAATCGATGGAGACCACGAATCGCTTGAAGATTTCGTATCCGACGAGCCCAGGGATCGGCAGGCCCTCAACCTCGGCAAAGGTTTGCATCGGATAAGCGGCGAAGAGTTGATTCGAGAGGGACACGTCCCCCAGCTGCAGCTTGTCGACTTTCACCAGCCCGACGTCTTCGGACTTCTCGCCGACGCCGCGCCCCTGCAGCGCGCCTACCGGTTTGAGCCCAAGCTCGGTCGCGAGCGGGGGGCTCAGGATGTTCGCTCCACCGGTATCGCAAAGGAAGGTGAAGGGGCCTTTTCCGTTCAGTTTCACCTTTACGTAGATGTGGTTGTTCGCCAGCTCGAAGGGGACGACGGTCGACGTTTTACCTCCCTCGAAGGCGTAGTCCGGCGGTGGAGGGGCGGGTTTTTGAAATAGGCTCGTGTCGATCGCTACATTGAATTCCACCTTCTCCAGCGTCACGAACTGGTCGTACTGCTTCTCGCCATTGGTGGATCTCTGCTGGAAGGGCAGCTTCACTCCAGAAACCGCTCGATAGTCGGAGAAATAGGTGGTTCTCGTTTCGAGCGCGCTTTTTTCAACGATTCGATTGAAGAGTGACGTCGCTTCGTCGATCCAGAGATCGAAGGGGCGACCGGCTTTCGGAGTGATGCGCAGAACGAAGTACCGCTTTCCGTCCTCCGTCTTCTCGGTGGGAGCGTCCATCGTGGTGGGCCAGCGCTCCGGAAACCAATACGACAGGCTGCGTCGGTAGGCCTCGTTCGCTGCGGCCTCGAGCGCATCGGCGCCGCCTTCCTCCCGAACCTGCTTGGAGGTGTCCTGAGACCAGACCACCTTCCCGTCGAAGCCCTCCGCGCCGGAGCTGGGGCCCAACTCATAGCGGTCGAGATGCCGCCCCGTCAGCACGTCGTCCCAGGATTCCCCTTTGCCGGTCAGTCCCGAGGTGGAGAGCTTGGCGATCGAGTGGCTCGCGCGAATGGTGTTCCAAGCATCTCCGCCGGTCGCCTGCTTCGATTTGGCGAGAATTTCTTTGGCATTTTGCTGGGCGAGGACAGAGAGGGGCATCAGCAAGCCGAGGCAAACTCGAAAGAGCACATGAGCCATGTCGGGCTCTTAGTACGGACTCGGCTGGAGTGCATTGCTTTCCAGATCGAGGCGAGGCAGTGCGTCAACGAGCGATGGGCGCCAACACAACCTGGATTTCTCCGGGCAGAAAAAGGGGGTAACGGCAATTGCCGCTACCCCCTTTCGTCGCACCTGCTGCAACAAGTGGCGAGTGCCTCTCAGTCGCCGCTCAATCTCCGATTACAAAGAGGTGGCCGTCGTTTTGAGTGAAGATTCGGCCCTGTGCATCAATGGCGAGTGGAGTGTAGGCTGCTCCCAGCGCCAAATTGGTGAAGAAGTGCGTCGCCTGCGGGCCAGGGGACCCGTCGTGCCAGGTGCCCGTGTGCCCCTGCGGCAGAGCGTAGAGACGCCCGTCCTCGCTGTTGTTGTAGACGGTCCCATTGCCATCCACGGCGGGCGCGTTGATGCACCATTCAAACCCGTTCGGGTGGTCAGAGACGCAGTGCTGGGGTTGTTCATCACCGTGGCAGCTCATGGTGTTGGTGCTGTGGAACTTCCACTCCGCAACCATGTGATTGTTTCCGCCGCAGCCATTACTGGTGCAGAAGCGCTCCGTCTGAGTGCCGCTCAGCTGGGTGATGTAGAACGGACCGGCCGGGACGCCTACTGGCTCATGACACTGGTCACAGTCGCAGACGATGTTTGCGACCTCGGGATTTCCCTGGAAGTTGTTGCAATAGAAGCCTTCTTCCTCATCGTAATGGTTGTCCTTGATCACGACGGAGAAGGTTCCGCCGTGCTGCCAGACTGCAGGTGTCGAATCCCAGCCGAAGTCGTACCAGGAGATGAAGTCACCGTTGGAGCGGAATCTAAAGACGTAGCCGCGCGAGACGTTAAAGCGGGTCCACGATCCGTAGACCACGCTCCCGTCAGGGAGCACCGTTGGAGAAGATGACGACTGGTCAATCACTCGCCCCGCCGGCATCTGGTTGGTGGCTGGGTCGACCCCACGGTGATTGTCGTCGTAGGTCCCCCAACGGCAGTGGCCCTTCTGGATCGGATTCTGCTGGGTCGCTATCGGGATGATCACTCCGCAGCCGTCGTTGAGGCCCCGGTCGCGCAGCGTCGCCTGCCACTTCGGCGTTAGGTCGGGATTCACCGCGATCACGAAGCTGTAGCGGGAGTTGAAGTCCGCCGTGCTGACCGTATAGATGGTGCCATTCAGCGCGATCGCGGGAGCGATGTTGATGCCAGGTCGCTGCGGCCCGCAGGGAGCAAACCCTCGAATGAAGTTGGGGTCATATTCGCTCGTCGGGTCACTGATGACGACACCTGGCGGCCAGGGCAAGAAACTGTTGTTGACGCTTCTCACGCAGGACGTGGGCTGATTAGGCACCAGAGTCGAGTAGCTCACCTTGCTGGCATGGTCTGAGGGATCAATCTTGACCAGCCAGCTGTTGACCGTGCTCTCGTCCCCTGCACTCGGGTTGCTCGGGTCGAAGTTCAGCTGCAGGGCGTTGAAGAAAATGTTCCCGTTGTTGTCCGCTGAGAGTGGCCCCGCCACATAGACGGTTGTGCCGGCCGCGGCGTTGTACCCGGGGTTGATCAGGGAGACGACGCTCCCGTCGCCTGTATCCAGCTTCCAAACCGTGCCGTGGGCACCGGGCACGTAGATGAAGTCGTTCGCGAGGGCAGCGTGGAAGACCGGCTCCCAACCACCGACCAGATCGGCCGGCTCCGGCTTCCAATCGCTTGCGAAGGTCCACATTTCAACCAGCTGGCCACCTTGCCAGTGCAGCCGCTTCTCGTTCCAGATCTGGGTGTTCCAGTGCGTCGCGGTGTTGGTGCCGTCGTCAAGCGTGTACGTTCCGGTTTTGAACATCATGTAAGCATCCTGCTGGTGCAGAAGGGTGGCCTGATAGTGAGCGAGCAGGCTGCCACCCTGGTCTATCTGCTCCTGCGGTACGAACGGGTCATAGGTAATGTTGGCGAGCTTGTTGCTCAGCGACTGGCCCACTGTGTTAACGAAGCCTTGATGCTGTGGGTTTTGACCCCATTGCGCCCAGTTGGTCGTGGGCGGGTCATCATCCTGCGCGAAAGCTTGCAATCCCGTCGCGAGAAGAAATACCGATGCGACACGTATTAGGTGTTTCATGCGAACCCCCGTGAGTTGTGTTACTGCGCTTACTGCTGTCCCCCGTGACCGGTTCCCCCGGTCTGCAAAAAGCGGCCCCTTAAACTGTGCGGTGACCAGCTTAGGCGAGGGGGCTTTTGCGCTTTCTTCTCCCTAAGTCAAGAAGTACCTGAGGTGGATTGTTCACTGACCGAGCGGTCGGTGCGACTCGAAATCGTGTTGTCTCACTCAGGTTTCAGAGCGATGGCGACGACGTAGCGACACCTTCACGGACAGAAGGCGGAAGGCCCACGAGCTCTTTGCTTTCGTCCCAGAGTCTCTTCGCGAGGCTCTCATCTTTTGCGAGGAATGACGGGTCTCTCGGGAGATTGCTTTCGAAGTAGAGCCCGCTCTGACTTGAAATATCAGGACTGGTCGCAAGGTAGAGGATGGTTTTTGCTCCTTCGGCGGAGCTGATCATGAATCTTTTTGCGAGCGCCAGGAGAGGATGCGTCCAACGCGGCGCGCCGCTCCAGATATTGCTTGCAACCGCTCCGGGGTGAAGCGCATTCACGGTGACTCCGATCCCGGCGAGTCGACGCGCTAGCTCCCGCGTGAAGAGGACGTTGGCGAGTTTTGATCGGGAATAAGCGCGCATGATTTTGTAGCCGCGCTCGAACATCAAGTCTTTGAAGTCCAAAGTACCTCGATAGTGAGCGGTCGAGGCCACGTTCACGATCCGCGACGGAGCGCTCTCGATCAAAAGGTCCAACAAGAGATGCGTAAGCAGGAAATATCCCAGGTGGTTCACCGCCAGCGTGGCTTCGATTCCATCTTCGCTCAGTGTCCGCTTGGCGAAGACCGTCCCGGCGTTGTTCACCAGGACATGCAGTGAATCGTGGCGGCTGCGAAACGCGTTGGCCAATTCGCGAATCTGCTTCTGGGACGCGAAATCGCAGACCAGGAACTGCACGCCGCTTGAACTGGATCGCCGACGCACCTCGTCAGCCTTCGACGCCGTCTTTGCCGCGGTGCGTCCCACCATCACCAAGGTTGCTCCGCGACGAGCGAGCTCGACGGATGCTTCGAAGCCGATTCCGCTCGTCGCGCCTGTGATAAGTACGGTTTTTCCGGTGAGGTCCATCATCTCACCTTAAACCGGTTGCTTGTCCCAGTGGCAACGCTGGTTTCTGATCCCGCCTAGTCGCGAGGACGCTGAAACCGTTCTTTGGAGCGAGTCGCTTCGCTGCCTCCGAGCAAAAACGGCCATCCCAAGTCAAACCCGCAGATGGTGAAGATGAAGCCGATCAGGTTCAGGCCCAACAACGCAAAAACAATTGAAAGGAAGATGTGCACGTGTCGCTCGGAGTTTATTGCCGGCTGTACCGGTGCCGCGACATGCAACTTTAGCCACTCAACTGAGGGGGACCAAGCAGTGGGAGCTTGTTGTCCGAGGTAGGCCGCGGTTGTTCGAAGCTAGATCGAATTCGCCAGCCGCTTGGGAGCGATCAGCCGATAACTGTCGGCGACGAGTTGAGTGACGCCCTTCCAATCAATCCTGCGATCGAGGCGGACTCCCACCCACCCCTTGGGTCCGACGTACGGTGGAACGAAAAACTGCTCTGAGTCCGCGTTCACCAGCACTTCTTGAGCGCCGCGCGGTGCTTTGCACCAGAGCGCCACTCGACCATCTCCGTGGTGGTTGTCCATGTACATCGCGAAGTTTTTGTCGCGAACACGGAAAGTTACGTGCTCGCCGAAAGGCTTCTCCCTCGCCTCCGGAAACGCGAGACAAATCTTGCGAAGGCGTGTGAGTGCCGTGTCAGCCATCGACGTTGCCATTTCTGCACCGCTCGTCGGCGCGACCGATCGGCCACATTACCTTACGTTTCCCCAAAGGGTATGCTCCTAGCTAAAGGCCATGAGCGAGCCCACTCTCGAGATATTTGCCGACTACGTTTGACCCTGGTGCTACCTCAGTACGGTCCGTACTGATCGGCTGCGGCGCAAATTTCAGTTGCGGCTTCGCCATACCCAATTCCCCCTTCATCCTGAAACGCCGCTACAGGGACTGTTGCTGAGCGAGCTGTTCGCCGGCCGAGGGTTCGACCTCGAGGCGATGCAGGCGAGGATGAAGAAACTGATGGACGCGGAAGGGCTTCCCTACGGAAACCGCACCAGGACCTTCAATTCCCGATTGGCTCAGGAACTCGGAAAGTTCGGCGATCAGAAAGGCGTTCCGCAGATCGACGATGCGCTCTATCGCGCCTACTTCGTGGACGGGGCCAACATCGGCGACGTAGGAGTGCTGCTCGACGTCGCACGTCGAGTTGGAATTCTGGCCGACGAGGCAGAAACTGTTTTGAAACAACGCACCATGCGGGCGGCAGTCGACGCGGACTGGGCCCGAAGTCGCGCGCTCGGGGTCACCGGTGTCCCCACCTTCGTGATGGGCCGGCGAGCGGTGGTTGGGGCACAGCCGTACGAAGTACTGGAGGAATTCGTCCGTGCCGAACTGGAAGCTCCGTCACAGCGGTAACACTCCCTCCACCACTTCCATCAACCGAAGCCGCCGGCGAGTTACATCGCTGGTGCCGTTCAACAGCCGCTCGGTTTCCAGCAGGACCCGCTCGAGAGGGAAGCGTTGCACGAAAGGATCGTGGGTGGGCGTTCCATCGCGGACGACCGGGGTCCAGGCCACCATTTCATCGGCGGCTCCAGCCATCAGCGCTTCGGCCGCGGCGAAGGCCAGCCGTCCAGCCACCATCCGATCCTGATATGTGGGGTTGCCTCCACGCACCAGGTGTCCCAGAACGGTGGCGCGTACTTCGAGGTTGGGCACCTCGGGGGTTAGCCGCTCTTGCACCTTCTCGACCAAGCGGTGACAGGGAACTTCCACTCCTTCTGCCTTGATCACCAGCACCCGTCGCTTGGCGCGCTTGAGGAATGCGTCGCGAACGATTCGCGCCACCTCGTCCACCAGGGATTCCTCGCTGCGGCCTTGTTCCCGAAACAGCACCGCGTCGGCTCCCGCGGCCACGGCGCTCGCCATCGCCAAGTATCCGCACTGCCTACCCATCACCTCCACCACGAATGCGCGCCGGTGAGCCCGGGCAGTGTCGGAGATTCGATCGCAGGCCTGGATGATGGTGTTGAGGGCGGTGTCCACTCCGATCGCCGTTGCGGTACATCCAATGTCGTTGTCAATGGAAGCGGGGACGCCGATCACCCGAGCGCCCAATTCCTGGCAGAGCAGATGAGCGCCGGCCAACGAGCCATTTCCGCCGATGACGATCAGACCGTCCAACGAAGACAACGTCTTACGCGCCTGAGCGCGGCCGGCCTCGGTTCTGAAACGGTCGGAGCGCGAGGAGCCGAGAAGCGTTCCCCCCGAGCCGCCCGAGGAATCGACCTCGGGCTGAACCGCGTGGCCGGAGACTTGGGTGGGGACGGCGCGCGTCAGTTCGTGCGCGCGGCCGTCGATCAGGCCTTCGTAACCGTCCTCGATCCCCAGCACTCGAACGCCGCGGGCGGCGGCGACTTTGGCAATGGCGCGAATCGCCGAATTCATGCCCGGCGCATCCCCGCCTGAGGTCAGTACCCCGATGGTTTTTCCGACCACCGAAACCTCCGGGCGGCACGATCCCGCTGAGCGCGGCGAAAGGCAAGCTCGGAGGAGGAAAGCCCGGCGATCAGCTTTTGGGCTCGGCCTTCGGTGCGTCGCGGCCGATGTCGGCTCCAAAAGTGATGTCGACTTTGAATTTCGGCGGGATGTTGTCGGGGTTGTCGGTGTAATTCGTCACGCCTTGATCATCCACCCAGCGGTAAGCGTGAAACGGAACCTCGGCGTGGTTCGCAGGCTGAGATGCGCTGTCGGTCACGGTGATGCACCCGATGCCGTCTTCCGTTGTTTCGGCGGTGCGCCCCGCGGGCACCTCAAGCGCCTCTCCCGTACAGTGAACCGTCCCCGCATTGTCCACCCACCGGAAGATCGGTTCGGCTGAAGCCCCGAAGCCGAAAAGGCCGATGCCAAGGATGCTCGATGTCAACAACTTGCTTGGATGTATCATGTTTCACCCTTCCCGCTCCCTTTCTCACACAGATGTACGACGATGTAAATTGACGATTATTTGACAACGCATGGCCCCTCCGGCGGTTCTGCTCGCTGCGCCAGCTGCATTCCAGGGTCATGAAAGACCCACCCGGGATCCTCGAATATCGACAAAGTCGCTCAGTGGTTATGTGGCCGCCTGATGTTGAATGGCCAACGCTGCCCGCGGGCGCACGTCCTCTGCGAACGGCGCCCACCGAAACGCCAGAACCTAGCGGGATGTGGCGGCGGGTTTGCTGTACAAATCGATGACCCGGTCGATGGCTCGACGGCAAACCGAGCAGAACGGAACGTCGTCCCGTGAAAACATGATGCAGTCCAGCTGCGGTCGAAAGTAGCCCTTGGGCTCGTAGTTGGCGCCCTCGAACGCCCCGACTTTCCCGGCGTACTTCTCCGCCCCTAGAAATTTGGTCTCCTCTTGCTTCTCTTCCTGGAAGAGGGCATCCATGTCCGATTCCGGTCTTCGCTCGGCGCGAATCTGCTTGCGGCGCTTTTGAATGCTCTTCTCCCACTTTTCGAAGGCATCCTTGTTCCAAGGAGTGGGAATTGGAATTCGCTCGGAGAGTAAGGACTGCCACTTCAGGCGACTCAAACTCTGCACCGAGGTGACGTTCGGCTCCCACGGCTCAGGCCGGGCTGCGACGCTTTCGTACGCGCTTTCGGACGTGAAGTACTCATCCGCCAAACCCGCGAGGTGGTGCCCAAATTCGTGAATGAACAGGTACGGAGCCCACTGTGAGTCAGCGGCCGCGGTGCTGTAAAGGTTGTAAATGCCTCCTCCGCCGTAGGTTCGGCCGTTCACCAGAATCACCACCGCTTCGTAAGGCGCGTTGGACGCCACTTCTCGAAACGTCCGGTTATCGAACGTCAGGATGTAGCGTTCGGACCCGAATGCATCGTAGGTGGCTCCGACGGCGCTGCGCACGTGAATCCCGAGCGATGGCCGTGAGATTCCGGGCTCCGTGGAGACGGGACACAGGCCCCAGACGTTAAAAGCCTCCCGCCGTTCCTTGAAGGGCGACACTTTGAACAACGCGTCGGAGAGCCGGCGCATGTCGGTCTCGCACTTGGCGCGCTGCGAGGCGCTGTAGCCGTCGCCCAAAAGCAGGACGTCTAGCTTCTCGGACGGAGGTCCGTGGCTCTCGATAGTGATCAAGGCTCCGGCGGATGGAGGCGGGGAGGGGTCCACGAAGATGTCCGCGGGGTCCACGATCAAGGACCACTTTTCTCGAAACCCGTTGTCCAGCGGGTCTCGCTTTTTCACCAGAATCTGAACGGGTTTGCTGGGAAGTGGAAATCGAAGCGACTCGTGGAAGGTTCGAAATCGCTCTTTCGCTTCGGAAGTGAGCTCCCACTCGCCGTAGATGGAAGAGTAGCCGCGAGAATACAGAAGTTGATTGGTGGCTCGGTCGCGCACTTCGAAGAAGTACTTTCCGAGGTTGGTATCGTCGATGGGCTGCAGGGGATTCCCCGGCCAGGGGAGAGGCTCGACGACCAAGCGGTCAAGGCTGAAACGCTCCTCGACGGCGTTGCCCGTGTGAAAATAGTCGACTCGAAAAGTCTTCGGCGCCGCGGCCGCGGTTAACGCCACCGCGACTAGGGAAAGTTCAGCGGTCATGGCCGGATGGTACAAAAACCTACTTGGGAGACGACAAAAACCTCGCTCCTCTCCACTTTCTCTACTCTGTGGCTGTTTCGCCGCCTGTGGCGTCGGGCCCGACCCAATGAGTCGTGGCCAGACCACAGGTCCTACATCGGCGGTCGCACAAAGCTGCCCGATTACACACCGTTAGATTCCGAGGACGGTAGGCGTTGGGTTTGCATGGGCTATACAGCGTGAATTGCGTTGTCTGTATGGCCGCGTTGTCAGCGGTGCTTGGCTCACCCCCTTTGGGCGATAGCCCACTGGCCTTGCGCCTGACCTCGCCCGCTTCTGCCCAGCGAGCTGAGGGCTCCATTACTTCGTTCCTCGGTCGAAATTGGGGCGTGTTGCACAGCTGGGCGGGCTGGAACGTGACTCCTTGGCTTCGATTGCGGGTCGAATCGATCGCGGGTGCGCACGGTGAGAGCGCGATCGAGGCCTCGCTCATTCCCTTTCGCACCTTCGTGCGGCCGGCGTTGACCCTGGAGCGAGGAAGCGGCTGGATGGGCCAAGTAGGACACGGCCAGCGGACAACCAAGGCAACTGATGCTCCTGGGCTGAACCGTAGCTTTGCTTACTATTACGACGCTGCGTACCTCGGGGCGGAAATAACGACCTGCTGGTTCGACGTCGCGCTCAACCTGGGGCTGAATCGCGCTGAGATGTCCGGGTACAACTTCGGGAGCACACTGGAGGGCTCGTTTGGCCCGGACGATGTGCAGATCGGACCGGCCGGCAAGCTCGTCTTCCTCGTCCGACTCTGAGACGGTCTCAGCGGCGGACCTGTCCCGTACCGCAGACGACGAACTTTTCGGTCGTCAGCTCGCGTAGACCCATCGGTCCATAGGCGTGCAGCTTCGATGTGGAGATGCCCATCTCAGCCGCCAGACCCAATTCACCCCCGTCGTTGAAGCGGGTGGACGCATTCCAAAGCACGCAAGAGGCGTCCACTTCCTGAAGGAAGCGCTCGGCGTTTTGCCGATTGGCGGTGACGATGGCGGCGGTGTGGTGGGACCCGTATTCGGCTATGTGCGCCAAGGCGTCGCCGAGCGAGGGCACTGTGCGGACCGCCAAAACGAGATCCAGAAACTCGGTGCGGTAGTCGGACTCAAGGGCGGCAGAGCACGGGATTCCCTCTCGCGCCAGTGCCGTCGCGGAGGTGGAGTCCACGCGCAATTGAACGCCGCCCTCGCGAACCAAACGCCGAGCGAGCTTGGGCCAGCCATCGCTTAAGGCCCACTGACGGTTCAACAGCAAGGTCTCGAGCGCATTGCAGACCCCCGGCCGCTGAACTTTGGAATTGAAGACGATCTCCTCGGCCATTTTCGAATCCGCCGACTCGTCGACAAAGACGTGGGTGATTCCTTGGCCATGGCGGATCACCGGAACCCGAGCCATCTCATCCACCATCGCCATCAGCTGCGGGCCCCCTCGAGGAATGACCAGATCCACCCCGCCCACCGCCTGAAGAAGCTGTTTGACCGATTCTCGGGAATCATTCTCCAAACGCTGCACGCAGCCGGTGGGTAGACCCGCTTGGTTCAAGCCTCGCTGTGCGGCCTTCACCAGCGCAGCGTTGCTGTGACCCGCCTCGCGACCGCCGCGCAACACGATTGCGTTTCCGCTCTTGAGAGCCAGCGACGCGGCTTCGATGGTGACGTTCGGCCGGGCCTCGTAGACGATCGCCAGCACGCCGAGGGGGACCCGGCGCCGAAACACCTCGAGTCCGTTGGGACGGGTGCCGACCTTCCGCATCTCGGAAAGGGGATCCGGCAGCGCAGCGACTTCGCGCAGCCCTTTGAGCATCGCCTCGAACCGAGTCTCGTTGAGAAGCAACCGGTCCAGCAGAGCTCCGGAAATTCCTTCGCGTGAAGCGGCTTCCATATCCTCGGCGTTGGCCGCCAGGACCTTCGTCCTCTCCGCACGCAACACATCCTCGATGGATTCCAACCCTTGCCGGCGCAACAACTCGCCGCTGACCGCAAGCGTTCGGGACGCCGTGCGCGCCCCTGCCAAAACCGCGGTGACGTCGATGTCCATGCTCAAGTCGATGGCTTGAGGATCACCAGGTCGTCACGGTGGATCACCTCGTCGCCCAAGTGGTAACCGAGGATGCCATAAATCTCTCCAGTGCGCCTGCCGCGGATCATCGCGAGCTCGGCGGACGAATAGGCGCACAATCCCCGCGCAAATACGGCTCCGTCGGGGCCGGCGATATCCACCGCGTCCCCCCGGGTGAATGTTCCCTCAATGCCCACGATCCCACTGGGCAGCAGGCTGCGCTTGCGCACCGCCAAAGCTTCCGCCGCGCCGTGGTCCAGACTCAAACTTCCCTTGGCCCTAAGCGTGTGGGCAATCCATTGAGCGCGGCTGGACATCGCGCGCGGCGCTGGAAGAAACAGCGTTCCCAGCTCCTCGCCGGCGAACAGCCGGTCCAAGACTCCGCTGAGTTTTCCCGGCGCAATGACGGCCAGGGCTCCTCGGGCGGCGACGCTCCGTGCCGCGGCAACCTTGGTGATCATTCCGCCGGTTCCCGAGCCGCTGGTGCTTCTCCAAATCAGCCTCTCGATGCGTTTGTCTGAGTACTCCGCGTGAGGCACGCAGCGGTCTCCATCCAAGAGGCCGGGCGCAATCGAGAGCATCACCAAAAGCTCGGCGTTGAGCAGGTTCGCCACCTGTCCGGAAAGAGCGTCGTTGTCGCCGAAGGCGATCTCTTCCACCGAAACGGTGTCGTTCTCGTTGATCACCGGCACCGCACCGCGCCCGGACAGCTCGGACAAGCAACTTCGCGCATTGAGAAACCGCTGGCGATCCGCCAGATCGGCGCGGGTGAGGAGCACCTGGGCCACAGTTCTTCCAAAGGGCGCGAACGCGTCGCTCCAAAGGCCGATCAGTTGGCTTTGTCCGACCGCGGCGCAAGCTTGTAACGCGTCCATCTTCTTGGGCCGCTGTGCAAGCGCGAGCCGCGACCTCCCGAGCGCAATCGCGCCCGAGGACACCAGCGCCACCTGACGGCCGGTGCCGAGGAGGTGCTCGCACTGTCGAGCAATTTCCTCGGCAACTTTGCGATCGATCTGGCCGCGTTCATCGGTGAGGACCGCAGTGCCGATCTTCACCACCACGCGGCGAACATTCTTAAGGAGCCTCGCTCGGTGCACTCGAAGGACCTCTATCACGCCTCGGTGTACACTCACCCTCATGCTCCAGGCGAAACGGATTTCGGTGATCGGCGCCGGCAACATGGCGGAGGCGCTCGTCAAGGGACTTGTCGGGTCCGGCAAGGTGCAGCCGGACGATCTGTGCGTGTCGGCGCGGCGTCCCGAGAGGGCCGCTCAATTGGCGCAACGCTACGGCACCCGCTCCACCTCGGACAACGCTGGCTGCGTGGCGGGCGCGGAGATCGTCATCGTGGCGGTCAAGCCGCAGGTGCTCGGCTCGGTCTTGGCGCGAGACGCTGCGCGGATTCCCGCGTCCGCGCTGATCGTATCGGTCGCGGCCGGGGTGACGACCACGGCGATCGAATCCCATTTGGGGAGACCTTCGCGGATCATCCGCGCGATGCCGAATACCGCGGCGATGGTCGGATGCTCCGCCACCGCGATCTCGAAGGGAGAGCACGCTACCGATGCCGATCTCGCCTCGGCTCGGGCGATCTTCGAGGCGGTAGGTAAAGTGGTGGTGGTGGACGAGGTGCACCTCGACGCCGTCACCGGCTTATCGGGGAGTGGACCGGCGTACATCTTTCTGATCATCGAAGCGCTTGCGGATGCCGGCGTCAAAGTGGGGCTTTCGAGAGAGGTCGCTTTGACGCTCGCCGCTCAGACGCTGCTTGGCTCAGCCCACATGCTGCTCGAGACCGGGATTCATCCGGGTCAGCTCAAGGATCAAGTGACGTCTCCAGGCGGAACGGCGATCGCAGGGCTTCACACGCTCGAGGCCGGAGGCTTACGCACCACGCTCATCGACGCCGTCGAAACCGCTACCCGGCGCGCCAAGGAGCTCGGTCAGTCACCGGAACCGGCGCGCAAGTAGCGCGGCCTGTACTACCAGCCGTGTACGCCGCCGCCGTCGTTGGTGAGCTGGTTCGAATTGTCGGTCGAGTTGCTGCCGCCGCCGCAGGCGCTACCTGCGGCCAGCGCGAGTGCCGATCCGCCGACCACCAAGATCTTGAACAACTTTTTCATCTGCATTGCGTTTACCTCCGACGGGAAGGGGATCGACTTCAGCGCGATGCCTGGCCCATCGCCGGGGTTCGGCCCATCGACTTCCACATCCTCATACCCGGAGGACACGGCTGGGTGTCGCTTGTTGCCTGGTTAACCGCATAGGAGAGTTAACTACTTAAAATCGCTGTTGTTCTTCGAGGCGGGCAGACCTGCGGCCGAACGGCCGGCCGCCACGATGGAGCCGAAGGCTCCTCTTTTCCTACGGCCGTGTGCGCAGTTTCCGCCTAAGCTGGTGCGCTTTTTTTCGGGCCGCCCTCGAAGCAGGTTCATGCGTTTTCTGCCGTGTCTGACTGCAACGTTGCTCCTAGCGAGCAGCCCGGGACTCGCAGAAACTGCGGTCCCAGAGCCGGCGCTCACCAAGGCTCCCCAGCTGATTCGCTCGGTCGAGCCGATCTATCCGGAACAGGCGGTCCGCGAGGGTCTTCAAGGCGAAGTGGTTTTGCAGCTCGATCTGGACCCCGAAGGCCGGGTCCGGTCGGTTCAAGTGGTGGTTCCCGCGGGACATGGGTTCGACGAGGCGGCGGTCGAGGCGGCAAGACAATTCGTGTTCACCCCGGCGGAGGTGAACGGAAAGCCGAGCGCCGTCTCTGTCAATTACACGCAGCACTTCGTTCTTCAGACGCCGACCGTCCCGACGCCGACAGCCAGCGGAGCTCTGACGGGCCGCGTTTTTGAGCGTGGGATCAACAAGCCGGTGATTGGCGCTTCGGTCTTGGCGAATGATGGAACCGTTCAGACCACGACCGACGCTCGCGGGTTTTTCTCGCTCAGTCTTCCGGCCGGCGGCGCGCGGATCGAAGTGGTCGCTCCCGGGTACGATCGATTTTCCAGCGAGGAGCAGATCAAGGCCGGTCGACGACTCAACGTTCGCTACAACCTCAGGTCTCAGTCCGAAGGACTGGAGGCGGTGGTCCGAGGCGAAAGGGACAAGAAGGAGGTGAGCCGGCGTTCGCTGGACCGCACCGAGCTAGAGAAGGTGCCCGGCACGTTCGGCGATCCGATCCGGGTGATCCAAAACCTGCCCGGTGTCGCTCGGCTGCCGTTTTTGGCGGGTCAGATCATCGTCCGGGGCGCGTCACCGAACGACACCGGCACCTATCTGGACGGCGTTCAGCTGCCGCTGCTTTACCACTTCAATGGCGGGCCCTCGGTGATCAACTCGGAATTCTTGGACCGAGTGGACTTCTACCCAGGAGGTTTCGGCGCTGAATACGGGCGAGCGATCGGCGGAATCATCGACGTCTACACCCGAAAGCAGGACAACTCCGAATGGCACGGATCCGTCAAGGTGGATCTGATCGACGCCAGCGCTTACGTCAGCGTGCCGATTTCGAAAAGCTGGAGCATCAGCGCCGCGGTGCGCCGCAGCTACATCGATCTGGTGCTGCCGTACATTTTGCGCCGAGCCCGCTCGACCGCCACGGCGACCCCGCGATACTACGACTACCAACTGCGGCTGGACTATCACCCCCCCGAATCCAAGCACAGCTTCAAGGTCTTCTTCTTCGGCTCGGACGACCTTCTCAAGATCACCAACAAGGACACCGTCGCCAACAGCTTCCAGCTCAACCAGCACATTGGCTTCGAGCGGCTGATGGGCTCTTGGACCTATCGCTCGCAGGGTCTGGCGATGGTGGCCGAGCCCTATATCGGACACACCTTGAACAACAACGGAAGCGGGCTTTTGCTCCTGAACCAATCCAGCTTCAACGCGGGACTTCGCGCCAAGCTCGAGTATCAGTTCGCGCCGGCGTTCCTCGGACGGCTCGGGCTGGATCTGCTGGGCACCCGCAGCGACATCACCACCGATCTGCCGCCGCGCGGCTCTACCTACCGTTCTTTCCCGGGTGAGCAAGCGTCGGCCGATCTGGAACAGCTCACCCAGCGACGCTGGGTCTACGACTACGGCTACTGGGCGGAGGGAGCGATCAACTTTCCGTTTGGACTCAAGCTCTTCCCCGGGCTGCGGGGAGACGTTTTTTCGCTGCGCGGGCAGGTCCGTCATTCGCTGGACCCTCGCCTCGTGATTCGGCAAGCGCTGGGCGCGGAAGCACGCACCGCGATCAAGGCCTCGATAGGGCTCTACCACGAGCCTCCTCCGGTTCAGTTTCTCGATCCGGTCACCGGCAATCCGTCTCTGCCGCTTCAAGCCGCCTTTCAGACCTCCCTCGGCGTCGAGCAAAAACTCACCCAGGCCCTCGGACTGGACATCACCGGCTTCTACACGCGGCGATTTCAGCTCGCGGAGCGATCCAATGCCATCGCCATCCTGCCCGATGGAACGCCAAAGCCGGTGAACTTCGACGACGGGGCCGTCGGCCGCGCCTACGGGGTGGAGATCTTTCTTCGACACGAGCTGAGCCGGCGGTTCTTCGGATGGCTCGCCTATACGCTTTCCTGGTCCGAGCAGAAGGGCCGATACGAGCCCAACTACCATTGGCAGGGGTTTGATCAACGCCACATCCTGACGCTGATCGCGCAGTACAAACTTGGCCGCGGCTGGGAATTGGGCGGCCGATATCGCCTGGTCAGCGGACTTCCAACCACCCCATACATCGACGCCACCTTCGACGCTGACTCCAACAGCTACCATCCGATCAACGGCGGGTTCAATTCCGCCCGCCTGCCGCTGTTTCACCAGCTCGATCTTCGCGTCGACAAAACCTGGACCTTCGAGCGCTGGTCGCTGGGCATCTATCTCGAGGTGTTGAACGTCTTCGACATCCGAAACGAGGCCTTCCGGTTGAACGATTACCGATACCGCACCCAAGGAGCTGTGACGGACATTCCGATCTTCCCCAACTTGGGGATGAAGGCGATTTGGTGAAAGGAACGTTCATGCGAGCTTGCTCATCAGCGCTGGTGATGGGGAGCCTGTTGGCGGTCGCCGATTGTACTTCCACGCTGGACAGTCCGGACCAAGTGCACGACTTGAGGCTGTTGGCGATGCGGGTGAATCCGCCCGAAGTGATTGTCAACGGCGACAACGGTGTGCCGACCGGTCAAATCATCTCGCCGCCGATTGTGGTGACCGCGCTGGTCGCTGACCCGCAGGGAATGGGCCGCTCGGTACACTACGTATTCTCCACCTGCGCGCAGATCGACGAGAGCGATTCCCTGGTGGACAACAGCACGCACCGCTGTTTGAGCGGACAACTCGGCTATCGGGTGTTGGTGGAAGGGGACTTCGTCCCGGCGATGTCGAGCGAGCTGGAGATGACCTTTCGCCCCTCTTCGCAGCTGCTCGGTGAGGCGCAGGGTCTCGACCGCTACCAGGGATTCGGTGGCCTGCCGTTGCCGGTCCAGCTCGAGGTGCGAGCTGGTGGGGAGGACGTGGTTGGCTTCAAGCGAGTCGTTTACAGCGCGCCGATCACCTCTCCACCGCAGGCGCCGAACACCAACCCGGCTCTTCTTGGCGTTACCGTGGATGGCCAGGACTGGGCAGCGTCCGATTCCCTAGCATTCACTCGCGCCGACCACGTGCTCGTCCCCACGCCAGATCCGAGCTTGGTGGAGTCCTACCAGCGCCTGACGTTCGATCATCAGCTGCTGCAGTTTCACGAAACCTGGCGCTACGCCTTCTTCACCACCATGGGTAAGTTCAACAATCCGGTGACCGGGGGGATCAGCAACCGTACCGGGGAGCCGATCGACCCGGACAGTACTTGGTCGCCTCCCGGTGCACCGGCGTCGGGCACCGTCACTTTCTGGTTCGTGGTCCAGGACGGTCGAGGAGGTGAGAACTGGATCAGTCGCCAGGGGCAGGTTCGGTGAGCGAATCATGCTCGCGCCGAACGCAGGCAAGGACTCCGATGGCGCTCAGGCCGAGAAAGGACAGCGGCGCCATCACCGGGGGTCCGCTGAGCTGAGGCTTGATGCCCCCGTTGTCTCCCGGCGGCAGCGTCCATGCCAGCAATACCCGCCGGATCGCCCGTAGCGGCTGGCCGTCGCTGTGGAGCCACAGCCCAGTGCCTCCAATCGCCATGCCGAGCGAAAAACCGATGAGCAGCAGCCACCGGCCCCAGGTGCGGAATGCGATGAGGCCGACGGTGCCGAACAGCAGCATCGCAGCGCAGTACACCAGCGGAATGTAGCTTTCCCATCGCTCGCCGAGGACCTCCCGGTGCTCGAAGCGAATCTCCAGCATCAGGACCAGGATGCCGCCGAGCAAAATGGTGACGATTGCACGCCGGAACCTCGCAACTGAACCGAGCGATTTGTTTGCTGTCACCTTGATGGCTTCTGGCGAAGGAGCGAACTGATTCATAGCCGCTCGGGCCGGGAGGTCAAATTCGCCCTGCTGCTCGCCAGGCGGGCAGGGCTTTCCCTTCGCAAAGATGCAATCGCTCCTCGAGACGACGCGTACTGGGAGGAGTTCACAGCATCGGAGGAACAATGACTTCAGTGTTGGCTGTTCTCGGCAAGGCCTCCAGGGGGGATAGGCTCTTCGATTTTGTGGTTTTTGGCGCCATCACCGCGGGTTACATCGCCCTGGCAGCGTCCCTGGCCGCCGCGCTTAGTTCGGCGGGTCAGACGGGCAACACAACGCCCGAGCCGGTTCAGCAACTCCGCAATGCTCCCGAGCTGCGGGTCTGCAAATGCAAGAGTTCGGAAGCGGTGGATCCGACCGACTTCGAGATTGAGAGCGGCGCATCCGTGCACTTCACCTTGGCGCGCGCAGCCACAATGGAAAACTGCAGCTGACCGCGATTTTGCCTCGCGCAGTCAATTCACTCATTAAGCGCGGATCGCGGTATGATGTTCAGTCACTGGTTTTGGAGGAAGCGGCATGGTGACTGCACGTCCGCAAACTTGGGTCGGAAGCAGCGAATTTGAAGAGGCCTACGAAGATGAACGCGACTCGCCGGGAGAAGTGTTCGGCGAGCCGCTGAGCAAAATCCCGCTTAGGCCGTTGTTGTTACTCAGAACGACGGATTTGGTGGCCGACGCCATTCAGGCGATGAACGACCGCCACATCGGAGTCTCGTTGGTGGTGGATGCCGACGGCAGGCTCGCGGGAATCTTCACCGAACGCGACGTGCTGCGAAAAGTCGCCTGTCGCGAGCTCAACCTGGACACCCAGGTATCCAGCGTGATGACGCCGGATCCGGTGACGCTGCCTGAGCACGCATCCATCGCTTATGCGCTGCAAAAGATGAGCGTCGAGGGGTATCGCCACATTCCGCTCGTCTCAGAAGATCATCGGCCGCGCGGCGTGGTTGGTGTTCGCGACATCGTTCGATGGCTCGTGGAGCTGTTCCCGGAAAGCCTACTGAATCTTCCTCCGGAGCCGGTGAATCCTAGAAGCGTAGATGGCGGCTGAGCACTGACGGACGTACACCGGCAAGAACTGGAACGGACAGTCCGGGATCTTTGCAAAGCGCGCGAATTAAATTAACTAGGGTGGCTGAGCAGAAAGCATGGAAACCCTAGTTCTTAGTGCCGTTTACGAACCGGTTGCTCGAATTCCCTGGCAGCGCGCGATGACTTTGCTCTTCCTGGGAAAGGTCGAGGTGGTCGAGGAGTACGAAGATAGGTTCGTTCGATCAGTAACTTACGAATTTCGAATGCCTTCGGTGATTCGTTTCCTGCGGGCGCTGCGAGGACGCAAGAAGGCGATCAAGTTCTCTCGCGAGAGCGTCTACGCGAGGGACAAAGGTCTTTGTCAGTATTGCGGGGACAAGGTTCCTCGCCACGAGGCCACGTACGACCACGTGATTCCTCGCGTCATCGGCGGAGCGACGCATTGGACGAACGTGGTGATTGCGTGCGTACCGTGCAATCAGCGCAAAGGTGGCCGCACTCCGGCGCAGGCGGGAATGAAACTGCTTTCGACACCGGTCAAGCCCAAGCATCTACCGGAGGTCTTTAGGCTTTCTTTCACCTACGAGCGCGGCATGCCGCACTCCTGGAGAACCTGGCTTCGGGACATCTCGTACTGGCACGGCGCTCTGGACGAAGGCTGAGCAACTTCGGGCCCGTATTCCGCGCCTGACCCGCTTGCCGATGCGTCTGATGCCCTTGCGGAGGTGGTCTGACTGGCGGAAGATTGGGCCGCTGTCGTCTAACACCGTCCAAGGTATGACATGAGAGAGTTGGAAAGCAGCGGCGATGTCACGAGGATTTGGTCCGCGACCACTCCCTGGTCTGGCCGACCCAGGATGGTGTTGCTGGTCTGGGCGCCCACGGGCATCTGTGAATTCGAGCTGCCGGAAAACGGCACCCTTCAAATCGGGCGATCTTCGTCCTGCGGGGTGGGGATCCCGGACCCCTCGGTATCGCGGGTCCACGCGGAAATTACCGTCAAACCGGAAAGCATGCTGCTGCAGGATCTGGCCAGTCGGAACGGAACCTTGGTCAATGACCAGCGACTCTCGACGGAGCCCGTGCCCCTGCAGCTCGGAGACTACCTGAGGTTTGGGAGCGCCGAGGCCCAGCTGCAGCTCTCGAGCCGCCAGTACAGTCGGCCTTCGGACCCGATTCCGGAACAGTCTTTCATGAACCGGCTTTTGGTGGAGGGCGAACGCTGCGTTCGATTCAACACCTCGCTGTCGGTGATCAGCCTCGAGTTGGGCAGTGAGGCGCAAGAGAAGCAACTCGACCTCAAGCAATTGGTGCGTGAAGGGGTCCGGGCCACGGACATCGTGACCAGCACCAGCACCCACCAGTTCGATGCGCTGTTACCGGACTGCGGAAAAAAAGCGGCCTGCGCCGCGGCCCAACGGATTCAGGGCTCGTTGGAAGGATTTGGAATCAAGGCGCGGCTCGGGGTCGCCGCGTTTCCCGGAGACGCGCCGAGCGCCGAGAAGCTGCCGATGGCCGCGCAGATGGCGCTTCGGAAGGTGACAGGCAGCGGCTTCGCGGCGGCGAACGAGGCCACCCGGGTGTTTCAGATCGGCTCCAAGGAGATC
>Ga0126369_10000350_pt1 | contig 29867 bp, 26 predicted proteins | sample PanSoiMetaPlot_1_FD_109646 | JGI IMG/M metagenome (GOLD analysis project Ga0126369, IMG submission 109646) | Tropical forest soil microbial communities from Panama - MetaG Plot_1 | ecosystem: Environmental > Terrestrial > Soil > Tropical forest > Bulk soil | place: Panama | collected 2016-02-17
GTCGGCCGTTTCAACGTCGCCAACCTGCTTGGCGTGATCGGCGTACTCCTCGCCGCCGGATTCACGCTGGAGGCAGCCGCGGAGGCGGTCTCGCGGCTCGAGCCGCCCCCCGGGCGGATGCAGCGGCTCGGCGGCGGCGAGCGGCCGCTCGTCGTCGTCGACTATGCGCACACGCCTGACGCGCTCGAGAAATGCCTCGGCGCGCTTGCGGCCGTCGCGCGCGCGCGCGGCGGGCGTCTCGTGTGCGTCTTCGGCTGCGGCGGTGATCGCGACCGGGGAAAGCGCCCCCTCATGGGCGCCGCCGCCTCGCGCTATGCCGGTTTCGTGGTGCTGACGAGCGACAACCCGCGCGGCGAGTCGCCGGCCGCGATCATCGACGAGATCCGGCGCGGCGTGTCGGTCCCGCACGAAGTCCATGTCGACCGCCGGGCGGCGATCGCCGCCGCGATCGCGGCCGCCCGCGCAGGCGACGTGATACTGCTTGCCGGCAAGGGCCACGAGCCGTACCAGGAGATCGCGGGCGAGCGCCGGCCTTTCGCCGACGCGGAGGAAGCGCGCAAGGCGCTGGAGGCCTGGCGGCCATGATGCTGCTCTCGCAGGCCGCTGCCGCGCTCGGCGCCACCGTCGTCGGCCCCGACGTCCGGTTCACCTCGGTATCGACCGACAGCCGTACGATCGGGGCGGGCGCGCTGTTCGTGGCGCTGCGTGGCGATCGCGTCGACGGGCACGACTACGTGGGCGCCGCGCGCGAGAGCGGCGTGGCGGCCGCGATGGTCGAGCGCGTCGGTGGCGTGGCGGCGCAGGCCGCCGGCTTGCCGCTGCTTGTCGTCGGCGACTCGCGCCTCGCGCTCGGCGCGCTCGCCAAGCACTGGCGCGGCCGCTTCCGGATCCCGGTCGTCACGGTCGTCGGCTCGAACGGCAAGACCACGGTAAAAGAGATGGCGGCGGCGTGCCTGCGCGCGCACTTCGGCGAGCGCCAGGTCCTCGCCACCCTCGGCAACCTCAACAACGACGTCGGCCTGCCGCTCAGCGCGCTGCGGCTTGCTGACGATCACGCGTGCGCGGTCCTCGAGATCGGCATGAACCATCCCGGCGAGACCGGCTATCTCGCCGGCATCGCGCGGCCCACGATCGCGGTCATCAACAACGCCCAGCGCGAGCACCAGGAGTTCATGAAAAGCGTCGACGAGGTCGCCGCGGAGCACGCGGCGGTGCTGCGCGCGCTGCCGAACGACGGCGTCGCGGTGCTCAACCGCGACGACCCGCATTTCGCGTACTGGGCGGGCGTCGCGGGCAAGCGCGCAGTCTGGTCGTTCGGCACCGCCGCAGAGGCGGCAGTGCGCGGAACGTACCGCCTCGCGCCCGCCGCGAGCGCGATCGAGATCGAGTTCGGCGGCGCGCGCGTGTCGGCCTCGTTGCGCGTGCCCGGCCTTCACAGCGTCCGGAACGCGCTCGCGGCCGGCACCGCCGCGCTCGCCGCCGGCGCGAGCCTCGAAGCGGTGGCGCGCGGACTCGAGTCGTTCCGCGCGGTCAAGGGGCGCCTGCAATTCAAGCCCGGGCGCAACGGCGTGTTGGTCATCGACGACACCTACAACGCCAACCCCGACTCGGCGCGCGCCGCGATCGACGTGCTCGCGGCGAGCGAGCGGCCGCGCGTGCTGATCCTCGGCGACATGGGCGAGGTGGGCGAGCAGGGCGAGGCGTACCACGTCGAGCTCGGCCGCTATGCGAAGGAGAACCACGTCGACCGGCTGCTCGCGGTCGGGCGGCTCGCGCGCGCGTCCGCGCGCGCGTTCGGCGCTGGCGGGGAGCACTTCGACTCGGTCGAGGCGGTCATTGCGCGGGCGCAGGGGCTCACCGCGCTCAAGGGGACGATGCTCGTGAAGGGCTCGCGCTTCATGCGGATGGAGCGCGTCGTCGCGCATCTCCTGGCGGAGGAGGCCGAGGAGTGCTGCTAGAGATCGCCCAGTATCTCGCGCAGGACATTCGCGCGTTCAACGTCTTCAACTACATCACGCTGCGCGCGGTGCTCGCGGCGCTGACCGCGCTCGTGATCTCGTTCCTCGCCGGGCCGGCGATGATCCGCAAGCTCTCGGCCTACAAGATCGGCCAGGCGGTGCGCGACGACGGGCCGGAGACGCACCTCACCAAGGCCGGCACCCCGACGATGGGCGGCGCGCTCGTCCTCGTCGCGATCGTGGTGACGACCGTCCTCTGGGCCGACTGGACCAACCGCTTCGTGTGGATCGCGCTCGCGGTCACGCTCGGCTTCGGTGCGATCGGCTGGGTGGACGACTACCGCAAGGTCGTGCACCGCAACCCGAAGGGACTGTCGGCGCGCGAGAAGTACTTCTGGCAGTCGGTGATCGGGCTCGTCGCCGCGGTCTACCTCGCGTTCGTGGTGCCGACCGCGACCGCGACGCAGGCCTGGAACCTCTTCGCCGCCTGGATCGCGAGCGGGTTCGCAATGAATCTGCCCGCCAAAGCCGATCTCATCGTGCCGTTCTTCAAGAACATGGCGTACCCGCTCGGGGTGTTCGGCTTCATCCTGGTCACCTATTTCGTGATCGTCGGCACGTCGAACGCGGTGAACCTCACCGACGGCCTCGACGGGCTCGCGATCCTGCCGGCGGTGATGATCGGCGGCGCGCTCGGCATCTTCGCCTACGTCGCCGGGCACGCGGTGTACGCGAAGTACCTGCTGTTCCCCTACATCCCCGGCGCGAGCGAGCTCGCGGTGTTCTGCGGCGCGCTGGTCGGCGCGGGGCTCGGCTTCCTCTGGTTCAACGCCTATCCCGCCGAGGTGTTCATGGGGGACGTCGGCGCGCTCGCGCTCGGTGCGGCGCTCGGCACCGTAGCGGTGATCGCGCGACAGGAGATCGTGCTTTTCATCATGGGCGGCGTCTTCGTCGCCGAGACGCTGTCGGTGATGCTGCAGGTGATCTACTTCAAGGCGACCGGCGGCAAGCGCATTTTCCGCATGGCGCCGCTGCACCACCACTACGAGCTCGGCGGATGGAAGGAAACGCAGGTCGTCGTGCGGTTCTGGATCATCACGGTCGTGCTCGTGCTCTTCGGGCTTTCGACCCTGAAGCTCAGATGAGCCGGCGATGGAACTGAAGGGACGCAAGGTGCTGGTGCTGGGGCTCGGGGAAACCGGGCTCTCGATCGCCCGCTGGGTGGCGCGCGAGGGCGGCGCGGTGCGCGTCGCGGATACGCGCGCGGCACCGCCGGCGCTCGGCGGCCTGCGCGCAGCCCTGCCGCAGACCGAGGTCCTGACCGGTCCGTTCAGCGACGCCCTGCTCGACGGCGTCGCGCTCGTCGCCGCGAGCCCCGGCGTGCCGAGCGCCGAGCCGGTCGTGCAGGCGGCGCTCGCAAGGGGCCTCGAGGTCGTCGGCGACGTCGAGCTTTTCGCGCGCTTTCTCGCCCGCGAGCCCTCGGCGCGATCGATCGCGATCACTGGCACCAACGGCAAGAGCACGGTGACCGCGCTCGCCGGCACCATGTGCCGCGCCGCCGGGCTCGACTGCGAGGTCGCCGGCAACATCTCGCCGGCGGTGCTCACCGCGCTCCTCGGCCGCCTCGAAGCAGGGCGGCTTCCCGAGATCTGGGTGCTCGAGCTCTCGAGCTTCCAGCTCGAGACGACCCGTTCGCTTACCGCCGATGCGGCGACGGTCCTCAATGTGAGCGCCGACCACCTCGACCGCTATCCGAGCATCGAAGCGTACGCTGCCGCCAAGGCGCGCGTCTTCGAGCGCTGCAAGGTCCAGGTGCTGAACCGCAACGACCGCTACTCGGCGGCGATGCGGCGACCGGGGGAGCGCGCGGTCACGTTCGGGCTCGACCCGGCGCCGGCGCACGAGGACTTCGGGCTGCTGAAGGTGTTCGGCGAGCACTGGCTCGCGATGGGCGGGACGCCGCTCGTCCCGATGCGCGAGCTGAAGCTCGCCGGCCTGCACAACGCGGCGAACGCGCTCGCGGCACTCGCGCTCTGCCGCGCCGTCGGCCTGCCGCTCGCGCCGCTGATCGGCGCGCTGAAGGGTTTCGCCGGGCTGCCGCATCGCGTCGAGCGCGTGTCCGAGATCGGCGGCGTCCAGTTCTACGATGACTCGAAAGGCACGAACGTCGGCTCGACGGTGGCCGCGCTCGCCGGGCTTGCCCGGCAGCTGAACGGGAGCGGCGGCAAGGTCGTGCTGATCGCCGGCGGGGAGGGCAAGCAGCAGGACTTCGCGCCACTCCGCGCCGCGATCGCCGATGCGGCGCACACGGTAGTGCTGATCGGCCGCGATGCGCCGCTGATCGAAGCGGCGATCGCGGGGAGCGGCGCCGAGATCGCGCGCGCCACGAGCATGACCGACGCGGTGGCACTCGCGTTCGACGCCGCGCGTCCCGGCGACATCGTGCTGCTCTCGCCGGCGTGCGCGAGCTTCGACATGTTCAGGGACTACAAGGACCGTGGCAACGTGTTCGCCGCAGCCGTCCGGGAGCTCGCGCATGCTCGCGCGCGCTGAGGTCGCGCGGCGCGCCGCGCTGCCCGAGTACGACGCGGCGGTCGTCTGGGCCGCGGCCGCCCTGCTCACGCTCGGCCTGGTGATGGTCTACTCCGCCTCGATCGCGACGGCGGAGAGCTCGCGCGCGACTGGCGGCGACCCGGTCTTCTACCTCGCGCGCCACGCGGCGTTCCTCGCGGTGAGCGTGTTCGCCGCGCTCGCCGCGTTCCAGGTCCCGATGCGAACCTGGCAGCACGCGGCGCCGTGGCTGTTCGTCGCTGGCGTGGTGCTGCTCGCGCTCGTCCTCGTTCCCGGGGTCGGGCGGGAGGTGAACGGCGCGCGCCGCTGGCTGCCGCTCGGCTGGGCGAACTTCCAGCCGTCCGAGCTGATGAAGGTCGCCGTCGTCCTCTACGCCGCGGACTACGCCGTCCGCAAGCACGCGCTGCTGCACAGCTTTCGCCGCGGGCTCGCACCGCTGCTCGCGGTCATGCTCGTCGTCGGGTGGCTGCTCCTGCGGGAGCCAGATTTCGGCGCCTTCGTGGTGATCTGCGCGATCGCGATCGCGATCCTGTTCCTCGCGGGCATGAACGGCCGCTGGTTCGGCGCGCTAGTGGTGCTCGCGGCGATCGGCTTCACCGTGCTCGTCATCTCCTCGCCGTACCGGGTGCAGCGGATCTTCGGGTTCATGGACCCGTGGGCCGACTCGTTCGGCCGCGGCTACCAGCTCTCGCACGCGCTGATCGCGTTCGGGCGCGGGGAGTGGTTCGGCGTCGGGTTGGGGGGCAGCGTCGAGAAGCTGCACTACCTGCCGGAGGCCCACACCGACTTCCTCGTCGCGGTCATCGCCGAGGAGCTCGGCTTCGTCGGCGTCGCTCTGGTGATGGGACTCTTCGCGTTGCTCTGCCTAAGGGCGTTCGCGATCGGCCGGCGGGCCGCCGACCTCGAGCGCCCGTTCGGCGCGCTCGTCGCGCAGGGCATCGCGGTGTGGCTCGGCGTGCAGGCGTTCATCAACATCGGCGTGAACACGGGCGTGCTGCCGACCAAGGGCCTCACGCTGCCGTTCATGAGCTTCGGCGGGAGCGCGCTCGCCACGAGCTGCGCGGCGCTCGCGATCCTGCTGCGGGTGGATTGGGAGAGTCGACAACTGATGAGGGGACAACCCGTATGAGCCGCGCCGCGGAATCGAACGTCCAGTCGCTCGAGTTGCGCGTCCTTTCGACCGAGTCGGAAACGCAGATCGCGCTTGCCGAGCCGGCCGGCGAGGCCGCGTCGATCGCCGACGAAGCGGACATCGAGGTGAGCGCGAACGAGCGCGCCGACGAGCCCGAGGAAAGCGCGGCGGCCACCGAGACTCCCGAGCCGCCGACGCTCACCTGCGATGCGGATCTGCGCTTGAGCTGGGGCGAACTGGACGAGTGGCTCGCACGATCATGATCATGGCGGGCGGTACTGGCGGCCACGTGTTTCCGGCTCTGGCCGTCGCCGACGACCTGCGCGCGCGCGGGTGGCGCGTGGTGTGGCTCGGTGCACGCACCGGGATGGAAGCGAGGCTTGTGCCGCAGCACGGTCACGAGATGGCATGGGTCCGCTTCTCGGGTCTCCGCGGCAAAGGCTGGCTCGCTAGGCTGCTACTCCCCGCCAATCTTCTGGTCGCGTTCTGGCAGAGCCTGCGCGCGATCCGCGCGCACCGCCCGGCCGTGGTCCTCGGCATGGGCGGCTACATCGCCTTCCCCGGCGGAATGATGGCGGCGCTCCTCGGTCGCCCGCTCGTCATCCACGAGCAGAACTCGATCGCCGGCCTGGCGAACCGGGTGCTCGCTCGCGTCGCGGACCGGATCCTCACGGCGTTTCCGGGCGCGCTGCCGAGATCGCAACTCGTCGGCAACCCGGTGCGCGGCGATATCGCCGGGGTTGCGCCGCCCGCGCAGCGCTTCGCCGGGCGCTCGGGCCCGCTCCGCCTCCTCGTCGTCGGCGGCAGCCTCGGCGCCGTCGCGCTGAACGACCTCGTGCCACAGGCGCTCGCGCTTCTACCTGCCGATTCGCGGCCCGTCGTCATGCATCAAGCCGGGGCCAAGCATCTCGACCGTCTGCGCGCGACCTACGCGGCCGCGGGTGTCGAGGCAAGCATCGTCGCGTTCATCGACGACATGGCGGATGCGTACGCCGCGGCCGACCTCGTCATCGCCCGCGCCGGCGCGACGACCGTGGCCGAGCTCGCGGCGGCGGGCGTCGCGGCCATTCTCGTTCCCTTCCCGTTCGCGGTGGACGACCACCAGACGACGAATGCCCACTACCTCGCCGATGCCGGCGCGGCGATCCTCGTCCAGCAGCGGGACCTCCGTCCCGCGGGTCTCGCCGACACCTTGCGCGGCCTCGCGCGCGAGCGGCTGCTCGCGATGGCGGAGAAGGCGAGAACGCTCGGGCGGCCGGACGCCACGCGCGCGGTGGCCGACGTCTGCGTGGCGGTGAGCGAAATGGCGCCCTCCGGATGAAGCACAAGGTCAAGCGCATCCACTTCGTCGGGATCGGCGGCTCGGGCATGAGCGGCATCGCCGAGGTGCTGCTCAACCTCGGCTACCAGGTGAGCGGATCGGACATCGCCGCGAATCCGGCGACCGAGCGCCTCGCGAGTCTCGGCGCCAAAGTGGCGCTCGGGCACTCGCCGGCAAACGTCGCGAACGCCGATGCCGTCGTCGTCTCGGCCGCGGTCAAACCGGACAACGCCGAGATCGCGGCGGCCCGCGACCAGCGGATTCCGGTCGTGCCGCGCGCGCTGATGCTCGCCGAACTGATGCGCCTCAAGCAGGGGATCGCGGTCGCTGGAACGCACGGCAAGACCACGACCACCAGCCTCGTAGCGAGCGTCCTCGCCGAGGGGCGGCTCGATCCGACCTTCGTGATCGGCGGGCGGCTCAATGCGGCGGGCGCGAGCGCACGGCTCGGCGCCGGCGATTTCATCGTCGTCGAGGCCGACGAGTCCGACGCCTCCTTCCTGCATCTCCTGCCGGTGATGGCGGTCGTCACGAACATCGACGCCGACCACATGGAGACCTACGGGCACGACTTCGCCCGCCTCAAGGACGCGTTCGTGCAGTTCCTCCAGAACCTGCCCTTCTACGGCGCCGCGATCGTCTGCACCGACGACCCGCACGTGCGCGCGATCATGCCCGCGGTCTCGAAGCCGATCGTCACCTACGGCTTCGCCGCCGACGCCATGATCCGGGCGGAAGCGATCGAGGCGTGCGGCGGCGAGATGTGCTTCCGCGCGATGCGGGAAGGAGCATCGCGCGCGCTGGAGGTCCGGCTCAACCTGCCCGGCCGCCACAACGTGCAGAACGCGCTCGCGGCGATCGCCGTGGGCACCGAGCTCGGCGTCGCGGACGACGCGATCCTCCGAGCGCTCGCAGAGTTCCACGGCGTCGGGCGCCGGTTCCAGCGCTTCGGCGATCTCGCGCTGCCGGGCGGCGGGCACTGCACCCTCGTCGACGACTACGGTCACCACCCGGCGGAGATGGCCGCGACCCTCGAGGCGGCGCGCGGCGCGTTTCCGGCGCGACGGCTGGTGCTCGCGTTCCAGCCGCACCGATTCACTCGCACGCGCGATCTCTTCGAGGACTTCGTCCGCGTGCTCTCGACCGTCGACGCCCTGCTGCTCGCCGAGGTCTATCCGGCCGGGGAGCAGCCGATCGTCGCGGCGGACGGCCGGGCGCTCGCGCGGGCCGTTCGCGTCGCGGGCAAGGTCGAGCCGGTGTTCGTCGAAGCGATCGCCGAGCTGCCCGCCGCCATCCTCCAGGTCGCGCGGGACGGCGACGTGGTCGTGACTATGGGCGCGGGATCCATCGGCGGTGTGCCCGCCCAGCTCGCTAGGGCAGGGGCGCGAGGATGCTGATGGTCGAGCCCCTCCAGTTCGACTTCGCCCGGCTGCACGGCCGGCTGCTTACGGACGAGCCGATGGCAAAGCACGTGAGCTGGCGCGCCGGCGGCCGGGCAGCGCGCGCCTACGTCCCGCGCGACCTTGCCGACTTGCAAGTTTTCCTGCCGCTGCTCCCGCCGCAGGAGCCGGTCTGCTTCGTCGGTCTCGGCTCGAACCTGCTCGTCCGGGACGGCGGCTTCGCCGGCACGGTCATCCTTCAGCACGATACGCACGGCGCGATGCGCCTCGAGGGCGAGCTCGTGTTCGCCGACGCCGGCGTCGCTAGCCCGAAGGTCGCGCGCTTCGCCGCGACGCATGGCTTCGCTGGCGCCGAATTCCTGGCGGGCGTCCCGGGCACGGTCGGCGGGGCGCTCGCGATGAATGCCGGGTGCTACGGCTCGGAGACGTGGGAGTTCGTCGCGCGCGCCGACACGATCGACCGCAACGGGAGGATTCGCGCGCGCCGGCCGAGCGATTTCGAGCTCGGATACCGGCACGTGGCGCTCCCGACGGAGGAGTGGTTCGTCGGCGCCTGGTTCCAGTTTCCCCGCGGCGACGGGGAGCGGTCGCGGCGGAGGATCAAGGATCTGCTCGCACGGCGCATCGCGACGCAGCCCCTCAATCTCCCGAACGCCGGCTCGGTGTTCCGCAATCCCCCGGGCGATCACGCCGCGCGCCTCGTAGAGGCATGCGGCCTCAAGGGATTCGCCGTCGGCGGGGCGCGCATCTCGGAGATGCACGCCAACTTCATCGTGAACCCCGGCGGCGCCGCGCGCGCGGCCGATATCGAGGCGATCATCGGCCACGCGCAGCGGGCGGTGCGCGCGCGCTTCGGTATCGAGCTCGTACCCGAGGTGCGGATCATCGGAGAAGCGGTTTGAGCGAGTTCGGCAAAGTCGCGGTGCTCCTCGGCGGCCGCTCGGCCGAGCGCGAGGTATCGCTGAAGAGCGGCACCATGGTGCTCGCCGCCTTGCGCGCGCAGGAGGTCGACGCCCATCCGTTCGATCCGCGTGACCGCGGACTCGACGCGTTGATCGCCGAGCGCTTCGATCGCGTGTTCATCGCACTCCACGGACGCTACGGCGAGGACGGCACGGTCCAGGGCGCGCTCGAGCTCCTCGGCATCCCGTACACCGGCTCCGGCGTTCTCGCGAGCGCGCTCGCGATGGATAAGTGGCGCTCGAAGCTCGTGTGGCAGGCGGCCGGCATCCCGACGCCGCGCTACGAGCTCCTCGGTCCGGGTACCGACTTCGGGGCGGTTGCCGGCCGCCTCGGGCTGCCGCTCATGGTGAAGCCGGCGAGCGAAGGCTCCTCGATCGGCATGAGCAAGGTGCGCGACGCCGCCGCGCTCGACGAGGCGTACGCGCTCGCCGCCAACTACGACCGGGTGGTGATCGCCGAAGCATTCATCGACGGCGTGGAACTGACCGGCGGGATCCTCGGCAGCCAGGCGCTGCCGCTGATCCGGCTCGAGACTCCCCGCGACTTCTATGACTATGAGGCGAAGTACGTCGCGGACGACACGCGCTACATCCTGCCGTGCGGGCTGGCGGACGCGGCCGAGCGGGAGATCCAGGCGGCGGGATTGCGCGCGTTCGAGGTGCTCGGCTGCCGGGGCTGGGGGCGCGTCGACCTGATGCTCGACCGCGCCGGACGGCCGTACTTCCTCGAGGTCAACACCTCGCCTGGCATGACCGACCACTCGCTCGTGCCGATGGCGGCCCGGCACGCCGGCCTCTCGTTCCCGGAGCTGTGCGTCCGGATCCTGGCGCTCGCGTCCGCGGGCGAGCCCGAAGGGGGAAGACGTGTGGAATAACGCGCGTCTTCTCAACGGCCTCGCCGACGTCCTCTTTCTGGTCGCCGCGGGGTTCGCGGTCTGGATCGCGGTCCAGGCGGCACTGCGCACGCCACTCTTGCCGCTGCGCGAGGTCGTGATCGTCGGCGAGCTGCAGCACGTCGACGCGCAGGCCGCGGGCGCGAGCCTCGCGGGCCGCGTCGCCGGCAACTTCTTCAGCGTCGAGCTCGACCAGGTGCGGCACAACCTAGAGCGACTCCCATGGGTGCGGAGCGCGGCGGTGCGGCGCGAATGGCCCGACCGCGTCGTCGCGCGGATCGAAGAGCACGTCGCGCTCGCGCGCTGGTCGGACCACCGACTCGTGAACACCTTCGGCGAGCTCTTCGAGGCGGAAGGCGCCGACGCGCGCCTCGCCGAGCTCGCCGGGCCGCCCGGTTCGGAGCGTGAAGTCGCGCGTCGCTATCGCGCGTTTCGCGAGCTCGTGGCACCGCTCGGCACCGAGCCGATTCGAGTCGCCCTCTCGGCGCGCCGCGCCTGGCAGGTGCGGCTCGCGAACGGGCTCGTGCTCGAGCTCGGCCGCGACCAGGCGCGACAGTCGCTCGAGGAGCGACTCGCGCGGTTCGTCGCCGCGTACCCGCGCGCGGTCGGCGAGCTCGACCGGCCGGTCGGTCACGTCGATCTCCGCTACCCGAACGGCTTCGCGATCCGCGTGCCCCAGGGCGGCACGGACGACGGCGCCCAGCCGTCGCGGAAGCGCACTTGAGGAGAGAGGCAACGATGAAGAAACAGCTGATGTTCGCCGGTCCCGCCGCGCTCGACGCGGTCGAGCGGATGTTCGAGGCCGACGCGCCGATGCAGCACGAGCCCGCAGTCTCGCGCGCGCTGTACGCGACCCGCGCGCGCCGGGACACGCGCAACCTGATCGTCGGTCTGGACATCGGCACCTCGAAGGTCGTCGCGCTCGTCGCCGACCTCCTCGCCGACGGCCGCCTCGAGATCATCGGCATGGGCAGCCACGAATCGAAGGGCCTCAAGAAAGGCGTCGTCGTGAACATCGAGGCCACGGTGAACGCGATCCAGCGCGCGCTCGAGGAGGCCGAGCTGATGGCCGACTGCAAGATCCAGCGCGTCCATGTCGGGATCGCAGGCAGCCACATCCGCAGCTTCAACTCCACCGGCATGGTCGCGATCAAGGACAAGGAGGTGACGCCGCTCGACGTCGACCGCGCGATCGAGACCGCGCGGGCGATGCCGATCCCGACCGACCAGCAGGTTCTGCACATCCTGACGCAGGAGTTCGTGATCGACGGGCAGGACGGGATCCGCGAGCCGCTCGGGATGTCCGGCGTGCGGCTCGAGGTGAAGGTGCACATCGTCACCGGCGCTGTGAGCGCCGCGCAGAACATCGTCAAGTGCGTGCGCAGGTGCGGGCTGGAGGTCGCCGACCTGATCCTGCAGCCGCTCGCCTCCTCGATCGCGGTCCTGTCGGAGGACGAGCGCGAGCTCGGCGTCGCGCTCGTCGACATCGGCGGCGGCACGACCGACATCGCGGTCTTCCGCGAAGGTGCGATCCGGCACACCGCGGTCATCCCGATCGCGGGCGACCAGATCACGAACGACATCGCCATGGCGCTGCGCACGCCCACGCCCGAGGCGGAGCTCGTCAAGCTCCGCCACGGCTGCGCGCTCCGCCAGCTCGCGGATGCCGCCGAGCTGATCGAGGTGCCGGGGCTCGGCGACCGCGCGCCGCGGCAGCTCTCGCGGCAGACGCTCGCCGAGGTGATCGAGCCCCGCGTCGAGGAGCTCTACTCGCTCGTGCAGCAAGTGCTGCGGCAGTCCGGCTTCGAGGAGCTGCTGTCGTCGGGGATCGTGCTCACCGGCGGCTCGGCGGTGATGGAAGGAATGGTCGAGCTCGGCGAGGAGATCTTTCACATGCCGGTGCGGCTCGGGATCCCGCGCTACGCGGGCGGGCTCGCCGACGTGGTGGAGAGCCCCCGCTACGCGACGGCGATGGGGCTGCTCGCCGAAGGCAAGTCGCAGCTCGAGCGCGGGATTCTGGCGCGCCAGACCGGCGGGTTCCGGTCGACGCTGCGGCGCATGCGGGAATGGTTTCAGCGCAATTTCTAGACAACGCAAACGGTGATCGGTGATGGACCTACACAGCAAGGAGGCAAGCATGTTCGAGATCGTGGAAGCTAGACCCAACGGGACGGTGATCAAGGTCATTGGCGTCGGTGGCGCCGGTGGCAACGCCGTGGATCACATGATCCGCAACGGCGTCGTCGGCGTCGAGTTCGTCGCGGCGAACACCGACGCTCAGGCGCTCTCCCGCTGCCTGACGAAGAACCAGATCCAGCTCGGGTCGACCGGGCTCGGCGCCGGCGCGAAGCCCGAGGCCGGCCGCGCCGCCGCGCTCGAGCAGCGCGAGACGATCCGCGAGACGCTCACCGGGGCCCACATGTGCTTCATCACCGGCGGCATGGGCGGCGGCACCGGTACCGGCGCGGCCCCGGTCGTCGCCGAGATCGCGCGCGAGATGGGCATCCTCACGGTCGCGGTCGTGACGAAGCCGTTCGCGTTCGAAGGTCGGCGGCTGCGGATCGCCGAGAAGGGCCTCGAGGAGCTCTCCGAGCACGTGGACTCGCTGATCGTCATCCTCAACGAGAAGCTGATCGAGGTGCTCGGCGAGGACGTGTCGATGAAGGACGCGTTCCGCGCCGCCGACGACGTGCTCTACAACGCGGTTGCCGGAATCTCCGAGATCATCAACTGTCCGGGACTCGTGAACGTCGACTTCGAAGACGTCCGCACGGTGATGGCCGAGATGGGGATGGCGATGATGGGCTCGGCGTACGCCGCCGGCATCGACCGGGCGCGGGTTGCGGCCGAGCAGGCGGTGGCGAGTCCGCTGCTCGAAGGGGTCAACCTGGCGGGCGCGCGCGGCGTGGTGGTGAACATCACTGCGAGCGACGGCCTGAAGATGCGCGAGGTCCACGAAGTGATGCGGACGATTCAGAGCTTCGCGGCCGAGGACGCGCACATCATCTTCGGCGCGGTCTACGACGACGCGATGAGCGACAACCTCCGCGTCACGGTCGTGGCGACCGGTCTCGGCAACCGCGAGGCCGCGCGGACGCAGAAGCCGCAGCTCGTGGTGCAGCGGACTGGCACGGACAACCACGGCATCCAAGTGGACTACGGGACGCTCGAGGCGGCGCCGGCGGTGTTCCGCAAGAACCGGCATTCCACGGTCCAAGCCCTGACCGCGAGCGGCGTGGACAAGTACGACATCCCGGCGTTTCTCAGGAAACAGGCCGACTGAGGTCCGAAAAACGCGGCAAAGTAGAACTCCCCCCGTAAATCGCATAGCCTGCGCGGCGAGTCGCGTGCTATCCTGCAAGCCTTTGCCAGAAAACAACAAAACATGCTGAGACAGCGGACACTCAAGCGCGCGGTCGGAGCGACCGGCGTGGGCTTGCACACCGGGAAGAAGGTCGCGATGATGCTTCGCCCCGCGCAGCCCGACACCGGGATCGTGTTCCGCCGCATCGATCTGCCGCAGCCCGTGGACATCCGCGCGGAGGCGCGCGCGGTCACCGACACGCGCCTATGCAGCGCGCTGGAAGGCCACGGCGCCAAAGTGGCCACCGTGGAGCACCTGATGTCGGCGCTCGCCGGCCTCGGCATCGACAATCTGTACGTCGATCTCGCCGGGCCGGAGGTGCCGATCATGGACGGCAGCGCGAGCCCGTTCGTGTACCTGCTGCAGTCAGCCGGGATCGAAGAGCAGCGTGCGCCGAAGCGCTTCTTCCGCATCCGCCTGCCGGTCGAGGTTCGCGACGGCGACAAGTGGGCGAGGTTCGAACCCTACGACGGCTTTCGCGTGTCGTTCTCGATCATCTTCGACCACCCGGTGTTCGAGCAGTCGAGCCAGTCCCTCACCATCGACTTCGCCGAGACGCCGTACACGAAGGAGGTCGCGCGCGCGCGGACCTTCGGGTTCGTGCAGGACGTCGAGGCGCTGCGCGATGCTGGCCTCGCGCTCGGCGGCAGCCTCGACAACGCGATCGTGCTGGACGAATACCGGGTGCTGAACGCCGACGGCCTGCGCTACGCCGACGAGTTCGTCAAGCACAAGGTGCTCGACGCAATCGGTGACCTCTATCTGATCGGCCACCCGGTGATCGGGGCATTCTCGGCGCACAAGTCGGGCCACGCGCTGAACAACCAGCTCCTGCGGGCGACGCTCGCCCAGACCGACGCGTGGGAGCTCGCGACCTTCGAGCGCGCCGACCAGACGCCCGCCAACCTCGCGAAGGCGTTCGCGCTCGCAACCTGATCCCGAACGGTTCGTCCCGCTTGCCAGCGGGGTGGCCGAATGCCGGGAGGTTTCCGCGTGCTGCTCGTCCTGCGGATCTTCCTCTACGTCGTCGTCATCCTCATCGGCGCATCGTTCGCCGCGTACCTCTTCACCCGCGACCGCAGGTTCCTGCGGTTCGCCTGGCAGGCCTTCAAGTACGCCGTGATCCTCGCCGCCGTGGTGCTCCTGCTATTCGCGCTCGAGCGGGTCGCGACGATGCTGTGACTTTTCGCCGCTTCGGTCCGGGTCCGCGCGTGCGCGACCGTCGGGCTGCGCGAGCGTGTCAATTGCCCGCTTGAGGCGGCTGTCGGGCAGCTGACACCCCGCTCGCGCGAGCGCAGCGCGGGCGCGCGGCGAGAGAAGGAGGGCTTTTTCCTCAGTGACTTGCGTCGGGAAGCTCCAGGCCGGTTGCACCTCGATGTCGATTCCGGTAACTTTCAAACCGCGCTTGCCCAGCGCCTCGATCGCCCTGGGCACGACATGCCGGAGCTTCGCCGCCGTGGCGCTGCTGCCGGCAACAACAACAACGACTCCCTGCTTGTAGTTCGCGATCGCGCACGATCGCCACAAGTGAGCCGGCAGCACTTCGGAGAGATGCCGCCGGATGTTGAGCAGCAAGGCGGCCTGGCGCACCAGTCGGCTGGTGTCTTCACCAAGGTCCAGGTATTCGCCGAGCCGCTTGGCGTGCATGGATGAAACCCACAGGGGGGCGCATGCAAATTATCGTAGTGTCGGACCGGACGGCCAAGACCCGGTCGCTCGAGCTTTCGGCCCGGCACGTCGTGTTCGGGGGCGCCGCGCTCGCCGCGAGCGTCGTCGTACTCGCGCTCCTGCTCTTCTACTTCAGCGTCCGCCACGCCGCGGAGGTGAGGCTTCCGGCGCTGCAGTCGCTCGTCCGCTCGGCGCAGCTCGAGCAGTCGCGCCGCACCGAGGACTTCCTCCGGCAGAACCTCAACGCGATGGCGGTCAAGCTGGGCGAGATGCAGGCGCAGCTGATGCGCCTCGACGCACTCGGCGAGCGGCTCTCGTCCGCCGCCGGCATTCGCCCGGGCGACTTCCGGTTCGGCGAGGTCCCCGCGCGCGGGGGAGCGCTTCCGGGAAGCGTAGTGACGCGTGACCTGTCCCTCGGTGAGTTCAGCCGGCAGCTCGACGTCCTCGCCGGACAGATGGAGAGCCGGAGCGACTACTACGGGGTGCTCGAGTCGCAGCTCTTCAACGCGCGCGTCAAGCAGACGGTCACCCCGACCGCCATGCCGGTGCAGATCGGGACGTGGAACTCCTCCAGCTTCGGGTGGCGGATCGACCCGATCACCGGCCAGCTCGCCCACCACGAGGGCATCGACTTCATCGCTGAAACCGGTACTCCGATCCACGCCGCCGCGGCGGGCGTCGTCGTCACGGCGGAGTTCCAGCCGGCCTACGGCAACATGGTCGAGATCGATCACGGCGGCGATCTCGTCACGCGCTACGCGCACGCCTCGAGGCTGCTCGTCAGGCCGGGGCAGGTCGTGAAGACCGGCGACAAGATCGCCGAGGTCGGCAGCACCGGGCGTTCCACCGGCCCGCACCTGCACTTCGAGGTGCGCCTCAAGGGCGTCCCGCAGAACCCCGCGCGGTTCCTGCTGGCGACGAACAAGCGTCCATAGCCGGGCGCGCTGCGCTCTCCTCGCATCTCGGGGCCCGCGCCGGATGCCGCGGGCGTTTTCAGCCGTCCGTTAGGCTTCCAAGCCAGGCCGAAGTGAAACAGGTCCTGTCGGGGCAGCGCATCCGCTGCTAGCATCGCGCCGGTCGCCGAAACACTGGACAAGGATGAGACCTGCGCCATGACGATGCGCGTCGCCATCGCGGGCGCCGGGATCACTGGCGCGGTCCTCGCCCGTCAGCTCGCGGAAGCGGGCTACGCCGTCGACGTGTTCGAGGAGCGCCGGCACGTCGCGGGCAACTGCCATACCGCGCGGGACCCCGACACGGGCGTGATGGTGCATGTCTACGGACCCCACATTTTCCACACCGACAACGAGCGGGTGTGGGCCTACGTCAATGCGCACGGCCAGTTCGAGCCGTACGTCAACCGCGTGAAGGCGCAGGCCGGCGGGCGGGTGTTCACCCTGCCGATCAATCTCCTCACTATCAACCAGTTCTTCGGCCAAACGCTCTCGCCCCGCGGCGCCGCCGAGTTCGTCGGCTCCCTCGCCGAGCGCGCCATCGGCGAGCCCCGGAACTTCGAGGAACAGGCGCTGAAGCTCGTGGGCCGGGAGCTCTACGAGGCGTTCTTCGAGGGTTACACGCTCAAGCAATGGGGACTCCATCCGCGGGAGCTGCCGGCGTCGATCCTGCGCCGGCTGCCGGTGCGGTTCAGCTACGACGACAACTACTTCGCGCATCGCTTCCAGGGTATGCCGCGCCGCGGCTACACCGACCTCGTCGAGCGCATCCTCGCGCACCCGTCGATCGCTGTATCCCTCGGGACGCGACTCGATCCGAGCGCTGCCCGGGAGTATCGGCACCTGTTCTGGTCGGGCCCGCTGGACGCATTCTTCGACTATTCGCTCGGGCGCTTGCCGTACCGCACGCTGGAGTTCGAGCCGGTCCGCGCGGACGGCGACTTCCAGGGCTGCGCGGTAATGAACTACTGCGAGCGCTCGGTGCCGTACACGCGGGTCGCCGAGCACAAGCACTTTTCGCCGTGGGAGCAGCACGACCGGACGATCTGCTTCCGCGAGTACAGCCGCGCATGTGGGCCAGGCGACACGCCGTTCTATCCGGTGCGCCTCGCGCAGCAGGAGCATCTTCTCCAGCGCTACTCGGCCCTGGCATGCGCCACGCGCGGCGTGAGCTTCGTGGGGCGTCTCGGCACCTATCGCTACCTCGACATGGACGTCAGCGTCGGCGAAGCGCTGTCCGCCGCGGAGCGCTTCGTAGAGTGCGAGCGCGCGGGCGCGCCCGTGCCCCAGTTCTTCAACGACCCGGTCGCGCACTGAGCGCGCGACGCACGTACGCCTGGACGGAGCCCGACCTTGACCCGGAAGTTTGTTGTCATCTGCCCCGGCGGCGTCATCACCGGCGGGCCGGAAGCGTTGCATCAGCTCTGCCATCAGCTGGGCCAAGTGCCAGGTGTCGAGGCGGCGATGCACTACATCGGCGGCCTCGACCAGCGCGTCGCCGACGAATATTGGTCGCGCTACAAAGTTGCGACCGCACCGAGCGGCTTGGTCGATGGGGCTTCGATCATCATCCCGTGCAACGTCGATCCACGCGGTTACCGGGTGACCGGCGGCGGCCGGAAGTGGGTGTGGTGGCTCGGGGGCAAGCGCACGCTACCGCTCCGCGCCTTTGACGATTGCCACCACGCCTTCCAGTCCGAATACGCGCGGCGCCGGCTCGAGCGCCTGGGGTACCACGGCCTGATGTTGACCGACTATCTCCGCGAGACGTTCGACCAGGATGCACCGGTCGGTTCGAAGGAAGATCTCATCGCCTACAACGGCACCAAGAGCGCGCTGCACATGACGCGCATTCGCTTGAACTGGCCGCGGCTCGCGTGCGTGCCGGTCCGGGCGATGTCCCACGACCAGGTCCGCGCCGTCCTCGCACGCGCGAAGCTGTACGTGGACTTTGGAACGCATCCGGGACGCGACCGGATGCCGCGGGAGGCGGCACTCCTCGGCTGCGTGGTCCTGACGAACCGCGAAGGCGCCGCGGGCGTGGACGAGGATGTGCCGTTGCCCGACGAGCTGAAGGTCGACACCGCCGATATCCGCCTCGCCGCCCGGCGGGTGCAGGAGGCGCTAGCGGACTACGAGCGGTTCCACGCGGGCCTCGCACCCTACCGGCGATGGATCCGGGCGCAGCGGGACACATTCGCGGCGGAGGCGCGCGCTCTCGCGTTCGCCGACCCGCCGCCGCCCGAGCCTTGGGACGCCGAGCGCGTGGCACGCCTTCTCGCCGGTCTGGACGCAGAGTCCATCGAGACCGGCAAGTCGCTCGACCAGCGCACGGAAGACGCGATGGTGTTCGCGATCGAGGTTGAGCGGGCGCGCTTCGGCCCGCGGTGAGAGGGGCGCCGCCCGAGCGAAGGGATCGCGCCGCGTGACCTTTGCGCGCGACGCTGCTGGATGCCGGGGAAGTCGCGCTAGTTCAATGATAAACTGCTCCTTTTTCCCCGCACCCGACGTTCCCTCGCGATGATTCCCCGCCTGCTCCGGGCGATCTTTGGCAGCCGCAATGATCGCCTGCTCAAGTCCTATGCCAAGAACGTTGCGCGCATTAATGCGCTCGAGCCAGAAATCGCAGCTCTTCCCGATCAAGCGCTCGCGGCGAAGACGGTCGAGTTCAAGGCCCGTGTGGCCGACGGCGAGGCGCTCGACGATCTGCTGCCCGAGGCGTTCGCCGTCGTGCGCGAGGCGGCGAAGCGAACGCTCGAGATGCGGCATTTCGATGTCCAGCTGCTCGGCGGGATGGTGCTGCACTACGGGAAGATCGCCGAGATGCGCACCGGCGAGGGCAAGACGCTGGTCGCGACGCTGCCCGCGTACCTCAACGCGCTCGCCGGCCGGGGCGTCCACATCGTCACCGTCAACGACTACCTCGCGAGCCGCGACGCGGCGTGGATGGGGAAGGTCTACAACTTCCTCGGGATGACCGTCGGCACGATCCTTTCGCAGATGCCGCACGAGGAGAAGCACGCCGCGTACGCGGCCGACATCACCTACGGCACGAACAACGAATTTGGCTTCGACTACCTGCGCGACAACATGGCGATGCGCCTGGAAGAGCGGTTCCAGCGCGGATTGAACTACGCGATCGTGGACGAGGTCGACTCGATCCTGATCGACGAGGCGCGCACTCCGCTCATCATCTCCGGCCAGGCGGAAGATCGAACCGACGTCTACCTCAAGATGGACCAGGTGGCGCCGCTGCTCAAGCGGCAACCGACAGCGGACGGCGCGGGCGACTTCTACGTCGACGAGAAAAACCACACCGTCCTGCTTTCCGAGGGGGGCCACGAGAACGCGGAGGCCTTTCTCGCGCGCGCTGGAATCCTTCCCGAAGGCGCGAGCCTCTACGAGCCCGCGTACGTCAACTTGAACCACCACCTCTACCAGGCGCTGCGCGCGCACAGCCTGTTCGCCCGCGACCGGCACTACGTCGTTCAGAACGGCGAGGTGATCATCGTCGACGAGTTCACCGGGCGCCTCATGCCGGGGCGACGGTGGTCGGACGGCCTCCATCAGGCGATCGAGGCGAAGGAGCGAGTCGACATCCAGAGCGAGAACCAGACGCTCGCGTCGATCACGTTTCAAAACTACTTTCGTCTGTACGGGAAGCTCGCCGGCATGACCGGGACCGCGGACACCGAGGCCTACGAGTTCCAGGAGATCTACAACCTCGAGGTCGTGGTGGTCCCGACGCACATGGATATGATCCGCGAGGACCGGCTCGACCAGGTCTACAAGACCGAGGGCGAGAAGTACCAGGCGGTGCTCGCGGACATCAAGGCGAGCTACGCGCGCGGGCAGCCGGTCCTGGTCGGAACGACCTCGATCGAGAATTCCGAGAAGCTCTCCGGGATGCTGCAGAAGGAGAGCCTCGCCCACCAGGTGCTGAACGCGAAGCAGCACGCGTACGAGGCGCAGATCGTTGCCCAGGCGGGGCGACCCGGGATGATCACCATCGCCACCAACATGGCCGGACGTGGAACCGACATCGTGCTCGGCGGTAACGTCGAGAAGCAGGTCGATCTGCTGCGCGCCGAGCCCGCGGTCGACGATGCCGAAAAGACAGCGCGGGTGGCGCAGCTCCGCACGGAGTGGCGAAAGCTCCACGAGGAGGTCGTCGGCGCCGGCGGGCTCCACATCATCGGCACCGAGCGCCACGAGTCCCGGCGCATCGACAACCAGCTCCGCGGGCGCTCCGGCCGACAGGGCGATCCGGGGTCCTCGCGGTTCTACATGTCGCTCGAGGATCCGCTGCTCAGGATCTTCGCCGGCGAGCGCATCAAGGCGATCATGGAGCGCCTGAAGATGCCGGAGGGCGAGCCGATCGAGCACACGCTGGTTACGCGTTCCATCGAGAGCGCCCAGCGCAAGGTCGAGGCGCATAACTTCGACATTCGCAAGCAGCTGCTCGAGTACGACAACGTCGCCAACGACCAGCGCAAGAACATCTACGAGCTCCGCAACCAGATCCTCGAGAACGACGGGATCACCGAGATGGTCAAGGGTCTGCGGGACGGCGTCGTGACCGACCTGTGCCGCGCGCACGTGCCGCCCGAGAGCATGGAAGAGCAGTGGGACATCGCGGGGCTGGAGGCCGCGCTGCACGCCGAGCTGAACCAGGAGCCGCCGGTCAAGCAATGGCTCGAGAGCGATCCGAATCTCGGCGAGGAGCGGCTGCTCGAGCGGCTGATCGCGTTTTCGGACGAAAACTATACGCAGCGCATGTCGCAGGTGCCGGCGGAGGCGATTGCGCACACCGAGCGCTGGGTGCTGCTGCAGGTGCTCGACCAGCACTGGCGCGAGCACCTCGGGGCGCTCGAGCATCTGCGCCAGGGGATTCACCTGCGCGGCTACGCGCAGAAGAATCCCAAGCAGGAGTACAAGCGCGAGGCATTCGAGCTGTTCGGCGAGATGCTGGAGACCGTCAAGCGCGAGGTGTGCCGGATCCTCACGCACCTCGCCATCAGAACGCCTGAGCAGGTGCAGCAGATCGAGCAGCTCGAAGCGGCCGCGCGCGCGCCCGAACGCGTCCAGTACCAGCACCCGCAGCTCGAGGAAGCGCTCGTCGGTGCCGGGGCGGACGCGGAATCCGAAGTCGCGCCGCTCAGAAAGCCCGCGCCGTTCGTCCGCCAGATCGGCAAAGTCGGGCGCAACGACCCTTGCCCCTGCGGGTCGGGGAAGAAGTACAAGCATTGCCACGGGAAACTGGCATAGATGCCTTCCCGATGGCGGTCAATCTGACTCCCCCCGATCCGACGAAGCTCCTGCCGATCGACGGCGTGGAGCTCGGGTACGCGGAGGCGGGCATCCGCAAGCCCGGCCGGCGCGACCTCATGCTGATCCGGCTCGCACCCGGCAGCCGCGTCGCCGGGGTCTTTACCCGGAACAGCTTCGCCGCCGCACCGGTGCAGGTCTGCCGCCGGCGTCTGGCTGCGGGCGGTGGCGTTCGCGCCCTGATCACCAACGCCGGCAACGCGAACTGCGGCACCGGCGAGGCGGGTGTGCGGGCGGCCGAGCGGACCTGCGAGGCCGTGGCACGGGTCATTGGCTGCGGTGCCGCCGAGGTGTTGCCGTTCTCCACCGGCGTGATCCTCGAGCACCTGCCGGTGGAGCGCATCGAGGCTGCTCTGCCGCGCTGCGTGGCGACGCTCGGCGCCGCGAACTGGGCGGACGCCGCCGCGGCGATCATGACGACCGATACCGTCCCGAAGGCCGCGTCGCGCGCGACCGAGGTCGGCGGGCACCGGATCGCGGCGAGCGGGATCGCGAAGGGTGTGGGAATGCTGCAACCGGCGATGGCGACGATGCTCGCCTACATCGCGACCGACGCCGCGGTCGCGAGGTCGGCGCTCGAGCAGCTCGTGCACGAAACCGCCGACGCCTCGTTCAATCGCGTGACCGTCGACGGCGACACCTCCACGAACGACTCGTTCGTGCTGATCGCGACCGGGCGAGCGGGCGGCCGCGAGATCGCCGCCGGCGACGCCGCCTACCGCGAGCTGAAACAGGCGGTCGTGGACGTTGCCCGTGAGCTCGCGCAAGCGATCGCTCGCGACGGCGAGGGCGCGACCAAGTTCATCACCATCCGCGTCGCCGGTGCGGCCTCCGAAGCGGAGGCCGCATGTGTCGCCAAGGCGATCGCCCATTCGCCGCTCGTCAAGACGGCGTTCTTCGCCTCCGACCCCAACCTCGGACGCTTGCTCATGGCGATCGGCAATGCCGGCATTCCGGACCTGGACGTCGCCCGCGTCGGTCTCTGGCTCGGCGACGTGCAGGTCATCGACCGCGGCGGCCGCGCGGCGAACTACAGCGAAGAAAACGGCGCCCGCGTCATGCGCCCACCCGAGATCGGCGTGAGGGTCGAGCTCGGGCGCGGGCCGGCCGAGGCGACTGTATGGACCTGCGACTTCTCGTATGACTACGTCAAGATCAACGCGGAATACCGGACGTGATCGCGCCTCGGGCGACGGCCTTGGCCGCCTGCTCGACCGGCTCGACGGCCTGGTCGACCGGCTCGAGGCTTGGCTTCCGCCCCCGGCCCCGCCCGTGGATTGGACCGCGGCGATCGCGTTCCGCTGGCGCAAGCGCGATGGGCGGGGCCGCATCGTGCCGGTCGCGCACCCGCACCGGATCCGCCTCTCGGACCTGCGCGGCGTCGACCGTCAGAAGAGCCTCGTCGAGCGCAACACGCGCCAGTTCGTCGCCGGGCGGCCCGCGAACAACGTTCTCCTCACCGGCGCGCGCGGGACCGGCAAGAGCTCGCTCGTGAAGGCGCTGCTCAACGAGTTCCACCGCGCTGGCCTCCGCTTGATCGAGGTGGACAAGCAGGACCTCGTCGACCTGCCCGACCTCGTCGACCTCGTCGCCGGGCGGCGCGAGCGCTTCGTCATCTTCTGCGACGACCTGTCGTTCGAGGCCTCGGAGGCGGGCTACAAGGCGCTGAAAGTCGCCCTCGACGGCTCGGTCGCGGCGACCTCCGACAACGTGCTGATCTACGCGACATCGAACCGCCGCCACCTGATGCCGGAGTTCATGCAGGAGAACCTCGAGTACCACCGCGTGGGGGAGGAGATCCATCCTGGCGAGACCTCCGAGGAGAAGATCTCCCTTTCCGAGCGGTTCGGGCTCTGGGTCTCGTTCTATCCGTTCGACCAGGACGGCTACCTCGAGATCACCGCCCACTGGCTGCACGAGATGGGGTGCAGTCCTGCCGACGTTGAGGCGGCGCGCACCGAGGCGCTGCAGTGGGCGCTCGGGCGCGGGTCGCGCAGCGGCCGCGTCGCCTGGCAGTTCGCGCGCGATTTCGCCGGCCGCACGCGGGACGGCGAGCGCGAGCCCGGCGACGGACGCGGGCGCTCGCGCGCCGCGAGCCGCTAGCGCGCTCGCGAGGTCCAGCCCGCGCTTCATGATCGACGTCGCCGCGGCGGTGCTGATCTGCGAGGACGGCAGCTTTCTTCTCGCCCAGCGGCCCGAAGGGAAGGTCTACGGCGGGTACTGGGAATTCCCCGGCGGCAAGCTCGAGGCCGGGGAGCTTCCCGCGCGCGCACTCGCGCGCGAGCTTCACGAGGAGCTCGGCCTCGACATCGAAGATCCTTCGCCGTGGGTCACGCGCGTCTACACGTATCCGCACGGCACAGTGCGGCTGCGCTTCTTCCGCGTCCGGCGCTGGCGGGGCGAGCTGCACGGGCGGGAAGGGCAGGCTTTCGCCTGGCAGCGGAGCGAGCGGATCACCGTCGCGCCGATGCTGCCGGCGAACGAGCCGGTCCTGCGCGCGCTCGCGCTGCCCGACGAGTACGCGATCTCCAACGCGACCGAGGTCGGCGAGGAGGCGTTCCTCGCGGCGCTGGTGCAACGCATGAGCGCGGGCCTGCGGCTCCTCCAGCTGCGCGAGAAAACGATGCCCGCCGACCGATTGGCGCGGCTCGCCGCGCGCGTCGTGCCGATCGTGCGCGGTGCGGGCGGCATCGTGCTGGTGAACGGCGACGAGGGGATCGCCCGGGAATCGGGAGCGGACGGGGTGCACCTCACGGCGGAGCAACTCGCCGCGACCGCGAAGCGGCCACCGTTCGAGCGGGTGGGGGCGTCAGTGCACAGCGCCGGGGAGCTGCGCAAAGCCGAACGCCTCGGGCTCGATCTCGCGGTGCTCGGACCGGTCGCTTCCACGCCGACGCATCCCCACGCGGCCGTGCTCGGCTGGGGCGGCTTCCAGCGGATCGCACGCGACGCGGCGCTGCCGGTATTCGCGATCGGCGGGCTCGCGCGCAGCGACCTCGAGCGGGCTTGGACGCACGGCGCGCACGGCGTGGCGATGATTCGGGGAGTTTGGCAGGCTTCGTCCGCCTAGCCAGCTCCACGCGACACTGCGCGTCGGGCGTTCGCCTGCGTCGCCCACACGCGAACCGCGGAACAGCGACCGGACCAGTCAGTTGAGCATCTTGTCGCTGAGCGCGCCGAGCGGCGATGCGCCGAGCGTCCGCCTGCTATTGCCCTGAAGGTCGCTCCGACTGACCCCCGGCGTCCCGGTCTTCCTCGACCGCGCCGACGCGGTACTGCTCGGTGGCCCAGGCGCCGAGATCGACGAGCCGGCAACGCTCGGAGCAGAACGGCCGATGCTTGCTCGCCGGCACCCAAGGGACCTGGGCGCCGCAGCGCGGGCAGTTCACGGTACGGGGCGCGTCGCTCACAAGTTGCAGAAGGTCAGCTCGAAGTCGATGTCGCGATCGACGGTGCGCGGCCGCGGATCGGCGCCGGCCGCCACGAAGCGGACGTTCAGCGCGTAGCGGTTGGCGCTGATCTCGGGCACGCACTCGGCGGTGCGCGCCATGCGGATCCGGACCATCTGCGCGGTGCGGCCGCCGAGCATCTGCTGGAACGTGCCCTGCGGCGCCGTGAGGCGCGCGGGCTTCCCGCTCTCGCGCAGGAGCTTGAGCACCAGCGACGCGCCGTCGCGGATCGGCAGCATCGGCGCGAGCCAGCCGTTCAAGTCGGCGAGCCGCGCCTCGCCGTCGCGGTGCAGCCAGTAGTGATACGAGGGCAGGTCGAACTCGCAGGCGCCGCCCGGGATGCCGGTGCGCTGCTTGATCGCCATCAGCCATTCGTTGTCGCGCAGGTTCTGGCCGATCTTGCCGACCATGTTGTAGAGGCCCGCGTGCGCCTGCTCGATGTCGCGGACGACCTCGGCGAGCACCTGCTGGTCGATCTCCGGGTTGCTCCGGAACGAGAACATCACCTGCTTCTGGCGCTCGAGTTCCTGGAGCAGGTCGCTCTTGAGGTCGGCGCGGCCGCACACGTCGAGGATCTCGAACAGCGTGAGCAGCGCGGCATGGTGCTCCGGCGCATCCGTATGCCCGAGGAAGAAGCGGACGCGCTCGAACAGATCCTCGAGCCGCAGCATCGTCCGGATGCGCTCGACCAACGGGTATTCGTAGGTGATCATTGCCTCACGTGCGCTCGCCGGAGCGAGTCGGCGCCGATTCTGAAGGATATCCCCACGGGTGACAACACGCCGGCGCGCCGGTTCCGGGGCGTACTACGCTGCGCGCGCAAGGGCGAGGTAGCGCTGGTGGAGGGCATCGACCTGCAGAACGAGCCGCGACGGCTCGCCGCCGTTGTCGATGACGTCGTTGGCGTGTGCGAGCCGGTCGCCGCGAGTCGCCTGCGCGGCGATGATCGCCTCGACCTCCTCGCGGGCGAGGTGGCTCCGCGCCATGACGCGACGAATCTGCTCCTCCTCGGGGCAATCGACGACCAGCACGCGACCACAGCGCGGTCGCGGGTCGCCCGACTCGACGAGCAGCGGGATCATGTGAATCACGTAGGCGCTCGTTGCGGCGGCCGCCTGTCGCGCGGCCTCGGCGCGGATCAGCGGATGGAGGATCGCCTCGAGGCGCGCGCGCGCGCCGGGATCGGAGAAGGCGAGACGACGCATCCGGACGCGGTCGAGCGCGCCGCTCGCGTCGAGTGCCTCCGGGCCGAACGCCGCGACGATCGCCGCGATCGCCCCGCCGCCGGGCCGCGTGAGCTCGTGGGCGAGCGCATCCGCGTCGATGACGGCAACGCCGCGCTCGGCGAACAGCTGCGCGACGCTCGACTTCCCGCTGCCGACGCCGCCGGTGAGGCAGACGGTGAGTCTGCCGGGGTTCGCGCGATCCATCGTCGACGGGCCGCCTCCTGCAGTCGTCAAATCAGCAGCCCCACATAGCGGTCGACGATCTCGCGGCCCCAGAAGAGGGCGATCATTCCCGCGCCCGCGAGATAGGGCCCAAACGGGATCGGGACGTCGCGGCCGCGGCGCGCGAGGACGATCAGCGCGACCCCGACGACCGCGCCGACGAGCGACGAGGCGAGGATCACGAGCGGCAGCATCTTCCAGCCGAGCCACGCGCCGATCGCGCCGAGCAGCTTGAAGTCGCCGAAGCCCATGCCTTCCTTGCCGGTCGCGAGCTTGAACGCCCAGTACACCGCCCACAGCACGAGGTACCCCGCGACCGCACCGATGACCGCGGCGGGCAGGTCGACGAACGTGCCGCGCAGATTGAACAGCAGCCCCGCCCAGAGCAACGGCAGCGTGATCGAGTCGGGCAGGAGCTGCGTGTCGATGTCGATGAACGTCAGTGCGATCATGCACCAGACGAACAGCATCGCCCCGAACGCGGCGAACCCGAACCCGAAGCGCCACGCGCAGTAGCCGGTCAGCGCGCCGGTCGCCGCCTCGACGATCGGATAGCGGGGGCTGATCGCGGCGCGGCACGCGGAGCACCGGCCACGCAGCCACAGGTAGGAGAGGACCGGCACGTTCTCGCGCGCGGTGACCTGGTGGCCGCACGCGGGACACGCGGAGCGCGGCGCGACGAGGTCGTAGCGCGGCGCCGGCGGCAGCGCTTCGCCGCGGAGTGCCGCGCACTCCGCCTGCCATTCGCGCTCCATCATCTTCGGCAGGCGATGGATCACCACGTTCAGAAACGAGCCGATGATGAGGCCGAACACCGCGGCGAGCGCGGTGAACAGTGGCGGGCTCGCGAGCGTGTCGACAGCGTTCATTGTAGGAATCGGGTCGGCGGGCTACGCCCGCCTAGCCAGCCCGGCGCGTTGCAACGCGCCGGGCGTTCGCCGGCGCCGAACCCGAGCAGTCGGGTTCGGCGAACCCCCGGCTACACCACTTGGCCGAGCTTGAAGATCGGCAGGTACATCGCGACCACCATGCCGCCGATCAGCACGCCGAGCACGACCATGATCAGCGGCTCCATCAGGGACGACAGCGCCTCGACCGCGTCGTCGACCTCCTGGTCGTAGAAGTCGGCGACCTTGCTCAGCATGTTGTCGAGCGCGCCCGACTCCTCGCCGATCGAGGTCATCTGCACCACCATGTTCGGGAAGACGTTCGCGTTCTGCATCGCCGTCGTGAGGCTCGTGCCGGTGCTCACTTCCTGCTGGATTTGCTTGGTCGCGATCACGTAGACGTAGTTCCCGGACGCGCCACCCACGGAGTCGAGCGCCTCGACCAGCGGCACGCCGGCCGCGAACATCGTCGACAGCGTCCGCGTCCAGCGGGCGATGACGGACTTTTTCACCAATTCGCCGAACAGCGGCATCTTGAGCAGCCAGCGGTCCATTGCGATCTGCACTGCCTGCGACCGCTTCCACAGCGCGAAGAAACCCCAGATGCCGCCGATCAGGACGCCGAAGATGAGATACCAGTACTCGACGAAGAAGTCCGACATCCCCATCACGACCAGCGTCGGCGCGGGGAGGTCGGCGCCGAAGCTCACGAACACTTGCTTGAACGCCGGGATCACGAAGATCATGATCACCGCGGTGATGACGAACGCCACCACGATCACCGCCACCGGGTAGAACATCGCCGACTTGATCTTCGACTTGATCGCGAGGATCTTCTCCTTGTAGGTCGCGAGCCGGTCGAGCAGCGTTTCCAGGATACCGGCCTGCTCGCCCGCCTGGACCAGGTTGCAGAACAGGGTGTCGAAGTAGAGCGGCTGCTTGCGGAACGCCGCGGCGAGCGACGACCCGGTCTCCACGTCGGACTTGATGTCGAGCAGCAGCTTCGTCACCCGGGGGTTCGAATGCCCCTTGGCGACGATGTCGAATGCCTGCAGCAGCGGCACGCCGGCCTTCATCATCGTCGCCATCTGGCGCGTGAAGAGCGCGATGTCCTTCTCGGTCACCCTCTTGCCGCCGCCGAGCCGCTGCTTGCGCACGCGGGTGACGTTGATGCCCTGGCGGCGCAGCGTCGCGTTGACGACTGCGGACCCGCCCGCGCGCATCTCGCCCTTGATCTTCTTGCCGGTCCGGTCGCGGCCTTCCCAGACGAAGATCGATTCCTTCACCACATCGCGCCGGAGCGCCCCTGCTGCTGCAGTTGCCATATCGATTACCTCGTTTCGCTAGCGCCCGGTGGGACGCCTCTATTCGTTCGTGACGGCCATCACCTCTTCGAGCGAGGTGATGCCTTGACGGACCTTCGTCAGACCCGCCTGCCGGAGGTCGCGCACGCCTTCGAGCCGCGCCTGATCTGCGATCTCCAGTGCGTTGCCGTTGCGCATGATCAGGCGCCGCATCTCGTCCGAGATCGGCAGCACCTGGTAGATGCCGATGCGGCCCTTGTAGCCCGCGCCCTTGCAGCGCTCGCAGCCCGCCGCCCCGTACGGGCGCCAGCTGCCGTCGAGCTCGTCCGCGGCGAAGCCGGCGTCGAGCAACGCCTCGACCGGGATGTCGGCGGGCTTCTTGCAGCTGCAGAGCCGTCGCGCGAGCCGCTGGGCGGTGATGAGGATCACGCTGGACGCGACGTTGAACGCCGGGACCCCCATGCTCACCAGCCGGTCCAGCGTCGAGGGCGCATCGTTCGTGTGGACCGTCGAGAGCACTAGGTGGCCGGTCTGCGCCGCCTTGACCGCGATCTCGGCGGTCTCGAGATCGCGGATCTCGCCGACCATGATCACGTCCGGGTCCTGGCGCAGGAACGCGCGGAGCGCGCTCGCGAAGGTGAGCCCGGCCTTCTCGTTGAGGTTGACCTGGTTGACCCCCGCCAGGTTGATCTCCGCCGGGTCCTCCGCCGTCGAGATGTTCGTCCCCGGTTGGTTCAGCAGGCTCAGGCAGGTATAGAGCGAGACCGTTTTCCCGCTGCCGGTGGGCCCGGTCACGAGGATCATGCCGTACGGCCGCCGGATCGCGTCGAGCATCGCTTGCTTCTGATCCGGCTCGTAGCCGAGGGTGTCGATGTCGAGGTTCGCGCTCGAGGAGTCGAGGATCCGCAGCACGAGCTTTTCGCCGTGCAGGGTCGGCAGCGTCGACACGCGGAAGTCGATCGCGCGGTCCTTCGCGAGCATCAGCTTGAGGCGTCCGTCCTGTGGCACCCGCTTCTCGGAGATGTCGAGCTTCGAGATGACCTTGAGGCGCGACGCGATCTTTTCCTTCAGCACGAGCGGCGGCTGGGTGATCTCGCGCAGTTCGCCGTCGATCCGGAACCGGATCCGGTAGAAGCGCTCGTAGGGCTCGAAGTGGATGTCGGAGGCGCCGTCGCCGATCGCGTCGAGCATCACCTTCTGGATGAACTTGACGACCGGGGCGTCGTCCA
>Ga0126369_10000351_pt1 | contig 29839 bp, 26 predicted proteins | sample PanSoiMetaPlot_1_FD_109646 | JGI IMG/M metagenome (GOLD analysis project Ga0126369, IMG submission 109646) | Tropical forest soil microbial communities from Panama - MetaG Plot_1 | ecosystem: Environmental > Terrestrial > Soil > Tropical forest > Bulk soil | place: Panama | collected 2016-02-17
GCTCCATCAGCCGCCGCAGCCGCTCGCGCAGCCGCGGATCCAGCTCGGCCCGCTCGACGAACCTGGCCAGGGCCGCGTCTCCGAACTCGGCGAGGACGCTGCGGACGGCGATCTCCGCGGGATCGGCGGCCACGGGCGTGTACGCGAAGCGGCGCCCGGACCGGGAGCGGGCCAGGATCCCCTTGCCTGCCAGGCGGGACATGACGGTCATCACCGTCGTGTAGGCAAGGTCGGTGTCCCGCTCGGCGTTGAGTTCGGCGGCGACCTCGCGGACCGGCAGCGGCCGGCCCGCCCGCCACAGCACGGCCATTACCTCGGCCTCCAGCGGCCCGCGCATGGAGCCTGGACTGACCTGTTCTGCCACTGAACCCCCAGCGGAACTCCCGGCCGAGCCATGTCGACTACGATGGTGTAGTACTACACTACCGTCGTCAACTCGATTTCGGCACTGGGGGGCGGTCCTCAGGACTCGCGACTGCGCCCGTGCCGGGACGAGGCCGGGAGCCCTCAAGCACGGAACGCTAGCTGTTCAAGATGCGGGCCTTCTCGGCCTCGAACTCCTGGTCGGTCAGCGCGCCCTGGTCATGAAGCTCGGCCAGGTCCTTGAGCTGCTGCACCCGATCTCCACCGCCGGCGGGCGGCGGCTGTGGTGCCTGCGCGGCCGGCTCAGCGCTCTGGGGTGCCTGGTCGCCCTGCTGCGCCCACCGGTTGTACTGACGGCGGCTGACCCGGTTGGACACCGCGGTCGCCGTCCCGGCCACGACGGCCGTCCTCGCGACCCCGCGTATCAGTCCCATGGTGTTTCGTCCCTTCGGTCAGGCCGCTTCGGCGGCGTCCAACGCCGCCAGCAGGTCGGGCACGTGAATCCGCTCGTCTGCGATCAGCACGCCGCCGTTGCGCCGAATGGCGGCGGCGAACGGCGCAGCCCACCGGTTCTCGTAGACGATGATCGCCGCGGCGTCCCCGGGCCTGAGCTCGGCAGCAGCGAGCGCGACGTCGTCATCATCGAGCAGGCCGGAGGTGGCTCCCGCGAACGCGATGAGGTGGCCGGCGCTGTCCTCGTCGACGTCCGCCAGGTCGAATCCCGAGAATGTCCCGTCGGCGTTCTTCTTGATGAACAGGGCGTCGAACACCCGGACGATCCCCCGGTCCACCAGATCCAGGAAGAGCGGTATTGCCTCTCCGGTCATCGGCGCCCCGGCCGGATAGCCGATGATCAGCACATCAACCGGGCCGAGCTCGTCGTCTTTCGCCTTCACGTCCGTCCTCCCCTGACTCTGGCAGCCGTCGGTCACTCCGCACGATCGATCGCCAGCGGCGCGAGCACATCACCCGTGGCGGGTGACGGAGAGCGAACGGCGGTGAGTACCCCGGACCAGGACGGCGTAGACCACGACGTTGTCAAGGTAGGAACTGGTGGCGAAATCGAAACGGCCGCCGCAGGTGATGAGCCGGAGCTCGGCATCGGGCACCGGACCGTACACGACGGCGCGGGGGAAGCGGGACTTGGCGTAGCTGCGAACGGAGATGATCTCGAACCTGGCGACGCTGTGGTCCGCGCGGACGACGTACACGCGCTCGCCCGGGCGAAGCCGGGCGAGCCGGAAGAACACCCCTGGCCCGAGGCGCGAGTCGATGTGGCCGGCGATGATCGAGGCGCCGACCGCCCCCGGCCGAGGGCTGCCCGTGAACCAGCCGGCGACCGAGGCGCTGGCCGGAACCTCCAGAGTGCCTCCGGCTGTGACGCCGAGCCGGGTCAGCCTGCTGCTGATGCCGATGGCCGGGATCACCAGCCGGACCGGCCGTGCCACGTCGGTCTCCCGCCCGGACCGGGCGGAGCGGTCCGCGTGCCCGCGCGGCGCCCTGACGTCCCGGGCCAGGCTCGGCTGGCCGGTCCGCTGCCGCCCGCCCGGGCCGGTCTGCCCGCCGAGCCCGTGCACCCAGCCGGCCAGCCCGAGAGCGGTTGCCACCACTCCACAGGCCGCCACGAGGATCCCGGCCCGCTGTGCGAGCCGGCGTCTCGGAACTGGGCGACGGTGCCTGGCCTGGTGCCTGGCCGAGGCGCGCGGCTCATGATCGCGCGCCAGGCCAGCTTCGGAAGTCACGGCACGGGGTGCGGCCTGCGGTGAAGGACGTGCCGGCCGAGCGGGCGTGCAGCCCACCTGGCACCCGTGACGCCGAGCAGCAGGCCGCCGCCAATCAGTACTAGCCACGGCATGCGCGATGGAACAGGTCGCGGCGCCGTGCCACCGAGCCCGGTCGCCGGCGCCCCGGCGGGGATGACGCGACTGCCGGCCGCGTCCACCAGGTCGTCCAGGCGCAACTGGCCCGGATCATCGAGCACGACGATGGTGTGAATCTGCCCGGCGGCCAAGGTGACCGATGCCGACACGTGCTCGGTCCGGCCTTTCGCGCTCACCAGCCAGGTGCCCGGTGACACCGCCTGGTAGGAGGTGACCGCGCCGAAGGCGAGCCCGCGGACGAGAACATGCCTGCCCGCCCGCACGGTGACCCGGTGCTCGATGAGGGACGCTTGGATGAGGCGGACCAGCGCCTTGCCTCGCGGAGTGGTGAGCCTGTCGCGCAAGACAGCCAGGCGCAGTCCCTTGGCCGGGCCGAGGCCCGCGACCGTGTACGCGGCGCCGGGACGGATGTTAACTCCGGCCGAGATGACCGGAGGTGACGACGAGGGCGCGTTGGCCGGGCGCATGGCGACGGTGTACTCACCGCTCGGCAGCCTCTCGTAGCCCGAGATCGTGCCGTACGCGACGTGGTGCACGACGAAAATTGCCTTCGGGTTGCCGAAGGAGTACAGGTACACGTCCACGGCCGGCGTATTCGGCGACAGGTGAGCCAGCCTCAGCCAGCCCGTGCCGGTGGACGCCGCTGCCGTACCGCCGGCCAATAGCCACAATGCGCATGCCGTGGACACTAGCAACCCGCCGGCACGTGCGAATTTCGTCCCCACGATATTCATATAAACCCCCACCTAATCTGCTAAACCGCGAATAAGCCCCAGAGGAGTGGGCCTGGAAAACCTGACAAACACCACCGGACGACCATTGTTGTGCGCGGTCGTAATGCTAGACGCCTGAAATTGGGCGATCTGGGTTCGTGCGAACGAGACCAGCCAGCCGCTATAAGCGCGCGCTCTCAGGCCCGCCCGCCTGTCGGTTCCGGATAGCTCGACTCCGGTCAGAGGGACGTAGGGCCCGGCACCGGGCGCCTGGTCGAAGAAGGCCACTACCTTGATCGGATGCTGCGCGGCCAGGGCGGGGAGCATGAGCAGCAGCCGGGGGTCGACCAGGCCCGCCACCAGTTGAGCCCGCGCACCGCTGGGCATGGCAATGCGACTGTTGCCGGCGAGCTGATCCCCCACGGTCTTGCGCGCTGCCAGGTCGCGGCTCAGGGCAGTCAGGTACGCGGCCGCGCCGTCGGCGGCGACGACCCGCACCTGCACCTGGCTGGGCCCGTGACCGAAAGTGGCGAGTATGGATGGCGCGTACTCCGAGTCGAGCCGGCTACCGAAGACGCTCCGCAACGCGGGCGTAGCCACGATCACGTCGGTGCCGAACGGGTCCGGCGCCGAAGATTTGATCTCGGAAAGGCTCGCCGACGGCACGCCCGCGCGGTAAAGATCGCCGCACATGACCGCGTCGCACGCGATGATCGCGCCGCGAGTGATCTCCCGGGCGACCCATCTGGCCGTGCTGGCCCGGACGCCCGCCGCGTAGGACAGTCCGGCCTGCGTGTTCGGGGAGACAGGCTTGGTTTGCGGTGCTCTGGCCCGCAGCAGGGCCAGCGTGGTCCCGGCGGCAGTGAGCACCACGAGCACGGTCAGCGCGGTCAGCCAGAGACGGTGACGACCGCCGGGGGCCGAGACGCCGACCAACCGCGGCCTGGTCCGCGGCCCGTGACGGACACGGGATCGCCTCCTGCCCGTGGCATGGGCTGAGGCGCTCACAGTGTCCGCCGAGGTGTCCGCGTTGGCGGCCTGGGTGCCCGCGCGCTGGGTCGCCGCGGCAGCACCCGCGGCGGTTGCCGCAGCGGCCGGGGTCCTTGCCGCATCGCCCGAGTCCGGCGGCTCATGCTCAGCAGGCGCGATGACCAGCCGTCGTTTGCTGCCCAGCGAACCGGCAGCGGCCTTCGCGCTGCGCGGCCTCGTCCGCTCGGCGGCCTCGGGCGCCACCAGAACTGGCTTGAACAGCGATCGCACATTGTCAGGTAGCCGGACTGGCGGCTGCGGAGGTGCGTTGCGCTGAAGATCGTCCGCCCATCGCCCGGCGGGAGAGCCTTCCGGCCTACGGTGATGCGGCGATGGATCAGACCAGTGCCCGCCGGGATTGCGCCGCGGCAGCGGCGGAGCGTCGGGCGGCGGCGAGGCAGCGGACGCAGCGTCAGCGGGCGGAGGGACGATCGTGCCGCTGATGCTCCCCGGCTTACGTCGCTGCCACTTTCCCCGGTTCATGGCTTCTGTCTCCGGTGGGTTTACGCTTAATGGAGATTAGTAGCGTCAATGTGCCCGCGCAATACAAAGCAACGTGAATTTGCAGTACTCGCTCCTAGCACGGCAAGCCACTCGGCCCATGCTGCGCTGCAGGCTCACTGGTCGCGAGCGCGACGCCACCCGTCAGGGGCACCCCTGGGACCTGCACCCGGCTCCTGTGGACCGCCATGTGCATAATGGGCGGCGCTGTGGACCGGCCCACTCTCCCACAGTTGCGGTATCGCCCGCGCCGACTGAATGCGACAGATTTCGGCGGTTATTCTCCTTAGAGCGATTGACAATATCCCGCCAATTGCCCGAGACTGGCCGCCTGATCCGGGCGCCGGACACGGCGGGTGCACTTCGCGCGCGGGCTGCCCTTATCAGAACGGGGGCGCCAATGCGACGCATGCTTGCCGGCGCCTGGCCGTGCCCGGCCAGCTCAGATTGGCTGCCGTGATGGGCATCATCAAGACGTGGCGCAAGCTGAAGGTGCTGAAGGCGGTAGGACAGGCGGCCAACGAGTCGGCCGCGGGCACCTTCCCGGCGTCAGCTGCCCCGCGCGGGATGGCCGCCGGCTTTCTCAACGTGATGGCCGAGGCCATGGAACCGGGGCGGGGTGCCTAGGTGACGTGCAGTGACCGGATGGTCCCCCCGGTTTCCCGGTACTTACCCGGCGAGGTCTCGAATTCCCGCTTGAACGCCTTCGAGAGCGCCGCGCTGCTGCCGTAGCCGGTACGCCGGGCGATGGCGTCCACGCTCAGCCTGGTGGTTGTCAGGTAGCCGGCCGCCTGCCCGAGCCGGTGCCTGGCCAGATGGCGCATCGGGCTCTCGCCCACGGCGACGCGGAACCGGCTGCTGAACCCCGTGCGTGACATGCCGACCCGCTTGGCCAGCGCCTGCACCGTCCATTGCCGGGCCGGTTGGTCGCGAATGAGCGCGACAGCAGCGCTGATCTGCGGATCGGCCAGGGTTCCAGCACCCAGCATCCCGCTCCGCTCCGCGCCGGCCAGGTAGCTGCGCAGCGCCTGTGCCAGGAAGACGTCGGCCAGCTTGGCGAAGATGGCCTGGGCGCCGGGCCCCGCGTGCTCAGCCTCGTGCCGGACCAGTGCGAAGACCGGCTCCAGCCAGGTGATGACCCCTGTGGAGACGGCGTCGAGGTGCAGCACCCGGGGCAGCATAGCGAGCAGCGAGGCCGGGACCGGGTCGCCAAGCGCGAACCCGCCGCACAACAGCCTCGTCGTGGGTCCCTCACCCCCGCAACGCAGCCGGGCCTCGTCGTCCAGCGGGTGGTCCGCGATCAGCAGGTCCAGGCCCCGCACCGGCGAGTCGAGTTCGTCGCACATGGTGTGCCGCTCGCCGCGGGGCAAGATCACCAGCTCGCCCTCAGCCAGCGGAATGGGCTCGTCGTCGTCAACTTCCAGCCAGCACTTTCCCTCCAGGACCAGGTGAAACTTGGCCACGTTCGCGCCATCGACAGCGAAGCCCCACGGCGCGCGAAGCTCGGACAGGCAGTACACGCTGCTATGCACGGTGAGGGCGGTCAGCAGGTCCGCGACCGCGTCGTGGGGTGAATCGTTCAGCCGCTGCACCGGGTACTCCGCGTACGAGTGGACAACAGGATTGTTCAGCCGAACATAGCGGACCACCGGCGCGGCCGGCAATCCTGCACTATGTTCGCGACCGATCGGCCGCAAGCTAACCATCCCTACGAGCGGAGACAACAATGGCCAAGTTTCTCGTGACCTACCACGGCGGCCCCGGAATGCCCGCCGATCCGGCCATGCGGGAGCAGATGCTGAACGCGTTCATGGCGTGGGCGGCGGGCGTGGGGGACAAAATGGTCGACCCCGGTGCGCCGCTTGGCCCTTCGAAGACGGTGACAAGTAACGGCGTAACAGAGGGCGAGCCCGGTGGCGCCGGAGGATACACGGTGCTCAGCGCGGACAGCCTGGACGACGCTGTCGCTCTGGTGCGCGACCACCCGTTCGTCGGCCGCGGCGGGACGCTGCGCGTCAGCGAGGCGATCGCACCCTGAGCTTCGCGCCGGGCAGCTGCCGGCCCCTGGCCGGCAGCCGCCGGGTGGCGCGCGAAGGCCTGGTCAGGTTGGCCTACGGGCCTTCGGCAGTGACGCGACCACGAGGTGATAGGAGTCGGCGAGCATGTCGCCCACCATCTGGTCGGGCAGCGAGCCATCGATCGTGATCGTGTTCCAGTGCCGCTTGTTCAGGTGGTAGCCGGGCGCGATGGCGGGATGGTCAGCGCGCAGCTGCTCGGCTAGCTCGGGCTCGCATTTGACGCTGAGCTGTAGAGGCTCGGCATCGAGATGGGATACCGCGAACATCTTGCCGCCGACTTTGAAAACCGACACCTCGTCACCGAACGGGAACACCTCGGTGGACCCGGGTAGGGCGAGGCAGTGCACTTTCAGCTCCTCACCATTCATCATCGCGCTCATCCTTCCCGGGCAAGGCTGGCCGAGCCCAGGTCGGAGCTCGTAGTCAGCGGCGGCGCCTCCCAGCCGCAGTGCAGGCATTCAGCGGCTGGCGCGGCGGTCGGCCGCCGCGCGTGCGGCGGGTTCGTGATCGTGAACGCAGCAAGGACGCCGCCAGCGCCGCACAGCGCGGCCGAGATGAGGACCGCCATCCTGAAGCCAGCGGCAAGCGCATCGGGATGCAGGTAGGCCGTGCCGGTAATGCCCCCCAGGGCAGGCAGCACCGCGACCGCCAGCAGGCCGCCGAACCGCGCCACGTCATTGTTGACCGCCGAGGCGATTCCCGAGTGCTCAGCTGGCGCCGAGTTCATCGCGGTCGCGGTGAGCGGGGCGACGGTGATCGCCAGCCCCAGCCCGAAGACCAGCACCGCAGGCAGCACGTAGATCACGTAGCTGGTTCCGTGGGTGACCAGGGTTAGGAGGGCAAGGCCGGCGCCGACGACGACAGGGCCGACGCTCATCTGCAGCCTGGGCCCGATCCGGGCCGCGAGCCTGCCCGAGCGGGCCGACAGGGCGAGCATGATGAACGTGAGCGGCAGGAACGCCAGGCCGGAGGCCAGGGGCGAATAGCCGGACACCACCTGCAGGGCCACGGGCAGCAGGAAAGTGGCCCCGCTCAGCGCCGCGTACACGATGAACGTCACGGCGTTCGTCGCTGCGAACTGCCGCACCCGGAAGATCCCGAGCGGCAGCATCGGGTTCTCCGCGCGCAGCTCGCGGACCAGGAATGCGACCAGCCCGACGCCGCCGATGCTGGCCATTGCAACCACCGAGGGCGCTGTCCAGCCGAGCGTGGGAGCCTCGATGAACGCGAACGTGATGCCAGTCAGGAACACCACGCCGGCCACCGCGCCCGCGTAATCGATCGTGCCCGTGGCGTTCGGGTCACGCGATTCGGGGACGTGCCGTGCGCCGAGGGCCACGACGAAGGCCGCGATGGGCAGGTTGATGAAGAAGATCCAGCGCCACGACGCCGCCGTGATGAGGTACCCGCCGAGCAGCGGCCCGGCGGCCGTGGCCACGCCGCCCAGGCCGGACCAGGCGCCGATCGCACCCGATCGGTCGGCGGGCCTGAACGACGCTTCCAGTATCGCCAGGCTTCCCGGCGTGAGAAGCGCTGCGCCGATGCCCTGGAGCACTCGCGTGACGATGAGGAACGTGGCGCTCGGGGCGAAGCCGCAGGCCGCCGAGGCAAACGCGAACCAGACGATGCCGATCGAATACACCCGCCGCCGACCGAAACGGTCTCCCAGCGAACCGCCCACCAGAAGGAACGCCGCGAGCGTGAGCGTGTAGCCGGTCATCACCCATTGCAGCGCGGCGACGCCGGTATGGAACTCCCGGCCGATGGTTGGCAGCGCGATGTTCACCACCGTCGCGTCGAGGGCCGCAATCCCCGAGCCGAGCACGGTGATCGCGACAACCCACCGTCCCGGGGCCGAGGACAGCACGAGGGCCGGAGCTTGCGATGTCGCCATGTCGTCCGGGCTCCTGTCGTCCCAGGTGTGTGTGGCCCTAGCCGCGACCGCCGGGCGGGATGTTCCCGTCAGATGTCGGTCCCGAGGCCGACCGTATCCAATCAGAACGTTAGCCGCTCGCGGTCATTGCGCCTGCTGCACCGACCCGCACCAGGTGTCGCTTACATGATTACATTAGGAGTGAGGGTTCCCTGGCAAGCCGGGTCGCGGGTATCGAGGTAGCCAGGAGCCCGGCCGGCTCACCGATGACCGCCGATGGACGCCTGACATGCTGAGATCACTGGCGATAGCCGGCGGGATGCTCCTCGTCCTGCTGGTGGTCAGCGATGCGGTCGCCACGCTCGTGGTCACGCAGGGCCGCACCGGGCTGTGGCGGCCGACCCGGCTGTGGTACGCGGCGACGTGGCGGGCGACCCGGGCCCTGGCCTCCCGCCTCCCTGACCGCGCCGCGGACGCCTCGCTGAACATGTACCCTGCCGCATCTCTGCTTGGGCTGCTGGTGCTCTGGCTCGCTGGGCTGATGCTCGGTTGGGCCCTGGTCTACCTGGGACTGGGCGTCCACGTTGACCGATCGGGTGACCTGGGCACGTTGCTCTACTACGCCGGAACCTCGCTGCTCACGCCGACCTTCGGGACTGCGCACGGCGCGGCCGAGCGGACAGCCAGCCTGCTCGAGACGCTCACTGGCCTCGGCACGATCGCCCTGCTCATTTCCTACCTGCCGGCCTTGTATGGTGCCTACAGCAAGCGCGAAGCGCGGCTGCTTACCCTCGACGACCCAGCCGGGGGGCGGATCACGCCGGTCCGGCTGATCGAGATCAACTCCGCCGACGGCGACCTGGAGATGCTCTACCGCTTCTTCGCCGAATGGGAGATGTGGACCGCCGAAGTGCTGGAAAGCCATGTGTCCTACCCGATGCTCGCGTTGTTCCGGTCGCAGCACCCGGGGCAGTCGTGGATCACGGCGCTCGGCGTCGTCACCGACGCATCGACGCTCGCCTGCGCGTGCATCGACGGAGCCGAGCTGCGGGAAGCGTATTTCCTGCATCGCAGGGGACGCCGTGCGGTGCTCGACATCGCCGACCGGCTCCACGTCCGCGAGTCCGCGACTGCGGACTGGCTGACAGAGGCCAATTTCGATATCGCGTGGGAGGTTCTGGCAGGCATGAACATCCCGCTGCGTGAGAAGGAGCAGGCTTGGGGCCGGCTGCGGGAGCTGCGCGCCCCGTACGGGGGGCGGCAGCAGCAGCTCATCGACTACCTGCTCGCGCCGCATGGCTTCTGGGGACATTCCGCCGAGGCCACGGTGGCCCAGGAAGTCGCGCAGGCCACCGCCGCGGCCCGCACCCGCGCCCGACATCAGGGACGGACCGCTTACTGACAGCTGATCACCAGAGGAGGGCGCATGACCACGGCCAGGCCAACGCACGACGATCACGGCGCGCCGGCAGGCGGGCGCGGCAGGCTCGCCCGGCTGATCGCCACCAGGGGCGGCAAGGCGTCGCCTGAGGCCCCTTTCGTGATCGAGCACCGCGAAGCGCTGATCTACATGCTCTGCGAGGCGGCCGAGCTCGAGCACGCGATCATGTGCCAGTACCTGTTCGCCGCGTTCTCCCTCAAGCAGTCCGAATCCGAGGGGCTCAGCCCCGTTCAGGCAGCGGCCGCCCGCCGCTGGCAGGCGCAGGTGTCCAAGGTAGCCGCTCAGGAGATGCTGCACCTGGCACTGGTGCACAACCTGCTGTCGGCCATCGGGGCAGCGCCGCACCTGGCCCGGCCCAACCTGCCAGCACCCGCCGGGCACTACCCGGCCGGGGTGCAGCTCGCGTTGCTGCCGTTCGGAGAGCAGGCGCTGCGGCACTTCATGTTCCTGGAGCGCCCGGAGGGCATGGACCTGGCCGACGCGGACGGCCTGGCCGCGATGAAAGCGGCCGCGCCCGTACTGAACGAGCGGGACATCGTGCCACAGGGCCAGGACTTCGCCACCGTCGGGCACCTGTACCGGTCGATCGAGGCCGGCCTGCAGCGCCTGGCTGGCCAGCACGGCGAGGACTGGCTCTTCGTCGGCCCTGCCCGGGCCCAGGCCACGGAACAGCATTTCGGCTGGCCCGAGCTGCAGCCCGTGACCGACCTGGCGAGTGCCTGCCGGGCGATCGATCACATCCTGGAGCAGGGTGAGGGCCCTCGAGGGCACTGGCGTAATGCCCATTTCGGCCAGTTCGTGCAGATCCTCGACGAGTACCAGCGGATGCGGGCGGCCGACCCGGCGTTCGATCCGGTAAGGCCAGTCCTCGCGGCCAACGTGCGCCCCCACGAGCGCCTCGCCGACGTGCCACTGATCACTGACCGCCTCACCGCCCGGGTGACGGACCTGTTCAACGTGGTGTACGAGATCTTGCTGCAGATCTTCGAGCGCTTTTTCGCCCACACCAAGGAGTCCGACGCCCAGCTCAAGGCCCTCGCCGACGCGACCATCGGGCTGATGCTCCGGGTGATCAGGCCGCTCGGCGGCCTGATCACGATCCTGCCGGTCGGGCCCGAATACCCGGGCCGAACCGCCGGCCCGAGCTTCGAGCTGTTCTACGAGACCGACTACCTCATGCCGCACCGCGAGGCGGCCTGGGCGCTGCTAGCCGAGCGGTTGGACGAGGCGGCCTGGCTATGCAGTGAGCTGTGCGCCGGGCGGGGCGCCGCCATCGCCGATCAGCTCGATCCGGTGCTCGCGGCGCTCACCGAGATCGCAGGCGCGCTAGCCATGCGCCTGCCGGGACATATCCCGCAGTCGGCGATCGGCGCCGGCATGCGGCCCGTCCAGATCGCGGCCGAGGTGGACCGCATCAGGCAGATGCTGAACGCACCCCCAGCGGCCGGTGCCGAAGGCGACGGAAGCCGGATGGGCGACCTGCTCGCCGCCCTGGACTCGGCGGCAGGCACCGGGCCAGGTCAGGCCGACGCCGTCTGGGCCGCGGCGCTCGGCGCGACCCAGCTACGTGCCGACCTCGGCGCCGCCGGGCGGTGCCCGCCGCAGCTCATCCAGGCGGCGGCGGCGCTGCAAGGCCTAGCCCACCGGGTTGCTCCGGCGCCCGAGCGCGAGGGCCGGCTCGCCGAGCTGTGGCGACTCCAGGCCGGACTGCGCGCTTCGATTCAGGCCGAGCGGAACGGGCCGTACCTCGCCACCAACGTGCCGGAGCTGGTCGACCACCTCGGCATCGGCACCCGGCCGCTGCCCCAGCTCGCGCTGTGCCGCTGCGGCGGCTCGGCGACCAAGCCCGCCTGCGACGGCGCCTGCGCCGAGAACGGCTTTAGTGACGCCAAGGATCCTGAGCGGGTGCCTGACCGCCGCGACGAGTACCAGGGCCAGCAGGTGACCGTGTTCGACAACCGGGGGATCTGCCAGCACTCGGGGTACTGCAGCGATCGGCTGGCAGCGGTATTCCGCACGGGAGCCGAACCGTTCGTCGCCGCCAGCGGGGGGCGGATGGATGAGATCATCCGGGCGGTGCGGGACTGCCCGTCGGGAGCCCTCTCCTACGCCCTCGGCGGGCGGGAGGCCCGGCACCACGTCGACTGGGATCACGGCCGGCCACCGGCGATCGAGGTCACCGCTGACGGCCCGTACCGGGTCAACGGCGCGATCCCGCTCGCCGACGCCGATGGCGAGCCCGAAGCCAGGGCCCAGGGATCCTCGGCCGAGCACTACGCGCTGTGCCGGTGCGGCCACTCCCGCAACAAGCCGTTCTGCTCGGGCATGCACTGGTACGTCGAGTTCCATGATCCCGAGCCGCCGCTCGAGCCCACCTTGTTCGAATGGGCAGGCGGCCTCGGGCCACTGACTCGGATGGCGCGGCGCCTGTACGAGAAGCACGTGCCAGCCGACGCCCTGCTCGCGCCGGCCTTCGCGGGCATGGCGACCGACCAGCCGCAGCAGCTGGCCAGCTGGCTCGGGGAGGCCCTCGGCGGCCCCGCCGCGGGCCAGCCGCCGCGCGGCCGCCGCCCGGTGCCGCCCCTGAATCCGGTCGGCGTCGCCGACGGGAGCCCGCTGACCGAGGAGCAGCGCGGCCGCTGGGTCATGCTGGCCACAAAGGCGGCTGATGAGGCGGGCTTGCCGGCCGATGCGGGGTTCCGCTCGGCCTGGTCGTCGTGCCTGGAGTGGCTCTCGCGGACGGCCGCCCAGCAGGCACAAGGCCCGGTAACCAGCGCCGGTTCCGCCGCGGTGCCCCGCTGGGACTGGCCCGCGGGGCCGCCCGCCGTCCAGGCCCAGGAGCCAGCGGAGGAACAGTCCCCGGTGCCGCTTCCCGGCCCCGACGAGCAGGTCAGCTTCGGGGAGCACATCAAGCCGCTGTTCCGCGAGCGCGACCGGCAGTCGATGAGCTTCGCGTTCGACCTGTGGTCTGCCGACGATGTGCGGGCGCACGCGCCAGAGATCCTGCGGCGCCTGGAGGACGGGTCCATGCCGTGCGATGGCGCGTGGCCGGCCGAGCAGATCGAGGTCTTCAGGCGCTGGACCGACGCCGGATTGCCGGACTGAGCAGCAGTTGGGCTAGGTGACCGGGCTGGCGGGCGTCGCCGCGCCGTCGGCCAGACGGCGCTTCATGCGGCGCTCCCGGCGCCGGCGCCAGGACCGCCGGATCCGGCTCGCCAGTACGGCGACCAGGATCAGGCCCGCGATGAGCAGCGTCCCGGCGAGGATCGCGGCCAGCAGCGGATGCAGCAGGGCCAGCACGGTCAGTCCGGCCACGGTCAGGTCCTCGACAAAGCTGACGACGACATTGCTGACCGGCTCGGGACTGGCATTGACCCCCATCCGCACCCCGGACTTGATCAGATGCGTGGTCAGCGCCGTGCTGCCGGCGATGGCGGCGGCGGCAGCCTGCGGGAGCGTGTGCGCGTGCCCGGCGATCAGTGCGCCGATCGCCGCGCCCGCGAGCGGGCGGATCACCGTGTGAATGGCGTCAGAGATGGAGTCCAGGTAGGCGATCTTGTCCACCACGAACTGGGCGACGAACAGCGCTCCGGCCACCGCTAGCACGTCGGTGCGCTCAAGCGTCGGCGGGACCGCGGCGACGTGGCCGAACCTGCCGATCAGGCCCATGAGCACGACGACGGCATAGGCATTGATCCCGCTCGCCCAGCCGCTCGTGAAGATCAGTGGCACCGCTGTCATAGGGTCACTCCCCGGGGCAACGCGCTGACCCGCCTCAGGGGTGCGTCAGTTGCGGATGGTGATGTCGCCAGTCTGCACGATTACGCTGATCATATGCGCCGATGCCGGGCTTCTCGGCACGCTGATCGATGTCGTGCCGAGCGATACCTGGGCGCTTATCTGGTAGGCGGCCGCTCCCGGCGGCAGCATGAGCGTGACATCGCCGAGCTGGTCAACGATCCGCACGTGGTCCGGGACCTTGGTGAAGGTGATAGTGACATCGCCCCGATTCTCCGACGCGGTCACGTGCGTCGCCGTCAGCCCGCTGACCGTGATGTCGCCGGAGCCGTTGGACAGTACCAAGTGCGTGCCCGCGGGCAGGACGGCCCGGTAGCCGAACGAGCACTGTCCCTCGGCGAACCGGCAGTGGGCGGTGACCACGAGTGCGGACCGGGTGCGCCGCCAGGTCACCGACGGCTGCAGGAGCCAGTAGGTGGCATCGCCGGTCAGCTGGGGGCTGGTCCCGGGAGCCTGGCGGACGTCGAGATTACCAACGTCGGCCGACAGCTCGAGGGCCCTGATGTGGCCGGGAATGCCGATCCGGAGCTGGTGTGAGCCCTGAGCGGCGGCGGCTACCTCGGTGAGCCCGGCCCAGCCGATCAGGAAGAGCGCGAACGGTACGCCGAGGACCAGCGCTACCCGGCGGCCCACGGTCATCGGCAGTCGCCCGTTCATGACCCGTCCACCCCCAGGAAGCGCAGGACGGCGAGCACCCTGCGGTGATCTCGGTCGGCAGGCGCCAGGCCGAGCTTGGCGAAGATGCTGTTGATGTGCTTTTCCACGGCCCCCTCGCTGACCACGAGCTCGGCCGCGATGGCGGCGTTGGAGCGGCCCTCAGCCATCCGCGCGAGCACGTCATGCTCGCGCGGCGTCAGGGTGGCGAGCGGATGCTTGCTGCGGGTGAGGAGCTGCCCAACGACCTCAGGGTCGAGCGCGCTGCCCTGAGCGCCGACCCGCTCCAACGCGTCGAGGAACTCGGCGAGGTCGGCAACCCGGTCCTTGAGCAGGTAGCCCACGCCCTGCGGGCGGCCGGCCAGCAGCTCGGTGGCGTACCGCTCCTCGACATACTGCGACAAGACGAGCACCCCGATGGCCGGCCAGGTGCTGCGCACCACGAGCGCCGCCCGCAGCCCCTCGTCGGTGAACGTCGGGGGCATGCGCACGTCGACGACCACGACGTCGGGCTGGTGCTCTGCGACCTGCCGCAGGAACTCCTCAGCTTCCCCGGCAGCCGACAACACCGTGTGGCCTGCCTCCGCCAGCAGCCGGGCCAGGCCCTCGCGCAGGAGGGTGGAGTCCTCCGCGATCACGACGCGCATGGCAGCACCACCTCGATCGACGTCGGGCCGCCCGCGGGGCTATCAACCCGGAGCTGGCCGTCGACCGCGGTGACCCGCGCCGCCAGGCCGGACAGGCCCTGGCCGGCCGGGTCAGCCCCGCCGACCCCGTCATCGGCGATCACCAGCTTGAGCTGGCTCCCCGCGCGTCGCACGATGATCTCGGCGTGGGTGGCCCTGGCGTGCTTGGCGACATTGGTGAGCGCCTCGGCGGCCACGAAATACGCGATCGCCTCGATGTTCGCTGGCGGCCTGACGGGCAGGTCGGCCCGTACTGCAACGGGCACTGGGCACAGCGCCGCCAGGCCGGACAGCGCGGCGTCCAGGCCGCGATCCGACAGCACCGGCGGGTGCACACCGCGCACCAGGTTCCGCAGCTCCGTCAGCGCTTGCTTAGCCTGCTCGTGGGCCTGGCCGACGATGTCGGCCGCTGCGTCAGGGTCAGTGGCGAACTTGGCCTTGGCCCGGCCTAGTTCCATGGCCAGCGACACAAGCCGCTGCTGCGCGCCGTCGTGCAGGTCCCGCTCGATGCGGACGCGTTCGGCCTCCGCAGCGTCGAGCACGCGCGCCCGGCTGACCTCGAGCTCGCCGATCCGCGCGGTGAGTTCGGCTCGGCCTGGCGAGCCGAGGAGCAGGCGGCCGACCGACGCGTCCGCTGCGGCCATCACCCTGGTCAGCGCCGGCGCGCAGAGCAGCACCAGCACTCCGGCAACCACGGCGAGCGTCAGCCACCAGAACCCGCCGATCCTGAAGCTGCCCAGGTGGGCGGCACCACCGGGGAGTGCGAAGCCGTAGCTGGGCAGCGTGAGCAGGACCAGGCCGCACGACCAGGTGGCGATCACCGGCGCGGTTTCGATCACGCTCAGCGGCAGGCGGACCACAGCGTATGCCGCGTCCTTCCAGAGCGATGCCCGCGTGGCCGCCAGCCAGAGCCTCCGCCAGCCGGTGGCGCTGGCGGGAGGCGGCGGCGCCGGGATGTGCGCTCCCAGCAACAGCGCGTACCTGGCTCGCTCCATCCGGGCGAACTGGCGAACCAGCCACATCGTCGCTGCCAGGAACGCGATGCCGAGCCCGAGCGCCGGCAGCAGGCCGAGGCCGGACACGATGCCAGTCAGCAGCACCACGAACGCCACCAGGCCCAGGGGCAGGCCCACCAGGATGTGCACGAGGGCGAGCCAGGTGGTAGCCGATACCACCCCGCCCGCAAGGTTGAGCGCGCCGCCGCGCTCGGCGACGCGGGAGAGTGCCGCGCTATCGGTCACGGTCCCTCCTCCCGGCGGTTGGCGCTGAACCGGAATCGACTGATGCCGTTCCTGCCTGTGGACCCTGCCCCCGACCCTAGGCGCGGCACAGCGCCATGCCTATCCCGCTGCCCGCCAGGTTCGGCCTGGGGCTAGCCCCACCTTCGATTCGGCGGCCAGCAGGATGCCCTCAGCCGGGCAGCATGGCCGACGCTGGCATCGCACTTGCCCATTACGAACCGAGCGAAGGATGTCATGAATCTCCCCTCAGGTACTCGCCTCGTCCGCAATGGCGATGCTCATGCGCCTGTGGCCGGCACCGCACCGCCCTTGGTGGAGCGCATCGCTGGCTGGAGCGCGCGGCACCGCAAGACTGTGCTGCTCGGCTGGCTGCTCCTGGTCGCGGGCGCCGTGGTGACCGGCAACATGCTCGGCACCAAGCAGATCAACAGCTACGATCCTGGCCAGGCCGGTCAGGCCGAGCGGGTCCTCGCCCGGCCAGGCGTCATCCAGCAGGCAACCGAGACGGTCCTCATTCAAGCCCGAGTCGGCGGGCGGACCGTTGCCAATGACCCCGAGGTGCTTCGCGCCGCCGCGCAGGTGGCCGCCGCTCTGCGCGGCCTGCCGGCTTCCGCGAAGGACGTGCGCTATCCAGCGACGCCGACGGCCGGCCCGCTGATCTCCCGTGACGGCCGCTCGGCCCTGGTCACATTCACCGTCGCGGGCAACCCGAATGACTCCGTGCAGCGGGTCGCGGCAGCGGAACGTGCCGTGGCCGCCGTCCAGGCCCGCCACCCGTCCCTGCTGGTTGGGGAATCCGGCCAGGCCAGCGTCGGGCGGGCCACCAACGCGATCGCCAGCTCGGACTTCCGCCGGGCCGGGGTCACCTCCGTCCCGGTGACGCTGGTGATCCTGCTCTTCGTGTTCGGCGCGCTGATCGCGGCCGGGATCCCGGTGCTGCTCGCCGGGACGGCGGTCGCCACGGCGATCTCGCTGCTCGCCATCCCGAGCCGGTGGCTGCCGATCGGCCAGGCCACATCGGCGATCCTGCTGCTGGTCGGCCTGGCGGTTGGCGTCGATTACTCGCTGTTCTACCTGCGCCGGGAGCGCGAGGAACGAGCCCGTGGCCGGGACACGAACCAAGCGCTGCGGATCGCATCGGGCACCTCCGGGCGTGCCATCGTCATATCCGGCCTGACGGTCATGATCTCGCTTGCGGGCCTGTTCGTGATCGGCGTCGACGTGTTCTCCGGCGTGGCTGTCGGGACGATCCTGGTGGTCGGCATCGCGGTGCTCGGATCACTGACGGCATTGCCGGCCGCGCTGGCCTTGCTTGGTAGCTGGGTCGACCGGGGCCGGATCCCGTTCCTCGGCCGTCGCCGCACCGCCGCTCAGTCGTCGGCGTTCTGGGAGGGACTCGCGCGACGCGTCGTGGCCAGGCCCGCCCTCGCGGGCGGCGTCGCCGCCCTGGGACTGGCCGCGCTTGCCCTTCCCGCGCTCGGCATGCACCTGGCCAGCCCCGGTTTCCGTGACCTGCCGACGAACGTGGCTGTGGTCAGGAACCTGATCGCCACCCAGCGGGCATTCCCCGGCGGCCCGGTCCCTGCTGAGGTGGTTGTCACGGGCACCGGCGTATCGGGCCCGGCAGTGCAGGGCGCGGTCTCGGCGCTGCAGCATCTGGCGGCGACAAGTCCCGAACTGCGCCAGCCAGTCACCGCGACGCTGCTGGGCCACGGTCAGGTGCTACTGGTGTCGGTACCACTGGCCGGCAGCGGCACCGACGCGGCATCGAATCGCGCATTGGCCACGCTGCGAGACCACGCGCTGCCCGCCACATTCGGGCGAGTGCACGGCATCCAGTATGCGGTGACCGGACTCACCGCCGGGGACCACGACTTCTCTGCGCAGTTGCGCAGCCGGGTGCCGCTGGTCTTCCTGTTCGTGCTCGGCTTGGCGTTCTTGCTGCTGATGGCCACGTTCCGGTCGGTCATGATCCCGGTCATGTCGATCGCGCTGAACTTGCTCTCGCTCGGCGCCGCCTACGGTGTCCTCACGCTGGTCTTCCAGCATGGCTACCTGCATGGGGTACTCGGCTTCACGCCGTACGGCGGGATCGTGCCCTTCTTTCCGATGTTCCTGTTCGTGCTCCTGTTCGGGCTCAGCATGGACTACCACGTCTTCATCCTCAGCCGCATGCGTGAGTCGCGGCTGGCCGGAGCGACTACCCGCGAGGCGATCGTCGGCGGGATCGCATCTAGCGCGGGCGTCGTGACCAGCGCGGCGGTGATCATGGTGTCGGTGTTCTCGATCTTCGCCACACTGTCCCTGATCGAATTCAAGATGTTCGGCATCGGCATGGGCTCGGCCATCCTCATCGACGCCACCGTGGTGCGCGGGGTGCTGATGCCCGCCGCCATGGCCATGCTCGGCGACCGGGTCTGGTACCTGCCCCGCTGGCTGGCCTGGATTCCGGGGTCTGGCCGTGTCGATCCGGTTCCCGGCCGTTCGTATAGGGGGTGAGAGGCTGGCATCCGGCCAGCGCCACGAGCCGGAGGTGTGCAGTGAAGCAGTACCTGATGAGCGTGTATCACCCCGAGGGCGCCGCGCTGCCTGCGGAGGAGATCGAGAAGACCATGGCCGAGGTTGAAGCGCTCAACGTCGAGCTGCGATCGGCGGGCGCGTGGGTCTTCGCCGGAGGCCTGCATCCATCGAGCACGGCCACCGTGCTGCGAGTCGCGGGCGACGACGTGCTCATCACCGACGGCCCGTTCGCGGAGGGCAAGGAGCACATCGGCGGGTTCTGGGTGATCAAGGCGGCCGACCTGGACGCCGCCCTTGGCTGGGGCAGGAAGGCCACCCAGGCCTGCCGGGTGCCGATCGAAGTACGTCCCTTCCAGGACGAAGCGGAGGACTGATCCGCGCATGGCCAGGCTGCCCGCCGAGCAGGTCGAGCGGGTCTTCCGCGCCGAGTACGGCCGCGCGGTGGCAGTCCTGGCACGCGTCTTCGGTGATATCGACATCGCCGAAGACGCGGTCCAGGACGCGTTCACTGCGGCCGTCAAGCGCTGGCCGGCCGACGGACTGCCGCCCAGCCCGGCGGGCTGGATTATCACCACGGCACGCAACCGGGCGATCGACCGGCTGCGCAAGGAGGCATCCCGCGCGGACCGGCACGCACAGGCGACGTTGCTGCTCGCAGAGCGGGCCGACCCGACCGAGGAGCCCGAGGTGCCCGACGACAGGCTGCGGCTGATCTTCACCTGCTGCCACCCCGCCCTGGCGACCAGCGCGCAGGTGGCTCTCACGCTGCGGCTGCTGGGCGGGCTCAGCACTGCGGAGATCGCGCGTGCTTTCCTGGTGCCCGAGCCCACCATGGCGCAGCGGCTGGTGCGGGCTAAGGGCAAGATCCGCGACGCGCGGATCCCCTACCGCGTTCCCGGCGACGCGGACCTGCCCGACCGGCTCACATCCGTACTGGCCGTGATCTACCTGATCTTCAACGAGGGATACGCCGCGACCTCGGGAGACCGGCTGATCCGCGACGACCTGTGCCGGGAGGCCATCAGGCTGGGGCGGCTGCTCGCCGAACTGATGCCCGACGAGCCCGAGCCGGCCGGACTGCTCGCGCTGATGCTGCTGATCCAAGCCCGCCGCCATGCCCGCACGGCACCAGCCGGGGAACTCGTGCCGCTCGCCGAGCAGGACAGGAGCCTGTGGGACCGGCAGCTCATCGCCGAGGGCCAGGCGATTGTGCGGCGCTGCCTGCGCCGCGACCAGCCGGGGCCCTACCAGATCCAGGCCGCGATCAACGCGGTGCACAGCGATGCGCTGGCCGCCCAGGCCACCGACTGGGATCAGATCCTTCGGCTGTACGACCAGCTCACGATCGTCGCGCCGAGCCCGGTCGTGATCCTCAACCGGGCCGTGGCCGTTGCCGAGGTGCTCGGGCCCGGCACCGCCCTCGCTCAGGTCGACGAGCTCAAGCTGGACAAGTATTACCTCTTCCACGCGATCCGCGCCGACCTACTGCGCCGCGTCGGCCGCGCCGCCGACGCTGCCCAGGCCTACGATGCGGCCATCGCGCTGACCACGAACGCCGCCGAGCGCGCCTTCCTCCTGGTACGTCGGCAGGCGCTCGGTCGCGTCTGAGTGCTTGCCGGCCCGCGTGCGGGCACATGCACGCACGCGGGCCGGATCATGCTAGACCGGAGTCCGGTCCAGTGCCGCGGTCAGTGCAGCAGCCTGAGTGTGTTCACGGCGTCATCGACGTAGAACACGCCGGTCCCACCGGGAACGACCGCCAGCCCGAAGAGGGCCCCGGCCCCGGGCGGGCTGCCCGACTTGTCCAGCCACCGGAACGCGACCTGCATTCCGGCTGGCGTGGTCTCGACGATCTTTCCGTTCCCGCCGTTCACGGTGAGGATGTCACCGTTCGGTGCGATCGCCAGGCCGAGCGGCGAGGCGAGCGCGCCGCGCACGGTCACGGTGTGGCCGGTTCCGGCGCTGTCGTGGCGGAAGACGGCATCGGGAATGGCGGCGATCCTGTTCGTCACGGTCGACGCCACGTACAGCGTGCCGTCAAGGCCCAGCCCGAGGCCGGTCGGCCCGACAACGAACGCGCTAGCGCTCGTCACCTCGCGGAACCCGGAGCCGACCGTCGTGGTGTGCAGCAAGGCCGGTGGATGGTTGTGCGACATGTGCAGCGTGAGCCTGAGGACCGTGCCCCTACGCACGATCTTGCCGTGCGCGGCGACCGTGCCGTTCAGCACGTTCGTGACGAACACGTCGGCGAACGGGCCGGCCCCGATCGCCGTGGCGTCCCATGGCCCGTTGATGCCGTGCCCGGATATGGTCTCCCGCACCTTGCCGGTGTTGTCGAGCACGATGAGGCAGCCGGCCTTGGAGGTCGCGGCCTGACCGTTGGTCGACGGCGTGCTGCCGACGACGACCCACCCGCCTTGCAGCACGACGAGTGCGGTGGTGAGCCCGATCCCGCCCGGGCACGGTCCAGGCAGCGAGGCCTTGGTGATCTTGGCGAACTGGGTCAGGTGCCCGGACGGAGAGATCTCCACCAGAGTTTTCCCGGTCCCCTGCAGGTTGGCCTTGTTGTTGAAGTTGCTGATCAGCACGTCGCCGGCGACCAGTCGGCCTTCGCTCTGCGTGAGCGCGACGATGCCGTACGGATTGACGTCGCCGTTCTTCGGCACTGTGGAGCCAACGGTGTGGATCTTGTGGAACGCCGCCAGGAACGGCGGTGGCACGTGCCCAGGCGCCCCGATGGCGGCGGGCGCCATCAGCAGCGCTGAGGCGGCGATCGTCCCCGCTGCCGCGGTAGCTGCGGCGAAGCGGCGGGTTATCACCATGACCTTGCTCCCTTCACGAGCGGGCATGAACATCGCGAACTCAGATTGGCCGGACGCCGACAAAGCCGCGCGCCGTCAGCGGCAGCCTCCCTCGAACACGGCCCGGCAGCCGTCGCGGTTCAATTCCATTTCTCAACTGAGCCCAGACCCGTCAGTTTGCCTGCAGCCAGAACTACGATGTAAAGAAAACGTCATATACGGTCGTTTTCTCTACGCCCTGAGCGTGAGCAGGTGGGCGCCGCCAGCGTGGCCGTTCAAGACCGCCACCTCCCGCCGATAGGGGTTTCGGGAGTTGTTATAGCAGCTAGCGCGCTGACGGAACGAAGGAGCCGTTCATCCGCTGAACGTGATGCTCCGGGTACGCAGCGTCCCGCCGTTATTGCCGACCTTCAGCATGGTGAAGCCGCCCGAGCCGAGCGTGGCCACCGGGAAGGTGTAGCCCGGGCTCTTGAACGTGGCGCTGAGCGAGGCAGTCCACTGCGGGGCTCCCGTCGGGTTCGGGGTGAAGGTGCCTCGGACCAACTTGAGCAGAGCGTGGACCCGGTACGTCTTGATGCCGAGCTTCAGCGCTGCCGATACGCACCTGAGGCTGCCATTGAAGGTGAAGCTGCCGTCCTGGTTCAGGACGAAGCAGCTGCCCTTGAGGCCGACCAGCAGCGTCAGCCGCTCGGTCTTGAACGGCAGTTGTACCGGCCCGACCAGCCGGCCGCCAGGGACCGGGTAGCCCACCCGTTCCTCGATGAGTACGTTGCCCAGCACTCCTGCCTGGCTCGCGATGGCCGGGCTACCGGCCCCCAGGGTGAACGACGCGCTAAAGGTGAGCGTGAACGTGGACGGGCGGGACGGTGCCGATGTCGATACCCCGCCGGTAAAGGAGAACTTCGCGAACGGGAACTTCGCCGCCGCCGGCATCTTCGGCGTCGTGGTGCTCGCCGAGGAAACCGCAGCGGTCGAGGCTACGAAGGCCGCTACGCCCGCGCCGGCCAGGATGATCGCTGCCCGTGCTGATGGTCCGAGCCTGCTCATCGACCCTCCAAGCCCGTCAGCCAGCCCGCACCGAAAAGGACGGAACGCTGCCGGCGCAGCCGCATGTTAACATCGGGCTTCCGATGTGGTCAAAGGGCCGTTCACGTGCCGAAACCCCGCTCGTTGTGGCCGCATGGCCAGGCCGCAAGCTTGCCGGTGCCGAGCGGGCATTCTTCACGATCAGCCAGGTCAGTCCGCTCAACCTGGTGGTGCTCATTCGCCTGGCCGGGCCAGCCTCCGGCGAGCTGTTCGCGCAGGCACTGGCTGCCATGCAGGAACGCCACCCGCTCCTGCGTGCCAGGATCGCCGGGCGACCGTCGCGACCCCGTTTCGAGGTGCGCACAGAAGCGGCCGGCGAGCCGGGCCCGATCCCGCTCCGGCTGCTCACGAGCGCGGAAGCACCTGATACCGACCATGCGCGAGCCGTCGTCGAGGAGGAGCTCAACACGCCCTTCGACACCGCGCGCGGCCCGCTGGCCCGGGCCGCATTGATCGCGGGCGACGGGCAGGAGCACGACCTGGTCCTCACCATGCACCACAGCATCGCCGACGGCAGGTCGGCTGCGAGCCTCGTCGATGACTTGCTCGGCTGGTGCGTGGGCGGGGCCGCCGACACCGCTGCCGCCCCGCCTGCGCAGGCATTGCCGCCGCGGCCGGTGACAGCCATCCTGCCTGCCCGCATGCGAGGCCTGCGCGGGCGCCGGCGCACGGTCGCCTACCTCGCCCGCCAGTCCCGCGACGAGATCGGTTACCGGCGGGCCAGCCGCGCGGTGCTGCGGCCAGTTCCGGCGCCCGGACGGGCCAGGGCTGCGCTGGCGGTCCTGGACCGGGATGCCACGACGTCGCTGGTGGACCGCGCCCGGCGGAGCCGCCTGACGCTCACCAGCCTGCTCGCGGCCGCGCTGCTGCGGCAGGCCAGCACGGTGCTCTACCACGGCCGGCCGGCGGCGATGCGCGTCGTGACCTGGGTGGACCTGCGGCGCCACCTCGATCCGGCGGTCCCGGACGAGGTGCTCGGCTGCTATGCCTCGATGCTCAGGTTCGTGGTCCGCGTTGATCCGCGCGAGGAGTTCGCTGCCTTTGTCGCACGGGTGCAAGGCGAGCTCGCGCGCGCCGCACGCCGCGGCGACCGGATTCCCGCCGCGCTCCTCAGCCCGGCGCTCGCCCGCATGCTGACCCGCTGGCCGGTCGCCAGGCTGGGAACGGTCGCGGTCAGCTACGCCACGGCGCCGGCCATCCGGCGCTCTTACGGGCCGATCGCCGTGCGCGAGGTGCGGGCCTTCGTGACGAACCTCAGGCTCGGCGCTGACATGGCCGCGGTGTCCGGCGTCTTTGGCGGAGCGCTGTGGTGCGACCTGTTGTACCTGGACACCGACGTCCGGGAGGAGCAGGCCGATGCCATGTGCGCCGGCCTGATGTCCGAGCTCGGCGAGTTCGGCGTCGCGGCACCGGGCAGCGCCGGCGCCCCCTGCGGGGCGGGCGGGCCGTGACCGACCCCGCCGACCAGGTGCGCGAGCTCGTCGCCAGGCAGCTCGGGCTGCCGGACGTCTCGCTCGCCGATCGGCTGGTGGAAGACCTCGACGCCGACTCGATGGACCTGGTGACGGTGGTCGCGGTGCTGGAGGAGTCCTACCAGGTGCGGATCGACGAGGAGCGGCTGCCGCTGCTGCGCACGGTGGCCGACCTGGCCGCGGAGATCGCCCGCGGGCTTCGGGCGGGCTGATCGTGTCGGCCGGACCCGCGGTCTCGTCGGTGGCCGGGCTGCTTGAGCGCAGTGCCAGGGACCTGCCTGGCCATCCGGCCGTCATGGTAGACGGCCGGACCTGGTCCTACGCCGACCTCTGGCAGTCGGCTCAGATCGCCGCCGGGGCGCTGCGGCGGGCGGGGGTTCGCCCCGGCGAGGCCGTGCTGATCGCGGCGGCCAACGGAGCCGGGTTCTTCCTCTCCTTCTTCGGCACGCTGATCTGCGGCGGTGTGGCCGTGCCGGCGTTCCCGCGGTCGGCACCAGAGCGGCTGGCCGGTCTTGCCCGGCTGGCTGGCGCCAGCGCGCTGGTCGTGCCCGGCACGCTCGCGGCTGCCGAGCTCGGCGCGCTCGCCGCGCTGTCGGCACGGGACGGACGGACCCTGCTGACGCTGGCGGACCTGGCCGACGGGAGCCCGCTGGTGCCCTGGCCCGCCGCAGCCGACGACCCGGAACGCGCGTGCTACATCCAGTTCACCTCGGGCAGTACGGCCGACCCGCGAGGCGTGGTCATCTCCCACCGCGCACTGCTCGCCAACATTGCGCAGATGGTTGAGGCGATGGGCATCACGCCCGGCGAGGTCTTCGTGAGCTGGCTGCCGACCTATCACGACATGGGGCTGACGCTAATGGCGCTGACGCCGTTCAGCCTCGGCGCGCGCCTGGTCCTGCTGCCCACCGACCTGCGGGACGTGGCGGGCTGGCTGCGTGCGATACAGACCCACCGCGGGACGTTCACCGCCGGTCCCGACTTCGCCTACCGGCTGTGCCTGCGCAACGTCCGGCAACCCGAGCGCTACGACCTATCGAGCCTGCAGGTATGCATGAACGCGTCGGAACCGGTGCGCGCCGCGACGCTCGAAGGGTTCGAGTCCGCATTCGGGCTACGCCAGGTGATGATGGCCGGCTACGGGCTGGCCGAGGCCACGCTGTCGGTAACCTGCACGAGCCGTGGCGAGCCGATCGACGCCGACGATCGCGGCCTGGTGTGCCTAGGCCGGCCGATGCCGGGCACCAGCGTCAGGATCGTGGTGCCGCCGGGTTCGCCGCCGCGCCATCCCGGCGAGATCGTCGTCGCCGGGCCAGCCAACTGTTCCGGCTACTACGGCAACCCGGCCGCCAGCGCCGCGCTCGCCGACGCCGACGGTTCTGTGCGCACTGGTGATCTCGGCTACCTGGACAGCGCCGGGCGGCTCTATTTCGTGGCCAGGCGCAAGGATCTGATCAAGGTGGCCGGCCGGTCGGTGTACCCGCAAGAAGTCGAGTCACTGGTCGACGAGATCACCGGGATCCGGCTGTCCGCCGCGGTGGGGATCGACCGCGGCGGCATGGAGGGCGAGCAGCTCTACGTCTTCGCCGAGGCACGGCTGGCCGACGCGGCCGACCTGCCGGCGGTCGCCATGACCGTCGTCCGCGAGGTGCGTGCCGCGCTCGGCCTACGGCCGCGCGCGGTCATCCTGCTGCGCCCCAGGCGAATCCCGCTCACCAGCAACGGAAAGCTGCGGCGGGCAGCGCTCCGCGACGCGTTCCTGGACGGGAGCCTGGCTTTCGGCCCCGACATCGTCTACCCGCCCGCCGCAAGGTCGGCCGCGACGCCGTAGCGCGAGACCCGGAGCGCGGCGACGGCGACCGCGGCGAGCAGCGAGAGCAGGAGCACCGTCGCGAAGAGCACCTCGAACGGCGCCGATCCGATGCCGATGCCGAGTGCGGTCCCGACCAGGCCGGTGCCGAGTCCCGCCGCGGCCAGTCCGTCGACCAGCGCCCACCGGTCAATCCGGGCCGCCATCGCCGCGACGGCGCCGAGGAAGGCGGACGCGCCCACGGCCACGAACGTCACGTGGTCGACGCTGAACACCAGCCAGCGCGGGACCATGTCGATCGAAACGTATCGCCGCCTGCCGATCTCGAACACCAGGTGCGCGACCAGGCCCACGTCGACCGCCAGCGCAACCGTGCTCAGGATCAGCCAGATCCGGCCGCCGCTCGCCTCGCCTGGTGCCAGCAGGCGAGGGCCGACCCGGGCGGCGAAGAGGGCGATGCCGCCGATCAGCAGCGGGACATTGGCTTCGACGAGCGCCAGGTCGTGGCCGGCGACCCCGGCGATCAGCGCCACCGACGCCAGAGCGAGCGCGCCGACCTGGACCAGCCCTGCGGTCGTCGGCGCGGCCGGGGCCGCGGGGCGACTGGCCGACCATTCGATCACGCCGGTGGCGAAGAGGATCACCGCCCCGGACGGCGCGGTCCCCAGGGCAGCGCCTGCGGCAAGCACCGCCGCGGCCGCGGCGAGGGCCAGGCCCGGCACCGTCCACGCCGCCCGGGTCCAGCTTCCATCGGGACCAGCGTCGGCGAGCATGGCCATGGCGACGGCGGGGATCGCGAGCGCCATCCACCCCAATGACCCGGCGAGCATATGCGGGTTCAGGATCGGCGCGCTGCGGCGAAGCGGGCCTGCCGCGGCGGCACCCAGGCCAGCGCCGACCACGAGCGCGGCGAGCGCCAGCAGGACCAGGATGCGCTGTGCGCGCTCCAGGACGGACATGGGCGAACCCTAGTGGCGAGGGCGATCGGCCGCCAGAGTGCTGCCGCGCCTGAATCCCGGGTCCGGGACTCCGATGTGCGCTATCTGTTTGCATGAGTCCCGGACCCGGCAGGCCGGGGCGGCTAGTCGATCAGTTCGTCGACCGGCTTAACTCCGGCGGTCCCGCTGCGCAGGCGCCAGACCAGAGCGCCGACGTACCACAGCACGGCCAGGCCGGCCCCGTAGCCGAGCACCCTGTCTGATCCGTGGAACGGTGCCGGGAGCGCCAGCACGACCATGATCAACGCCGTATAGGCGAGCACGAAGATGATCACCGGCCAGGCCCAGCGACCCAGCGAGAACGCGCCTGGCAGGCTGTCAGTCGTCCGCCGCTTGACCGCGTAGGCGACGGTGATCAGGAAGTAGATGATGTACGGAATGATGGCCGTGGCGCCGACCAGCGTGCCAAACGCGTTGGCTTGCAGGTACCCGTACCACATCACGCCGACGTCGATGACGGCGAATACCAGCAGGGCCACGATCGGGGTCTGGCTGCGCACGTTTACCTTCCGAAGGTGCCCTGAGAACGGCAGCATGTTGTCGCGCGCGAGCGAGTAGCACAACCTGGCCTGCGCGCCGGCGCCGACCACGAGGATCGCGAACATCGAGAAGATCACGAACGCGATGAACACCTTTACCAGCCACGACGGCAGCCAGTAGCCGGCGACTACAAGTAGCGGCAGGCCCGGCGCCTCGACAGCCTTGATGCTCGGAATGGCGACGGTGAAACCGATCAGCGCGATCATGCCGAGCACCACAGAGCTCACCACGGCCCAGATCACCCCGCGCGGCACGCTGCGGACCGGGTTAACCGCGTCCTCGCTCATGTCGGCGGCCAGCTCGAACCCGACCAGGGTGAACGCGCCGAGCAGCCCTGCCAGCGCGAATGCGTACCAGGTCGGATTGTGGAACGCGGACGTCGTGTTGGTCAGGATCGACCAGCCGTACGGGCTGGGCTTATTGTTCAGCCCCCACAGCACGAGCAGCAGCACCCCGAAGACGACTGTGCCGATGATCTCGGTGAACACCGCGACGTTATTGACCCGTGCCGCGATCTGCATGCTGATGATGTTGATCACGACGGGCAGCAGCATCAGGATGATCGCCACCGACAGCACGAGCCGCGGGTTCGGCGTGTTGACGTTGAACTCGCTCAGCAGCAGCGGCGAGGCGACTCCCAGCATGATCGCGCCGCCACCGACGGACATGTAGAGCAGCCCGGCGAAGCCGACGAACCAGCCGTAGCTAGAGTTCACCAGCCTCGCGCTCCACTGGTAGGCGTAACCGGCCAGCGGTATGCGGGTGCCGAGCTCGGCGACCACGAGGGCAATCGCCATGTTTCCCACGCCGACGATCGGCCAGGTCCAGATTGAGGCCGGTCCCCAGTAGGACAGGCCGAATCCGTAGTTGAGGAAGATGCCCGTGGTGATCGAGATGATCGAGAACGCGATCGCGAACATCGAGAAGAACCGCAGCGTGCGCCGAAGCTCAGGCCGGTAGCCTGCGCGCTCGACGATCGCTGTGGCTTCGGCCGTGGTGACGGCGTCGGCCGCTCCGGCCCCTGTGCTAATCGACATGGCTGGCCTCCCTCGTGATGTGCGTCAGTTGTGTGCGAGGTGCGCGTCACGCTCGGCGCTGGCGCGGCGGACCGCCGCGAACGCCGCGTCCGTCGCGGCGAGCGCCGCCGCGATGTCGTCGCCGGTCATTGCCGCCGACACGAACCAGTTGTGCCGGGGGTGCACGAACGCGCCGCCGTGCACCGCCTCGGCAGCGAACAAACTCGCCAGCTCGTGCCCGCGGTCGCCGGCGAACGTCAGGTACGGCATCTGTGGCGGTCCGGTGTAGTTCACCTGGAGCCCGTGCGCGGCCGCTTGATCCACGATGCCCTCGCGCAGGGCGAGCCCGGCTCGCTCCATCGCGCCGATCGCGTCCTCGTCGCGCAGCGCGCGTATTGTCGCGATCGCTGCCGCCATCGGGACAGCGGAGAACCAGAACGACCCGGTGACGAACACCTCCCCGGCCGCCCGGCGGAACCTGTCACTGCCCAGCACCGCCGCGAGCGGATGCCCGTTGGCGATCGCCTTGGACCACGCCGACAGGTCGGGGTCCACCCCGATCGGCTCCCAGCTCCCGCCCAGGTGCAGCCGGAACCCGCAGCGCACGTCGTCCAGGATCAGCGCCGCCCCGGTGCGGTCGCATAGCTCGCGCAGGCCGCGCGCGAACGCCGGCTCAACCAGCTCCTGGTCGAACCCAGCATCGTGCTTGAACGGCGACACCAGCACCGCTGCCAGGTCGTCGCCTGCCTCGGCGACGGCCGCCCGCGCGCTTTCCAGGTCGTTGTACTCGTAGTAGCCCAGATTGAAGCGGTCGGCCGGCGTGGTCCCGGCCGGTCGCGGCGTGCACCATGGCAGGGCGCCGTGGTAGGCGCCGCGGGCGACGAGCACCCTGGCGCGCCCGGTCGCCGCGCGGGCGATGGTGCAGCACATCGTGGTCGCGTCGGTGCCGTTCTTGGCGAACATTGCCCAGTCCGCGTGCCGCACGGTGGCGACGAGCAGTTCGGCGAGCTCGACCATGGCCGCGCCAGGCCCGTTCTGGCAGTCGGCGAGGCGGGCCTGTGCCCGCGCGGCCGCCTCGACCGCCGGATGCTGATGCCCGAGGACCACGGGCCCATAGGCACACATCAGGTCGACGTACTCGTTGCCGTCGACGTCCCAGACCCGCGCGCCCCGCCCGCCGCGCATGAACTGCGGATACTCGGCCGGAAGCAGGCCGACGGCCTGGTGCCCGTACATCCCGCCGGGGATGACCGCGAGCGCGCGCTCGCGCAGAGCCCGGTCTGCCGCCCGCGGACGGCGGCCGGCTCCGGCCCCCGTTTCGGAGCCGGCCAGCGCGCAA
>Ga0126369_10000352_pt1 | contig 29816 bp, 32 predicted proteins | sample PanSoiMetaPlot_1_FD_109646 | JGI IMG/M metagenome (GOLD analysis project Ga0126369, IMG submission 109646) | Tropical forest soil microbial communities from Panama - MetaG Plot_1 | ecosystem: Environmental > Terrestrial > Soil > Tropical forest > Bulk soil | place: Panama | collected 2016-02-17
CAAGAGGCCGCGGGTCCCAAATCCGGCGGTCGTGGCGGTTCGCGTCGCCGACGGGCTGGAGAAGGAGCTCATCCTCCGGTCGGACCAGGACAAGTTCTTCACGGAGCCGCACTACGACGGCTTCCCGGCCGTGCTGATCAGGCTCGCCGCGGTCGACGTGCCGGAGCTCGAGGAGCTGGTCACGAACGCCTGGCGGTACCAGGCGTCGCGGGAGCTCCGGGAGGCCTTCGACCGCGGCTGACGGCCCGAGCGGGACCGGTGTCTCGCCCGGCGTGGGCCGGGCAGGTCCCCGGCCGCTCCGGGCGCCCATTGCCCCCGCCCGTCATGAGATGTTGAGTCCAGTGTCAGATGGGCGTCACGCCCATGGCCGGCGCAGGTGAGAGCGGAGGTGTGGGTTGGTGCGAGCCGTCGAGGTCATCAACGAGGTCCTGCACGACCTCCTGGCACACGTGCAGACGCTTGCGATCCTGCTCGCGGCGTTGATCGCCGCCGACTTCTTCGTGTTCACGCCGACGGTCACGTCGAACGTGGTCCAGGAGTATCGCGTCGACACCGCCGCGGTCGACGAAGCGTACGCGAAGGCCGGCGAGCAGGTGCCGTCGGTGGTGCTGAGCACGCTCGCCGACATCGCGAACCGGTCCATCCCGATCGGCCAGTCGGCGACGGTGCTCAACAGCGGTGGGCCCGGTCCCCGCAGCACGCAGGTGGCCGCGACCGCTCCCGGCGCGGCCGTCGCCCCCGCGGCGGCAACCAGCAGCGTCTATGCAATGGCCGAGATCTGCGCGAAGTCCCGGGTCACGGTCGAGTCGGTCGTCGCCGGCGCCTGCACGGTCGGCCAGCCGGACCGGCCCCTCTACGAACGCGCGCTGTTCCACTACGACGAAGAGTCCAGCTCGCCCCTCGGTCCGGACCAGCTTCACGAAGCGATCGCGCGGATGGCCGACGCGGTCTTCACGCGGGCGACCGTCACCCTCTCGAACCCGGGCAAGGCGACGGCCCAGAACGTGAACATCATCGTCCCGGACGGCTACACGAAGAGGGCCGGGACGCTGCCCCTCTCCCTCGACGCCGGGGAGCGGTCCGACTTCCTGTTCGACAGCCTGCCGGGAGCGCTGTCGTCGAACAAGGGGGCGCTCGTCACCAGCCCCACGTTCACGGTGAAGTGGGATCCCACCGGACCGCTCGATCCGCAGTTCTCGCTCCGAGTGGTCCTGGGATTCGCCGTCCTCCTCGTGGTGCTGGTCGTCCTGGACACGATCGAAGCGATCCGCGACGACGACGACGACGATCGGCGACGGCGGCGAAAGGCCAGGCGCCGGCGCGCGGAGTCGGACGCCGTCCCGGCGGCGTGATGCGATCATGAGTTCATGACCGACCTCCTCGATTCCGCCACGCGCCTCCTCTCCACCACTCCCGGGCGCTGGCAGAGCCTGGTCGAGACCGCACCCGACGAGCTGCTGCAGCGCCCGCCCGCCGCCGCCGAGTGGTCGGCGGCAGAGTGCCTGACCCACCTGCTCGTGACGGAGCGCTTCGTGTTCGGCGCACGGCTGCGCGCCATCGTCCAGGGCGGCGACATGCCCGCGTTCGACCCCAACGCGCCGCGCGAGCCCGAGGCCGAGCGCACGCCGCGTGAGGTCGCGCGGGCGCTGGGGGCGGAGCGCGACGCCAACCTGGCCGTGCTGCAGGGCCTGACGCCCGACGACCTGGAGCGCAGCGCCCGCCATCCGCAGTACGGCTCGGTCCCGCTGCGCGTCGTGCTGAACACGTGGGCCGCGCACGACCTGCAGCACACGGTGCAGGCCGAGGAGGCGCTGATGCAGGCGTTCATCCCCGGGACCGGCCCGTTCCGCTTCCGGTTCGCGGATCACGAGGTCCGTTCGGAGGGGCCGACCCGGTAGCCTTCGGCGCGTGAGACGCTTCCTGCGGGAGTACCTGGAGAGCGGCGCATCGCAGTACGCGGGCATGCTCGGCTTCAGCCTGTTCGTCGCGATGCTGCCGCTGACCCTCGGCGTCCTCGACTTCTGGGGCCTGTGGGCTCGCAGCCCGCAGCGCTTCGCGGCGGTCGGCCAGGTCCTGATCGACATGTTCCCCGCCGGGACGCAGGGCCCCGTGCGCCAGGTGGTGCTGCAGGCGAACGAGCACGCCGGCGCGGTGGTCGCGCTGTCCCTCGTGAGCCTCGTCTGGTTCAGCACCGGCGTCTTCTCCACCACCGGCTTCGCTCTGAACCGCATCTACGGCGTGCCCAACCGGCCCATGCTCCACCAGCGGCTGCGCGGCCTGTGGCTCTCCGCCGCCCTCATCGGCGCCGCGTACCTCGCCGTGGGCGTCAGCCTCGCGACCAGGTTCTCGCGGGTTCCCGCTTTCGTCGGTCCGGTCGTGGTCTGGCTCGCGCTCGCGTGGCTGATCGGCATGCTGTACCGCCTCGCGCCCAACCGGATGCTGACCCGCGCCGAGCTGCTGCCCGGCGCGGGCCTCGCCGCGCTCCTCATCGTCGGTCTCGCCTACGCGTTCCCGCTGTACACCCAGCTGACGGGGCAGCTGAGCAGCGGCAGCCGGTTCTTCACGATCGTCTTCGGGCTCGTCGCCTGGGTCTACTGCATCGCGCAGGCCGTGCTGATCGGCGCCGTCTTCAACTGGATGCGCGTCACCGCGCGCGAGGAGGCTCGATCGGCGCAGGCCCTACCTGGCGATGTCCTTGCGCGTGAAGCGCCATGAGCTCACCGCCAGCGCCACGGCGCCCACCCCGACCAGGACCAGCACCGACGTCAGCTGCAGGCCGTCGACCAGGGGCGTGCCGTAGTAGTAGAAGGCGGAGAGCCTGAGCGCCACGTCCGGCCAGCTCAGCTCCGGCCCGACGAAGCTGATGAAGAACCAGATCGCGAGCAGGAAGCTCACCAGGCCCGTGTCGACCGCCGCCCGCAGCCAGCCCGACGCCAGGTAGCCGATGGCGGCGACCAGCAGGCCCATGGGGATGATGCCGAGCGTGGCCGCGGCCAGATGGCCCCAGTCGAGCTTCAGGCCGACGGCGACGGCCGCCGCGGCCGACGCCACGAGCGTGACCACCCCGATGACGACCGTGGCGGTGGCGAGGGCGGCGAAGCGGCCCAGCAGCACGCGCAGGCGCGGCTGCGGCGTCGACAGGACCAGCTCCAGGCGTCCGTCCTCCTCGTCGCCCGACCAGGCGCTGACCTGGGTGACCGCGAACGCCATGAGGAGCACCGGCAGCAGGATGAAGATCGCGCTGAGCAGGGTGGCGTTGGCCTGGACGTCCCCGCCGCCGAGCTTCTCGATCACCGACCTCACCGCGGAGGTCGAGGAGGTCAGACTGCGGAGGGTGTGCTCGACCTGCACGACGGCCATCACCATGAAGGCGGCGTATCCGGCGATGCCGACCGTCCACCAGACCGTCGGTGCCGCGATCATCGCCAGGCTGCGCGCATAGACCCCACGCAGCGACCAGTCGCCGGCGGGCAGCGCGTCCCGCTGCCGTGCGGCTCGCCGCGGCAGCCGCAGCCAGGCCGGCAGAGGCACCACGCCGCCGACGTCACGCCGGACGAAGAGCAAGACCGCCGCGCCGCCCAGCACCAGGGCGAGCGCGAGCAGGACGAGCATGCCGCCCGTGTTCGTGCCGTAGCTCGGCACCAGCGGCTTGCTCAGGTTGTAGTAGTAGACGGGCGAGAGCCGGGAGATCCACTCCGTGCCGGGGAACAGCCGGTGGAGCGAGTCCACGACGATGCTGACCAGGAGCACGGCCGCCGTCCAGCCGGCGGCCCGGCGGCGGTCCACCGTGAACTGCGAGAGCAGCAACGCCAGTCCGCCGTAGACGGCGCACACGAGCGCCAGGTCCAGCCCGAACAGCTGCGCGTCGCCGAGGCTGAATCCCGGGTTGAACGGCCGGCTGCCCGCGAAGAGCACCAGCCCCATCAGCGCGCCGATCGCGAGCAGCGCCGTCCACATGGCCGCCAGCTTCAACAGCGCGACCCGGGCCCGGCCCTGGGGCGCCGAGAGCAGCACGTCCAGCGACGCGCGCTCCTCCTCGCCGCGCAGCATGCGGGCGCCGGCGAGGAGCGGCCAGATCGCCAGGATCAGGATGAAGACGCCGATCTTCCACGTCGCGTAGCCCGCGACGGTATCGACGGCGATCGGGGCGGCGTTCCACGCGAACGAGCCGGCCAGCTGCGTCATGGTGGCGCGGCCCGCGGCCGTCCCCACCAGCGTCGACGATGCCGCCAGCGGCTCCAGGACGAGCAGGCCCATGCCCACGCCCCAGCCCAGGATTGCGATGCGGTAGCTCCGCAGGGTCCTCAGGAACACGTTCCTAAACCACACCGGTCGCCTCCTTCGCTGCCCTGCCGTCCGGCTCGTAGTAGCGCAGGAAGGTGTCCTCGAGGCTGGGTTCGTGACTGGATAGCGACACCACCCGATGCTGCGCGGCCGCCTTGATCACCGCGTCGGCGGGCCCCTGCATCTCGAGGCGCAGGCCGAGCCCGCCCTCCGTCGTCTCGACCCTCGCCACGCCGTCGAGCCGCTCGAACGCCGCGGCGGGAACGGCGTCGGCGAACGTGATGGTGATGTCGTAGCGCTTGATGTCCTTCACCTCGGCGACGCCGCCGACGCGGACGATCCGGCCCTCACGGATGATGCCGACGCGGCTGCACCACTGCTCCACCTCGCTCAGGACGTGCGAGGAGAGGAAGACCGTCCGGCCGTCTCGCCGGATCTCGTCGACCATCCGGCCGAACTCCTGCTGGTTGAGCGGGTCCAGGCCGTTCGTCGGCTCGTCCAGGATCGCGAGGCGCGGGCGGTGCATCAGCGCCTGGACCAGCACCACCTTGCGCTTGTTGCCGCTCGAGTACTGCCGGAACTTCCGGGACGGGTCGAAGTCCAGCCGCTCGATCAGCTGACGCAGGAACGCCTGGTCTACGCCGCCGCGCAGGTTGCCGAGGTACTCGAGGATCTGGCCGCCGGTCAGCTCGGGGTCCAGCGATGGCTCTCCAGGCGCGTAGCCGACGAGCCGCTTGATCGCCACCGACTCCCGCCAGCAGTCCATCCCGGCGATCCGGGCCACGCCGGCGTCGGCGTGGAGGAGCGCCATGAGGAGCCGGATGGTCGTGGTCTTGCCGGCGCCGTTCGGGCCCAGGAAGCCGAACACCTCGCCCTCCCCCACCTCGAACGAGACGTCGATGATGCCTCGGGCGCCGCCGTAACTCTTGGTGAGACCCTCCACCTGGACAATCGCCGCCATCGACTTCGTCCCTCCCTTTTGCTAGCCGAACCACAGGCGCAGGGTGGCCTCGTCGAGCCCCCTGAACGACCCGCGGGGAAGACCCAGGATGCCGTCGAGCACCTGCAGCTGGGCCGCGTACACTCGCTGGAACGTCTCGAACGAGATCGTGCCCGCCCGGCGGGCGAAGTACAGCTCGCCGGCGATCTCCTGGAAGCCCAGGATGTTCGCCACGATCACCATCGCGGTCTCGTCCGGCGAGTCGACCCTGAAGAGGCCCTCTTCGACGCCCTGCCGCACGATGGCCGCGATGATCGGCACCAGGCGCTTCCTGGTGAAGCGCCTGAACTTCTCGCGAACGATCGCGTTGTCGTCCGAGGCCCAGGTCTCCAACGTGGCCACCATCAGCTCCTTCCGCTCTCCCTTCCACGCGGCGATGCCGGAGAAGAAGCCCTCGAGCTTCTGGAAGGCGGTGAGATGCGGGTCGTCCAGGAGGGGCTGGAGCGTCGCCAGGCCCACGTCGGTCAAGCGCTCGACGGCGGCCAGGAGCAGCGCCCGCTTCGAGTCGAAGTAGTGGTAGAACGCGCCCTTGGACGCGTCCAGCTGCTCCAGCACGTCCTGCACGCTCATCTGCTCGTAGCCCTTGGTCTGGATGAGCTGCAGGGCGACGTCGACGAAGGCCTCTCGCCTGACCGCCTGCGCCGCCGCCGCCCTGACCGTGCGCGCCATCGCGTCCATTCTAGCAGACCAACGGTCGGTCTGCTCAGTGGCGGCTAGGGTGAGCAGGTGACGACCCGGGCCGAGCTGCGAGCAGACTGCGCGCGGTGCTTCGGGCTGTGCTGCGTCGCGCCGGCCTTCTCGGCCTCGGCCGACTTCGCGATCGACAAACCCGCCGGGAAGCCGTGCCCCAACCTCCGGCCGGACTTTCGCTGCGGCATCCACGCGACGCTGCGGCAGCGCGGGTTCCCGGGCTGCTCTGCGTACGACTGCCTGGGCGCGGGCCAGAAGGTGGCCCAGGTCACGTTCGGTGGGCGGGACTGGCGCCGGGAGCCCGGGACGGCGAGGCCGATGTTCGCGGCGTTCGCGGTCGTGCGGCAGCTGCACGAGGCCCTCTGGTACCTCACCGAGGCGCTGACCCTGGAGCCGGCCCGCCCGCTCCACCCCGAGCTCGCCGGCGCGCTCGACGAGACCGACCGCCTCACCCGCCTCGGCCCCGGCGCGCTCCTGGCGCTCGACGTGGCGGCGCACCGGCGCCGCGTGGATGCGCTGCTCGTCCGCGTCAGCGAGCTGGCACGCGACGGCGCCGGGCAGACGATCGACCACACGGGCGCCGACCTCGTCGGCGCCGACCTGCGCAGCGCCCGCCTCCGGGGCGCGAACCTGCGCGGGGCGCTCCTGGTCGGGGCCGATCTCCGCGGCGGCGACCTGCGCCTGGCCGATCTCCTGGGGACGGACCTCCGGGGCGCCGACCTCGCCGAAGCCGACCTCCGGGGCGCCATCTTCCTGACGCAGCCGCAGCTCGACGCCGCGAAGGGCGACGCCGGCACACGCGTGCCGGCATCGCTCGCGCGGCCGCCGCACTGGCCGCGCCGGCGCCGGCGACCGCTGCGCTAGGCTTCCGCTCGTGGCCCGACGGCCAACTCTCGGTCAGGAGGTGACATCGATGAACGATCCGTTCCTGTCCGCCCCTGCCGCGGAGTCCCGCGCCCGGCGGTAGCCGGCACGCCTCCTCGGCGCGATTCGAGGAGAGACCCTTGCTCAGCACCGTTCTCCTGCGCCTCCTGGACGAGGCGCGCCGCGACGAGCTCGCCTTCATCGACGGCTTGGACGCACGCGCGCGCGAGGCCATGGGTGCGCCCGACTGCTGGTCCGCCCGCGATCACGTGGCGCACGTTGCCTACTGGCGGCTGCGGCTCGCCGACCGGCTCCACGCGATCCACCGAAACGAGCCGCAGCCCGAGCTCGAGGCCTGGGAAAGCCAGAACGCGAAGGTCTTCGAGGAGTACCGCGACCGCTCCTGGCCCGACGTCCTGGCCGAGGTCGATCGCTCGCACCGGGCGCTCAGCGCCTGCATCGAGCGGCTCTCCGACGAGGACCTGATCACGTTCGGGCGTTTCGACTGGCTCGACGGCCAGCCGCTGCACGACGCCGTCATGGGCTCGGCCTACGAGCACCTGCAGGTCCACCTCTCGCAGTACCACGTCGAGCGGGGCGACCTGCCGGAGGCGCGGCGCATCCACGAGCGCTCGGTCGCCCGGGTCGTGGACGCCGGTGTGCCGCCCGCGCTGGCCGGCGTCGTGCTCTACAACCTGGCCTGCTCCTACGCGCTGCACGGGGACCTGGAAGAGGCCCGCACGACGCTCGACCGGGCGCTGGCCCTCTACCCCACACCCAACCTCGCCGACTGGGCGCGGACCGACCCCGACCTGGCCGCCCTCCGCAACGACGGAGCGGCCTAGTATCCGCCACCCCGAGCCCTCCCCCTGGACGCGGGGGGAGGGCACGAAGGATCTAGTCGACCTGCCGGAACAGCTCGAACACGGGGCGCCGTGTCGCGGCGCCGCGCGGATCGTCGAGGATGTCACCGGAGTGCAGGACCGATCCGAGCAGCCAGCGCGCGAGCCGCGTACGGCCCGCGTACGGGGCGAGGACGTCCACGAAGAAGGACACCGCTTCGGCGCGGTTCAGCTCGACGGCCCGGACGCGCTCGGTGCGGCGGCCGACGGTGAGGGTGGCCTCGCCCGCCGCGCGCAGGTTGCGAACCCAGTTGACGTTGCCGAACGTGCCCACCGTCCACCGTCTCCGCCCCACCTCGACGAGCGCCACCGGCGTGGTCCTGAGGTGTCCGGACTTCCGGCCCCGCACGCCCAGGAGCGCGTTCGGGCCCATGAGCGGACCGAGGCGAAGCAGACGGTGCGCGATCGGGTTGAAGATCGGCACCAGGCGCGGGACCCGCAGCTGTGCGGCCATCTGATGAACCTCCCGGGTCTGAACCCTTCCAATCAACCGATTGAACAATAGGCTTATCAATTCGATCAATCAATTGGTTGGAAAGCTCATTCCAAGCCAGACCTGGAGCTGCCGGAGGGCCTGGTCCGCCCGGCCCGCCCCGGCCACCGCGGGGAGGGTCATGCTCGTCAGCGTCGCGACGATGATCGCCGCGACGTCGTCGCTGTCGAGATCCGGCCGAAGCTCGCCGGCCCGGACCGCGTTCCGGAGGAGGCCCCGCACCGTCCTGTGCCAGTACGCGGTAGTCTCCTCCATGATCCTTGCCAGGTTGGGGTCGCGGGCTGACCGGAGCGCGAGCTCCGCCATCACGGCACCGAGCTCGGGCTCCTCGGCGAGCAGTCGTCGGACCGCCCGGAGGTGGTCGCGGAGCTGCTCGGCCGACGAGCCGCGCGGCGCCAGGGTCGACCGGAACCGCTCCATTGCGAGCTCCACGACGCCGCGGATGAGCGCCTCCTTGGTCGGAAAGTAGTAGTGCAGTGTCGCAATGTTGACGCCGACCTCGCCCGCCACCTCACGGGTGCGCAGGCCCTCGAAGCCTCGCTCCGCGATCTCGTTGAACGCTGCTCGGACCAGCGCCTGGCGTCGGTCGTCCTTGCTCATGGGCTCGGATCAATTAAACACTTGATTGAAGAACGCGGTTCCTGCGCGGAACGCTGGGCCCGTCCGGTGATGATCGCGGTGGCCGGCCTGGCGGCGCTGCTGTACGCCCGGAACCTGGCCAGCAGCGACTTCGTGCCGTACTACTCGGCGGCCGCCCGCAGCATGTCCGAGAGCTGGTCCGCGTTCCTGTTCGGCTCGTTCGACCCCGCCGGGTCGATCACCCTCGACAAGATCCCCGGGTTCCTGTGGCCGCAGGCGCTCGCGGCGCGGGTCCTCGGCTTCCACGCCTGGGCGCTGACCCTGCCCCAGGTGGTCGAGGGCGTCGTCGCAGTCCTGGCCCTGTACGCCGCGGTCCGCCGCTGGGCCGGGGCCGCCGCCGGCGTCCTGGCCGCGGCCATCTTCACGTTCACCCCGGTCGCCGCCTCGATGTTCGGGCACGCGATGGAGGACGGCGCGCTCACGATGTGCTCCGTCCTGGCGGCGGCCGCCTGGCAGCGTGCGGTCCAGACGGCGCGCCTGCGGGCGCTGCTGCTGGCCGGCGTCTGGGTCGGCCTCGGCTTCCAGGCCAAGATGCTGGCCGCGTGGGCGATCCTGCCTGCGCTCGCCCTCGCCTACCTGGTCGCCGCCCCGGCAGGCCTGCGCCGGCGTCTGTGGCACCTCGCGCTCGCCGGAGCCGTCGTGGTCGCCGTGTCCGCCTCGTGGATGCTGATCGTGGCGCTCACCCCGGCCGCAGACCGGCCGTTCGTGGACGGCACCACGAGCAACGACGTGGCCGGCATGGTGCTCGGCTACAACGGCGCGACGCGCTTCGGCGCGCTCGGCCTGGCCGGCGCCATCACGCCCGACTTCGGTGACCTGCCCGCGGTAGCGACCGGCGGCCTCAAGCTGCTGGACCCGCGGCTGGCGACGCAGATCGGCTGGTTGTACCCGCTGGCCGTGGTCTCCCTCGTTGTCGGCGTGTGGGAGCGGCGCGGCCAGCCGCGCACGGACCCGGTGCGCGCCGGCCTGCTGATGTGGGGCCTCTGGCTGGCCGCGACCGCCGCCATCTACAGCGCCGGCACGATCATCCACACCACGTACGTCGCGGCGCTGGCCGCGCCCCTCGCGGCACTGAGCGGCTTCGGGATCGTGCGCCTGTGGCAGGCGTTCCGGGCCGGCGGGGCGCGCCGGTGGGCGCTCCCGGCGTGCGCCGCTGTCACGCTCGCCTGGGCGGCCTGGCTGTCGTCGCGCTACCCGGGCTTCCTCCCGTGGGTTACCCCGGGCGCCGTCGTGCTGGCCGCGACCGGCTCGCTCGTGGCCGCCAGGGTCCGCGGCCGGCTCGCCGTCGCCGGCATGGCGTGCGCAGTGGCGGCGATGGTCGTCACGCCGGCCGCATGGGCGGCGTCCGCGCTCGACCCGCTGTACGACGGCACGGTCCTCGACGCGTCGGCCGGCCCGTCGGGCATCTTCGAGGTGGTCGCGCCGGACGTCTGGGCGGCCAGCCACGGGCGGCTCGAGGGAGTCCCGTACGCCGGCGCCGGCATCGGGTTGGGACCCACCACCCAACAGCAGCGGGCCACGCTGGCCTACCTGGAGGCGAACCGTGACGGCGCCACCTACCTGGTCGCAACCCAGTCCGTCGCCCTGGCCACGCTGTACATCCGGGACTCCGGCCAGCCCGTGCTGCTGGTCGGCGGGTTCACGGGCCGGGCGCCGTTCCCGACGCTGGCCCGGTTCCAGCAGCTCGTGGCGAGCGGCCAGGTCCGGTACGCGCTCGTACCCGACCCGCCCCAGGGCTCGCCGCCGACCGCCACGCGAGACGGCATCGCGGCGTGGGTACGCGCGAACTGCCAGCCGGTGTCGCCGGGCACCCATCCGGTGGCCCCGATGGGCGACGCGCTGTACGCCTGCTGACGCGACTCGCCGCGCGCGGGCGTGCCGGGTCGGAGACTCAGCCGGCGCCCACGTCCCACCACACCCAGGTTCCGCCGACATCCTCCGGCTGACGCCCGACGACCCACGCGAGCATGGCCACCGCCTGGTCCTCGTGCGGCATGGGTCCGACCACGATCGTGCGCACGTGCCAGCGCGCGAGGTCCCGCGCGATCGACGCGCGCAGCTCACCGGTGGGCGCCGGGACCCCGTCGCCCAGCTCGATGCCCTCCAGCACGGCGGACGTCGCCGAGCGCGGCGGGCCGAAGGCGACCTCGTCGCCGGGACCCGGGTGCAGCGCGTAGCCCTCCGGCATCCGGAAGCGGTAGCCCGACTCCGCCTGCCAGCTCATCGCGGTCGGATCGCCCGGGCCGGCCCACGGCACGACGAGCGCGACGCTCCCATCGGGGATGCGGCCGACGGCGGGACTCGTGAAGAACGGCGCGTCGCGATGCGTGGTCACCCATGGCGCCGCCTTGGGGGCCAGCGCCACCAGCGACAGGCCCACCAGCGCCGCCGCCGGCAGGCGCACCGCCGGGCGCCGCTCCGACAGGACGGCGCAGCGCACGAACCAGGCCAGCAGGACGCCCGCCAGCAGGTAGAAGTAGGCCATCAGCCGGGACGGCAGGGCCTGTGCGAGGACCGGCGCCTGGCCCAGGAGCAGCCAGGGCAGCGGCGCGGCGTCCAAGACCCGTCCGAGTACGTGGAGATGCGGCCCCAGGGAGAGGATCACCACGGCCGCCGCGAGGATCGCCGCCCACTGGACCGGTGGCCGCGCCCACCAGCGGACCGCGGTCACGCCCAGCAGCACCAGGAGCGGCAGGCCGACGTAGCCGTCCCACTCGACCTCGAGGCCGGTGAAGCTCCGCGTCAGGCTCACGAGCGAGTCGGGGGCGAGGAGCTGGAGCTGATCGGGGACCACCAGGCTGGCCAGGTCCGTCACGTACGTGTCGGGCGGCTGGATCAGGCCGCGCACGACCTGCGGGCCCAGGAACATCGTGAGCAGCCCCGGCGCGGCCAGCAGGGCTCCCGTCGTCAGGGCGGCGCCCCCGCCGCGCGTGAGGGCGGACAGCGCCGGCCGCACCGGGAGCCGGGCCACGGCCGCCACCCCCAGCAGGACGAGCACGCCGCACAGCGCCACCAGCGCCGTCGTCGCCAGCATCTCGGCGGACGTGTAGAGCTGGAGCGCGGCGACCAGCCCCAGCAGGCCGCCGGTGAGCGGCGCCGGCCAGCGCCGGCGGACGAGCAGCTCGTGCAGGAGGAGCAGCACCAGCGGCGGCAGCCAGGCCATGACGAACCCGAGGTGGCCGAGCTCCTGTGCCAGGACGTACGGCGAGAAGCCGTACAGCAGCCCGCCGGCGAAGGCAGCGACCCGGTGCGGGACGAGTCGGTGGATCGCCGCAGCGGCCGACCAGGCCGAGAGGGCGGGTCCGAGCGTCATCAGGAGGTCGAACGCGACGACCGGGCCCCAGGCGAGGACCACCGGGCTCAGCAGCAGCCCGGGCGCGATCGGGGTCGGCGTCCACATCAGGTTGACGCCCGCCGGGTAGTCGAGGGAGTCGGTGAGCCACGGGTTGTGACCGGCGGCCAGCGCGTGGAGCGGCCAGCCGAGCGTCCAGATTGTCTGCTCGGGGTCGCTCGCGCCGCCGATCAGCAGCCTGCCCGGGTCCTGCCAGGCGGCGTGGAAGTAGGCGAAGGCGAGGCCCAGGTACGCGAGCGGCCAGGCGAGGTGGCGCAGCACACGGCGCAGTGTGACGGCTAGGCGGCCTGGTCGGGCGCGTCCCAGTCGATGCGGTAGCCGTAGACCTCCTGCACCTGCCTGCCGGTCGCGAGCAGCCGCATGAACAGCGGCATCATCGCGTCGCGGACGACCTGGCCGACCGGCCCGGCCGCCTTGCTGCTGTTGACGCGCGCGGCCGCTCGGATGATCCGCTCGACGCGCGGCCGCCGCAGCGCCTCGAACCGGGCCAGGGCCTGCCCGTGGTCGGGCACGTCGCGCAAGCACTTCGCCAGAACGACCGCGTCCTCGATCGACAGCGAGGCACCCTGGCCGGAGCTCGGCGACGGGGCGTGCGCGGCGTCGCCGATCACCACCATCCGTCCGCGCTGCCACACCGGCAGGTGCGGGATCACGTGGAACGTGCTCGCCCCCCCGATCGCGACGTCGGGCGTAGCCTCCAGGGTGCGCACCGCGGGGCCCGCGTCGTCCCGGAACAGGTCGACCAGGCGGCGCCGCCACTCCGCCGCGTCCACGGCCGCCAGGTCGCCGCGCGCGGGCTCCTCGCGGCTGGGCAGGTTGGCGAACCACCACACGTCGCCGTCGGGGGCGACGGCGTAGCCGAAGAACGCGCGCCTGCCGAAGATCATCGTGTACGACCCGGGCTCGGACTCGGCGTCCACCCCGTGGGCCTGGCCGCCTACGTTGACCAGGCCGGCATAGGTGGGCTCCGGCGCCCGCGGATCGATGATCGGGCGGACGGTCGAGTGGACGCCGTCGCAGCCGACCAGCAGGTCGCCGGCGGCCTCGGTGCCGTCGGCGAACGTCGCGACGACCCCGTCCGCGGTCTCCACCGCGTGCGCCAGGCGCCGGCCGTGCTCGAAGCGGATGCCCCGGGCGCACGCCTCCTCCCGCAGTGCGCGGTACAGGTCGGACCGCGTGAGGGTGTGGCTGGTGATCCCGTCCGGCAGCGCGGCGTCGATGCGGGCTACACCCAGCCGCTTGCCGGTGGTGCTCCGCAGCACGATTCCCGGCGTCGGGAAGCCCGCCGCCACCGCGCGCTCGTCCGCGCCGATGACGCGGAGCGCGTCGATGCCGTTGGACCCCAGCGTCAGGAACGTCCCGACGCCCTCGGCGCCGCCGGCGTGCGCCTCGTAGACGGCGGCGTCGATGCCGGCCTTCTGCAGCGCCATCGCGGCGGCCGGGCCGGCGATCCCGCCGCCGATGATCAGTGCCGTCCGGACGTGTGTCATGGTGCCTCCTGCCTCTCGGCCGGCTCGCCGTGGAACGCGGCCCACGGACGACCCCAGCCGGTCTCGGGATCGTCGATCTGTCGGATGAACCGCTCGACGAAGGACGACTCGGCGTCCAGCAGTGCGATTCGGTACTCCTCCTCGACCATGAACAGCGGGTGCAGCCCGCCCGCCACGGCGCGGTCGACGTGGTCGCGGATCTCGGTCCGCAGCGCGGTGAGCCGGTCCAGGCGATGGCGCAGCAGGTCGACGACCAGGTCCGGCGGCAGTGCCGCGATCAGCGACAGCGCGGCCACGAAGTGCGGGTACTCGTGCTGCGGCACCTCGACCAGCTCGCGCATCCAGTCGTGCAGCTCCGTCCGGCCTGAGTCGGTGAGCGCGTAGACGGTGCGCTCGGGGCGGTTGCCCGCGCGGGTCGTCTCCTGCTCGACGACGAAGCCCGCCCGGGCCAGCTGCTGGATGACCATGTACAGCGACCCGTGGTTGAACTTGATGCTGCGGCCGTCGTCGTTGTCGCGCAGCGTCCGGCCCAGCTCGTACGGGTGCATCGGACCGCGCGTCAGGTAGGAGAGCACCGCCAGCGCCAGCAGGTTGCCGACCTTCCGTGTCGTCATAGTCATGGGCAATTATCCACTATCGACTAGTCGATGTCAACTAACTGATCGGAGTGCGTGAGACCGGAATGGAGACCGCGGTGAGACTGCCGGTGCGACCGCGCTCCGCCGACGCTGGCGGCCATGGACACGCGCTCCGCCGTCCTCCGGGAGATCGAGTCGCTCGACCCGGAGCGGGACTACGCCCGGATCTCGTACCTGAGCATCTGCTTCGACTTCCCGTGGGACGTCACGCACGCCCTCGACCTGGCCCTGCTCAAGGGCTCCTGCGTGCCCTCGATCAGCGGGCTGCAGGCCCGGACCGGCGAGTTCGTGCACCGGACCCAGAAGCGCTACGACGACACCCTGCTGATCCTCGCCGAGCTGCTCGAGTCCGGCCACGACAGCGAGCGCGGACGCGCCGCCCAGCGCCGGATGAACCGGATCCACCACCGGTTCCCGATCGCGAACGACGACTACCTCTACATCCTCTCGACCAGCGTCGTCGAGCCGATCCGGTTCAACGCTCGCTTCGGGTGGCGGCCCTACTCCGAGACGGAGGTGCGGGCCTACTTCAACCTCTGGGCCGCCATCGGCCGGCGGATGGGCATCCGGGACGTCCCGCGGACCCTCGCGGAGCTCGAGAGGTACCACGACGACTTCGAGCGGGAGCGTTTCGCTTTCAGCCCCAGCAACCGGGCCAACGCGGCGGCGATGATCGAGATGTTCAGCGGCTGGTACCCGGCGCCGCTGCGGCCGGCGGTCCGGGCCGGCATCCGGAGCCTCCTCGCCGACGAGGTGCTCGACGCGCTCGGCCTGCCCAGGCCGACCCCGCGCACGCGCCGGCTCGTCGAGGGCGTGCTCCACCTGCGCGCGCGGCTCCTTCAGGTCGGCCCGCGGCGCACCCGCCCGTTCCTGCACACGCGCCGTCGCAGCCGCACGTACCCCCACGGCCACCGGATCGAGGAGCTCGGCCCGAGATGATCGCGGCGGCCACCCTCCACGCCCTGTCGATCCCGTTCCGAGAGCGCTTCCGTCACGCCGCCGCGGACCGCGCGGCCTGCGACTCCGTGGTCGTCCGGGTCGTCGACCGGGACGGCTGCCAGGGCTGGGGCGAGGGCGCGCCCCGGCCCCACGTGACGGGCGAGACGGTGGACACCGTGCTCGCCGACCTGGCCGCGGCGTGGCCCGCGGTGACTTCCACGCCGCCGCCGTACCTCGAGCGACCTGCAGACCTGGCCCGGCTGGCGCTGCCCGCGGGTCTGCGCGGCGCGGCCAGGGCGGCGCTCGAGCTGGCGGTGCTCGACATCCTCCTGCGCCGCGCCGGCCGGTCGCTGGCGAGCCTGCTGCCGGCCCGCCGGTCGGAGGTCCGGTACAGCGGCGTCGTCGGCGCGGTGGCCGCCGGCCGGGCGCGCGGGATCGCGGAGGTCTTCCGCGCCTACCGGATCGCCGATGTCAAGGTCAAGGTCGGCTTCCCCGGCGATCTGGAGTCGGTTCGCGCGGTGCGGGCGGCGCTCGGTCCCCGGGCCACGATCCGCGTCGACGCCAACGGCGCCTGGCGGCCGTCGGAGGCCCTCTCCGCCATCGCCCGGCTGGCCGACCACGGTGTCGAGTGCGTCGAGCAGCCGCTGCCCCGCGGCGCCGTGGCCGAGCTGGCGGCCTTGCGGGCCCGGAGCCCGCTGCCGCTGATGGCCGACGAGTCGCTGGTCACGGCTGCCGACGCGCGGGAGCTCGCGGCGGCAGGGGCGGTCGACCACTTCAACATCCGGGTCTCGAAGTGCGGCGGGCTGGGCCCGTGCCTGGCGATCGCGGCGGTCGCCCGCGACGCCGGCATCGGCGTCCAGGTCGGCTGCCAGGCGGGCGAGACGGCAATCCTGTCGGCCGCCGGCCGGCACTTCGCCGCCGGCGTCGAGCGCCTGCTGCACGCCGAGGGCTCGTTCGGCGAGGCCCTGCTGGTCGAGGACCTGGGGCACGCCCCGGTCATGTTCGGGGCCGGGGGCGAGGCGCCGCTGCTGACCGGCCCCGGCCTGGGAATCGAGGTCGACGCCGAGCGCGTGCGCCGCTGGACCCGCCGGACGGTCGAGCTGGGGGCCCTCCGGTGACCCGCCTGCCGGCGCTCGCGCTCGGCCTGCGTGACGGCGGTCGGATGGCGGCCTTCGAGCGCGCGTCCGGGGACCCGGCGGCCGCCCAGGCGCGGGTGCTGGCCCGGATCCTGGCCGGCGCCGCGGGCACGGCCTTCGGCCGCGACCACGGGTTCGGGTCGATCGCGTCCCCGGCCGACTATGCGCGGGCGGTGCCCGTCGCCGGCTACGAGCGGTTCCGCCCGTACGTGGACCGGGCGCTGCTCGGCGAGGCGGACGTCCTACACCCCGGCCGGCCCAGCCTCTTCCAGCGCACGTCCGGCACCACCGGCCAGCCGAAGCTGGTCCCGGCGCCGCGGGCTTGGTGCGACGAGATGGCGGCGATGACGCGGCTCTGGGTCATGGCCGCGGTGCGCGACCATCCCGCAGCTGTGGCCGGGCGCGCCCTCGTCGTGACCGGTGCGGCCGTGGAGGAGCGGACCGCAGCCGGGGTGCCGATCGGGTCGGCCTCGGGCCTCGCGAACGAGTCCGCGCCCGGGCCCGTGCGGCGCCGCTTCGCCGTCCCCCCTGCGGTGGCGCTCGTGGAGGACCCGGACCAGCGCTACTTCCTGACGATGCGGTTCGCCCTGGCGCACGACGTGACCGCGGTCGCGACGGCGAACCCGACCACGCTGGTCCGCCTGTCCGACGTCGCCCGCGTCCACGCCGACCGCCTCCTCGACGCGCTCGCCGCGGGCAGCCCGGGCGTCGACGAGCCGGCGTTCGCGCCGGTGGCGGATGCGCGGCGCGCTCGGGCGGAGCTGCGGGCGGCGTGCCGGCCGGCGCCTGACCGCGCCCGGGCGCTGGCGCGCGAGGCGTCGCGCGCCGGCGCCCTCACCCCGCGTGCGGCCTGGCCGCGTCTGGCGCTGATCGGATGCTGGCTCGGTGGCAGCGCCGGCGTCCACGCCGGGCGGCTGGCGGCGGCCTTCGGCGACGTGCCGCTGCGGGACCTCGGCCTCGTGGCGACGGAGGGGCGGCTAACGCTGCCCCTCGCGGACGGCACGCCCCGCGGCGCGCTCTGCGTCGACACGACGTTCTTCGAGTTCGCGCCGGCCGGCTCGTCCGACCGGGCGGTCACGATGCTGGCCCACGAGCTGGAGGACGGGCGGCGCTACCGCGTGGTCGTCACCGGATCGAACGGGCTGTACCGGTACGACCTCCACGACGTGGTCGAGGTCCGCGGGTTCCACCGGCGCACACCGATGGTCGCGTTCCTGCGCAAGGACGGCGAGTTCGTCTCGATCACCGGCGAGAAGGTCCACGCCGACCAGGTCCTGGAGGCCGTGCGCGGCGCCGAGACGGCGACCGGGGTCCCGGTCTGGCAGTTCCGCCTGGTCCCCGACGTGGACGGGCTCCGCCACGACCTGCTCGTGGAGCCGGGCGCCGTCGTGGCCGAGGCGAGCGCTCGCGACCTCGCCGGAGCGTTCGACCGCCGGCTGGCCGAGCTGAACGTGGAGTACGCCGCCAAGCGTCGGTCGGGCAGGCTCGGGCCGCCACGCGTCCATGTCATGCGGCCCGGCTGGTCGGAGCGGGCCGCCAGGGCCGAGCTCGCGGACGGCCGCCGCGAGCAGCAGTTCAAGTGGAGCGCGCTCGTCCCCGCATGGGACGGCGTGAGCCGCTCGGACGTGGCGCTGACCGTCGACCCTCTCGACTAGAGGCTGCCGGCTCACACCTCCGGCGGGCGGCAGGCGGCCCCCAGCGCGTCGTCCAGCGCGTCGTGCCGCACGCTGCCCAGGTCCTGGCCGCCGGGCCCGCGCAGGGTGACCGTCCCGTCGGCCACCTCCCGGTCGCCCAGCACGCCCACGAAGGGCACGCGGTGGAGCGCGGCGTCCCGGACCTGGGCCGCGACCCGTTCGACCCCGTCCCCCACCTCGACGCGCAGGCCGTGCTCTCGCAGCGCCGCGGCCAGCGCCCGCGCGGCGGCCACGTGGCGCGCCGCCACCGGGACGAGCTGGACCTGGACCGGGGCGAGGAAGGGCGGCAGGTGGCCATCCGTGTGCTCCAGCAGGACGCCCAGGAAGCGCTCGTACGAGCCCAGGAACGCGCGGTGGATCACGGCCGGCACGTGCTCCCGCCCGTCGGCGCCGACGTAGCGGCAGTCCAGGCGGCGCGGCATCTCGTAGTCGAGCTGGATCGTGCCGAGCTGCCACTCGCGGCCCAGCCGGTCCTGGACCAGGATGTCGGCCTTGGGCGCATAGAAGGCGCCTTCGCCTTCGGCGCGCTCGTAGCCACCGGGCCCCTGCACGATGTCCAGTGCCTCGGCCAGGACGGCCTCGGCCCGCGCCTGCGTCGCGTCGTCGCCGATGTGCCCGGGCGGAGCGCCGCCCAGGCGGAGCCGGAAGCCGAGACCCAGGCCCGCGTACAGGCGCTCGGCGTGACGCAGCAGCTCCACCAGTTCCTCCCGCGCCTGGTCGGGGGCGACGAAGACGTGGGCGTCGTCCTGGTGGAACAGCTGCACGCGGAGCAGGCCCGTCAGGACCCCCGAGCGCTCGTTCCGGTGCAGCGGGTCGTCGCAGGACAGCCGCAGCGGCAGCTCGCGGTGGCTGCGACGCCGGGACCGGAAGATGACCATCGTCCCCGGGCAGTTGACCGGCTTCAGGCCCATGCGGTCGCCGTTCCCGGCATCGACGAAGAACATGCTGTCGGCGAAGTGCTGGAGGTGGCCCGAGCTGGCGTAGAGCGGGTCGCGGGCCAGGATGGGCGTGGACACCTCCTGGTAGCCCCACCGGGCGTGGGATCGCCTCCAGTGGTCCTGGAGCGACCGCATCACGGCCATGCCGCGCGGCAGCCAGTACGCCATCCCGGGCGACGTGGGCTCGAAGTGCGCGAGCTCCAGGTCGCGCAGCCACCTGCGGTGATCGCCCGCCCCGCCTTGGCCCTCCTCTGGGGGGTCAGGGGGGGCAGAGATCGTCTTCCTTTCTTCGTCGTCCATCACTCGTTCTCCGTCACAAAAGAAAGAGCCCCCGCCCGGTGGGCGGGGGCTCGTCCTGGCCTGCGTTCAGCGCGCCGGCGGACCGGGCGCGCGCGAGCACCAGGGCATCCCCCGGCCGGTAGTGGTCGTGCTGGCGGGACGCGGGGCCACGGCGCTCACGAGGACAAGGGTAGCGCACGATGCATGGGTGAGCTGTCGATTCCGGCGCTGCCCGTTCGACTACAGGTGCACGTGACGGATCACGGCAAGTGAACGAACGGAGGAATCGACCATGAAGTACCTGTGCCTGCTCCACGTCGCCGAGGCGACCGCCCCGGCGCCCGGCACGCCCGCCTTCGCCGATCTCGTGGCCGCCAACGTCGCCCTCACCCGCGAGATGGCCGCGCTCGGAGTGCTGGTCGACAGCGCCCCCCTCCACCCGGTCCGGTCGGCGACCACGATCCGCGTCCGCGACGAGGAGGCCGTGCTGACGGACGGGCCCTACGCCGAGCTCAAAGAGCAGTTGGGCGGCTACTACCTGCTGGAGTGCGCGGACCTCGACGAGGCGCTGCGCTGGGCGGCGAAGATCCCGGCCGCTCGCGATGGCGCGGTCGAGGTGCGGCCGGTGGTCGACGTCGGGCGGCGCGACTGAGTGAGCGAGGACCTGGACGGGCTGTTCCGGGCGCACTGGTGGCCCGCCGTGGCGACCGTGACGCGCATGGTCGGCGACCTGGAGGTGGCCGAGGATGCTGTCCAGGAGGCCTGCGCGACCGCGCTGGTGCGGTGGCGCGAGTGCGGCGTTCCGCACAGTCCCGGGTCGTGGCTGATCGGCGTCGCCCGGCACAAGGCCGTCGACTGGCAGCGGCGGGAGGCCAGGCGGATCGCAAAGGAGGCCGCCGCCGTGCGTGAGAACCGCGCCGTGCCGCGCCGGCCCGCCGTGGCCAGCATCGAGGACGACCAGCTCGCGCTGGTCTTCCTCTGCTGCCACCCGGCGCTGGACCCAGGCGTCCGGGTGGCGCTGACGCTGCGCTCGGTCTGCGGCCTGGCCACGCCCGAGATCGCGGCGGTGTTCCTGGTCCCCGAGGCGACGATGGCCCAGCGCCTGGTCCGGGCCAAGCGCAAGATCCGGGAGGCCGGCATCCCGTTCCGGGTGCCGCCTCCCGACGCGCTGGCGAAGCGCCTGGCCGCCGTGCTCCGCGTCCTCTATCTAGTGTTCACCGGCGGTCACCGGGCTGCGGCCGGCGAGCAGCTCGTCCGCCCCGAGCTGTGCGACGAGGCGATCCGGCTCGCCCGGGCGCTGGCCGCGCTGCTGCCCGACGAGCCGGAGGTACTCGGCCTGCTGGCGCTGCTGCTCCTGGTGGATGCTCGACGCGCGGCGCGGGTCGACCCGGCGGGCGAACTGGTACTGCTCGAGGACCAGGACCGCGGCCGCTGGGATCGGGCCATGATCGAGGAGGGCGCGGCGCTGGTCGAGCGGGCGCTGCGCGGCGGCCGGCCCGGACCGTACCAGGTCCAGGCCGCGATCGCGGCGTGCCACTCGACGGCGGCGGACGCGGCCCTCACCGACTGGGAGGAGATCGCGGCCCTGTACGGCGAGCTGGCGCGCCTGGAGCCGACGCCGGTGGTGGAGGCCAACCGCGCGGTGGCGGTGGCGATGGTCGAGGGACCGGCCGCGGGGCTGGCGATCCTGGACGGGCTGGCGGACGACCCGCGGCTGGCGCGATGGCCGCCGTTCCACATCGCCCGGGCCGACCTGCTGCGCCGCCTGGCCCGCGCGGCCGAAGCGGCCGCGGCCTACGAGACCGCCCTCGCGCTCGGCCCCCCGGAGGCGGAGCGCGCGTTCATCACGAAGCGCCTACAGTCCCTCCCCCCTCGCGGGGGAGGAGGGCCGCCCGCGGCCCGGAGGGGCGACTAGAGACGTCCCTCCCCCCTTGCGGGGGAGGAGGGCCGGCCACGGCCCGGAGGGGGGGCTAGAAGAAGAAGCTCTTCTACCACGCCCTCGAGATTGGCCAGCACGTCGACCGCAGCGAATCGGACAACCCGGTACCCGCGCGCCTCGAGCCACGCAGTCCTTTCAGCGTCCTCCACGAGGCGATCGCCGTGGACCTCACCGTCCAGCTCGACGACCAGCTTCGCGGCGGGGCAGTAGAAGTCCACGACATACGGACCCATGGGGACCTGTCGGCGGAACTTGTGTCCGAGGCGCCCGCCTCGGACCTCGCGCCAGAGCAGGCCCTCCGGGAGTGACATGTCACGACGCAGCTGACGAGCGCGGTCGAGCACTTGGCGAGTATCCGGGACCGCAGGGCACCGCACAAAGCAATCCCTCTGTTAAGTCCCCCCCTCCGGGCCGCGGGCGGCCCTCCTCCCCCGCGAGGGGGGACCACCTCCGGGCCGTGGCCGGGCCTCCTCCGACGCGAGGGGGGAGGGACGTCCCCTCAGTCCATCACTTCCAGGGGGATCTGGTGCATCTTCGTGAAGTCCTGGTTCGTCGCGAACGCGTTGCCGTCGACCACCCTGCCCTTGTGGCAGCTCACGATCAGGTACACGTAGCCGGCCCACGACCGCGCCGAGTCCGTCTCGGACGCCCACGCGGGGTGGTCAGGGTGGCTGTGGTAGTAGCCGACGATCTCCGTGCCCGCCGCGTCGCACTCGCGCATCACCTGGATGTGCTCGCGCTCGTCCAGCTCGTAGCGGTCGCGCGCACGGTCCACGACCTTGTTCCGGATGCGCCGCGCCTGTGTGACCAGGTCGGCACCCCGCGCCGCGATGAGCGCCCCGCAGATCTCGTTCGGATACCCCGCCGACGCGTGCAGCTGCACCTCGTTCAGGGCCTGCCTGGTGATCCTCACGTCCGCGTCCGGTACAGCCCGGTCGAGAGGTAGCGGTCGCCGCCGTCCGGGAAGACCGTCACCACCACACCGCTCTCCACCCGGGCGGCCAGCCGCCCGATCGCCCACAGCGCCGCCCCGCAGGAGTGGCCCACCAGCATGCCCTCGCGCCTGGCCAGCGTCCTGGCCAGGTCGTAGGCCGGCTCGGTCGGCGCCCCCCACACCTCGTCGGCCACGCGCTCGTCCCAGATGCCGGGCACGATGGCGGTGGGCAGGTGCTTCAGGCCCTCCAGGCCGTGGAACGCGTCCTCCGGCTGAACCGCGATGGTGTGGATCGTGGGGTCGTGCTCCTTGAGGCGCCGCGCCGTGCCGGTGAACGTCCCCGTCGTGCCCAGGCCGGCCACGAAGTGCGTCACCCGCCCCCCCGTCTGCTCCAGGATCTCGGCGCCGGTGCCCAGGTAATGAGCCAGCGGGTTCGCCGGGTTGTTGTACTGGTCGGGGTAGAAGTACCGCTCGGGATGCTCGGCGACCAGTTCCCGCACCAGCCGGATGGCACCGTCGGAACCCTCCAGCCCGTCGGAGTACACGGGCTCGGCGCCGAACGCCGCGATGAGCTGCTTTCGCTCCGAGCTGACGTTGGCCGGCATGACCAGCCGCACCCGGTAGCCCTTGGCGGCGCCGATCAGCGCGTACGCGATGCCCGTGTTGCCGGACGTCGAGTCGATGATCACCCGGTCCCGCGTGAGCGCGCCTCTCCGCTCGCCGTCCTCGATCATCGCCAGCGCCGCACGGTCCTTCACCGAGCCCCCCGGGTTGAACCACTCCGCCTTCGCGTAGACCTCCAGCCCGGGGTGGCGTTCCTCGAACAGCCGGATCCGCAGCAGCGGCGTGTTCCCGATCAGCTTCGTGACGGAGTCGTGGACGGCGGGCCGGATCATCACGCAACTCTACGAACTGCGGCCTCGGCGACCGTGTTCCTGGAGCTCTACGAGCCGAAGTGGATCAGGAGGAGGCCGGCGGCCACGTAGATCGCGCCCAGCGCGTAGCCGGCCAGGGAGCGGCGGAGGATCGTCCCGCCCTCTGGGGCGAGGATATTCAGGACCGCCTTGCCGATCAGCAGGCCGCCCCCGAGCACGGCCATGCTCGGCCAGTGCGCCAGCACGCCGTATCCGAGCACCGCCGCGAACAGCGCGACCTCGACGAGCTGGACGACCGTGTACAGGTTCACCGACGCGGGTTGATGGACCGTGTGAAATCCTCCATGAGGTCGCGTGGGTCCTCCAGGCCGGTGGAGATGCGCACCGTGCCCGGTGTGATTCCCAGCGCCAACCGCTCCTCCGGCGACAGCGACGCGTGCGACGTGATGTCCGGGTAGGAGATCGTGGTCTCGACGCCGGCCAGGCTGGCGGCGAACCGGGCGACGTGGAGATCGGACAGCAGCGCCTGGACGGCCGGGCGGCCCCCCACCAGGTCGATGGCCAGCATCCCCCCCGCCCCGTCCGGCAGGAGGCGCTTCGCCAGCGGCTCCGAGGGCGAGCCCTCCAGCAGCGGGTAGTGGACGGCGGCCACCTCGGGCAGCCCCGCCAGCCGGTGCGCCAGCGCGAACGCATTGTCGCTGTGCCGGCGCATCCGCAGGTGCAGCGTCCGCAGGCCGCGGAGCGCCAGCCAGGCCTCGAACGGCCCCAGCGAAGCGCCGATGCGGGTGACGCGCTCGTGGACGCGACGGACCACCTCCTCGCCGCCCACCACCACGCCCGCGACCAGGTCCGAGTGGCCGCCGAGGTACTTGGTCGCGCTGTGCACGACCAGGGTCGCGCCGAGGCTCAGCGGCCGGCACAGGATCGGGGAGGCGAACGTGTTGTCGACCAGCACCGGCACGCCGTGCACCGACGCGAGGCCGCAGATCGCCTCCAGGTCCGTGACCCGGCACAGCGGGTTCGTAATAGTCTCGGTCAGGACCGCCGCCGCCCCCGGCAGGGCGGTGCCGAGCGCGTCCAGGTCCCGCAGATCGACCTCCCGCACCTCGTACCCGAACGGCGCCAGGTCGGCGCGCAGCATCGCGAGCGTGACCCCGTACGCGTCGGCCGTCACGACCACCGGGCTCGGCCGAGGAGCCAGCGCCAGCACGGCGGCGTGGATCGCGGCCATGCCCGATGCGCACGCCACCCCCGCCTCGGCGCCCTCCAGATCGGCGACCGCGGCCGCGAGCATCGACGTGTTCTCGTTGGATATCCGGCCGTATACGTGGCCGGGCGAGCGTCCGGTGGACACCTCCAGGTAGTCGTCCAGGTCGTCGAAGACGTGCACCGACGACTGCACGATCGGCGGCGCGAGCGGGTCCCGGGCCCGGAGGTCGCGGCCGGCGTGGACCGCCCGCGAGTCAGGTCTCATGTCATGCGAGGCCGTTGGAGCGCGTGCGGAGGCGGGAGCGCCCGGCGTAGCGAGCCGACGCGCCCAGCTCGGCCTCGATCGCCAGCAGCCGGTTGTACTTGGCCACGCGATCCGAGCGGGCCGGCGCGCCGGTCTTGATGATGCCCGCGCCGGTCGCGACCGCGAGGTCGGCGATCGTCGTGTCCTCGGTCTCGCCCGAGCGGTGCGAGATCACCGCGCTGTAGCCGTTGGCCCGCGCCAGCTCGATCGCGGCCAGCGTCTCGCTGAGCGTGCCGATCTGGTTGACCTTGACCAGGATGGAGCTCGCCACGTGCCGCTCGATGCCCAGGCGCAGACGCTCCGGGTTGGTGACGAACAGGTCGTCGCCGACCAGCTGGACGCGGCCCCCAACCCGCTCGGTGAGCAGGTTCCACCCGTCCCAGTCGTCCTCCGCCATGCCGTCCTCGATGGACACGATCGGGTACTTGCCCAGCCACGTCTGGTACAGGTCCACGAGCTCGACCGAGGTGAGGGTCCGGCCCTCGCCGGCCAGGTGGTAGGCGCCGTCCCGGTAGAACTCGGTCGACGCGGGGTCGAGGGCCAGCGCCACGTCGTCGCCGGGCGCATACCCGGCCCGATCGATGGCCGCGACTATGACCTGCAGCGCCTCCTCGTTGGTCTTCAGCTCGGGGGCGAACCCGCCCTCGTCGCCGACCGCGGTGCTCAGGCCCCGCTCGTGCAGCACCTGCTTCAGCGAGTGGTAGACCTCGGACGTGGCGCGGATGGCGTCCGCGAACGTCTCGGCGCCGACCGGGCAGATCATGAACTCCTGGAGGTCGACGTTGTTGTCGGCGTGGACGCCGCCGTTGAGCACGTTGGCGAGCGGCAGCGGCAGCACGCACGCCTGCGCGCCGCCGAGGTAGCGGTAGAGCGGCAGCTCGGTGCAGCCGGCCGCCGCGTGGGCGGCGGCCAGGGACACGCCGAGGATGGCGTTGGCGCCCAGCCGGCCCTTGTTCGGGGTGCCGTCCAGGTCGATGAGGGCCCGGTCGATCTCGGCCTGACCCAGGACGTCCATGCCCTCGATCGTCTCCGCGATCTCCCCCTCCACATTGGCGATGGCCGCGCGGACGCCCTTGCCGCCGAACCGCTCGGGATCCCCGTCGCGCAGCTCGACGGCCTCGTGGGCGCCGGTGGAGGCGCCGGAGGGCACGGCCGCGGTCCCCGCGGCGTAGGCCGTGACGACGCTGACGCTGAGAGTCGGGTTGCCGCGTGAGTCGAGCACCTCGAGCGCGCTCACGCCCTCGATCGGGATCATCGGGTGGAACAGTCTAGCCCCCCTCCCCACGCTGCCGCCCCTCATACCTGGGAATACGACGCGGGGTCGTACGACTCGGGACCTGCCAGCGCGAACCCGTACTCGAGCAGGCGGGTGGCGTCGACCGTGAGCGCCAGGTCCGAGTGCAGGAGCGCGACGGCGAGGTGCCGGTCGCCGCGGGTCGCCGTGCCCACCAGGCAGTAGCCGGCGTCGTCCGTGTAGCCGGTCTTCAGCCCGGTTGCGCCAGGATAGACCGAGACCAGCTTGATGAGCGTGCGCAGGAAGTACTCCTTGTGCGAGTCGGTCGCGGGCAGGTCCTGCTCCCTCGCCGCCGCCAGCGCCGTCAGCGACGGGTATCTCCAGGCCATGTTGACTGCCGCCGCGGCCAGGTCGTACGCGCTCGCCCGCAGTCCCGGGTCGTCCAGGCCGGTGGGGTTGGTGAAGTGCGAGTCGAGCATGCCAAGCGCCGCGGCCTTGTCGTTCATGAGCTGCACGAAGTGGTCGCGGGTGGTGAACACGCGCGCCAGCGTCTCGGCCGAGTCGTTCGCGGACACGAGGAAGAGGCCGTACATGAGGTCGCGCACGGTGACGACCTCGCCGGCCGACAGCCCCATCTGGGTCTGGTCCCAGCTCAGCTGCGTCGCCTCCGCCGGCACGGTGACCTGCTGGTCGAGCGAGGTCGCCAGGTCGGCCGCGACCATCGCGGTCACCAGCTTGGTCAGGCTCGCCGGCGGCCGTGCGCCGTGGGGGTCGCGCGCCCACAGCACCTCGCGCGTGTCCAGGTCGAGCAGGACCGCGCCGTCGGCGTGGATGCCGAGGTCCGGCAGCGCCGGATGCGTCGCCAGCCAGTCCACGCGCAGCGCTCCGGGGTCGGGCGGCGGGACGGGAGCCGCCATCGCCGGCAGCCACGCGGGGACGGCGGATGCGGCGGTGTGGGCCCGGGCCCCGCCCCGGTCGTCGTGGACCAGCATCGCACCGAGCGCGGCGCCGGCCAGGAGCAGCGCCGCGAGGCCACCGAGCCACGGGCGCCCGAGAGACATCGCTGGCAGGGGATTCTATGCGGCGGCCGCCCGAGCGCGCGGTCAGCGATCTCGCGGCAGCGTGCCCAGCAGGTCCTCGATCGTCATGAGCCGCGCGACGTACGAGCGCACCGGCTCACCCAGTTCGGCGGCCGCGGTCCAGAGCATCTGGCTGCTCTCGGCCCGGCGCGCCTCGACCATCCGGGCGTGGCCCGACGTGAGGCGGCCGCCGGCGCCCAGTGCCGCCTCCACGATGCTGCCGAGCCACGACTCGTAGAGCGCGACCTCCTGCAGCCGCGGGTCGACCGTGTCCGCCGCTGGAAAAGCGTCCTTGCGGTGCGCCTCCCACAGCCGCTTGAGCCTGACGTAGCCTTCGGACGGTGGCCGCCTCGAGCGGTCGGGCGGCTGGGACATCACGTGCCGGCCTTGAGCCTCTCCACGAGTGCATCCGCCACCTGGCTGGTGCCCACGGCGGTGGGATCGCCGCGCTCCGCCTTCATGTCGTACGTGAGCGACCTGCCCTCGCGGATCACGTCCGCGATCGCCTGCTCGACCGCGTCCGCCGCCGCCGTCTCGCGCAGGTGGCGCAGCATCAGGACGCCCGAGAGCATCAGCGCCATCGGGTTGACCCTGTTCTGACCGGTGTACTTCGGCGCGCTGCCGTGAGTGGCCTCGAACACCGCGCCGTCGGTGCCGATGTTGGCGCCCGGCGCGAGGCCCAGGCCGCCGATCATGCCGGCGCCCAGGTCCGAGATGATGTCGCCGTACAGGTTCGGGCACACGAGCACGTCGTACTCGCTGGGCCGCAGGACCAGCTGCATGCACATGTTGTCGACGATCCGGTCCTCGAACTGGACGTCGGGGTTCCGCTCCGCGACCTGCCTGCCGACGGCGAGGTACAGGCCGTCGGTGTGCTTCATGATGTTCGCCTTGTGCACGAGCGTCACCTTTCGACGCCCGTACTGCCGCGCATAGTCGAAGGCGTACTGCACGATGCGCTCCGAGCCCGACACCGAGATCGGCTTGATCGAGAGGCCGCTGTCCGGCCGGATGCGCTTGCGGGAGAGGGTCGAGACCTCTTCCAGCACCTGCCGGCACTCGGGCGTGCCCTTCTCGAACTCGATCCCGATGTAGATGTCCTCCGAGTTCTCCCGCACGACGACGAAGTCCAGGTCGTCGCGGAGGTTGCGCGCTCCGGGATACGCCTTGATCGGTCGCACGCACGCGTAGAGCTCGAGCTCCTGGCGGAGGGCGACGTTGACGCTGCGGAAGCCCGTGCCCACGGGCGTGGTGATCGGTCCCTTCAGCGCGACCCGGTTGCGGCGGATGGAGTCCAGCACGTGCTCGGGAAGCGGGGTGCCGAACTCGGCCATGACGTTCTCGCCCGCCTGCTGGACGTCCCAGTCGAACTCAACGCCGGTGGCCTCGAGCACGCGAACCGTGGCATCGGCGATCTCCGGGCCGACACCGTCGCCCGGTACGAGCGTTACTGCGTGACGTGCCACGCCGGTCTGCTACTTGAAGTAGTCGGCGTTGATCTTGATGAACGACGTCTGGTCCCCGGGGACCTCGTCCTCGGGGAAGATCGCGTCCACGGGGCAGGGATCCACGCACGCGCCGCAGTCGATGCATTCGTCTGGGTCGATGTAGTACATGTCCGCCGCGTCGTCGGTATGGATGCAATCGACCGGGCACACCTCCACGCAGGAGGCATCCTTGACTCCAATGCAGGGTTGGGTGATGACGTAAGCCACGATCGGAATTCTAGCGATCCGCGTTAGCCGGCCGAGCTCAGCAGCGAGTCGGCCCAGACGGCCACGGCGCGCACCGCGGAGGCGTCCCGGCGGGCCCTCGCGACGAGCAGCGCGCCCTCGAACGCGGAAATCGTGGCGAGGGCCAGCGACTCGGCCTCGGGGGCGCTCCGGCCCTCCCCGCGGAGCGCCGCGGCGACCAGCGTCACCCAGCTGTCGAGGGCCCGACCGCAGGCCGCCTGGAGCGGCCCCGGCGTCGCGCTCAGGTCCAGCGCGACCGCCGCCACGGGACATCCGTCGGCGAAGGCGGAGGCCTCCAGCAGGTCCGCGTACTCCCCGAGCATGCGCGCCACGCCGCCGGCCACGGTGGGCGAGCCCTCGAGGCACCGGCGCATCCACTTCTCGCCGCGCTGACCGGCCAGCGCGATCGCCTCCTCGACCAGCTGCTCCTTGCCGCCCGGAAAGTGGAAGTACAGCGACCCGCGCGGCGCGCCCGTCTCGGCCAGCACCTCCTGCAGGCCGACGCCGTGCAGGCCGCGGCGCCGGAGCAGGCGCAGCGTGCCCGAGACCAGGCGCCGGCGGGTCTCGCCTCTCACGGCCATTCCAGCACGCATGCTACCAGACTATGCTGACTGGTCTATATACTGAACCGCATGGCGATGATGTGGGTGCGCGGGGGCCCGCTGCGAATGCGACCGCTGCGCGCGGACGACGGCGACCGGCTGTGCGGGCTGTACGCGCGGCTCTCGCCCGAGAGCGTGTACCGGCGCTTCCTCGGCCCGATGCCGAAGCCGCGGTCCGACCTGCTCCCGCGGCTGCTGGACGTGGACCACTGCAATCGGGAGGCGATCGCCGCGCTGGAGGGCGACGACATCGTCGCGGTGGCGCGCTACCTGCGCTCGCCCGGCGCCGACGTGGCCGAGGTCGCGCTGGTCGTGGCCGACGAGTGGCAGCGGCGGGGCGTCGGCCGGCTGCTGCTGCGGCGCCTGGGCCGGCTCGCCCGCCGCCGGGGCATCCGAGCGTTCGTCGGCACGATCGCGGGCGAGAACCGGGCGGCGCTGCTGCTGGTGCGGACCTCGGGCCAGGGCGTCAGCGCCCGCTGGGCGTCCGGTGAGGTGGAATTCGAGATCCCGCTGGCGCCGCCGTCAGGCTAACCCGGCTGGTACCGGCTCACCGTGAACGCCGCGCCCTG
>Ga0126369_10000353_pt1 | contig 29752 bp, 27 predicted proteins | sample PanSoiMetaPlot_1_FD_109646 | JGI IMG/M metagenome (GOLD analysis project Ga0126369, IMG submission 109646) | Tropical forest soil microbial communities from Panama - MetaG Plot_1 | ecosystem: Environmental > Terrestrial > Soil > Tropical forest > Bulk soil | place: Panama | collected 2016-02-17
CTTGGCCGGCGCAGCCGCCTGGTACGGCATGCCGGTTGTCAGCCCTTCCTGACCGTCGCCGTCACGCCTGCCGGTGCCGGACGTCCACCGTCGAATACGTGGCACCAACGCCCGCCTGCTGTCGGCCGAGGACTTCGAGTCCGCTGTCGACGTCCCCGCCGTGCGCGGGGAGTCGGAGATGCGCGGCCGCGACCTGAGCCCGGGCGAGCAGCGCGCCCTCATGGAGGCCTGCGCCCGGGCCCCCCGCCAGCCGCCACGTTCAGGACGCCGGCGTGCGCCGACGTCGCGACGCCGCCCTGCTGGCCCTCGTCTACGGCACCGGCGTCCGGCGCGCGGAAGCGGTCGCCCTCGACCTCGAGGACACCGGCAGCGAGCCAGGCGACCTGCCCGCGCGCCGCGGCAAGGGCCGCAAGCCGCGTCTGGCCTCCCTGCCCGACTCGGCCGGACCCGCCCTCGCGGACTGGCTCCAGGTCCGCGACCGTCGACGCGGCGTGATTCCAAACCGGCGAGTCTCCAAGAAACCCAGGGCGATTCATGTAGGGCATCAGTTTCAGACTCCGGGTCGCAAATCTTCACGCAAGCTCCGCCCGACCGTCAGCCTTAGGACGAGGAACGCTGGCAGAATGAAAACCCAGCTCAACTCGCCAGCGATGGGCGAAGCAACTGCAACCGGAATCGACCCCAAGAACACAACGGCAGTAACGAGAGCTCGAAACGCGAAGTATCTGAGGACTGGCACATTGCCGGGATCGGTCAGCGACGGGCGGTTCGCGACGTACCCAAATTCAACCGCGAGCGCTAGGCTCGAGATCGCCAGGCTGGTGGCATAGAAAATGGCCGCGGAACTTAGCTGACCATATTGACCAATCACGGATGTCGGATAGGGAATGAAGCAGATTGTCAGGAGCAAAGCAAAGTTCACGTAGACCAGCTCTCGGTCGTATCTCTTGATCAGGTTGAACAGACGGTGATGGCTCAGCCAATACGCTCCGACCACGACAAAACTCAGCACGAAAGTCGCGACCGCGGGCGATGCGCTCACAAGCGCTGTAAATAGATCGCGATCTGTGGGATGGGTCAGCACTGGCGTGCGCAGATCGAGTACAAGGAGCGTCAGCGCGACGGCGAAAATGCCATCACTGAGATTCGCAATGCGACCCAGAGGGTCCGAGCCCTCCGACTGCCTGGTCACGCCGGAGGCCGAGTCTCTGGGTTCGTCGACGAGGCGACCGCTCATCTCCCTATCGTCCAATACTTGGGGGCGTCCCAGCGGACGATGTCCCGAACGTCGTGCAATTTCGACGCGGTCCAGCCGTTTGAATGTAGTCGGCGGTCTGTGTAGAAGGCACGGATGTGTCATGCGGACGGTGGTCGCCGGCGAGCCGAGCGGCAGAGGGGTCGACGACCCTGGCGGGGCTGACGTGGTAGGTCTTCGGGCAGATCTTGACGCCGGCGGCGATAGGCGGCGGCGCGCAGACAGAACCGCAGTGGCCGACCGTCGGCGGTCGCTGCCGATCAAGCATGCGATGCAGGTATCCCGCTTCAAGGCCGCCTCGGCGCGGGTGTTGATCTGGCTCTTGTCCCGAGCACTGCGCGCCCAGGGCAACTCGACGCCCCAGCGGAAGTCGCCGACCTGGATGGCGCGATCCGGTCGCCGACTTCGGCCGCGACGTCCTGGCGGCCCACTACGCAGATTCCCACTAGCGGACAGGCTCTCTCGCGAGCGGTCCGGCGTCAGCCCGCGCGAACGGCCAGCCACGCACCGACGTCGTCGAAGAGGCTGCGGCTGAGCCTGGTCGCCCGGGCGTCGTCCGGGGTGAGGCCCGACGGACTCTCGAACAGGCCATGGTCGACGCCTGCCAGCACTCGAACGTCGAAGTTGGGCCGGTGCAGGCCAAGCAGGATCTCGGTGTTCACGTCGGTGGGCACCTGATGGTCGGCCGCGCCGTTCAGCCAGAGCATCGACCGGGTCATCGTGGCCAGCACCGGAGCCGGGTCGTAGCCGGAGTGCTCGGCGCGGACCCGCACATCCTCGTCGAGTGCCGAGAGGTCCGGCGCGCGGGTCGAGCCGCCGCTGAAACCGGCGTAGAGCTCCTGCTGGCCGACGGTCACGGCCGGCGCCGACACCAGCACGGCGAACGCGGCTGACGGCATCCGCTGCATCGCCAGCGGCACGATCCAGCCGCCCTGGCTGCCGCCGTGGAAGCCGACCCGTCGCGGGTCGACGCCACGCCACGTGCGCAAGAAGGCAGCCGCCGCCGCCGCGTCGCCCGCATAGACGTCCAGGCTCTCCGGGGTCGCTCGCTCGCCGGGGTACCGGCCGGTCGACGCCCCGTTGCCGCGCTTGTCGTACGCGAGGACGGTGAGGCCGAGGCTGGCGTAGAGCGCCACCCAGATCCCGTAGTCCACCCGGGGGCCGGGACCGGAGCCGTGGACGATCACGATGCCTGCGTGCGGGCCCGGGCCGAGCGGCTCGGTGACGGTACCGGCCAGGACGGCGTCCTTCGCGCGCACGCTCACGTCCGTTTCTTTGAACCGCATCCGGGTCGCCACCACAGGCTGGCCGCCCGCGGGCGTCTCGGTGAGCCGGTCGGCCCGGGAGGCGGCCACGTGGAAGGCGATCACAGCCTGCGGCGGGTCCGGCACCAGGTAGGCGGGGCCGATCGCAAACTGGTTCGCTGCGGCGTTCGGGGTCAGCCGGCGGATCGAGCCGTCGCGGAGGTGGACCAGGTCGCCGTGGCCGTTGATCGCCAGGGTGCCGCCGGCGTCGGTCCGATAGGCGCCCACGTACCGGTCGAAGGCGCCGGCGACCGGAGTCGGCCCCGGGGGAGCCGGCGCGGCCGGTGCCGTCCGGGTGCAGGCGCACGTGAGCGCCAACAGCAACGCCAGCGCTACCCGTCCGGCACCCGTCACGCCGGGCAATGTACCACGGATCCGTGGTAAGTGCCACGGGTCCGTGGTTTATCGTGGAGCGGATGGAACAGCCGGGCCGATCCGTGTCTCTGCTCTTCGACCTCTTCGTGGTCAACCAGCGCCTGCGTCGGGTGCTGGCGGCAGGTCTGGCCGACGTCGAGCTGCGGCCCGACGAGTACGCGGTGTACAGCCTCCTCTTCGAGCAGGGGCCGCTGACGGCGACCGAGATGGCCCGCCGGATGGGCATGCCGCTGACGACGGTGCTCGACTACCTGCGCGCGATGTCGGGTCGCGGCCACCTCCGGCGCCAGCCGCACCCGACGGACGGGCGAGCGCAGCAGCTGTCGCTCACGGTCTCCGGGGTGGTGGAGCACCGGCGCACGAACGCTGCGTGGGAGGCCGTCAGAAGTCGGCTCGAGGGCTCGCTGCCGTTGCCGATCGAGCAGGTTCGCGCCGCGCTCCACGCGCTGGACGACGCTGCGGCCGCCGTGCTCGGGGAGGTGAAGCTGGGCGAGCGCCCGGCATGAATCGGGCCATCTGACCGCCGGGGACCCGCCCGTGAGCCTGCCGCTCCGACCACCGCAGCCGCCACACCCGGCTGGCGTTCGGACAGCACCCGCGCGGGTCAGTGCTCGTGAGCTCCACGAGCCTGATGCCCGCCTTAGCTGAACGGCCGCCGCTGATTTGCCTGGTCGAGGACGGGCGCACCACAGCCGGTCGCCCGCCTGCGGGCCATGAATTCCACAGCGGCGCGATGTTAGGCTCAGTGCCGCCGATGGCAATCGTAGAGGTAAGCCGTCTCACCAAGAACTTCGGCAGGCTTCGAGCGCTGGACCAGGTCACCTTCGCGGTGGAGGAGGGCGAGGTCTTCGGCTTCCTGGGACCCAACGGCGCCGGCAAGACAACAACCATCCGGATCATGCTGGGGCTCCTCCACCCGGATGGAGGCTCGGTCAAGATCGGGGGCCATGATTGTTGGGGAGAGCACGGGCGTGCCGCCCGCCTGTTCGGTGCGACGCTCGAGCAGCCCGGGCTCTATGGCTATCTGAGCGGCCGCGACAACCTCCGTCTCTTCGCTCGCATGCTGGGGCGGGTCGACGAAGACCAGATCACCAACCTCCTGGCCCTCGTCGGCATGACAGAGCGCGCCGACGACAAGGTCAAGCGTTACTCGATGGGAATGCGCCAGCGCCTCGCGCTGGCCCAGGCTCTCCTCAGCAAGCCCAGGCTGCTGGTGCTCGACGAGCCTACCAATGGCCTCGATCCCAACGGCATCCACGGGCTGCGCCTCCTGCTCCGCCGGCTGGCCACCGAGCAGGAGCTGACCATCTTCTTCTCCAGCCATCTGCTCTCTGAGGTGGAGGAGCTCTGCGACCGCGTGGTCGTCCTGCATCGTGGCGAGGTCCGCGCGGCAGGACCGCTCAGCGAGCTCATGAACGTCAAGGGTTTCGTCTATCGGATCGACGTCTCGGACGTGGCCCGAGCCCTCGAGGTCATCAACGGGATGGAGGGGGCGAGAGCCGAGCGGGGCACGCTCAAGGACAGCGTGATGGTGCACGCGGAGTCCGAGCTCGGCCGCCTCATCAATCACGCCCTGGTCAGCGCCGGGATCGGGGTCGACCAGCTGGTGCGGACGCAAAGAGGACTGGAGGACATCTACATCCAGCTGACGGGCGCGCCGGAGGCCAGCCCCCTGAGCGACCCGACCGGACCGCCGGCGGCGGCGACCGCATGACGCTCTTCGGGCAGCTCGTGCGGATCGAGCTGATGAAGCTCTGGCGAAGCCGCCGCCTGATTTTCGCGGTCCTCTTCGGCCTTTTCGCCCTGATCGCCCTCGGCCTCTACGGCTACTACGTGTATTCGTCCCACCGCGCCAGTCCGCCGCCGCAGACTCCCTGGCGCACCCTGGTTCAGCAGGACCTGCACAACGACCAGCAGCAGATCCAGAACCTGCAGCGGATCAAGGAGCAGGCGCCCGGGGGCAACGTCCGGGTCGGCGGTCCCTTCGGGGGCGGCGAGGGCAGCATCGACAACGTGATCGCCGGCCTGCAGCGGGCTGTGCGCAACGATCAGTACCTGCTCGACAACGACATCGCCCCGGTGCAGGCGGTTCCGATCACGCTTGCCGCCATATTCGGGCTGGGCGGCATCATCATGTTCCTTCTGACCCGCATCTTCGGCTGGCTGGCGTCGGAGGAGATCGCTGGTGAGCGCTCGAACCGGACCATTGCGATACTTCTCAGCCGGCCGGCCACCCGCAGTCAGGTCCTGGCAGCCAAGGCGGTCGCGTCTTTCGTGCTCGGACTGGCCGTCGTGCTGATCACGTTCGTGATCGTCTACCTGGTACTCGCCTTTGCCTTCGGCGCGGCCGGACCGCTCGCTGGCCGCGCTGCCATTGTGCTCGACGGCAACAAGCCGTTCAGCCCTGACAACATGATCGCGATCCCGATCCCGATCGTCGTACTCATGTGCCTCGGCGCGAGCATGCTGGCGGTGCTCTGCGTGCAGGGCATGAGCATGCTGATCTCGGTGGTCAGCTCACGCTCGGCTGTGGCGATCGGCATCACGCTCGCCGTGCTGTTCGGCGCCCCGGTCCTGAGCGGCATAACCGGGGGGATCATCCGTCTGATCAGCGGCCAACCCAACAGCGCGGACTTCCTGAAGTACGCCTTCTTCAACGTGCTGGCGCCGGTGGATGGCATCGCCGGATCGATCGGCAGCGTCGGCAACACGACGGGCAGGGGAATGGACGAGTTCGTGCGCCAGGTGGCCACCCTGACGGTCTGGACGGTGGCCTTCTATGTGGCCGCCTGGGCGCTCTTCTATCGCAGAGAAGAGGTCTCCTGAGCCGGGCAGCTATGGTCAGGGTTGACCCGGCCGTCGAGGTGCTCGGCTCTCCCGAGTGGGCGGCAGTGCCCGCGCTCACGTAGCTCGAGGGTCGCGTCTTCCGGCGAGATCCTGGGGCTGGGGAGCAGCGAGATCGCGGAGCTGACCGCGGATGACGTCATCTGAGGCGCAGCGGCGGCGGCCGCACCGCGTTCGCGGGATCGGAGCTCCTGAGCCGGAGCGGCTGTTCTACGGTTGTTCCGTGGAACCGGCACCTCATCCCCGCTTGTCGCCCTTTCGCCAGGAACTCACGCCGGTCAGCTTCCTCGAGCGAGCTGGAACCGTCCACGCGGATCGGGTCGCGGTCATCGACGGAAGCGCACGGCGGACGTGGGCGGAGACCAGGGCGCGAGCTCGCCGGCTGGCGTCGGCCCTGCGCTCTCGCGGACTCGGCCGAGGTGACCGTGTCGCGTTTCTGGCACTGAACGGCGAGCCGCTCCTCACCGCGCACTTTGCGGTCCCGATGGCGGGCGGCGTCATCGTCGCGGTCAACACTCGGCTGTCCGCCGGAGAGGTCGGCTACATCGTCGCCCACAGCGGAAGCCGCTTCCTCTTCGTCTCACCGGATCTGCTACCGCTCGCCGGTTCGGTTCCCGAGGGCGTCGAGTGCTGCCTGCTCGGAGACGAGTTCGAGCAGCTGCTGTCGACGGGCAGCGATGCGCCCGTCGAGCCCTGGCTGGTCACCGAAGAGGACCTGTGCGCCATCGACTACACCTCGGGCACCACCGGTCGCCCGAAGGGGGTCATGTACCACCACCGCGGCGCGTACCTGAACGCGCTGGGAATGGTGATCGAGGAGGGACTCACCGCGGCCTCGAACTACCTGTGGACACTCCCGATGTTCCACTGCAACGGCTGGAGCCACACCTGGGCGGTGGCCGCGGCAGGCAGCGCCAGCACCTGCATCCCCCGAGTCGACCCAGCGAGCGTCTGGGACCTCCTGGCGGAGGGCGCCATCACGCACTTCAACGCGGCGCCGACCGTCCTGATCATGCTCGCGAACGACCCCACGGCGAGGCGGCTCCCCCAACGGGTGCGGGTCTGCACCGGTGGCGCACCGCCCTCGCCCACGCTCATCGCCCAGATGGAGCACTTCAACATCGAGCTGGTGCACCTGTACGGCCTGACCGAGACGTACGGACCGCTGACGATCAACGTCCTGCCCCCGGATCTCCCCGTGGATGCCGAAACGGTCGCGCGCTACAAGGCGCGCCAGGGCTTCCCGCACGTCACCGCCGGCGTCGTGCAGGTCGTCGACAGCGAGCTGCGGGCGGTGCCTGCCGACGGCCGGACCCTGGGTGAAGTCGTCGTTCGGGGAAACACGCTGATGGCGGGATACCTCGACGATGCGGACGAGACGGCGCGCACGTTCGCCGGAGGCTGGCTCCACACCGGCGACGTCGGCGTCGTCCACCCCGACGGGTCCATCGAGCTCCGGGACCGGATGAAGGACATCATCATCTCCGGCGGCGAGAACATCTCAACCATCGAGGTCGAGCAAGCGGTGATGTCACATCCGGCGGTTCTCGAAGCCGCGGTGATCGCGGTCCCGGACGAGCACTGGGGTGAGGTCCCCAAGGCGTTCGTGACGCTGAAACCGCAGGCGGCGGTCGCTGCCGCCGAACTCATCGAACACGTCCGTGGTCGCATCGCCCACTTCAAGGCGCCGAAGCACGTCTGGTTCGGAGAGCTGCCGAAGACCTCCACCGGCAAGATCCAGAAGTACGTCCTGCGTGAGCGGGAGTGGGGCGGCGGACCGTCACGGATCCCTTAGGAGCAGACCGGCACCGGGCGGGTAGTGCGCTCCGTCTTCAGCTCGACTCGGCGTTGATGCAGCTCGTCGCGCATGCCCTCAGCGAAGTGGTCGAGATCGGGCACCAGCTCGCGGTCGCCGACCGCCATGATGTTGAATTGGCCGGCGTAAGACATGGCTCCGATGGCGAGCGGCTCGTTCCCGATCAGCGGTAGGAACGGGAGCACCTCGAGAATCCGGGAGCCGGCCAGGTAGAGCGGCTGACCGGGGCCGGGAACGTTGGTGCTGGCGACATTCACGCGCTGCCGCTTGATGGCCTTCAGCATGAGCGGCCCGAGCAGGCGGTTGGTCGGGAAGATCGCCATCGAGGGCCTGCTGATCGTCTTGCGGCCGGCCGTTGCGGCCGCGATGCGCCTCAGCCTGACAGTCGGCTCCGGATTCCCGACGGGCAGCGGCACCACCATCGTGCTGATCACGTTGCCTCTGGCCTGGGCGCGTTCGGCGAGCCGCAGCGACACGGGGACCGAGATCCTTACCACCATCTCCGGCTCGAGCTCCCCGCGGCCGCTCAGAAGTCGTCGCAGCCCGGCGGTGATCAGCGCCAGCAGGACGTCGTTGACGGTGGCCCCGTGCGCGAGCGCGATCTCCTTCATGAGCGACAGGGAGGTCCTGATCGGAGCCAGGTTGTGACCCTGCCCCACGACGGCATCCAGGCTGGTCGGTGCCAGCGGCTGGTCCGCGAAGACCTCGTGCAGCGCCGGCCAGACCCCGCGAACCGCGCGGAAGGTCCTCGCCGGATGCAGGAGCGGGGATACCGACCGGCGCACCGCGGCCCCCCGCTCGCGGAGGCTGTCCCGGAACAGCTCGCCCGCCGACGGTGGCGGCGACGCCGTCCAGGGCTGGGCCGCGGCCGGCCCGGCGTCGGGCGCCGTGTCCAGGAACCCCGCGAACGTCGCGATCGCCGCGACGCCGTCGGCGATCGCGTGATGGATCCGGAGGAAGAGGGCCACCCGCCCCTCCGGCAGGCCCGTGAGGAAGCACATGGACCAGAGGGGCCGGGAGCGATCGAGCCGGCGGCACCAGAGCTCCTCCACCACAGCCAGCACCTCCGCCTCCCCGGCAGGACCGGGAACCGCAATCTCGGTGACGTGCTCGGAGACGTCGAACTGGCGGGCGTCGACCCACACGGGGCCGCCAAGCCGCCCGGGCGGTACATACAGGAGCTGCCGGAAGCGCGGCACGCGCTCGAGACGGCTCTCGATGAAACTCCGTGCCCGATCGATCTGGAATCGTCCGGCGCGGTCCGACAGCGGCCGGCCGTCCAGTACCAGGAGGGCGCCGTTCACCTGAGGCCAGCGCCGGTCTGGCCAGAGCATGAACCGGTCTTCTCGAGACAGGCGCTCGACAGTCATGGGCTCGCCTCCTGAGACGAGTCTCCGACCGATCGTGGGGGCTCGCCAGAGACCACCGGCCTGCCAGTAGGAGACGAACGTCCCTTCCACGGCGGGCAGCGCGGCCCTACCCCGCGTCGAGGGTCGGCTCGAAGCTGACCGTGAAGGAGCTTGGGCCAGTGCCGGAACCGCCGCCTCCGAGTGGCGGAGGTCCCGCTCCGAGGTAAGACGGCCATGAACGCGACCAGCATCACGACGACCGAGCTCTGGCGCCTGAGCGCCGTGGCGCTGGCCGCCGCGATCCGATCGAAGGAGGTCTCTAGCCAGGAGGTCGTTGCGGCTCACCTGAGGCGGATCGAGGCGGTGAACCCCCGGGTGAACGCTGTCCCGGTGGTGCTGGCGGAGGGGGCCCTCGAGGCGGCGAAGGCGGCCGACCGCAGGGTTGGGGCAGGCGAGGAGCTGCCGCGGTTCCACGGAGTTCCCTTCACGGTCAAGAGCAACCTCGACGTCGCCGGCACACCGACCACACACGGGCTCAGGGCGATGGCAGAGGCCTACCCGAAGCTCGACGCTCCCGTGGTCGAGCGCATGAGGACCGCGGGGGCGATCCCGATCGGCCGGAGCAACATGCCGGACTTCGCGATCAGCTGGCACACCCACAGTGAGCTCTACGGCGCGACGGTCAACCCGTGGGACGCTTCCAGAACGCCGGGCGCCTCCAGCGGCGGCGAGGGCGTGGCCCTGGCGACCGGCATGAGCCCCATCGGCCTGGGGAACGACACGCTCGGCTCGCTCCGATGGCCGGCCCAGTGCTCAGGGGTCGCCGCGCTGAAGCCGACGCTGGGCCGCATCCCCGACGCGACCAGCGTCGGCACGCCGTCGATCGTCCCGATCGGGCTGCAGCTCGCGGCCGTCAACGGCCCGCTGGCGCGGCAAGTCGCCGACCTGCGCGCGGTCCTCGGCGTGCTGGCCGGTCCGACCTGGCGCGATCCCTGGACCGTGCCGGCACCGCTCCGTGGCCCGCAGCCGCCGCGGCCCATCACGGTTGCCGTGGTGCTCGACCCGGCTGGCCGGGGTACGGCGCGCCAGGTGCAGGATGGGGTCCGCAGGGCGGCGAGCGCCCTGACCGACGCGGGGTATGCGGTCGAGGAGGTGGAGCCGCCATCGATCGAGGCCGCGGCGAGGTGCCTGCTGGACATGCTCGACCTGCACACCGGCTGGAACCTCCTCCCGCCGCCCGTGAGCGACTACGCGAAGCGCTGGATCGCGGCCTTCTTCGAGGTGCTCGGCCCGCCGGAACCGCTGGCCAACGCGCTCAGCTTCGCCACCAGGCACACGCTGCTGCACGCGTGGGGTCAGTTCCAGGAGACGCGTCCCCTGATCCTGGCCCCGGTGGGAACCGACCTCCCTTTCACGGTCGGTGCGGACCGCACTCCGGCCGGCGTGAGAGACAACCTCCGCGTGATGCGCATGGTCATGGCGGTCAACGCGCTCGGGCTGCCGGCGGTGGCCGTTCCCGTGGGCGTCGAGGACGGGCTCCCGCAGGTCGTCCAGCTGATCGGTCCCCGCTACCGCGAGGATCTGTGCCTGGACGCCGCGGAGGCGTTGGAGGAGAGACATGGCGTCATCAGTCCAATCGACCCAGGCTAGCCCGGCCACCCTGACCAGCAGCGTCAGGGCGATCCTGAACCGTCACCCGGCGGTGGGCCTGGCCGTCGGGGTGGTCCGCTACGGCTCGATGGAGTCTTTCTACGCGCACGGGCTGGCGAACATCGAGACGAGCACGCCCATCGCCGAGGACACCGTCTTCCGAATCGCCTCCATCACGAAGACCTTCACCGCGGTCTCGGTGATGCAGCTCTGGGAGCGGGGACTGATCGACCTCGACAGGCCCGCGAACGACTACCTGAGGGCGTACCAGCTGGTACCCAGGAGGGCGACCTTCCGGCCGACGACGGTACGCCAGCTGCTCACGCACACGGGTGGGGTGCCGGAGCAGGCGCATCCATGGCAGATGTTCTCGAAGGACTACGGACAGACGTCCGCGCAGGGGCAAGCGATGCCGACGCTGGCGGAGTACTACGGCGGCGTGCTCCGCGTGGCGGTCGAGCCCGGGACGACCTTCATGTACGGCGACCACAGCTTCGCCACGCTCGGCCAGATCGTCGAGGACGTGAGCGGGGTGCCGCTGGACCGCTACTTTCGCGAGCACGTCTTCGAGCCGCTCGGGATGACCGACAGCAACCTGCTCCCCTCCGCTCGCGTCAGGTCGCGCCTCGCCACCGGATACGAGTTCACCTCGCGCGGTCCCAGGCCCGTGGTGGACAGGCAGTCGGTGACGGCGGGCGCGAGCTCGATCTACTCGACGCCGCGCGACATGGCGCGCTACGTCGCCGCGCTGCTCCGTGGCGGCCGCAACGACCACGGCACGGTCCTGAAACCCGAGACCGTGGCCATGATGTTCGCTCCGCAGTACCAGCCGCATCCGAGCATCCCGGGCATGGGCCTGGGCTTCTTCCGCGGCGACCTCGGTGGGCACGCTGCCGTGGAGCACCAGGGGATCGTGCCCGGCTTCAACTCGCAGATCTGGCTGGTGCCCGGGGACGGCGTCGGGCTCGTCTCCTTCACCAACGGGTCTCCCCAGGCCGTCTTCTGGATGACCGCCGAGTCCGCCCAACTGCTGCGCGACCTCATCGGGGCGCCCGGTGACCTGATCCGGCACGACGTGTCCCAGCACCCGGAGGTTTGGGACGACGTCTGCGGCTGGTACGAACCGCTGGCCCCGGCCACCGATCCGCGTTCGCGGATGTTCTTCGGAGCCGGAGCCGAGGTGTTCGTGAAGGGCGGGCAGCTTCGCATGCGCTTCCTGGCCCCGGTACCGGTCCTCTACCGGGGCTTCGAGCTGCTCGCGGATCGCGAGGAGGATCCCTACGTCTTCGCCGTGGACTTCTCCGCGTGGGGTGTGGGCAAGGTCCACGTGGCCTTCACCCGCGACTCCGAGGGCCGGACGACCGGCTGCGCCCTGGACATCATGCCTATCACGCTCCGCAGGCGGCCCGACAGCAGGAACCCCAGGCGCTGGGCCGCCGCCGGGCTCGGGGTGGCAGGCGCCGGCCTGACCCTGCTGGCCCTGCGCTCGGCGTTCGGAAAGGGACGTTCCGATGGTTAGCGCACACGACCTGAGAAGGGCGGTGGACGAGATTCGGAACCGCTGGCCCACGGTGGGGCTGGCGTTGGGGATCGTTCGGGATGGGCGGCTGGATGCCTTTCACGCCGATGGCTTCGCCGACATCGCCTCCCGGACGCCGGTCACCGAGGACACGGTCTTCCGCATCGGCTCACTGACCAAGACGTTCACCGCGATCGCCATCATGCAGCTCTGGGAGCAGGGGCGCATCAATCTCGACGCGCCTGCCAACCGCTACCTGCGGGCGTTCGAGCTGGTGCCGGCGAAGCCCGGCTTCCGACCGGCGACCATCCGCCACCTGCTGACGCACACCGCCGGCATCCGCGAGATGCTGCACCTCACGGGCCTGTTCCAGATGACGCGCGTCCTTGGTGAGGCGATTCCAGCCGGCCGGCGAGTACCGGATCTCGCCGAGTACTACCGTGGCGGCTTGCGAATCGACCTCGATCCGGGAACCTGCTGGATGTACACCAACCACGGCTTCGCCACGCTCGGTCAGATCGTCGAGGACATGACCGGCCGCCCGCTCGACCGCTACTTCCGTGAGCACATCTTCGAGCCGCTGGGGATGGAGAGCACCGACCTGGTCCGATCCCGGCGGGTGAGGTTGCGTCTCGCCACGGGCTACGAGCTGCGCGCGCACGGAGCGCGGCCGGTCGATTGTGAGCTGACCACGATCGGCGCCGGTGGGATCTACTCCTCGCCTCGGGACGTCGCGCGGTACCTGGCGGCCCTTCTCGCCGGCGGCGCCGGCGAGCACCGGTCGGTCCTCGAGCGAGAGACGCTAACGTTGATGTGCCAGGCGCACTACCAGCCCGATCCCCGCGTTCCAGGCATGGGCCTGGCCTTCTGGCGCTGCGACCTGGGCGGCCATCCGGCGGTCGAGCACTCTGGCATCGTCCCGGGGTTCGACTCACAGATCTGTCTCGCCCCGAATGACGGAGTCGGGGTGATGGCGTTCGCGAACGGCGCCAGGCAGGGCATGTTCTGGTTGGTTCCCGAGGTGGCGAGCGTGCTCCGGCGAGTGCTCGACGTTCCTGAGGACACCGTTCGCCGAGATGTTCCCCACCATCCCGAGATCTGGGGCGAGCTCTGCGGCTCCTACCGGTTCATGTCCCACCGGACCGATCCCGCGAAACTCGCCATGGGTCTCGGCGCACAGGTCCTCGTGCGGCGGGGACGGCTCACGTTCCGGATCCTGAGCCCCATCCCGGCCCTGTACCGGGGTGCCGAGCTCCATCCGGACGACCACGAGGATCCGTACGCGTTCCGGACGGAGCTTCCGCTGTTCGGCGGAGGTGCCACCCGCGCCGTCTTCAGCCGTGACTCCGCGGGCAGGGTCACGGGCCTCCACCTCGACATCGCACCCATGTCCTTCAAGAGGCGGCGAAAGGAGGACGTGCCACGGCGCGTCATCCATGAGCAAGGGGCCAGCAGCGCTGCCGTGCGCCGCGCGCCATGAGGGCGCTCGTACGGACCCGAAGCTTGCGCCGGAGCTCGTCCGCAAGCTCGCGTCGGGGCGCTACGACGCGCTCGCGGGACGGTACCTGCACGCCAAACACGACGCCGTCGACGACCTGCCGGCGCGCATCGACGAGGTGCGCCATTATGTGGCTAGCAGCTGCAGGAGCTCCTCCTCGGACCTGGTCAGGTCAATCGGCAGGTTCCCGTCCCCCGGAGGTCGCCCCGTCTCCCAGTAGACCTCGCACGGATTGCCCTCGGGATCCTGCACATAGAAGCTGAATGAGCTGCCGTGATCGAAGCTGAAGAGGACCCTCGTCCCGTGTCCCGCCGCGGCGCCGTGCAACTGCCGCAGCTCGGCCAGGGTGTCGACTTTGAATGCCACGTGGCGGCCCTGTGGATTCGACATCAGCTGCAGGTCCGGTGGCCCATCGGGCGTGCTGCTCATCAGAACCATCGAACCGGTCTGTTCGGTAGCGACTTCGGCCACCGTGCGCAGCCCGAGGAAGCGCGCATAGAAGCCGGCAAGTGCCTTCGGGTCGCTGGCGGCCAGGGCCACGTGACCGAGTCTCATCACGACTCCTCCATATCGAATAGAATGAGATTCCAGTGAATATGGCCAAGATATCACCGGCGGGTGCCTCGGTCAAGTCAGGGCCCAAGCGCCGCTACGACGCCAGCGGCCGCCGGGTGGCGGCGCGAGCGACCCGGCGCCGCATCCTCGACTCGGCCCATCGCCTGTTCGTGGAGCGCGGTTACGCCGCAACGACCGTGGCGGCAATCGCGGAGTCTGCGGGCGTCTCGATCGAGACCATCTACCTCTCGGTCGGTTCCAAGGCCGCTCTGGTCAGGTACCTGATCGAAACCGCACTCTCTGGTGCGCAGGAACCCGTCCCTCCCCAGGAGCGCGAAGGTGTAGAGGAGATCCGCGCCGAACCTGAGCCGTGGCGGAAGGTTGAGCTGTTCGCTCGCATGGTGCGGCCAATGCTGGAACGGCTTGCGCCCATCTGGACGGTGGTGATGGAGGCCGCGCCGAGCGATCCCGAACTGGACTCGCTCGTCCGAGAACTGCGCGAGCGCCACGTCGGCAGCATGCGGCTCGTCGTGGAACACCTCGCGGAAGCCGGCGGGCTTCGCCCAGATCTTTCACCCGACGTGGCGGCCGACGTGCTCTGGGCCACGAACTCGCCGGAGTTCTACCATCTCTTCGTCGTTGGGCGGGGGTGGAGCGGCGACGCGTTCGAGAGGTGGCTGGCCGACGCGTGGCAGCGGCTGCTCCTGGTCGACGGTCAAAGCGGTTCTTGAAAGGCGCCGCCCCGCTCAGGCGGCAGCTGGTGCACGCGACGGCCAGGGGGATCCGCTTCTCCGCTCCTGCCGGCCAGAGAGGAGCTCGCGCCTGGGGTCTCGAAGGCATCGAAGGCCCGCCATGACCACATGACGGATGGCCCAGGACTGGCCGGCGCGTCGGCAGGAAGCTTCAACCCGCCCACGCGGGTATAAGATCGGGCGGGGCCCAGGGAAGCGTGACGACGGCAAGATCGGACCGGGCCAATCCCGGCGCCGGAGCGGATGACCGACTGGAGACCGCCGCCGTTCGGAGTCGCTCGACGGTCAGGGCCGGCAGGTGGCTGGCCGCAGTCGACGACCGCGACTACCGGGTGCTCTACGACACGGTCAGCCGGCTGGCCGGCCTGCGCGACATCGGGGAGGTCGCCGGACTGGTCGTCGAGTGCGCCCGAGCGCTGCTGAAGACGGACCTCGCGTTCATCGCGCTCCGAGATCCGCGGGACACGGTCCTGCACATGCTCACCTGCGTGGGTCACCGCAGTGCCGAGTTCATGGGACTGGCCCGTCCCATCGAGCAGGGCATCGCCGTCTACGAGAGACGGCCCATGTACTCCGCCGACTTCCTCAACGACAACCGCCTGAGCCACCATCCCGACACGGACGCGCGGATCAGAGCGGAGGGCATCCGGAGCGTCCTGGTCGTGCCCCTGACTGGCCACGAGTCCATCGTGGGCATGCTGGCGGTCGCCAACCGATCTGTCTATTCCTTCAGCGAGCGCGAGGTGCGGCTGCTGAGCGAGCTGGCGGCCCGCGCTGCCCTTGCGCTGGACAACGCCCGCAGCTATTCGGACGCGGTCTCGGCCGCGACGCAGGCAGAGGCTGCGCGCGCACGGACTGAGCAGAGCCTGCAGCAGGTCGAGCGTCTCCGCGTGCTCCACGACGCGATGATCGGGGCCCTGCTGGCAGGTCACGGGATCGCGGGCGTCCTGGCGGTGCTCCGCGAGGCGTTCGCCGTCGCCGTGATCGCGACCGACTGGAGGAACGTTGTGCTCGCCCAGAGCGGCGCCGACGCCTGGCTCGACTCGAAGGGCATGCTGACACGTGGCCTGCTGCTGCATTCCGGGATGGACCGACCGCTCTCGAACGCGGCATCGAACGACCAGCCGATGGTCCGCGACGGCACCCTCGTCGTCCGCATGGCGACTGCGGACGAGAGCCTGGGCCACCTCTGTGTGCCAGGAGCCGACGCGGTGGGCGACCGCGGGCTCCTCATCGCGGCCGTGCAGCGCGCGGCCAGGGTGCTCGCATTGGAGCTCATCCGCAGCAACGTCGCATTGGAGGCAGAGCGGCGGCTGGGCCGGGACCTCCTGGTGAACTTGCTGAGCGACACTCCGGCAGACCCGGCGGTGCAGGAGTCGCTTGCCCGGCAGGTGTGGCGCGCTTACGGCGCACCGCACCGCCCCCTGACGATCCGGGTCGGCCACGAACAGCCCACGCCGACGAGCCAGCTGGAGCGCGCCCGGCGGCTGATCGCGGAGGCACGGCCCGGGGACCTGGTCGCGGTCCATCGGGGCGAGCTGGTGATGATGCTCGGCGAGGTCGAGCGCCGGCGGACCGACACGGAGGTGACGCGCATCCGGTCGCGACTCGCCGCGCATGGGGTAGAGCTGTCGGTTGTGGTCGGGACGCCATGCCGGAACCTCGCCCAGGACCGCACCTGCACGCTGGCCTGCCTGCACCTCCAGGAGCTGCTCGGCTGGCGACCGGTCATGTGGCTGGAGGAGCTGGAGCCGCTCACCATCCTCTTCGAGGCCAATGAGCACGTTCGCCTGACACGCTTCGTTCAATCCGTCCTGGGTCCAGTTGCCGACCGCCCGGAGCTTCTGGCTACGCTCCAGGCGTACTACGCGGCTGGGCGCAACCGCGCCGAGGCCGCCAGGCGGCTCAACGTGCACATCAACACGCTCCGCTACCGCCTCCTGCGGATCGAGACACTGCTGGTCGGGCAGTCCATCGAGGACCCGGCCAAAGAGGCAGCCGTACAGCTGGCCGTGGCCGTCCATGGCGGCCGGCTGGCCGGGACCGGGGTCATCAAGGCCGGTTGAGGACGACCATCGCCGGGATCGAAGTGGGCCGGATCGGCTTCGGCTGCTTCGCTCTCTCCGGCGCGTACGGCAGCGCACGGCCCGAGGACGCCGCTCGCACGATCCACACGGCGCTCGACCTGGGCGCCAACCTCCTCGACACCTCCGACGCATACGCGGCGGGCGAGAACGAGCGCCTGGTCGGCCGGGCGCTCTCCGGACGCCGCCACGAGGCCGTGATCGCGACGAAGTTCGGCTGGGTGCTCGACGCGAGCGGGCAGGCGAGGCGCCTCGACAGCTCGCCCCCGCACGTCCGGCGGGCGTGCGAGGCCAGCCTCGAACGCCTCGGTACCGATCACATCGACATCTATCTCCAGCACCGGGTCGACCCCGCGACCCCCGTGGAGGAGACGGTTGGTGAGCTCGAGCGGCTGCGCGACGAGGGCCGAATCAGGGCGTTCGGCCTGTCCGAGGCCGGACCGGCGACCATCAGGCGCGCGGCAGGAGTGTCGCCGCTCGCGGTGCTGCAGACCGAGTACTCGCTCTGGTCGCGGGAGGCCGAGTCCGAGCTGCTCCCGCTGTGCGCGGAGCTGGACATCACGTTCATGGCGTACAGCCCCCTGGGCCGCGGGTTCCTCGCCGGCGGCATCCGCGACCGCGGCGACCTCGAGCCGGACGACTTCCGCAGGAGCCAGCCCCGCTTCGAGGAGGAGAACTTGCGGCGCAACCTGACGCTCGTGAACCGGTTGGCCGGGGTCGCCGCGGGCGCCGGCTGCACGCCGGCTCAGCTGGCCCTGGCCTGGGTGCTCGCACATCCGTCGAGGATCGTCCCCATCCCGGCGACCCGCCGCGCTGAGCACGTCGCGGACAACGTCGGCGCACTCGACGTGCGCCTCCACCCGGCCGAGCTCGCGGCCATCGCCGAGATACTCGACAGCGCGCGGACGCATGGCGCTCGGCACCCCGAGGCGCACATGCGGACGATCGGTCTCTGAACATCCGCCCTTCGGCCCCTGCTGGTGGCGGTCGGGCTCGGCCTCGCGAACGCAGGTCGCGACGCTGTCGCTGCTGTCGCGTCCGACCCGCGCGCCCGCGAGCGCAGAGGTCTGAGCCGGCCCGCTCCGGGCGGCCCTGTGTGCCGCGCCTCCGCCGCATGGCGGATTCGTGCAACAAATGGCTCCAACTTCTGTCCGAATCGGCCAGTGACCGCCCTCCTGGCCCTGCATACGCTGGTGTCGGTCCGAACTGACACGGGAGAGAGGGATCGAGAATATGGGCGAGGAAGCGACCGGGGGCATTTGGACCCCGGGCGACAACAACCTGAGCCGGCGCGGATTTCTGGGGGCGGCCGCAGGCGTTGCCCTCGGTGCCACGTCACTGACGACGATCCTGGAGGCGTGCGCGCAGGGCGGCCCCTCGGCGCCGGCAAAGGGCAAGGGGGGGACGCTCGTCTACGGCATGGAGCTGGAGGGCACGCCGCCGCTCGACCCCCACGTCGCGCTGGCGCAGGGTGGCGCGGCGTTCCGGGTGAACTTCCCGATGTACGAGGGGCTGTTCGGCTACGACCTCCACCGCGGCGACATCGAGCCGCCGGTGATCCCGCTGCTGGCGGAGTCGTGGACGCGCTCCACCGACGGAAAGACCTGGGAGTGGAAGCTGCGCGACGGCGTCACGTTCCACGACGGGACGCCCTGGAACGCCGACGCGGCGATCTTCAACTTCCGCCGCATCTACGACAAGACCTTCGCGTACTACTACCCCGCGGCCAACGGCTACGCCGCCCTGTTCTTCGCGGGCCCGGTCCAGCTCGAGAAGGTGGACAACCTGCGCTTCCGGACCATCCTGCAGCGGGCCGAGCCGCTCGACGAGGAGCTGATCTTCACTCTGATGGTCAGCCCCAGGGCGGTGATGGAGAAGGGCAACGACCGCATGTCGCTCGAGCCGGTCGGCACGGGGCCGTTCATGTTCAAGGAGCTCGTCCCCAACCAGAAGGTCACGGTAGTGCCCAACCCCAACTACTGGGGCACCAAGCCGCTGCTCGACCAGCTGGTCTTCCGGCCCATCCCGGACGCCAACCAGCGCGTGACCGCGCTCCGGACGGGCGAGGTCAACATGACCATCGTCCTGCCTCCCGACAGCCTCCAGTCGCTGCGCAACGACGGCTTCCAGGTGCTGCTGAAGCAATTCCCGCACAGCTGGATCCAGCACCTCAACTGCCGGTCCGGCCCGACGGTGGACAAGCGGGTGCGCCAGGCGATCAACTACGCGATGGACACCAAGTCGCTGGCCAACAACATCCTCAAGGGCTCGGCCACGCCGGAAGTCCAGGTCGCGACCCAGGGCAGCCCGTACTTCGACTCCTCGATCCAGCCCTACGACTTCAACCCGACCAAGGCCAAGAAGCTGCTCGCGGACGCCGGCTACCCGAAGGGCTTCGACACCGAGTGGTGGGTCCCGACCAATGGCTCCGGCGAGATGCTCCCCGTCCCCATGACGGAGTTCCTGCAGAGCAACCTGCGGGAGAGCGGCATCAACGTCACCATCAAGACGTTCGAGTGGGGCGCCTACCTGAACGAGTTCTTCAAGGGCGTGCCGGCGAACGTCGGCTCGATGCAGCAGTCGTGGGGCCTGTGGGGCTCGACGTGGTGGGGGATCCTCTTCGGCAAGGTAGGCTGGCCGCCCAACGGCATCGGCAACGTCGGGTACTACGACAACCCGCAGGTGGACGCGCTCTACGAGCAGGCGCTCGGCGCCGATCTGCAGCAGCGGATCAACCTGTCGAAGCAGATCCAGCGCATCGTCGTGGACGACGCGGCGTGGGGATTCTGCGTCCACGACCTCGCCCCGAAGGCGCTCAGCCCGAAGGTGCACGGGTTCGTCAACGCGCACAGCTGGTTCTGGGCATTCGACAACGTCTGGGTCGGCTGAGACGCGGTCTGGACACGGCCGATGGGACTCATCGTGGTCTTCGTGGCCAGGCGGCTGCTGCTCCTCGTGCCGATCCTGCTGGGCGCGTCCATGGTGGTCTTCCTTCTCGTCCACCTGGCGCCCGGAGACGAGGCGACCGTGCTCCTCGGGCCGCTGTCGACGCCGGCGGCCCGTGACGAGCTCGCCCGTCACCTCGGCCTGGACAGGCCGCTGCCGGTCCAGTACGGCATCTGGCTCTGGAACACCGTGCACCTGGACTTCGGGACGTCGATCAGCAGGCACCAGCCGGTCGCCGACCTGGTCGGCGACGCGCTGAAGAACACCCTCCTCCTGGCCGCGGCCGCCTCGGTGTTCGCCATCGTGGTGGGCTTCGTCCTGGGCACGCTGGCGGCCGCGCGCCAGTTCACGAGCGTCGACCGCCTCGCGATGGGCGGCGCGGTGCTGCTGACCGCGATCCCCAGCTACTGGTTCGGGATCATGCTGGTGGTCCTCTTCTCGATCCAGCTCCACCTCTTTCCGAGCGGCGGGATGCAGAACGTGGTCGAGGACGGCGGGGTTCCCGACCTGCTGTGGCACCTGGCGCTGCCGGTCATCGCCGCGGGGGCGGTGCCGGCCGGCATCATCGCCAGGACCGTCCGCTCCAGCCTGCTCGAGGTCGCCAGGCAGGACTTCGTGCTGGCGCTGCGAGCCAACGGCCTCACCGAGGCCGCGATCATGCGCGGCCACGTGGTCCGCAACGCGCTGCCCCCGATCATCAACATGATCGGGCTCCAGGTCGGCTACCTCCTGAGCGGCGTGATCTTCGTCGAGGTGGTGTTCTCGTGGCCGGGCGTGGGCCGGCTCGTCTTCCAGGCCATCGGCGACCGCGACCTCCCGGTCATCCTCGGCGTCGTCATGGTGGTGTCGGTCACCTTCGTCCTGATCAACCTGGCGGTCGACGTGCTCCATCTCGTCCTCGACCCGCGCCTCCGCGCGGAGTCCGCGTGAACCCTTCACGCCGAGCGCCCGCCCGATGATCGCGGGGCCCCAGGCGGCTCCGGCCCCCGAGGCGGCCGGCGCAGGCGCCGCCGGCTGGCGGACGGCCGGCTGGCCGACGGAGCTGCGGCGGCTCTTCGCGCGCGACCGGATGGCGGCGGCGAGCGTGGCCTTCCTCGGCCTGCTGGTCCTCGTCACGCTGGCGGCCCCCGTGCTGGGGCTGCAGGATCCGCTCGCCATCGCGCCGCTCGATCGCCTGGCGCCGCCGGGCAGCCCACATCACCTGCTCGGCGCTGACGAGCAGGGTCGGGACATGCTGAGCCGCCTGGTGTGGGGCGGCCGGACGTCGCTGCTGACCGGCATCCTGCCCGTCGCGGTGGGCGGCGTCATCGGCGGCCTCCTCGGCCTCGTCGCCGGCTACTCCGGCGGCGTCATCAGGGGCGCGACCATGCGGACGCTGGACGTGTTCTTCACCTTCCCCGCGGTGCTGCTCGCGATCGCGATCGCCGCGGTCCTGGGCCCGGGTGTCCGCAACCTCATCGTCGCCCTGACCGTGGTGCTGGTCCCGGCGGTGGCTCGGGTGGCTGAGAACGCGGCGGTCGCCGTCCGCAGCCGCGATTACGTCGAGGCGGCCAGGGCGAGCGGAGCCGGCAACCTGAGCATCATCTTCCAGCAGGTCCTTCCCAACGCGGCCCCGCCCGTGATCGCGTACTGCTTCACCCTGATCGGACCGGTGATCGTGGTCGCGGCCGGGCTCAGCTTCCTCGGCCTCGGCGAGGAGCCGCCGTATCCGGAATGGGGCCTCATGCTCAACCGCCTGCTCCCGAGCCTGTTTGCCGCTCCCGTGACCTCGGCGCTGCCGGGCGTGCCCATCCTGCTGACGGCCTTTGCGTTCGACCTGCTGGGCAACGCGCTCCGCGACCTGCTCGATCCGAGGCTGGCCGAGTGATCGGAGCCGCCACGACCGTGCTTCGCGTCGATGGCCTCGAGACCACCTTTCCCTCGGCGCGCGGCACGGTGCGGGCGGTCGACGGCGTGTCCCTCGAACTGCGGGCGCGCAGCGTCCTGGCGCTGCTCGGCGAGTCGGGCTCCGGCAAGACCATGACCGGCCTCTCGATCATGCGGCTGGTGCCGGAGCCCGGCCGGATCGTCGGCGGCGAGGTCTGGTTCCGGGACACCGACCTGCTCGGCCTCAGCCCCGACTCCATGCGACGCCTCCGGGGGTCCGGCATCGCGATGGTGTTCCAGAACCCGCGCGATCGTCTCGACCCGGCGCTCACGATCGGGGCCCAGCTGGCGGAAGTGCTCAGGCTGCACGGCGCTTCCACGTCGCGACAGGCGGCTCGGGAGCGGAGCCTGGAGCTCCTCCGGGAGGTCCAGATCTTCGATCCCGAGCGGGTGGTGCGATCCCACCCGCACGAGCTCAGCGGCGGCTTGCTGCAGCGGGTGATGATCGCGATGGCCCTCAGCGCCAGTCCCGAGGTCCTGATCGCGGACGAGCCGACCAGCTCGCTCGACGTCACCATCCAGTCGGAGATCCTCGACCTGCTCGCGGCGCTCCAGCGGGCGCACGGCATGAGCGTGCTGTTCATCACGCACGACATCCAGGTCGCCCGCCAGGTGGCCGACCAGGTCGCGATCATGTACGGCGGCCACATCGTCGAGCACGGCGCAGCCTCGGAGGTGCTGGACCACCCGCTGCACCCCTACACGCAGGCGCTGCTGGCCTGCGTGCCGAGCGCAACCGACGAGTCGGGCCGGCTGAACACGATCTCCGGCCAGCCGCTGAACCTGCGTGACCTGCCGCCGGGCTGCCGCTTCGCCCCCCGGTGCCCGTACGTCCACGACCGCTGCCTCCCGGCGCCGCCCCGGCTGCTCCTCGTCCAGGGCCGGCTGGTCCGGTGCGTCCTCCACGAGGACCAGTCGTGACGGACGTCATGGCCGTGCACGGGCTGGTCAAGCGCTTCCACGCGCCCTGGGGCAGCCGGTCCGGGGCCATCACGGCGGTGGACGGCGTCAGCCTGCACGTCGCACGCGGGGAGACGCTCGGCCTGGTGGGGGAGTCGGGCAGCGGCAAGTCGACGGTGGGCCGTCTCATGCTCCGGGTGCTGGAACCGGACTGCGGCGAGGTTCGGTTCGAGGGACGCGACCTGACCGCGCTGTCCGGCCGCGACCTGCGGCGGCTGCGGCCCCGGATGCAGATCGTCTTCCAGAACCCGTACAGCGCGCTCAACCCGCGCATGCGCGTGCGCGACATCATCGGTTTCAACCTCCGCGCGGCGCACCCCTCGGCCTCCGAGCGGCGAAGCCGGGTCGCTGAGGTGCTGCAGCTCGTCGGCCTGGACGCGGACATCCTCGGCCGCCACCCGCACCAGCTCAGCGGCGGCCAGGCGCAGCGGGTCGGGATCGCGCGGGCGCTCGTCTCGGGGCCGACGTTCCTGGTCGCGGACGAGCCCGTGTCGGCACTCGACCTCTCGGTACAGGCCGAGATCCTGAACCTGTTCGGCGACCTGCAGCGGCGGCTGGAGCTCGCCTGCGTCTTCATCTCGCACAACCTGCAGGTGGTCCGTCACGTCGCGCACCGCGTGGCGGTGATGCACGCCGGCCGGATCGTCGAGCTGGGCCCTCGCGAGGCCATCTACGAGCGGGCGCAGCATCCCTACACGCGCCTGCTGCTGTCAGCCGTGCCGACGGGCTCGGCTCGCGCGGGCGAGACCGCCGGCCGCCCCGATCGCCAGCTGCTCAAGGAGGAGCTGCGCGCGCTCGACCCCGCGGCACCCCTGCGCGAGGTGGCTCCCGGACACCTCGTCGCCATCGCCGCCGCCGCGTCGAGCCCGGTCGCACCCGGCGCGGCCTCGGCCGCGGCGCCTGTGGCGCGACCGGCAGGACGCGCACAGGAGAGCACAGACGCATGAGGCATCCACGAAAGGAGGTTGAACCCGGATGAGCAGCACCGTTGAGCGCGGGTCGACCGTCGAGAAGCTGGCACGGCTGGAGCAGATCCTGGACCGCCGGAACCTGGACGGAGCGGTGGTGTGTTCGTATCAGAACGTGTCCTACTTCGGCGGCACCTACCTGATGACGCAGATCTCCCTGCCGGACCGCCTCGCGTTCCTGGTCCAGCCCAGGGGAAAGCCGCCGACGCTGGTCGTGTGCGGCATCGAGACCCGCCAGGTCCGGGAGCAGACCGACATCGAGGACCTGCGGGACTACGTCGAGTTCGTGGACAACCCGACCGAGGTGCTGGCGCACGTCCTGGAGGAGCGCGGCATCGCCAGCGGCTCCATCGGCGTCGACGCGCGGCGCCTGTCCCTCGCGTCGGGGGACCTGCTGAAGGAACGCCTTCGCGGTGTGGAGCTGGTCTCGATCGACGACGACATCGAGCTGACCCAGGCCGTGAAGGACCGGTGGGAGATCGACACCCTGGAGGTCGCGGCCAGCGCCACGCTCGCGGCGGCCGAGGAGACGGCCGCGGAGCTGCGGGCCGGCTGCACCGAACGCGACTTCTCGACCACCGTCTTCCTGAAGCTCATGCAAAAGGGGGGCGCACCGCTCTTCCTGGTCTTCGCGTCCGCCGAGCGGACCATGCAGGCCCACCCGGAGTCCACCGACCGCCCACTGGAGCCGGGCCAGCTCTGGCGGATCGACTTCGGCGCCCGCTTCCAGGAGGTGATCAACTCGGACCTGGCCAGGACCGGCGTCGTCGGCGACCCCAGCCCCGAGCAGGCGGCGACGCTCGCCGCACTGCGCGCGACGCAGGACGCCGGGTTCCGCGCGATCGAGCCTGGCCGGCCGGCTCGCGACGTCTTCAACGCCGTCAGGGACGAGTTCAAGCGACAGGGCCTGCCGTTCGGCATGCCCCACATCGGGCACGGGATGGGCATCGGGCTGCACGAGTTCCCGATCCTGGAACCGGGCAACGACATCCGGCTCGAGGCCGGGATGGTTCTGAACATCGAGCCGATGGTGGTGCTGGAGTCGCGCAGGGAGGCGTACCACACTGAGGACCTCGCCGAGGTGACGCCGAACGGCGCCCGGCTCCTCACCCCGCCGCAGGAAGCGCTGCTGCAGGTGCGCGAATGAGACCCGACGAGGTGGACGCCGCCGTGGTCAGGAGGCTCGCAGCCGTGGCCGGCATCTCCGTGCCGGACGAGGACGTAGAGCCCCTCGTCGGAGCGCTGCGCAACCACCTGACGGGGATGGCGCTTCTGGACACGCTGGATCTGGACGAGTACGACCCGATCGTCACGTTCGACCCAAGATGGACGTGAGCGAGCTCTGGGCGCTCACCTTGCGCCAGGCGGCGGACGGCCTGGCCCGCGGGGAGTTCTCGGCGGCCGACCTGCTGGAGTCGATGCTCGTGCGGCTCCACGATACGGAGGGGGCCGTCCACGCCTACGTGACGTTGATGGCGGACTCCGCGCGGGCGGAGGCCGCCGCGGCCGATGCGGAGCTGCGGCGAGGCGCCTGGCGCGGACCACTGCACGGGATCCCGGTCGGGGTGAAGGACCTCTGCTACACACGGGGTACTCGTACTGAGGCCGGATCGCGGGTCCTGGAGGGGTTCGTCCCGGAGTACGACGCCACGGTCGTGGCTCGGATGCGTCAGGGCGGCGCGGTCATCGTCGGCAAGACGGTGACGCACGAGTTCGCTTACGGCCAGGACGTCCCGGCCACGCGCAACGCCTGGCACACGGCCTGCTATCCGGGCGGCTCCAGCGCCGGCTCTGGAGTCTCGGTCGCCATCGGCTCAGCCTTCGCCGCCATCGGCACCGACACCGGCGGCTCGATCCGCGTGCCTGCCTCGGTCAACGGCGTGGTCGGCCTGAAGCCGACCTATGGCCGGGTGAGCCGCTACGGCGTCATCCCGATGAGCCCGACCCTCGACAATGTGGGCCCACTCGCCCGCACCGCGGAGGACTGCGCGCTGATCCTCAGCGTCATCGCGGGCCGCGACACGCACGACCCGAGCTCGGCCGCCGAGCCGGTGCCCGACTACGCGCGGGAGCTGCGCGGCGGAATCGCCGGGCTGCGCCTCGGCCTCGTCCGTGATCACTTCTTCTCCGCCCGCGTGGTACCGGACGTCCGGGCGGCGTGCGAGGAGGCGGTGGAGGCATTGCGATCCCTCGGCGCCGAGATCGTGGACGTGCGGCTGCCCGAGCTGGGGGTCGCCGTGGCGATCGGGATGCCCATCCTGCTTGCCGACACCAGCGAGTGGCACCGGCGCTTCCTGCGGATGCGCGGTGAGCGGTACGTGCCCCAGACGCGTGTGATGCTCGAGCTGGGCGAGCTCGTGCTCGGGGCGCAGTACGTGACCGCCCAGCGGGCGCGGGCGATGCTGCGCGACCGGGTGCGAACGGCATTCGCGATGCACCGGCTGGACGCGCTGATCGGCCCCACCTTGCCCGCTACCACCATGCCGGTGGAGCAGCTCTCGGTCGACCTGGCGGGCGACGGCGAGACGGCGCTGTCGGCGTTCCTCCAACACTGTTTCATGGGCAACGTGCTGGGCACACCGGCACTCAGCTTTCCGTGCGGCTTCAGCCCAGCCGGCTTGCCGATCGGCTTCCAGGCCTACGGCCGGCCGTTCGAGGAGTCGACCCTGTTCCGCATCGCTCACACGTACCAGCAGGTCACCGACTGGCACACCAGACGCCCGCAGCCTCACCTCGCAAGGACGAGAGCGGTATGAACGAGCTCGCCGGCCTCTCCATCGCCGAGGCGTCGCGCCGCCTGAGCCGCCGCGAGGTCAGCTCGGCCGAGCTCGTCGATGCCGAACTCGCGCGGATCGCCGAGACCGAGCCGCTCGTCCACGCATACGCCCACGTGATGGAGGCCGGCGCGCGCGACCAGGCGCGGGCTGCCGACGCCGAGCTGGCGCGGGGTGGGTGGCGCGGCCCGCTCCACGGCATCCCGATCGCATACAAGGACCTCGTCTACACGGCGGCCGCCCCCACCGAGGCGGGCTCGCGGGTGCTCGAAGGCTGGATGGCTGGCTACGATGGGACCGTCATCCGTCGGCTTCGTGACGCCGGCGCTGTCACGCTCGGCAAGACGCACACTCACGAGTTCGCGTACGGCGTGAACGTCCCTCCGACCCGAAATCCCTGGCGGCTGGACTGCTATCCGGGGGGCTCCAGCGCCGGCTCGGGCGTCTCGGTGGCGGTGCGCTCGGCGTTCGGCGCGATCGGCACGGACGGCGGGGGCTCGATCCGCTGTCCGGCAGCGGTCAACGGAGTGGTCGGCCTCAAGCCGACGACCGGACGGGTGAGCCGGCGCGGGGTGGTGCCGATGAGCTCGACCTTCGACAACGTCGGGCCACTGGCCCGCACGGTCCGAGACTGCGGGCTCCTCCTGTCCGCGATGGCCGGACACGACCCACTCGACCCGACCAGCCTGGACGAGCCCGTGCCCGATTTCACAGCTGGCATCGAGGCCGGGGTGCGCGGGCTGCGGCTGGGCGTCGAGCGTTCCTTCTTCCTCTCGGCGCGAGTGCACCCCGACGTATCGGCCTCGGTCGAGGCCGCCCTCGGCCTCCTGGCGACGGATGGCGCCGAGGTGGTCGAGGTCGCGATCCCCGAGCTGGAGTTCGCCGTGCCGGCGGCGATGCCTGCCCTCCTCGCGGACACATCGGCCTTTCACCGCAGGTGGCTTCGCGAGCACGCGCCGCGTTATGAGCCGCCCACGAGGGTGATGATCGAGCTGGGCGAGCTGATCCCGGCGACGCATTACATCACGGCGCAGCGGGCCCGGCGGCTGCTCCGGGACCGCTATCGCAGCGTCTTCGCCAGGTTCGGCCTGGACGCGCTGGTGGCGCCGACGCTGCCCGGACCGACCGTGCCGGTCGACAAACTCGCCCTGGACCTGACGGACGGCTCCGGCGAGTCGCCGGGCTCGTCCTACTTCCGGACCTGCGTCGCGGCAAATGTGGTCGGTGTGCCCGTCCTGAGCGTCCCCGGAGGCTTCACCTCGGATGGCCTGCCGATCGGGATCGCGCTGTGGGGCCGCCCGCTCCAGGAGGGTCTGCTGTTCAGGATCGCCCGCGCGTACGAGCACGAGCATGCCTGGCACGAGCGGGTGCCGTCATTCGAGGTTCCCAGGCCGCCGGCATAGGCAGCGGTCCCCAAAACGGTTCCTCAGCCGGGGCCACGCGCCGCCGGCGACCCGGTGAGAGGCAGGGCCGCTCTGCACCACGACCGCGCCCTCGCCCGCCACTTCTTGACAGCTATAGAGCCATACGGTTAAATAGCCGTAAGGTTCTATAGCAGATGCCGACCGATCGCCTGAGCAGCATCTTCTCGGCCCTCGCCGACCCCACCAGGCGCGCCATCCTGGCCCGCCTGGCCGACGGCGAGGCGTCGGTGGGGGAGCTGTCCGTGCCGTTCCAGATTTCGCAGCCGGCCATCTCGAAGCACCTCAAGGTGCTCGAGCGGGCGGGCCTGATCGCGAAGAGCACGCACGCGCAGTGGCGCCTCTGCCGGCTCGAGGCGGCCCCGCTGCGCGAGGTCGCGGACTGGATGGAGCGGTACCGGCGCTTCTGGGACGAGAGCTTCACCCGGCTCGACGAGCATCTGCGCCACATGCAGCGAGACAAGGAGCGGAACGAGCGATGAGTGCGGCCAACACGACACTCCAGATCACCACCCCGTCCGACCGCGAGATCGCGATGACACGGGCCTTCGACGCCCCGCGCGAGCTCGTCTTCGAGGCCTGGACCAACCCCGAGCACGTGCGTCACTGGTGGGGTCCCCGCGGCGCCACGATCGTGACCTGCGAGGCCGACGTCCGCCCCGGCGGCGTCTGGCGCTACGTGACGAGCAGCGACAGCGGCGAGGTGATTCCCCTCACGGGCGTCTATCAGGAGGTCACGCCCCCCGAACGCCTCGTCCACACCGAGATCTACGACGTCGAGCCCTTCAACCAGGGCGAGGCCCCCGTGACGACCGTGACGTTCACCGAGGAGGAGGGCCGCACGCTCGTCACCAGCGTCACTCTCTACCCAAGCCGCGACATCAGAGACGCCGTCCTGTCCGGCATGGACACCGGCGCCGCCGAGATCTACGACCGCTTCGACGAGTACCTCCGCGCGATGGGCTGAGAGGCCCGAGGAGGGCGACCGACGACGGCCGCCGGTCGCCCGCCTCCCGCTCCGCGGACGATTGTCAGCACCCAGCACCGGTGCGCTCAGGTCAGCGGTGGGGTCGACTTGCTCAGGCTGAGCCGTGCCCGGTACGCGACGCGGTCGGCCGGGTAGACGGAGAAGCCGGTGATGATCGCCCGGCCGTCCGGCCGCGTGCACACCACCTCGCGGTGCAGCACCGTCGCGCCGCGCCGGCAGGACAGCCTGCGGGCCTCGACGGTGAGCGCGGGTCGTGCCCTGATCTCGAAGACCATCTCGCCCAGCGGAAACCCGCGCGAGCGCAGGAGCGCGAACAGCGCGGTCGTCTGCAGGTCCGAGCGGGTCACGCAGTCGCCGACCTCGCAGGGCATCCACCGGACGTCCCAGCTCAGCGGCAGGCCGTCGGCCATCCGCAGCCGCTCCACGTACGTCAGAGGTGCACCGGTCGGAACCCGGAACTGCTCGGCCTGCGCGGGGGGCGCGGGCCGACGGCCAAACGTCGGCACGTTCATCTCGATCCGGAAGCCCTGCGCGGCCCAGCGTGCCAGGAAGTCATCCTCCGCCGTCGCCCCTACGTCCTCGAGGATGCGGACGACCGCGAACGTTCCTTTGGAGCGGTACCGGACCACGAGGCCGGCGGTCACCAGCGTGTTGAAGGCCTGGCGCACGGTCATGCGGCTCACGCCGAACTGCTGCGCCAGCTCCACTTCGGTCGGCAGCGCCGCCGCGCGGCCGCCGCCCGCCGCGATCAGCTCGCGGAGGTGCCGC
>Ga0126369_10000354_pt1 | contig 29699 bp, 19 predicted proteins | sample PanSoiMetaPlot_1_FD_109646 | JGI IMG/M metagenome (GOLD analysis project Ga0126369, IMG submission 109646) | Tropical forest soil microbial communities from Panama - MetaG Plot_1 | ecosystem: Environmental > Terrestrial > Soil > Tropical forest > Bulk soil | place: Panama | collected 2016-02-17
GCTTGGTGAAGTACTTTATCCGTCGTCGGATATTGCGCTGTGCGCTCTTGCTGGGAAAGATGTAGATGCTCCACTTGCCGCTTTTGGGAGAGCGGCGCTTCACGAATTCAAACCCGATGAAGTCGAATCAATTGCATTAAGAATGGGATTGACGGTAAATCGCGACAAGACTCGGATCACGAAGTTGATCGATGGATTCATCGCGATTTTTCGCCAACTACGATTCCAAAAACAGCGTCGCGACAGAGTGGCTGGAACCTTGACACATCTATTACCGGGGGTAGAATTATCGCGCTCAGCCGTACTCCGTCCTGGCCCACGTCCCCTTTTCGCAGAGTTTCGGCTGATCCGGCCCCTCAACTCTCACCCACAGAGACTTCAAGGAGGGTTCCATGCGTCGAGTATCACTATTGGCGTTCATTCTTTTTGTCACTGCTGCTTTGGCCTATGCTCAGTTCACTCTCACTTCCATCGATTTTCCTGGCGGCACACTTACCACAGCTCGCGGAATCAACAATCATCGTGAAATTGTCGGTGCATACCGCATTGAGCCACCCCGTCATGCTCTGCTGATCAACGGCGGCCAATACATTCCGCTTGCCCCAACCACTATATTGGCCACGCACTTCAGTGAAGCTTTCAAGTCAAACGATCGCGGCGACGTGGTCGGGGATTTCGTGGGTGACGACGGATTCACACATGGATTTCTGCTCAGCAAGAAGGGCGTCGTGACCACGCTGGATTTCCCCGGTGCTAGCGATACCATAGCTTACGGGATTAATGAATCGGGCACCGTCGTCGGCCAATGGGACCTGCTTGACTCTAATGGCAACCTCCTTATCAATCATGGGTTCGTGTGGAAGAACGGCTCCTTTACGCAAGTAGATTTCCCAGGTGCGGGAGACACCTATTTGTTTGGTATCAACGCCCGTGGCGATCTCGTCGGGGGCTGGGATACTGCCATTACTTCGCCCCTTGAGCACGGCTTCGTTTGTTCGAGGAAACAATGCTCCAGCTTTGATGTTCCTGTCGCTGGAGCTACCGCAACGCAGGCGGATGACATTAATGCGAATGGCCAGATCGCCGGCGCATATGTCGACGTCAACGGCGTGATACACGCATTTCGCTTGGCTGGGAAGACTTTCACCTCTTTCGACTTCCCAGGCGCGACAAGTACCTTGGCTTGGGGCATCAACTCCGCCGGTCAGATCGTTGGCGATTATTTTGCTGCCGATGGATCGCTTCATGGTTTTCTGGCGCAGCCCAACAACAAGGCAAAGCCGTAGTGGTCACCACCTAGATCGTCGGCAAGGCATGACTGCCGGCAGCTGTCTTCAGGTATTTAAAGATGGATTACTCGTAGCGCAACGCCACGATAGGATCGACTTTTGCTGCGCGGCGCGCAGGCAGAAAACAGGCTAACAACGCGACCGCTGTCAGCAGCACGGAAACCGACGCAAGAATCAGCGGGTCAGCTGGACGCACGTCGAACAACAGCAGCCAGCGCACGTCAAAGGGCAAGTTGGCGAAAAGCCGCCCAATCGCCAATGCACAAAACAGCCCAACGCCGAGGCCGATCAGAGAAAGCAGCAAGGCGTGTCGAATAATCATGCCCGCAACGCTTCCGTCCGTCGCTCCAAGGGCCATGCGGATGCCAATCTCGCGCGTCCTCTGGGTCACGCTGTACGAGATCACGCTGTAGATACCGACCGCTGAGAGAACCATCGCGAGCATCGCCAGCGACCCCAACAACCACATTACCGCCTTCCCTTGCTGAACCGGGCCGGAGCTGATTTGCCTCATGGTAGCGATGTCCGAGATGGGCACGTCCTTATTGAGCGCAGCGACTTCACTACGGATCTCGCTAACGATTGACAGCGGCTCGGCCGTCGTTCGCACGACGACATCGCGCGGCTCCAGAATCCAGGGAAATTGTGTGTAGGGAACGTAAATTTCTGAAATGAAAGGCGCGTATTGACCTTGAGTCCGCACGTTGCCGGATACTCCGACGATCGTGCGCCAGGGCTGAGCTCTGTCGAGCGCGTCTCCGCTGATTTTCAGCCGCTTTCCGATCGGGTCCTCTCCGGGCCAGTATTTGCTTGCCAGAGATTCACTCACGATCGCGATTGGTTCGGAAGTGGGCGTATCGAAATCAGTGAACACCCTGCCTCGGACCATCGAAATTTGCATCGTCTTGAAGTAGTGCGGTCCGACGACAACGTAGTTCGCGTCAGGAACTTCGCCCGCAGCTGGATCGGGATTGTCCGCAGTGACGAAATTCCAGCCGGCCCATCCGCGCATTGGGACGCCTCGAGAAAGACTCGCTGATTTAACGCCAGGCAACGTCTCAATACGACCAATCAGATCGTGGAAGAATTGCGCTCGCTTTTCGGTTTTCTCGTACTGTGGACCCTTGAGAGGGACCTTCAGAGTTAGCAGACGGTCGGCATTGAAACCAAGGTCAACGTGGTTGAGATGAGTCAGCGCTTTGATCACCAGTCCAGCACCTGCGAGAAGTGCCAGTGACAATCCGAACTCTGCAATCACAAGCATATCGCGTGCATGGCGATCCCTTGCAGCGCTACTCGTCGCGCGACTTGCGTCCTTCAGTGATTCGCTCACGTTAACTCGCGCAGATCCGAATACGGGCGCCAGGCCGAAAACAATCCCCGTGACCAACGCAAGGACAGCGGTAAACAACATCACCAAGCTGTTGATCGCGACCCCTTCTACATGTGGTGCGTCGGGAGGAGTCAAAAGAATCAGAAGGCGCGAGGCCAATGGAGCGAAACAAAGACCGGCGACTGCGCCGCTGGTCGACAGCAGAATGCTTTCGGCAAGAAACTGGCGGACAAGCCGGCTCCGCGATGCACCAAGTGCGGTACGGATTGCGGTTTCTTTTTGGCGTCCAATCGCCCGCACAAGAAGCAGATTGGCGACGTTAGCGCAGGCGATTAGCAGCACAAGTCCCACAGCCGCGAGCAAGATGACCAGCGTCGGACGAGCATACTTCACCACCTGCTCGTGCAGACCAACGACAGCGACACTCCAGCCACGCGATTCCGCATATTGCTGCTCGATTTGCGCGGCAATTGCGTCCATGTTGGCCTGAGCCTGCGTCAAGCTGACTCCCGGCTTCAGACGTGCGATCGCGTGATATTCGTGCATCTCTCGTCCTTGCTCGAACGGCTTGATTCCTGAAAGCCAGAGCTGAGAGTGCGGAGCAAACGAAGAGGAATAGTCGTCGGAAAACGTGGAGGGCAAAATGCCTACCACGGGATAGCTCTCTCCATTGAGCGAAATCTGCTTTCCGATTAGATTCGGGTCGCCCCCGTATTGCTGTTGCCACAGCCCATAGCTCAAAATAACCGCTGCCTTGTCCTGGCTGTTCTCTTCTGTTAGGAACAAGCGTCCAAGAAATGGCTGAACGCCCAGGACTGAAAACAAATTCGCGCTGACTCGTTCACCCGCGACCTCTTCCGGCTGATCATTTCCACTGATGTTGAAGAAATTCGATTCAAAGGCCGCCATGCCAACGAACGCCCGGTTTTGCTTTTCCCAGTCGAGAAAATTGTCGCCGGAGACGGTGTTCTCGACCCATCCGCGATGGAGATTCTGTTCCCAGAGCATGACGAGGCGGTTGGCGTTCGGATACGGCAGCGGCCTGAGAAGGACCGCGTTTACAACGCTGAAGATAGCTGTATTCGCGCCGATGCCAAGAGCCAGCGTGATGACGGCGACCAAGGTGAATCCGGGACTCTTGGGTAACTGTCGCAGAGCGTAGCGAAGATCTTGTGCGAGACCGATCATCTGAGGTTTGCCGTCTCGAGGAAGCTGATCGTGACCCAATGCAACACAAAATGGATCACGTATGCTGTGAAGGTATGGGCAATGATCTTACCAATAGGATGCCAGACCTAAGCCACTGATAATACGGATACAAGAGAAAACCATTCTTGATCAAAGGTGTCCACAGTCGGCACCTAATGTCCGGAAGCGAACAGGCCCGGATCGTTTCTTGATGCCGTCGGAGGCCTGATTTCGGTTGACCGTAACCAGGCAATTTCACTATTGATCCGTAGTCGATTGGTGAAATGGCGATGGTACGCCAAGTATTCGAAGGGTGGGCGGCGCGACACCGGGCTTTGACTGCCGGGACCTCCTTCAAACTATGTCCTAAGCGGACACTCGCGTCCCACAGACCGCTTCCAATAGTTGCGAGATTCGTGAGACCGGTCTATGTGTCGTTTTCGACTCAACCCTCCTTAGCGGAGGCTCCCATGTAGAACGGTTTCGGCAACTCGGCGCACGCGTAAGCGTTGATCTCGCAGGACAATTGAATCTCTTCAAATTCGGGTTCTGTCCATCGCATATTCATCCTCCTCTATGTCATGGCAATAGTCCGTATACCGCAAGCCGTTTGTGTGTAGTGAAATAGACCTTGCCATTGACGATCGTGGGTATCGTGAACTTGCCTGCGGCGCCAGGATTGTCGCGGCTAAAATTTTCATCGCTGCTGTACAGCTGGTGCGCAAGATTGTGGGCGTCATAGGCGCGCAAGATCGCCGGATCCCCGTGTACATACCCATCGTCTTGCGGAGCCCAGACGATTCCGTCTTTGTTACCGTTTGACGAAACCGACAAGATTGCCGTCGGAAAGTCAAAGTACGTCGCACTCTGGGAAACCGGTGCAGGAGAAATCAATCCCGTCTTGGGATCGAAATGAAACGCCTTCAGCGTGTCGCCGACCGGAATGAAATATAGAGTGTTGTTCCACCACGAGGCGATTCCTCCGGTGGGCATGACGGCCGTGGGCAAAGATTGCACAATCTGGTCGTCGTTATTTGGATTGAAGTGCCCCAGATTGTCGCGATCGATCAGATAAATGACGCCTCCTTTGCCCACCAGGGTGAGCAGATGCTGATGCGGAGATCCCGGCCGCTGTGTCGGGAGCAGCATCGGTCCCCCAGATCCGAGATCGAGATCGAAGTCATCGAGAAATTTCTGATCGTGTGGCGTGAAGTAATCAAATACCGCGAATTGACCATTGAGTGGCAGGCCAGTTTTGATCACGCTATCCCCGAAGTCCACGCCTCCGGTGTTTGCGTCGAAGCCACCGTTGCCGGTTGCGAAGTACACGTTGCCATCTTCGTCAGCCGCAGGTGCGCCACCTGCCTGCCATATGCCACCCAGTCCTGCATTGGGAGTTGCGATCCACACTCCTGTCTGCTGAAGGGTCTGGGCGTCATAGCTCATGAGCCACCCGTGATAGGGTCCAAGGTCACAATGCGAAGACCATGCGATATAGATCAAGCCATTTACGAGCAATAGCCCGGCTCGCTGGTTGTTCCGCAAGGGATCAAACTCAACATGACCATTTATCGACCCATCGCCAGTTCCCTTCACCTTGGCGTGGATGACGGTCGGCCCTCCGAACTTCTCGGCGCCAGTTGAGACGTCCAGCGCATGCAGCCTCTGCAAGAATTTGCCATTTTCTTTCGTGCGGACCACCACGTAGAGCGTTCCCGTAGCGCTATCGATGACTGGCGTGCCGGTGATTCCGATTTCGGGTTTCAAGTCCGTGCAATTCGCATCGGCCTTGGATGCAACCGTAGTGATGTTATGCGCCGGATCGATGAAGCTTCGCTGCCATAGCGGCGAGCTGTTAATGCCCTGGTTGTCGTCTGCATCGAAGGCATACACGGTATCGTGCTCAGTCTCAACGTAGATTACATTGTGAGTTCCAAGCCCAGGAATGTTTACTTTGGGGAGATAGAGCGGTTGCGCATAGGAATAACCGTCGATCTTCTGCGCAAACACCTGGCCAAACTGGTTGGAATTCACATTGGCATGGGTGAGTGTCGTCTCCTTGTCATTCAAACCACGGCGCGAGTTGTCGTTGTGATAGGTAGTGACACTCACAACTTGAGCACAAAGCCATGCAGACGTAAGGACCGCCGCGCCGAGAATGGCCAGGAACCGGAGGTTCCACCGGAACGAGGATTTCGACCGAGGTTGGGTATAGCCTTCTCTGTTAAGTTCTTGCGCCGAGTGATTGGGGCCCGAGTGATTCGCAAACATAAGCCCTCCTTCAAGGCCAAGATGTCGTGGCGCAACCAGGACCACGTCCATTTCCACGCGACCCGATTGCATTGGCGTCTTCCCACGTGTTCTTCATGGCTCAACGCAATTTGTGGATCCACCTCCGAGGTTCGTTGTCGCACCACGAGTTGCGCTGAATTGTGGCAGACAAATGACGTCTGCGCCAGCGGTATTGCCTGTCACGTTGCTGCCTGCGTCAAAGAATGCAAAGGAGAGATCGCCCACACTCACTCCCGCACCGCCATTCCCTGTAATGCTGCTGGCGCCGCTGAAGTTCTCGATGCTGAGCTGCGAATTTTTTTGAAGTTGGACGCCATCGCTTCCGTTCGCGGTGACGGTGGACGCCAACATCCGGATGCTCGACCCGGTTTCTGCGAAAATTCCGCGGTTTCCGTTGCCCTGGACTGACGAGTTCGACAGACCGAGCGTTCCCCGGATATTTGATACAATCCCTTCACCGTTTCCCTGGATGGTGCTCCCGTCCGCGTTGACTTGGCTTCCGTTGACAATGGCCACACCACGGCTGGCATGGTTCTGCACAACGTCATTATTCAAGGCAACTTGCGAATTGATCGCCCACACCCCGAAACCGCTCGATCCTTGGATCGTGTTGTCAAACAGACGGCATAGACTGAAGCCGAAGCAACCGACACCGTCGGCGCCGCCATTGATCGTGAAACCAATAATGGCTATACGCCGCGAGTCCTGAATATCGATGATGTCCGCATTGCCGTGAGAGCGATCGGAAATGGAAGCGCCCGTCTCGGCACTGAGGGTCAAGTTGTCCATGCTCTGAATGACAATGTTTTCTTTGCAACTCCCGGACACAACGATCGTGTTCGGCCCAGGACTGCCGCTTTTTTGCAGCAATGCGATTGCCTTCGAAATGCGGGTGAGTCCTTTCGTAGCATCACAATTCACGTGTAATGTTCCTGCATAGGCAGTTGCTGTCGTGAGAGTGATCACACCTACCAAAGCCTGCAGAAGCAGTTTCACATTTGCGCGCATAGATCCTTCCCTCGTCACTCGTGATTGGTAGTAAGGCCTCGTCTGACGATTGCAGAATCGTCAACCCTGTTTGATAACGTGCAGATTGGGGAAAAACGGGATCAGCATTTGACCGATAAATTGTTGATCCCGGGAAAATCAAACTTCAATGTTTGGAGATAAGCCTGTTTCCATCGACTGTTAAGACCACGGGAACATTGGTTCCGTCTGGCAGCGTCAGAGACTGGAAGATCATACGAACGTGATTTTGGTCACTGTCGTAAGCCAGAGCCAAAACAGCCGTTCGGATGAGTTGTCCGTTTACCAAAACGTTGATGGTGCCTGTGGCGGTGCAATCTCTGTTGACAGTGACGTTGCCAGAAATATCCTCTGGGCCGGAATCACCGGCGACACTGCGGACTTGGCCACCCGTAATATTTCCCGCTGAGTCCTGGTTGTAGTGCCCGACCGATGCAGCTGGGAGAGGTCCATTTGGCGTGAAAATCGTTCCGGAATAGGTGTAAGCCCAGTTCCCTGCCGTGCTGGCATTGGTGCAGTGGCTGGCTTCGGCTTGCAGGGGTGCGATGCTCAACACAGCCAGGGCGAGAAGTAGCGGCAATATCTTTACTAATCGGCACTTCATACAACCTCCTTCGCGCGGCAACCAGCCTTCGATTGAGTTGCCGCCTTGTCACTTCAGAACGTGCGAAGAAAGTGAGAAAAAGCTCATGCGAAATCGATTTCTTCTAAAAAATCTCCCCTCAGGAGGCATTTTCACGACTGGCTGCGGCCCCCATCTCGCGCGCTAACCAGGCTTTTGCCATGGCCCAGTCGCGTTTCACGGTCGCCGTGGACATTCCCATCAAATCTGCTGTTTCTTCTACCGAGAGACCGGCAAAAAACCGAAGCTCAACCACGCGCGCCTGTTGCGGATCGAGAACAGATAGCCTGTTTAGTAACTCATCCAGCGCTACCAGATCTGCGGATTGCTCACGCGTGAAAACCACAGCATCGTTGAGGGATATCGGTTTGGCGGACCCGCCACGCTTCGCGGCATGATGTCGGCGAGCATGCATAAGGAGTATTCGACGCATCAGGTGGGCCGCCACGCCAAAGAAATGGCTGCGATTTTTCCAATCAACCCGCCGTTGGTCCACCAACCTCATATAGGCCTCATGAACCAGAGCTGTCGCCTGGAGGGTGTGGTTCGTACGTTCCTGCCTAAGGTGGTAGGCCGCAAGACGGCGCAACTCGTCATACACATGCGGGATTAATTCGGCGAGAACATCCTGCTTGCCATCGCTCAACTGCTTTAGCAGCAGCGTAACGTCGACCGACGGATCATGCATTGTAGGACTCCCTTGAACCGAACTACATTCCCTTTCCCCGTCCCCCTGCCCGAGTTGACTGCAGCCGTGAGGGACTGCAAAGAGAGTTGAAAACCCAGATTTGAGCTGGAACTCGGGAAAACCCAGACCCATTGGAATCGCGCCAATATACACCTCCGCGGTGCGCCCGGGTTATATGTTTGCCAGAGACCTGGGTCTTACAGCTACTCACGTGCTAGAACGCGGGAAATAAGCTCACTGGCCTTAGCAGCGAAGGAGGTGCACTGCATATTCCGATTTCAGGGCGAATAACTTCACTACTTTTAAACAACCATTTGCAGGTATATACTCGTCCCACCTTAAGCGGCCGGTACTCGCCTTCCTCAACGCCGCTTTATCAAATTTCTTGAACCGGAGTCGCCCATGGGCGAACGTCCACCACTCAATGCGCGCCCGCACGCATCCAGTGATGTACCGGCTCCAATACTCACGCCAGAGAGATGGCGTCAGGTCAAAGAACTATTCAGCCTTGCGCAGGAGCAGGAACCAACCCGACGGGAAGCCTTCCTCGAGCAAGCATGCGGCACAGACCAGGCTCTCCGCCTGGAAATTGAGTCGCTACTAGCGTCCGCCGAGAGTTCCCTATCGGCAACGTCGGAGGTTTTCCGCGCAGTTTCCCCGCCTTCAACGCAGGAAGACCAAGTTGATGGCGAAGACCCGATATTGGGCAGGCGGATCGGAGCCTACCGCGTGGAGCGCCGGATCGGTTTCGGCGGAATGGCAGCGGTGTATCTGGCTTCGCGCGCCGACGAACAATTTCAAATGCAGGTGGCGCTTAAACTCCTTCGCCCTGATCTCGATCATGCGGAGCTGCTAAGGCGGTTCCTGAACGAACGCCAAACGCTGGCCGCTCTGGATCACCCCAACATCGTCAAATTGCTGGACGGAGGCAGTACCGAAGAAGGACTTCCCTACCTCGTAATGGACTATGTGGAAGGCAGTCCTATTGACACCTATTGCGACGACAATCGCTTATCGATAGAACAGCGACTTCAGCTCTTTCGCAAGATATGCGATGCGGTGGATTATGCGCACCGGCACCGGGTGATACATCGCGACCTCAAGCCCAATAACATCCTGGTAACTACCGATGGAATCCCCAAACTTCTGGATTTCGGCATCTCCAAAGTCGTCACCCCAACAAATGCATCCGAGGTCACGCGAACCGCAACTCGGCACCTCACGCCAGCTTACGCCAGTCCCGAACAGGTGCGCGCCGATGCCGTTACGGAAACGACCGACGTTTATTCGCTTGGCGTCATCCTGTACGAGTTGTTGACTGGGCATCGTCCTTACCGTCTGAAACAGCGCACGCCTGCCGCAATGGAGCGCGCAATCTGCGAGCAGGAACCAGAATCGCCGAGTACAGCCGTTGATCGGGTCGAAACGCAAACTGCTCCGGACGGCTCGACAGTCACGATCACTGGAGAGACGGTGAGCCGTACTCGCGGCGGCCAACCTGACAAGTTGCGTAAAACTCTACACGGCGATCTCGACAATATCGTCCTGAAAGCGCTCCAGAAAGAGCCGCAGCGACGTTACAAGTCGGCCGCTGAATTTTCAGATGACGTCCGCCGATATCTCGAGCACCATCCGGTTCACGCTCGACCCAGTACGTTGGCTTACCGGTTCTCGAAATTTGTGCGCCGGCGAAAGACCGAGGTCATCGCTGGTGGGACAGTGGTTCTCGTACTGGCAGCCGCTGCCGGGTTTTCTGTGTGGGAGGAGCACCAAGCGGCAAATAAGTTCGAGCAGAACCTCACGGGTGTGCGAACTGGCGGACCGCGATCTGTCGCCGTACTAGGCTTCAAGAATCTCTCGACTCAGACCGAGACGGCATGGCTCTCGACGGCATTGTCGGAAATGCTGACCACTGAATTGGCTGCTGGCGGCAAGCTTCGCATGATTCCCGGAGAAGACGTAGCGCAAACCCGTATCAATCTTTCATTGGCAGAGACGGACTCGTTCAACCGCGCTACGCTTCGCCGAATCTACAACAACTTGGGAAGCGATTTTGTGGTCATCGGTTCTTATCTGGAAACTGGAGAAGGGTCGGGAAATCTGCGCCTCGATCTACGGCTCCAGGACGCATTGCGCGGCAACACGATCGCGGCAGCAGCCGTGAGCGGCAACAGAAGCGATCTATCGGAACTAGTTGGACGTGCCGGAGCCAAGCTCAGGGAATCGCTCGCTGTACCCGCGATTTCCGTACAGGAATCCTCGAGCGTCAAAGCATCTATGCCTACGAACGAAGAGGCATTCCGGCTTTACTCTCAAGGTTTGGAAAAACAACGCGTCTACGATTTTCTCGGAGCGCGTGACTTGTTCGAGAAGTCCATAGTAGCGGACCCTCAATTTGCCCTTGCGCACTTGGCACTGTCAGACATTGCCTCATCTAGTGGCGACACGAAGCGTGCCCAGGAAGAGGCCAAAAAAGCTCTCGACTTGTCTGGCAATCTATCGCGAGAGCAAAACCTGATGATTCAGGCGCGATACTACGAAGCGCTTCATCAATGGGACAAGGCTATTGAGCTTCGACGCACACTGTTCAACTTCTTCCCTGACAATCTGGATCACGGCTTGCAGCTGGTGAACACGCTGTCAACTGCCGGAAAAGGATCTGAGAGCCTGGAAGCGATTGCTGCCCTCCGCAAATTGCCTGCACCAGAAAGGAACGATCCGAGGATCGATCTCGCGGAGTCTCTCGCCGCCAATGTCGTATCGGACTATAAGCGCCAGGCGTCCGCAGCAGAACAAGCGATCCAAAAAGCACAAGCGGTCGGAGCGAGGGTTCTAGTAGCTCAAGCGCGAATCGCGCAGGCTCGCGCGCATATGGAGTTGGGGCAGAAGGACAAAGTGGCGCCCGAATTATCGGAGGCCCAGGAAATCTTTAAGTCTGTCGGCGATCGCTTCCATGCCGCGCGGGTCCTACAACAGGTGGGACTCGCATATTACTACCAAGGGAAACTCGATGACGCCAAGCGAACATATCTGGAAGCGCTCGCAATTCAACGCGAATTGGGGAACCGCTCCAACCAGGGAAAATTGCTCAACGGCATCGCAATGGTGTTGCAGAATCAAGACGATCTGGATGGCGCTCAAAGCTACTATCAACAGGCTTTGGACCTGTGTCGCGAAGTCGATGATCGAGCGATGACCGGAACGGTACTGAGCAATCTTGGAGGCGTTGAGTTCAACCTTGGTAATTACGCGAGCGCCAAGAAACATCTGGAGGAGGCGTTGGCGATCGCGCGACAAGTCAATGAACAAAGCGGCGTTGCGCTCGAACTTGAGAATATAGCGCTGATTCTTGTCGCCCAAGGAGATCTGCGCGCGGCAGCCAAGAACTATGAAGAGGCAATCCAAACCAGCCGACGAACCGGGAAAAACAGAGATCTATTGACCATTCTTATTAATCGCGGAGATCTTTTCATATTGATGGGGGAACTCGCCGCCGCCAGCAAGAGTTACACAGAAGCGTTGCAACTCGGCAAGACTTCCGGCGATCAGATGGCAATTGGGATCGCGACACGGAGTCTTGGACTCGTCCAATTTCACCACGGAGATCTTGAAGGCGCACGGAAGAGCTATCAACAAGCTGAAGCTATTCAGGAAAGTATCGGCGATACGCAGTTTCTTCTGGACGTTCGGATGGCGATGGCGGAACTGTATCTGGAAAATGGACGTCCCGTGGATGCAGAAAACGAATCGCGACAGGTAGCGGAGCAATTACGCAAGGCTAAGGATCCTGACAGTGAAGCCGGCGCGACGATCTTGATGGCCAGTGCGCTTCTCGCTCAGCACAAAACAGACGAGTCAAGACGTGTTGCGGCGCAGGCCCAGGAAACCGCAGCCAGAGGCAGCCGCGCGACCCAATTTCAGGTGAGCTGTGTACAGAGCGAAATTGAAGCCGCTAAGGGAAACCCCGGCGCCGCCGCAAACAAATTGGCGCAACTCGTGGCGGAAACGCACAAAGCGGGATTTGTGGGCGAGGAGTTCGAGGCTCGCCTGGCGTTAGGCAAGGCCCAAATCCAGGCAGGGAACGTCGCATCCGGTCGCCGCCAACTCGCATCTCTTGAACATGACGCCAAACAGAAGGGATTCCTCCTCGTTGCACGAAAAGCGGGAGAGGGTCCGACGCATCACTAGCTTTCCAATTCCCTTTTTTGGGTTTTCGACGCTCTTGCAGCCCTGCCTTTATCCGTTGTCTGGCGCACATCGGGTTACATTCATTTATCATGACTCCAATTTTGCGGGTCACCGACCTGCAAGCTGGATTCCGATGAGGAACTATGCAGATAGCCAAAGACGTCACTGAACTGATCGGCAAGACTCCACTGGTTCGATTGAACAAGGTCACCGCGGGCTGCAATGCGGAAGTGGTCGCCAAGCTTGAAAGCCGGAATCCGCTGGCGAGCGTGAAAGATCGCATCGGCGTGAGCATGATTGTCGAGGCCGAGAAAGCTGGAAAAATCCAGCCTGGCAAGACAGTCCTCATCGAACCGACGAGCGGAAACACCGGCATCGGTCTGGCTTTTGTGGCAGCGGTCAAGGGATACAAGCTGATTCTCACCATGCCAGACACGATGAGTCTCGAAAGGCGCGTTCTGCTTCTCGCCTTGGGCGCTGAAATCGTTCTCACCCCAGGTCCCAAAGGAATGAAGGCTGCGATCGCCAAGGCAGAGGAAATTCTCGCAAAGACACCTAACGGCTACATGCTTCAGCAATTCGATAATCCGGCCAATCCCAAGATTCACCTGGAAACCACTGGGCCGGAGATCTGGAATGACACTGATGGACGCGTGGACATCTTGGTGTCGGGCGTCGGGACAGGCGGTACGATCACCGGAGTCTGTGAGTACATCAAGCCCAAGAAACCATCGTTTAAAGCGATCGCTGTCGAGCCGACCGATAGCGCGGTGCTTTCCGGTGGCAAACCATCGCCGCACAAGATTCAAGGTATCGGCGCGGGATTCATTCCTCGCATTCTGCGCACCGACTATATCGATGAAGTCATCACCGTTACGAACGACGAGGCGCTCAACATGGCGCGCCGCCTGCCCCTGGAAGAGGGCTTACTCGTCGGCATTTCGTCGGGTGCGGCTGTGGTGGCCGCGCTTAACGTCGCCAGCCGGAAGGAGAATGCCGGCAAGCTGATCGTGGTTGTGCTGCCCTCGTTTGGTGAGCGTTACCTCAGCAGCATTCTCTTCGAGACGCTCCGCAAACAGGCGTCGGAACTGCCCACGGTCGATGTCCCCGTATGATCAGCTTCTTCAAATCCGTGCGAGAAGACATCGGTGCGGTCTTCGCGACCGATCCGGCGGCCCGCTCGTACCTTGAAGTTCTATTCTGCTATCCCGGATTGCATGCGATGTGGTTCCATCACATGAACCACTGGCTGTGGCGGCACAATCTCCGGTTCCTTGCGCGTTTCGGATCTCAAGTTGCCAGGCTCCTCACGGGAATTGAAATTCATCCCGGCGCGGAGATCGGACGACGCCTCTTCATCGACCATGGCATGGGCACGGTGATCGGAGAGACTGCGACTGTCGGCGACGACGTTACGCTGTATCAGGGCGTCACACTGGGTGGAACCGGCAAGGAGAAAGGCAAGCGCCATCCGACGATCGGCAATAACGTGTCGATCGGGTCTGGGGCAAAAATCCTCGGAAACATCACGATCGGGGACAACTGTCGCGTGGGTGCTGGCTCGGTGGTTCTGCGGAACGTGCCGGAAAACTCGACAATCGTCGGCGTCCCTGGACATATTGTTCTGCGCGATGGCAAGCGCGTGGTGATCATGGATCCGAAGGAGATTCGCGATCCGTTGTCCGATGTGATCATCAAACTTGCTTCTGAAGTGCACGAGCTGCGCGAGAAGTTCCAGGAACATTCGCACCAGGCGTTGGGCGCAGAACCGGATATCTGTATCGATGATGAAAAAGCCGCGTCTCGGAGAGTCCAGCCCGAAGAGTTGTTCTACGAGGACTACCAGATTTAGGCAGCGGTGATCACTGCCGTTTTTCAATTCAACTCAAAAGGAAACCGGGCTGGTTCGCCCGGTTTCGTAGCGTCGGTTGGGATGCGTTTACATCCCAGCGCGGCGCGCTGGCGCAGAGATTTGCCGGCCCAGTTCAGGCTGGTTTTTTGGGCTCCCCGCACCAGCATAAGTGTTCAAGGAGCGGGAAACAGACATCTACCAAGGTGCACCTGGGAGGCCAAGGGTAGCCATTCAAGGAGAAAATTCCAAGATCTTTGTAAATAACTGAATATAATGTTTTTACCCTTTCGACTTTTTGTGCTTTCCAGGGCATCGCACACTCGGTTCAAGCCTCGCCGATGTTCAAACTGTTGCACACGTCTGGGTGCTGAGAAACAAATTAGTGTCTCCCTCACTGAGTTGTGAGCTGACCTAAAACGGCTGAAATGGGAAACGAAGTTAGGGAAGAGCCGAACCTTCCGCATTCTTGATCACCTGTCGCTATAGCGCCCTGGCGCCGTGGGAGAAGTCGTCGGAAGCTGTTTTCTGGCGAGGCTCGCTCGATTCCCGGGTGGCGGCGACGTTTTCAGTGGGACCGCGCGTTACCACAGCGCTCGCCGCGGCGATGTCCGGTGCCACTCTAGCCGAGACCCAACGTTCTTTTTCGGATTCACCTACTGAAGCTTCGGGCAGCAGACCTATGGCCATGTTGCGGCCTCTGCCTTTCGCCTCATACAACGCTCGGTCAGCGAGTTGAAGAACATCCAGATAGGAGATCGTGTCGGGGATTGCTGGCCACCAGGGAAACGCCACCCATCCTATTGAACAGGTACGGCAAATGCTGCCTTCAGCCAGTTGAAAGGCTTCGCCTCCAATGGCGTCTAGGACGCGTTTCGCAACGATCTCGGCGTTGGCCCGGTCGGTAAACCGCGACACAATCAAGAACTCTTCGCCACCCCAGCGAATTAAGACATCTGAATATCGAATTGCCGTACTGATTCGCCCCGCCACTTGTACTAGAAGCAAATCTCCCTCTTGATGCCCGAATCGGTCGTTGACCTGTTTGAAATGATCGATGTCGACCAAGTAAAAGATCAGATCGCGATTGCGATTGCTCTTATCGTCCGTCGCGTAGAACCGAAGGGCCTGCTCGGTGTCCCGTTCGATTGTGCTTAAGAAAAATCTTCGGTTGCGCACCCCAGTTAGCGCGTCTGTGACCGAGGCCTCCTGCAGTTCCTCATTGGTCCGCGCGAGTTCTTTGTCCAATACGTACTGCTTCGCGGATCGCAAAATACCCACGAAGACGATCATTACCAACGTCAACCCCAGGCGATAATGCCGAACCTTTTCCGGCGCATCACTGTAGAAGACAGCCCATCCGGCGAGTATGGGAAGGCTTGCAGCCGCGGCAATAGTGAGAGTGGTTACCCACCGGTGTCCCGATTGGGAGGGCTCGTTCAGAGAACTCGCTGTGATTCGGGTGTGCCATCCGAGGAGCGCCACCCACGTAAACAAAACGGCAGACATGAGAAGGGGAACGTCGTATAAGCTTCCTGTGTAGTAAAGACCAAAATCAATCGCCACGCTCGCGGCAAGCGATGCGATCGCATATATCAAAGACGCGAGCAGAATGCGGCGATATATCGTTCGCCATTGACCGGTACTCGTGCGCCAAGCGTTTACAGCTACAAGCAGCAGAACCAAGTGGCCGGCAAAATACAGTGCATCGAAGTTAAAGCCGTAAACGCGAGCATTCAAGACAACGTACTGCCAAGGAATGACAAAGAATAGATAAAGATAAAGCCACCAGCTGAAAAGGAGTGCGAAGTCGAGTGACTTCAATCGCCCTCGCGGCTGCTCCCTTTCCGGACGTAATACGAGCGCCGCCACCATCGGCACGAGGTGCAAGATGATCGCGACGTCACCTACGAACGGGTTCGGTACTTCTTTGCGTAGAAGAACCTCGAAGTAGGTCCACAGGATCTGGGCGGATAACCACAGGAAAACGCCGGCCGACATGAGCAACCAGAACATTCGCGCGGAATGGAGGTAGACGTTACCTATGACGGCAAGTGCGAGAGAACACAGAAGAAAAGTTTGGATTACATCTCCAGCAGCGGTGAGGAAGAAAGAAGGATGCGAGAAGAGAGAGAGGATCGCTCCGAGAACGACAATCACCCAACTCGTAGCCAGCCATACTCTCTGACTTGTGGTTAGACACACCCTCACAACGTTATTCTTACGGCCATCAAGGGTGTGACCAAGTTACCAAGGTCATCGAGTGGCTCCTGAACTCGGACACCAGTCCGATTCTTAACCGACGCGGCCTTCTTATACGCACAACACTAGATCGTCAACTGAAAGCTGCCAATTGATCGAAGGTGCCCTGAAGGGTAGTTCAAAGGTGCTAGCTGGATCGACTACTAGGCTTTTTCCCTTGTGTTGAGGGCGGCAAGAATGTCGGCCACCGACGCGCAGGACTTGAGCATTTCAATGAGCTCATCGATGCTGATTCCTTTGGCTTGTGCAAGAGCGGCCAGTTTCGCGACGGCTGTGTCGATAGGAGTTTGGTGAGTCACGAGTTGCGAGAGCGCTGAGGCCGGCACAGGTACATCGTTTTTCCGGATACAGCTCCTCTTCCCCGCAAGAGTTGGACCCGATGACTACGTTTCGGCCCCAACGCAATTGCGAGTCATATCTCCAACGAAGACCGCGTCAAGCACGAAAAAGCCGCCCACACCTCTTCGCGGTACATGGGCGGCCCTTTCTCTCGACTGCCTGTACCAATCTTTGAAGGGAGTCTGGCGGCGCTACTACTGTCCAAAGTGACAGAGAAGCCAAACTCGGGCCAATGCAGAAAAAAAGGCCGCACCGAATGTACCCGCGATACGGCCCATACCGAAACCTCATTCACTGAGGGGTGAAAAGCTGAATAAGGCACGGTTGGGATTCAAGTCGGCCTTCGTAATGTTGCTTCTATTACTAGATTTCGCGATGGCTAAAGAATAAGGACTAATGTCATCGCATCAAGGAAACACAATCGCACAAGTGCTCGAACACGCCCCTCAAACGGATCAGAGTCACAGTGTCAATGTGCTGGGGGCTCGCTTTTTGCTCCAGAGCAACGACAGTTGCAGTCGATTTGTGAGGAAATTTGTAGGAGTAGCAGGAGGTATCATTGACGCACGAAAGCCCCGGGCGCAGAGTTTTGTCCGGCCATTTCCAGGCGGGCCGAGCGAACGCAGGAAACAGACACCCAATCCTAACCAAATCGCCTTGCTCAGGAGGCAATATGGTTATGCACGAAGCTACCACCCCGTTTTCTAGACTTCCATTCGCACAAGCTGCCAATATTTGGCTCGAAAGCAGAGGCGCAGAGATCAGCGGCATAACCTTCATCGATTATGCGAAATGGCTCAAGATCCTGAATCGGACGTTTGGCAGTCGCCCCCTGTGCGAAATCACGATCGGCGAGATTCTTGCATACCGACAGGAGCGACTAAAGAATGCAGGACCTATTTCTGTCAACCATGAGTGCGGACTCCTCGCTCAGGTGCTGATAAGGGCTGGTCTGTGGGGTGAAATCGAACCGGGTTACAAGCCGCTCCGCAAAAGCACGAATACGAAACCAAGGCCGCGATTGATATTGCTGCAGGGGGGCAAGAAGTTTCAGAGCTGATAGCTCGCATTTTGGGAGTGTGCACTATAGTCAAAACCTAATAGATTTTCTTCCTCAACCGAATTGCACGCCGTCGCGCGCCTCGACGACCTGCCATGCTGGCCGCCTTTTGCAAAAATCGACCGCACTTGGACTCGCCACTCGCGCAATTCTTGGGACTGTATGTAAGCCCGACAACGGTGGCGCAAGTTGGCGCTTCTCCTGCCGCCTTCCAACGCGTAACTTTCCTCCGTCGATTACACATCTTTCGGCCTCGTTTCCGCCGGGGATCGGTGTCTTGTGCAAACTGATGATCGGAATGGATCGCTCCTCAGAGGTCGGCAATGCGGGCACATCCACCAAACTCCCGATGAATAAGTAGCGAAAACTGAGTCCGCTCGTTCACCGACATTCCGAAATCGTGGGAGAACTTAGACTATGAGCAAGCAAATTTGCGAGTGCGGACATCCTGAGGCAAATCATACAACCGGCCCTTGCAGCACGGAAGTGCTGGTAATGGACGATCCTCGCCACGTTGTACTGTGTCAGTGCAAGAAATTCACGCCACAGCGAGAGACAGTCACCAACGAGCATTCTTAATCGGCTGATCGGCAGCATCGAGACCGTCGTCGGTGACATCTACCTCGGGCGCAGCAGCAAGAACATCCTCGCGAGCCAGAATCGTTGCTGTTACGCCCAGGAAGTAAACGCGCATTGGAGAATTCCTGTAGCAGGTTGTGGCAGACACTCAATCCTTGGCGAAATAGACGTCGCCACTCCCGACGTAGGATTCTCCTTCAGCCCAAACAGAATAGAAGTTCCCAGTCCCGTCGGTCACCGTTTCCGTGTAATCGCCGTAGGGATGGTCGAAACCTGCGGAAGTCTGATAATCGCGAGAAGGAGTCGCCTGCGTCATGACTTGTTCTGAACTCCAGTTGGTGGCTCCGTCGGTGCTGCTGCGGAGGTAGACATTCCACACTCCGCACGCTCCCATCGTGGTAGAACTCGAGCAGGTATAGTTGCCACCGGGAGTAGCTCGGTTATCCATCCAAATAACCTTCACCACCGAGGAAGAGCCAGCTATCGAGGGGAATCCGTGCCACACCCCAGTCGGTGCAAGCGACAACTGCGATCCATTGGGCCAATTTGACGCGTTGAACGGTATGTTCCAACTTGCTCCCAGCGTGTCGGAATACTTGGTGTAGATGCGCTCGGGAGAACCGTTTGAGCCGGCTCCAGCGTTGTAAACGGCGATAAGGCGATCAGTTGCAGGAGGTGTCCTGGGCTGCACACCGATCTGTATGGAGCCGCCCCAGTAGTCCCACCCGGCCCCGGAAACAATGGGCTCGCCTTCGCCTTCGTCGATCGTAGTGACTGAAGATGTCGAAAACAGGTTGTTCGACTTTAGCAAGTAGAACGTAGTCGGGCCTTTGCCGGTATTATTTGTTCCAGACCATGCGAAATAGGCATTGCCCTGTGTGTCGAGAACGGCTCCGGTCGCCAGGGCCACACCGCTGGGTGCAACCGTGACTTGCTTTTTTGTGAAGCTGGTACCTCCGTTCGTACTCACGCTCACGTATTGCTTGCCACCATTCTCGTAGGCGACGATCACATTGTTGTTCTTGTCAACTAGCAGCATATCTTTGTCGCCCCTGCCTCCATTTGTCACGTCGACAGGGTTGCTCCAGGTTGAACCGTGGTCGTCGGAGTAAATCACCTCAATCGGAGTGTATTGCGTATTTCCGTCCATGTAGCTGGCAAACAAGCGTCCGTTCGCGCCTATGGCGAGTTGGGCATCAACCACGTTGCCATTTACAGGACAGCGGGGAATCACCACAGTGCTCCATGAACCGTTGTTGGACATTTGGAAATACATATAGGCGGTAGTGGTCCCGCTTTTGGCTTTTTGGGAATAGGGTAGGCAGGTCGCGCCTGACGTGTCCTTGTATGTGGTGGACCCGAAATGGGGCCAGAGCGCGTACACGTATGTTCCGGTGAAGGCCATGACGGCGGGTTCCCAGTCTTCGCCAGTTCCATCACCCAGGCGGGTGGATGTTACTTGCGACAATGATGGAATGCTGAGCAGAAGCGACAAGAACACGGGGACAGCTTTCGACATCCTCATTCTTTAAGCCTCCTTGGGCGGCACAAACCCTGAGAAGACGAAACGCGAGACAGCACGGGGTTACCGCCGCGCGAGATGTTGTTCGGATCCCCAGATTCGATTCGGAAGACTACTTATCTCCAGCGTGAAGCGGCGAGATTGTACAACGGAATGCAGATGATCAGTGGAGAAAGCGGAATGACCGCCTCGTTAAACGGGGCCAGGAGACGATAGTTGACTATGGCAAGGTTACAGTCCGAGAGTTCGCGTTGTTCCGTAGAAGCTGCCAGCTAAAACCGCATCAACTGCACACGTTTGGATTGCAATCAAGGCTTCCGACTAATGGGTTAAATTGTCGGAACGGCTTCGATTTGACGTAAGTTCCCGGGCTCCGGAACATCGTGCAGGCGAGAACCCCCGGATCTTCCTTTTTCGCTGGGTTTGCGGACACTGAGCTCGAACAGCAATTCGGATCTCAAAATGCGCAGCGCGATGTATAACAGTCCGAGTCCTGAATCATGACTAGCTAAACTTCTGCGGCAGGTTGGCTTCGTCCTATCCATGACCTCTGAACGGCAAGACCGGAACAGTTAGGTGAAATCTGTCTCGTAAGAACCCTGGACCTGATTTGTCCCAAAGAAAACTGTCGCGTAGCGCAACCTGAAATCCGATCTCAATAGGATCTTTGACGAAAATGACTTCAATGTGTAGCATCGCGTCGAGCCGGGCAGTCAATGAAACTTCCGGCTTCCCTTCACCAATGTCCATCGAAGGTATGAGCCGCAGGCGTTTCCTGACGCGCAGCGTTGGCGCCGCTCTTGCTACACCGGTGTTCTGGACGCCGGCCATGCGCGCAGTGATGCCTCAGCCCGCCGCCGCGACTCCCGTTGAAAAGGGCCTTGACGCCTATATCGTCGAGTACATGAAGGCCATGAACGCTCCGGGTATGTCGCTCGGTTTGACCGATTCCAACAAAATCGTTCGAACCGCCGGCTACGGCTTCGCCGATGTTGATAAGCGCATTGCCGTAGACGAGCGCCATCTTTTCGAGATCGGCTCTATCACGAAATCTTTTGTTGCCTTGGTGCTGCTGCAGATGCATGACGAAGGCAAGCTGGACTTGCAGAAACCCGTGCTCGATTATCTGCCGGAACTGCCGATCGATACACCCTTTGGCCCGATCACGATTCATCACCTGCTGACGCACACCTCAGGATTGCCCAACAACTTGGGCGTCTTTCTTGGCGACCCGAATGCACGCCTGGTGCAGGGCTTCAAACCGGGCGAACACTTTCATTACTGCAATACGGGCTTCGGCATTCTCGGGCTGCTGGCTGAGAAACTGGATGGCTGTTCCTGGCGGGAGTGCGTTCAGGCACGGATTCTCACTCCGCTCGAAATGACTGAGACGGTCGGCGTGATTAGCACAGCATCGCGGGGCCGCGCAGCCGTCGGGTACCAGCCATTCTGGGACGACCAGGTGTATCCACGCCAGGGGAGGCTCTCGCCTGCACCCAACCTGGTGATGGACGATACCGCCGGGTGCATTGTCTCCACGCCCAACGATATGGCGCGATATGCGCGCATGCTCCTGAATCACGGACAGGGGCCGAACAAGCGGATAGTCAGCGAGCAAAGTTTCTCACTGATGTCGACGCCCTATATCAAAGCGCCAGAGTTCAGCGAGACGGCAAGCTACGGCTACGGCATCGCGGTCGACACGCTCGATGGACACAAAATTTTGCGCCACACGGGCGGCATGGTTGCTTTCGCATCATCAATTCACGTAGACCTTGATGGCGGGGTGGCGGCATTTGCCTCGATCAACGCCATGCAGGGCTACCGGCCGAAGGCGGTGACAGAGTACGCCGTGCGCCTGCTTCGTGCCGAACGCGAAAGGAAGGCACTGCCCATGGCACCAGCGATCGCCAATTCGCTCGAGGTGGACAACGCCGCAGACTATGCGGGAACGTTCACGGATGGCGATAAACGGAAGCTGGAATTCGCGATTGAGGGCAAACGTCTTTCGTTGTTGCACGAAGGAAACACGATTCCTTTGCAGCACACCCAGGACGACAATTTCATCTCCAGCATAGAAGGTGTCTGGACCAATCACCCTTTTGTCTTTAATCGCGCGCAGGTGGAGAGCTCAAAATCGGGAACGCAGCCGGCGAATGCCTCTGCAGCACCCAACGGCGATTCGCAAAAGCCGACTGGGCCGGTGGTCGAGGTCAGCTTTGGTTCCGATTGGTATGTGAACGGCAAGTATTCGGGACCGCGCAACTTCACCGTGCCGAAAGAATATGAAGCCTTCGCCGGCCGATACCGCAGCGAAAGCCCGTGGGGCGGTGACGCGCTCGTTTATGTGTCGAAAGATCAACTCATGCTCGATGGCAATCCACTGCATCGCATCGGCGCACGGCTCTTTCGGATAGGTGACGAAGAATGGGTCCCAGATACGGCAGAGTTCCTTTGCATATTCGAAGGCAAGCCGCGCATCCTGCGAGTCACCGGGATGGATTTCTGGCGCGTCGAGATCGGCTGATCCTCTCGCCAATCCTCTGCCGCATCTATACAACAGCACAATAGCGTCGCGCTTTTCTACTGAATCTCCTTCAGAGATGTAATTCCCGGTGGGAGCATTTCGAAGTTAAATATTGTTGGCATAGTACAAGTGGCCAGTGGCCATATGCCGGGCAGTGTACCTAAGAAGGACGATTCCGGAATTCAGTTTGTCTTCTTCTCAGGCTCGACGACCTTAACGAAGCGTCGGCTTTGCGTGGACACGTCGGCACCATTGTCCTGGTACACGACGATAGCGCGCAAAAGAAAATCGCCGGTAGTTTGTGGAAACTTGAAATCGTTGTACATGGTCGCCTGGCCGACGGGAGCAATCTTGAACTTTGTCATTTGAGTGGCAATTCGTTCACCATGCAAATTATCGAGCGCTATCGTAAGCGTGCCCGCCACTTCGTGATCCAAATCGTTGACCAGCATCACGGGAAGTGAATATGAATTTGCGGATGCGACAGACGGCTGCCAAAAGCTAAGGTAAATTCCAACGGGCGCAAATGCATTGCTCATGTAGTCGCGAAACTCGGAGTGAAGTTCGAGCTTCCTTATGTCTCGGAAATGGTCCGATGTGGCGCCCTCAGGATCGCTGCTCGCGAGATATACAAAGTGGAGCACGGCGGCATATTGACGATAGGCGCGCCAATACTCCGTAAGGCCTGCCAGGAGGTAGGCGTTCAGGGCGAGGCGTTGTTCCGCAGTTGAGTCCTTTCCAAGAAGTGCCGGATAGAGGTTTTTCGTGAGCTTGGTGGGACTACCGTCACGATTCAACCAGAGCCAGCCGTATTCGTTCAGAATCAGTGCGTGTCCCGTCTGCGCACCGGGAGCCTTGGCGTTTGGGTACTCAAGAGTGGTCATGCTGAACGCCGGGCCACCGTCCGCCATGACCTGGTGCTCGTAGGGGTGATCTTCAACAGGATCATCCGGACCCTCGGGTGGGTTGTAGCTGTTCTCCCATGGACGATTTGAAAGATCGAGGCCACGAACTGCCGGGATGATCTTCTCGCCGAATGTCGGGTCCCAGGTTTCGTTGTTTGCGTCCCAGATCACGACACTCGGATGGTTCCAGTTATCTCGCATCCATTCCGTGTATTCGCGAATCATCTGGTCCGTATCGAAATGGACCTGGTTTTCGGGGCCATGCCAATCGTGCCCGGTCCAGACAAAGTATTCGTTCTGAATCAGCAAACCTGCTTCGTCAGCGATGTCCAACCATCGATCCGGTACTGGGCCAATGCAGAACCGGAAGCTGTTCCAGTGCATTTGGTGTGGAATTTCGACAAGCAGTTTCCGTACCCACGCCTCGTCCCATGGCAAGGTACCCGAAAGTGGATCTTCAAAAAAACGGTGGAGCGTGATGTTGGAACCGCGCATGAAGTACACACGGCCGTTGAGATATGCTCGTTTGGTAGCGGTATCGAAGCGGAGTTCCCGCATGCCGAAACGAGTTGTGACGCTGTCGCCTCCAGTATTGGTTTCAAGCACATAAAGACTGGGCGATTCTGGAGACCACAAACGCGCCCCTGCGATCGTCAGTTTCTGTAGAACTACTCGGCTCTCACCAGGCGCAAGCGTGATACGTTGCGGTGCCGAAGCGGCGACGGTAGCGCTCTCCATCCAAGCATGCACTCTCTGCGTGAGGTCAAAAGACACGGAGTTGCTGGCGAGGTTGTGGAGGGCTGTCTGCACCAGTACTGAGCTGTCGGCAATCTTCGGGGCTACCTGCACGTTTTCGATGGCGGGGTTTTCACTGAGGGCCAGGGAAACATCGTCGTAAATACCGGGAGTCCAGCGGAGCTTTTCGAAGTCGGTGCCACCCGAAACGGTGAGGGGAAGCACTCCTGGGTGTGCGCCGACTCGCACGATCAATTCGTTCTGCCCTCGCCGGATCGCCTTGCTAACGTCAAATCTAGCAGCCGTGAAACAGGGCAGGTGGTCGCCGATCTTTACCCCGTTGAGCCAGACTGCAGATCCGAACTGGGCTTTGTTAACGCGGAGAATGGCAACACTGCGGGTGGCGGAAATTTCGAAAGTGCGGCGGTACCAAAACCAGTTCCGGTTTTGCCGCGGCACGCCGGCGTCAAAAACGAGCGCGCTCTTGGGAAGCTTCCCGTCATCGACGCGGGTTTGGACCAACATTCTGCTGTCGAACTGGTCGACCTGCGGGAAGCCCGGTTGGGCGGAGTGCGCGAGACCCGGTACCGGTACCCGGTGGTTCCAGGCGACTGGGATGGAATCGGCTTCTCGCGAATCCTCGATGTCCCAAGTTCCGTTCAACGAAATTGTCGTTCTCTCGGCCCCTTCCATCAAGAGTGGGAAGGCAACAGCGAGAGACAGAACGATGACGGTCATGAGAGGTCGCATTGGTATCCTCGGCATTCGCGTTTCCAGACCTAAGAATCCTGGTTAACGTTTCGACTCGACCATGACTCCTCGATTTCCGACAACGTCGTGCATGTGGTTTTTTGGAATCATACGCCGGACAAGAAATGACCTGCTCGCTGGCGCGTGTGCCCGGCCCGGCATGCCCCAAAGCCTTACGGAAGGGGCGCGCTTTTGAAATGCGCTATCTCTTATCCGGTTCCTGCTTGACACCGTTCTCATGGCAAACCTAGAATTTGCCGGCGCCACCGTGCTTTCAGTTGTGTTTGATCGGGTCTTCACATGGGTGGACAGAACTTCGAACGCCGCGAGATTCTTCGTTACATCGCCATCGCTTCGGTCGCCGCGACCTTCCCGGGTTTTCAACGATGGGTGTTCGCCTGCGCCGAGCATGTGGAACAACCGACACCCGCTGCGAAAGACGCAGCCTATAAGCCGCTCTTCTTCTCGCCTGACCACTACCGTCTCGTCGAGCGCCTCGCCGAACTGATTATCCCCACTGACGAGACACCGGGTGCGAGAGAAGCCGGCGTCGCTGAGTTTATCGATTTTATGGTCGCCAACCGCGTTCCTGTCAGTCCGCGTTGCGAGATCCGCTCTCCCCAGGACGCAATTCGTCAGAGCGAAGATATCCAGATTCGTTTTCTCGAAGGCTTGAACTGGCTCGATACCCACAGCACGTCCGAGTACAAGTCCAACTTTGCAGGCGCCACTCCTGATCAGCAAAAGCGCCTGCTCGAGGAAATTGCGTACAAAGCGAAGTTCACTCCGACGACCGAAACTGGCCGGGACTTCTTTCGGTTGATTCGCGACTACACGGTCGTCGGCTACTACACGAGCAAGGTCGGATTGAAGAGTCTGGGCTACCCGGGCCTGCGTGTCGTCTGGAGCAAGATGCCGGGCTGCACTCATCTTGACGATCCCGAGCATCTCCGCCTCAAGCAGCCGGCGGGCTCGCAAGCAGATATCGCACCCAGCGGAGAATTCCATTGGCAAGCACGATCTTCGACGCAATCGTAGTTGGCACCGGAGCAGGCGGCGCGACCGCCATGAAGATTCTCTGCGAGGCTGGACTGAACGTCTGCGCCTTGAACTCCGGCCCGCGTATCGTGCCCAGGGATGATTATCGCCGCCATCGGCAGGTATATGACCTGAAATACCGCGGGTTTGGCGATCCTCTCATCCTTGCCGGTAAAGCGCACCAGGAGTCTTATTCCGTCGAAGAATCCGAGTACAGCGAAGGTAGAGATCTGTTCGAGCACGACGTCGCGTATTCCAACGCTCCTGGCACCGATTGGTACTGGAAGCGTTGCAAGGCCACCGGAGGCAAGGCGAATTTCTGGGGACGCTCCTCCGCCCGCTACGGCGACATCGATTTCAAAGCCGCCGATCTCGATGGCTTCGGTGAAAACTGGCCCGTTGACTATGCGGAAATCTCCCCCTGGTTCACGAAGGCCGAACGTTATATGGGAGTCGCAAGTACGGTGCAGAACCGTCCGAGTAATCCCGACGGGGAATATCTGCCACCTCTGCCCTTCCGCTGTTTCGACTACATCCTGCAGAAAGCCGGTGAAAAAATCGGCGTTCCTTATTTGCCCGATCGCTGTGCCCAACTCACGGTCGAGCACAATGGGCATCCCGCCTGTCACTACTGCGGCAACTGCACCCGCGGATGCGACGTGGGCGCGTTCTTCTCCCCAACGTGGTTCACTATTCCGGACGCCGAAGCCACTAAGCGGCTCACTCTCCTCACGAACGCTCTGGTGCGGGCTGTACTGGTTGACGAGGACGGCAACGCCAAAGGGGTGGCTTACGTTGATCGCACGACTAACAAGGAAGTCGAAGTCTATGGCAAGGTCGTGGTTCTGGCCGCCTCATGCGTCGAAACCGCGCACATCATGCTGAATTCAAGCTCGCGCCATTGGCCCGGCGGGATCGCAAATTCCAGTGGCCAGCTCGGCCGCAATTTGTGCGATCACCTCTATGGATGCCCGGGCTATGGTTTCCTTCCACAGCTCGTAGGCCAGCCGCCCACCCCCGACAACATTGCAGACTCGACTGTCTCCTGGATGCCGCGTTGGCAGAATCTGAAGAACCCGCGCGAGGAAAAGTTCATCCGCGGCTACTCCATTTATATGGGCGGCGGTTGCGGTGAATTCCCAGGGCACTACCGCCAGATCGAGGGTTTCGGATCGCAGTTCAAGCGCGAGATCCAACGCTACTATCCGGCCACAATCAGCGCCCTTATTCAGGCGCCTTCCCTGCCCGCCCCCGGCAACTACGTCGACCTCGATCCCGACAAGAAAGACATCTTCGGCATCCCTCAACTTCGATTCCACTTCGAGTGGGGCACAAACGAAATTCTCATGTGGGAGCACTCAAAGCAGGTGATGATTGATCTCTTCAAATCCGCCGGCGCCGAACTCTGGGGCGCCGACACAACGCCAAACCGTCCGGGAACCAGCCTGCACGAAACCGGCGTCTGCCGCATGGGAAGCGATCCAAAGACCTCCGTCACTAACAAGTGGGCACAGACTCACGACGTTAGCAACCTTTACATCTGCGACGCCAGTATTTTTCCCAGCCCGACGGATAAGACCACAACGATGCCGATTGTCGCCTTCACCATGCGTACGTGCGATCGCATGCTCGAGAATTTCAATAAGGGAGTCCATCAGCGAGCCTGAGCCTCCTCCAAGGGGTCAGTCTCCGCCACACTCACGCAGCGATGGTTCTGGCACTTGATCCCCACTGTGATGGGGAGGGCAGGATGGGGGTTCCTCGAACCCGAGCCGATCAAAGTAAAAGCGGAGCGAGGCCTCAACGTCCGTTCGAGGAGGTGCTTATTTCGGGATCACTACTTCCGACACAATATCAATCCGGTTGACTCGGTTTCGATGAGAGGTTCCGGGAGTTTCTTTTCTCACATTCTTTCGCTGATCACCGAGGATGTTCCCGCTCGGGAACAGATTCCGATCCCTTGAGCTTGTCAAGTTCATCGAGTACATCTTGCCATCCATTCGGGTCCTTCTTGGTGGCGAACGGTGCATCAAGATCAGCATAAAATGCGAGAATATCACTTCTCAAATTGTCTGAAATTGGTTTCCCGCTGACCTTAGCGAGCAATTTCGCGTAGGTTTGGTCAGCGAAGCGGTAGGCCGTAGGTTCAGTAAGTTTTCCGGTATCGAGGTTGCCATTCGCTAATTGGAGGCGGCCGTTCTCTTGGGCATTTAGCATCCCACGATAGACTCTCAGGGTTTCGTTGAAACTATGCATGTACAACTGTTCTACGGCTGGTGTGGGCGGATGAAATGCAAGGGCGCTGAAGGGTCCTACTTTTGGCACCAGTCGCAAAAAAAACGCCCTGATGCTATCTGACATCCCTGGTTTTTCGTAGGTATTTCCCCAGTCTTTGCGGTATGCAGAATGCGACACGTTGTAAATGAATTGACGCCGAGTCTCGTTGGGGTGGCTGTTCTGGATTTCATGTCTCTTCATGTGCCATGCCACCCTCGTCGTTCTGGGTATGACCGATGAAACGGCGTGGCGATAACTGCCGATGGCCAGATCAACACTTCCAAAGACGCTCGACATGTCAAGGCAGTAGGTATCCGCGAACGCCCTTTCCAAAACGGGCTTAGATACTTCGAACCCGATAAAGTCATGATAGGCGCCGGGTGCGTAGTTTCCTTCTGCGACTTGATCAACATCGAAACCGAATTCGACTTGGGAGTGTGCAGAAGGCTTTTCGTCATAGGGGATGACGGGCCCGTACTGCTTCGCAAGCTTCGGATACATGATTGCAACCGATAGATTGGTAGCCAGTGGATGTCCCGTAGTATCCGCCGCATAGTGGGCAAGGGCACCTAATGCAAACGCATATTCGTTGAGATCGTGAGACTCGGCGATGAGAGCGAGAACGAAATCGCCACTCCGAACATAGTGCGTCAGGTCACTAAAGAATTGGCTGCCGAAAGGATAGTAGCCCATGTCTTGAATGATGGCGCCGCCGTAGACATAGGCATGGGCTTGAAGTAGTTCCTCGGGAGTCGCATCGGGGAATCGGCTCCTCAGTACAGGCTCAATGCTGTCCTTCCATGCGGCATCGATAATCGCCTCATGCGTCAGGACGGAATACCCCTGGCAATCGAAGGTGCAGGACACTCCCAAGAGAAGTCCGAGAATCAGACGCCCGAACGTTGAGAACAATCTAGATCGACTCTGCGCCCACATCGTCTTCTTGCACAACCTCTTTCCGAGAATAACGCTACGCTTCGAATCGGTGTCAGCACAACCAGGAAAATCCGCTCGCGAGGGAGTGCCGTCGCGATTCCAACGGCAAGCCGTGCCGCTCCACACGCGACGACAGCTGTTGAGAACAAGCGTGGCTGTTGAAAAACTCTTTTTCGCTAGATTGGCGAAAATGAAATTGCGTGAGGATGCGTTGTAAGCGATCCTCTCGGATTTCAAGGCATTTTGGATCCCCAGAATTTTGGCTCTTTTCGAGAAAAGTCGAGTTTTTCAACA
>Ga0126369_10000355_pt1 | contig 29669 bp, 26 predicted proteins | sample PanSoiMetaPlot_1_FD_109646 | JGI IMG/M metagenome (GOLD analysis project Ga0126369, IMG submission 109646) | Tropical forest soil microbial communities from Panama - MetaG Plot_1 | ecosystem: Environmental > Terrestrial > Soil > Tropical forest > Bulk soil | place: Panama | collected 2016-02-17
CGCTGCCGGCGGGCACGATCACCGGCACCAGTTCCTGGCTGACCGTCAAGAGCCAGGAGAGCGGGTCGATCGCGATCATCGTGCCGTTCGTGATCGCGTTCGGTGTCATCGGGCTGGCGATGTCGATGCTCATCGTCGGCAACGTGGTCAGCGGCGCAGTGGTGGCCGGGTACCGCCGGATCGGCGTGCTCAAGGGCATCGGCTTCACTCCCGCGCAGGTGGTGGCCGCGTACGTAGCGCAGGCCGGTCTCCCGTCGCTGGCCGGAACGCTGGCCGGCTTGGTCGTGGGCAACGTCCTGTCGGTCCCACTGCTCAGCCAGACCGCAACCATTTACAGAGTCGGCAAGCTGCTCGTGCCGCCTTCCGTTGATGTGGGCGTGCCGCTGCTGATGTGCGCCCTGGTGGGCCTGGCCGCGCTGCTGCCGGCGCTGCGGGCCGGACGGCTCAGCGCCGTGCAGGCCATCGCCACCGGGCGCGCCCCGCGAACCGGCCGCGGCTACGCCGCGCACCGGCTGCTCGGCCGGCTACCACTGCCCCGCCCGGCGACAATCGGTCTGGCCGCCCCGTTCGCGCGCCCGGCCCGGACCACGGTCACGGTGGCCGCCATCATGTTCGGCGCCACCGCGGTGATCTTCGCTGCCGGGCTGAACGCAACGCTGACTAAGGCAGACAGCGGCACGTCGCACGCCGCCGCCGAGCAGGAGCTGGTCATCCCGGCGATGCACTACGGCACTCACCTAAAGGCAGGCAAGGTCCCTGGCTTCGGCGGGCGGCGGCCACTAGCGGCCGGCCACTACCGGACCGTCGGGGCCGCGCTCCGCGCCCAGCATGGGACGCTGCGCTGGGTGGCCGAGGCCATGCCCATGGTCGGCGTAGCGGGCCTGACGGACCCGGTTCCCACCGAGGCCTTCCGCGGCAACGCGGCCTGGACCGGCTACGACATCATCAGCGGGCGCTGGTACCGGGCCCCCGGCGAAGTGGTCGTCAACACCGCGTTCCTCACCCAGACCGGCAAGTCCGTCGGCGACACCGTCACCCTCACCATCGGCGGCAGGCAGGCCGCCGCACGGATCGTCGGCCAAGTCTTCGACCCAATCGGACGAGGGCAACCTGCCATGCTCACCAGCTGGCAGACCCTCGGCGGCGCCAGCGCGGGCCTGACAGTCCAGCAATACGACGTCGGCCTGCAGCCCGGCACCGACCCATACGCCTACGCGCACGCGCTCAACCACGCGCTGTTCCCCAACTTCTACGCCACTGCAACCACCAACGACCCCTTCTACCTGACCCTCGCCGCCCTCATCGGCACCCTGACGCTGCTGATCGCACTGGCCGCCGGGCTCGGCGTGCTCAACACCGTGGTCCTCGGCACCCGGGACCGCCTGCACGACCTCGGGGTGTTCAAGGCGGTCGGCATGACCCCGCGACAGACCATCGCCATGGTCATCTGCTGGATCGCCGTTGCCGGGCTGGCGGCCGGGGTCATCGCCGCGCCTGTGAGCGTAATCCTGCACTCGTCGGTGGTGCGGGCCATGGCCAGGGCCGGGGGGAGCGGGCTCCCGGCCAGCTACATCAACGTCTTCACAACGGCCGAACTCGCGCTCCTCGCCCTGGCCGGGCTGGTCATCGCAGTCGCCGGCGCTCTGCTCCCAGCCGCCTGGGCGGCCGGCGCCCGCACGGCGTCCGCCCTGCGTGCCGAATGACTAGGCGCGGCGTAACTCACCTCGCCGCGGGGGACCCGCGGCGAGGTGCGGGATGACTACGCCGGTTGCTTCATCGGGACGGCGGCCTGTGGTGGGATGACCGTGTGGTTGCCGTCAGCGGCGCCCCGGCGAGTCAGCCCACCGCCGTCAGCGAGTCAAGGGGTACGGCCGGGTCGGCGAGCGCGGTCTTGTCCACCGGCTTGCCCGACCTGACCAGCGCCTGAACCTGCTCGTTGACATCCCAGATGTTCACGTTCATGCCGGCCAGTACCCGCCCCGGCTCGTCGAGCCAGAACGCGACGAACTCGCGCCCCGGCACGTCGCCGCGGAACACAACCTCGTGGTACCCGTCAGGCTCGACGTACCCGGAGTACTCCATGCCCAGGTCGTACTGGTCGGTGTAGAAGTACGGCACCCGGTCAAAGGCCACGTCCTGACCGAGCATGGCCTTCGCCGCGGCCACCGGCTGGTGGCGCGCGTTGGCCCAGTGCTCCACCCGGATGTGCTTGCCGAGCAGCGGGTGGAACGCGTTCGCGACGTCGCCGGCCGCGTACACATCGGGCGCGGAAGTCCGCAGCCCGGCGTCGGTTACGATCCCGTTCTCTACCGTCAGGCCGGCGGCCGACGCGAGTTCCGTGTTCGGCGTGATGCCAACGCCGACGACCACGGCATCGGCCTCGACATGCGTGCCGTCGGCGAGCCGAACGCCGTTGGCCCGGCCGCCGCTGCCGGTGATCTCGGTGATCGCCACGCCGAACCTCAGGTCCACGTCGTGCGCGGCGTGCAGGTCGGCAAAGACCTGCGCGACCTCCCGGCCGAGCACCCGCAGCAGCGGCAGCTCGGCCATCTCCAGCACCGTGACCTCCACCCCGGCGATCCTGGCGGCGGCGGTCACCTCGAGCCCGATCCACCCGGCGCCGATCACCGCGATCCGGGAGGAGCGGTCGATCGCAGCCCTGATGGCGTTGCTGTCCCTGACCGTGCGCAGGTACAGAACGCCGTCCAGGTCGGCCCCGGGAATCGTAAGCCGGCGTGGTGAGGAGCCGGTCGTCAGCAGCAGCTTGGAATAACCCACCCGGGTTCCGTCGTCGAGGCTCACCTCGTGCGCATCGGGGTCAATGCCGACCACAGTCACGCCGAGGCGCAGGTCCACGTCGTGCTCGGGGTACCACTCACGGGGATGGACGTGGGCCGTCTCCAGTTCCTTCTTGCCCATCAGGTAGTCCTTGGACAGCGGCGGGCGCTCGTACGGCAATTCGTCTTCGGTACCGAGCAGCACCAGTGGCCCGGTGAACCCCTCCTCGCGCAGCGCGTTCGCCGCGCGCGCCCCCGCCAGGCTTGCCCCCACGATCACGTACGCGTCACTGGTTGTCATGCGCGCTCCCACGGGCAGTATCGGACATGCGAGAGCCTACGCCGCGCTGGTGCAGTGGCGTAGGCTCAGCCCGAATCGCCCCTCACCCCCCTGGAGTGTTCATGACGGACGTGCGGGTCCCGGTGTCCAGGGGAGAACTCCGCTGCTACCTGGCCAGCCCGACCCAGGAGGCAGGGGCCGGCCCGCAGCCCGGCGTTCTGGTCTTGCACGATGCCCTCGGGATGACGCCCGACCTGCGCGCCCAGGCGGACTGGCTGGCCGGGTCCGGTTACCTGGCGCTCGCTCCGGACCTGTACTCCCCCGGCCGCAAGCTGCGCTGCCTGATCTCGACCTTCCGTGACCTGGCCGCCGGGCATGGCCCGGCCTTCGACGCCGCCGAGGCGTGCCGGTCCTGGCTCGCGGCGCGTAAAGACTGCACCGGGCAGATCGGCATGATCGGCTTCTGCATGGGCGGCGGGTTCGCCCTGCTCCTCGCGCCGCGAGGCGGCTTCGGCGCGGCCAGCGCCAACTACGGTCTGCTGCCCAAGGCACCGGCCGAGTACCTGCGCGGCTCCTGCCCGGTCGTCGGCAGCTACGGCGCCCGCGACCACACGCTGCGCGGCGCCGCGGCCAAGCTGGCCCGGGCCCTCGATACCGCTGGCGTCGACCATGACGTGAAGGAGTACCCGCAGGCCGGCCATTCGTTCCTGAACGAGCACCCGGGCACCATCGCCAGCCTGCGCGGGGCGCAGGGACCCGATGCGCCGATCCCCCGGGTCATGACCGTCCTGAGCGCCCTGACCAGCCCGGTCATGGGCCTGGGCTACCACGAGCCATCTGCTGCCGACGCCAGGGCGCGCATCATCGCCTTCTTCGATCGTCACCTTCGGTAATCGCACAAGTACCGGATGATGGATCTAAACCCGGCATGTGGGCCTATGAGATGCATGGTCTAGAGTCGGTCCCCGATGCACAGCGCCAACCGAAGGGATGCGCATGAACAAGATCGGTGCCCGCCTCGCCGCTGTGGGCCTGCTGGCCGGGCTGCTAGCGGCGGCGCCCATGGTGCCTGCCTCGGCCGCCCCGCGCACCACTCCGACGATCACCATCAAGGCCACGTCCGCGTTGCGAAACGTGACGAAGCAAACCGGCGATGTCCTTGTCATCTTCCGCAGCAGCGCCCAATCGGCGACCATCGCTGGCTCGATCACCGGTGCCGCCAGCGGCGAGGCTGTCCAACTGTTCGCACAACAGTTCCCGTTCAAGACCGCGCCCGCGCCTGTCGGCACCCCGGTGACGCTGAGCACGACCGGCACCGTCCCGTACACGCTCACGGCCACGCCGACCCTCGCCACGCACTACACCGTGGAGTTGTTCACCGACAGCTCCGAGTCCACGCCCGCGCTGGCCACCTCGCCCAGGGTCACGGTGTACGTCGCCTCGCACGGGATCCTCAGTGGCGGCAGCATCTGTTCCAGGCCGACCTGCCATGAGAAGTTCCACATCAGGGTCCTCGTTCCGGCCTCGACGCTGCGGATAGAGAAGGCGAAGAAGTGGTACGTGTATTTCGGCATTCGCTTCAGCAGCACCGGAATTCCGCGGCCGAGGACGCTGCGACTGGGCGCAGGTCATCCGCATGTGTCGGCCGCACGCAAGCTGAATGGCCACGAGTACGCCGTGACGCTGACGTTCAGCTTCTTCGTCGGCCTTCACGGCTACCACTTCTTGTTCTTCCCATGCCAGCGCGACACCGAGGCTAAGGACGGGCTGAACCTGCCCGGCCACCATGGCTGCGGGACCCTCAGGAGCATCAGCAGCCACCGGGCTTACCTGGGCTGACCGGCCGCACGCGGCGCGTCCCGCCCGGCCTGCGCCGCCGGGTCGGGCGGGACGTGCCCAGATCAGGCAGGATGGCCGCATGGCCAGCTACGCGCAGTTCGCCGGTTTCTACGACCAGATCATGGGCGACCGGTCGGAGGACATCTGGCGGATCCGCCGTACCATCGAGCGCTTCATGCCCGGTGCCCGGTCCCTGCTCGAGCTTGGCTGCGGCACCGGAGCGATGCTCGCGGGCCTGGCCGACGACCTGGCGGTCACCGGAGTGGACGCCTCGCCCGAGATGCTCGCTATCGCGGCAGGCAAGGTCCCGGGTGCGCGGCTGGTCCAATCCGACATGACCAGCTTCGCCTTCGCAGCCCGCTTCGACGTAGTGATCTGCGTCTTCGACACACTCAACCACCTACCGAAGTTCGAGGCCTGGCGAGAGTTGTTCGACCGAGTGCACGACCACCTAACGGACGGCGGGCTGTTCGCGTTCGACGTGAACACCACCGGAAGGCTGCGCAGGCTGTGGCGCGGGCCGGCCTTCGCCCACAACTTCGGGCCGCACACCGTGATCATGGACGTGGCCCCGGCCGGGGGGGACCTCTCGGACTGGAGCGTGCGGATCTTCGAGCACCTCGGCGGCGACCGCTACCGGCGCCACATGGAGGTTATCCCTGAGCTAGGCGTGCCGCTCGCGACGATCGGCGAGGCACTGTCCGCCAGGTTCGAGCTGCTCGAGCAATCTGACCTAGACGGGGGCAAGGTGTCGGACGATTCCAGCCGGGTCTTCTTCGCCTACCGCAAGCGGCCGCATGTGGCCGAGCCGCCCGGCACGCCTCAGCCGTAGAACACCCGCTCCATCACCGCCCGACCTCGCCTGGCGGCCCGCCGCCAGTCCTGCACGAGATCCTGGCCGCCGTCGGACACGTAGCCGAGCAGCTTGGCGGTGGCGGCCAGGTCCGGCTGCCCGGTCGGCAGCACGTCGCTGCCACGGCCGCGCACGAGCAGGACCGCATTCCTGATCCGCGTCGCCAGCAGCCACGAGTCGGTCAGCGCGGCCGCGTCGGCCTGGCTGATCAGCCCGGCGGCCGCCGCCCCCGAGAGCGCGGCCACCGTCTGCGTCGTCCGGAGCTCAGGGACCGCGCCGCCGTGTCGCAGCTGGAGTAGCTGCGCTACCCACTCGGTGTCTGTCAGCCCGCCCGGGCCCAGCTTGACGTGCAGCGCCGGGTCTACCCCGCGGGGCATCCGCTCCCCCTCCATCCGGGCCTTAATCCGCCTAATTTCCAGAACGCTCCCGTCGCCGATACCGCCGGCCGGATAGCGGATGCCGTCCGCGACGCGGGCGAACGCGGCGCACAACTCCCGGTCGCCTGCCACGGGAGCGGCGCGCAGCAGGGCCTGGGCTTCCCAAGGCTGAGCCCAGCGGTCGTAGTAGGCGCGGTATGCGGCCAGAGTCCGAACCAGCGGCCCCTGCCTGCCCTCGGGTCGCAGATCGGCGTCAACCCCGAGCGGCGGGTCAGGTCCAGGCCGGCCGAGCAGCGCCCGCAGTTCCTCGGCGACCTGCTGCGCCGCGCGCGTCGCCTCTTCCTCGCCCGCCCCCGGCGACGGCTCGAAGACGAAGAGCACGTCGGCATCGCTGGCGTAGCCCATCTCCTGGCCGCCGAACCGGCCCATCGCCACCACGCACATGCGCGCGGGAAGTTCGCGGCCGCTGGCGAGCTCGACCAGCCGCGTGGCCAGGTTGAGCGCGGCCGCCACGAGCACCGAGGTCACCGCACTCAGCGCGCCCGTCACCTGGTCGAGGTCGGCCATGCCGAGCAGGTCGGCGGCGGCCGTCCGCAACAGTTCCCTTCGGCGCAGCGCGAGCAGGCCGGCCGCCGCACCGTCGGCGTCCCCGGCTGCCATATGCCTGCGCACCAGGGCGTCGGCCTCGCCCCGCAATGTGGCCGCCTCGCGGGGTGCCAGCAGCGCGTCGTCGGCGAGCATCGCGACCGCCTCGGGCGCCCGGAGCAGCAGGCCGGTCGCATAGCTCCCGGCGGCGAGCAGCCTGGTCATCCGCCAGGCCACCTTGGTATCGTCGCGGAGCAGCCGCAGGTACCACGGGGACTCCCCCAGCGCCTCACTCACCTGCCGGAACGCGAGCAAGCCAGCGTCCGGGCGGGGCGCGTCGGCGAACCAGCCCAGCATCGCGGGCAGCAGCGCCCGCTGTATCGCCGCCTTCCTGCTGATGCCCCCGGCCAGCTCCTCGATGTGCCGCAGCGCACCCTCAGGGTCGGCATACCCGAGCGCGGCGAGCCGCTCCGCCGCGGCCTGCGAGGTCAGCGTGATCACCTCGCCGGGCAGCCTGGCCACCGCGTCCAGCAGTGGCCGGTAGAACAGCTTCTCGTGCAACTGCCTGGCCACCGACGAGTGCCGCCGCCAGCGCGCCAGCAACTCAGCGGCGGGATCGGCCATGCTCTCCCCTATCGCAGCCGCCTGCCCCAGTGCCCGCATGGCGCGGCCGATCTGCCGCAGCGTAGCCGGGTCGCCGGGCAGCGTGTGCGTGCGGCGCAGGCCGCGGAGCTGGATCAGGTGCTCGACGCTGCGGAGGAACCGGTAGGCGTCCGCCAACCGCGCCGCGTCCTGCCGGCCGACGTAGCCGCCGTCCGCCAGCGCCTGCAGCGCCGGCAGCGTCGCGGCCTCGCGCAGCTCCGGGTCCGCCCTGCCGTGCACGAGCTGCAGCAACTGGACGGCGAATTCAATGTCGCGCAGTCCACCGGGGCCGAGCTTGAGCTCCCGATCGGCGTCGGCGGCGGGCAGGTGGTCGATCACCCGGCGCCGCATCGCCCGGACGTCGGCCACGAAACCCTCCCGGCCCGCGGCCTGCCAGACCAGCGGCAGCAGTGCTTCGACGTAGCGGCGGCCGAGCTCGGCATCCCCGGCCACCGGCCGCGCCTTCAGCAGCGCCTGGAACTCCCAGGTTTTCGCCCAGCGCTGGTAATAGGCCAGGTGGCTGGCCAGGGTCCGGACCAGCGGTCCGCTGCGACCCTCGGGCCGCAAGTTCGGGTCGACCGGGAAAATGCTGCCCTCGCGGCCGGCCTCGGCGCAGATCCTGATCATGGCGCTGGCCAGCCGGCTGGCCATGCGCACCGCGCTGGCCTCGGTCGTGCCGACCGCCGGCTCGGCTACGAAGACCACGTCAACGTCGCTGGCGTAGTTCAGCTCCCGGGCCCCGCACTTGCCCATCGCGATCACGGCCAATCGGCACCCGGCCGCCTCCGCGGGATGCTGCGCGGCCGCGATCCCAAGCGCCGCCCGCAGCGCCGCCGACGCGATGTCGGCCAGCTCGGCCATGACCTCGTCCAGCGCCGCAACCCCGGTCAGGTCGCGAGCGGCCAGCCGCAACAGCGCCCGCCGGTAGGCCAGGCGCAAGGCCTCGGCCGCATCTGCGGTCAGTTCACCCGCCGGCCCGGCGCTCGCTGCGGCCAGATCGTCGCTGACCTCGTCGGCGGACCGGCCGAGTTCCGCGTCGGGTCCGCCGAGCAGCCGCCAGTCAGCCGGATGGCGCCGCAGGTGATCGGCGAGCGCAGGGCTCGCCCCGAGCACCGCGAGCAGCCTGTCGCGGAGCCCTGGATCTTCCCGCAGGCCGTCGGTCAGCTCCGGGTCGCGCGGCAGCTTTGTCAGCCCGGCAAGGGCCAGGTCCGGGTCGGGCGCACGGGCGATCGCGGCGACGAGTTCCGCGTCGGCTCCCGCCGCGTCAAGCGCGAGCTCGTCGCTTAGCAGCCGCTGAGCAGTCGCGGTGTCCGCGAAGCCGAGCGCGGCCAGCCTCCCGGCCAGCGTCGATCCCCGCGGCATGCTCACCCAGCAACGGTAAAGGCTGGACGCTGCGGTTCACCGGGCAGACCGGTCCATCGAGCTCACCAGTAGGGCCGGTGCATCCCGAACAGCCGGCCGATGATCGCCGCGAGCTTGTGGCTTTCGAAGTCAAGCAGCACGGGCTCGGCCCTGCCGCCGACCTTGATGGAGTCCCCGATGCAGCCCCAGCGGCTGATGACAATCGCCGGCGACGACGGCGAGGTAGGCGTAAGCCGAGCCGTGAAGGTCGAGCCAGTCATCGCCGGGCAGCTCAGCGGCCCGGGCGGGGCCAGCGTGCGCAGGCCGTTCAATACCCTCGCCAGCCTGGCGATCACGGGCTTGCCGAACGTCCGGGTGACGGTCCGCGGGCGACCCCGCTGGTTCACCAGAGTCACCGTGATCGTCACCGACCGGTAAGCAGACCGGGTGATGTATTCGGCGGCGGAGCGCGGCGGGTACCACACCATCTCGGCGTCGGCCCGCATGATCGTGCCGCCGTGCGGGCCGGACGCCAGCGTGGCCAGCAGCATGGTGCCCTGGTCGATACCCACCGGTGGCCGCTTGAGGGAATACGAAACCAGTAGGGAGAAGCCGTTCCCTGGCCCCGAGGTCGAACCTGAGCCGGTGGCGGTGGTGCCGGCCGGAGCGTGGGCCTGCAGGAAACGCGACACCGCGGCAGGGTGCAGCGGCAGCCAGTAGAACCTCGCAACGTCCACCAGGTCGTCGCTGCCGACCACTTCGCCGCGGACCGGCCGCGCCCGGTACCCGATGCGCCGGGACCCGGGCGGCAGGACGAGGCTAGCGACCAGCCGCCTGCCGACCGCCCGCGCCTCCGCCGGCGAGCCCCCGCCGGGCACGTTCTTGTGCGCAGCCAGGGCGACTCGCGGAGCGCCGACCGGCCGCGTCGCGGCGCCGCAGCCAGCGATGATCCCCGCCACCGCCAGCGCTGCCAGCGGCAAGAGCAATATCCGCCCGCCGCCCGCACGCCGTGTTCGCATGGCTGCCTCCGATGCCGCTCAGCACGTCTGACGCGGCTGCGAGATGCCTGGTTCCACGTGGCCGCTATAACCGCGCCTTCCTCGTTGCCGTTACCGCCGGCAGCGCAGGTATGCTTCGCCGCGCGGTGACAACCGGTAGCCGACGTCGAGGCTGAGGGTCAGCCCGAGCTCCTTGAGCCGCCGGACGTGCAGCTTGAAGTCTTGTCGGTCCCAGCCGATGGCTTCAGCTAGGGCAGTGGACACGACACCGGGCCGCTCGGCGATCAACTCGAGCACCATGCAGGTCCACGGCCCGCGGCTGCTTGCCCCGTCCATCCTGGCCAGCCTGGCGGTGAGCGCGGCAACATCCGCCTCGGTCAGGCTCGTGTTGGCCGCCAGCTCGTCCCTCGGGTCGGGCCCGTCGACTCGCCGCAGGCGGACGCGGTAAACCGGCAAGGCCGGGTCACCCCGCAGGTCGGCGAGCAATTCGCAGACGGTGGCGTATCCGGCCTCGCGGGCCTGGGCCGCGTCCACCGATGACGGCTCGACAATTTCCACCGACTCGACGTGGACCAAGCCGAGTCCCGTGCGGTAGCGGCGGCCGGCCACCACCTGGCTGCGCTTCCAGCGCCGGAAAGCCAGGACAACCGTGTCCGAGTGGATCCCGTCCCGCAGCCGCTGCTCGAACCTCACGTCACGACGGTACCGACCCACGCGGTCCAGCATCACGCCATCGGCACTGGCCCCGGCCAGTTTCCCACCGGGCCGAGTCAGCTCGCTTACGGGAGCCGGGCAACATCCACCTCGGAGTGGCAAATGTGCGTAACCCCGGAGAGACCGGCGTCATTATCGGCGGATGGCTCATTAGTTGCCGAGCAGCGCGGTAGGCCTCCGACGATCTACAGGCCGCAGTAGCGGTCCAGCTCGAACTCGGTGACCTGGCGGCGGTACTCCTGCCATTCGGCGCGCTTGTTGCGCAGGAAGAAATCGAAAACGTGCTCGCCGAGCGTCTCGGCGACGAACTCGCTCTCCTGCATCACGGCGCACGCATCGGACAGGCTCTGCGGCAGCGGCGCGATGCCGAGCGCGCGCCGCTCGCCCGCGGTCAGCGCCCAGACGTCATCCTCCGCGCCGGGCGGCAGCTCGTAGTCCTCCTCGATGCCCTTCAGCCCGGCGGCCAGGATCACGGCGAACGCCAGGTACGGGTTGCACGCCGGGTCCAGCGAGCGGAACTCGATCCGAGTGGCGTTCACCTTCTTCGGTTTGTACATCGGCACCCTGATCAGCGCGGAGCGATTGTTGTGGCCCCAGCAGATATAGGCCGGAGCCTCCCCGCCCGCCCCGGCGATCCGCTCGGTGCCACCCCAGAGCCGCTTGTAGGAGTTGACCCACTGATTGCAGATCGCGGTGATCTCCGCCGCGTGCGCGAGCAGCCCGGCGATGAACGCCCGGCCGGTCTTGGAGAGCTGGAACTCCCCGCCTGGCTCATGGAACACGTTGCGGTCGCCCTCGAACAGCGACATGTGCGTGTGCATGCCCGAGCCCGGGTGCTCGGTGAATGGCTTGGGCATGAAGGTCGCGTAAACACCCTGCTCGAGGGCGACCTCCTTCATGGCCAGGCGGAACGACATGATGTTGTCCGCGGTGCTCAGCGCGTCGGCGTAGCGCAGGTCGATTTCCTGCTGGCCCGGCGCTCCCTCATGGTGGCTGAACTCCACCGAGATCCCCATCGCCTCGAGCATCGTGATCGCGGCCTTGCGGAAATCGTGCGCGATGCTGTGCGGTGTGTGGTCAAAATAGCCCCCCGCATCGATCGGCCGCGGCTTGCCGCCGTTCTCCGGATGCTCCCGCAGCAGGAAGAACTCGATCTCGGGGTGGGTGTAGAAGGTGAAGCCCAGGCTGGCGGCCTTCGCCAGGGCCCGCTTGAGCACGTACCTCGGGTCCGCGTGCGACGGTGACCCGTCGGGCATCAGGATGTCGCAGAACATCCGGCCCACCCCGGCCGGGTCACCACTGAGGGGCATGAGCTGGAAGGTGGACGGGTCTGGCTTGGCGATCATGTCGGCCTCATAGACCCGCGCGAACCCCTCGACCGCCGAGCCGTCGAAGCCGATCCCCTCCGCGAAGGCGCCCTCAAGCTCGGCCGGCGCGACAGCGACCGACTTCAGGTACCCGAGCACGTCGGTGAACCACAGCCGGACGAACCTGATGTTCCGTTCCTCGAGGGTGCGCAGCACGAACTCTTCCTGCCTGGTCACCCCGCCAGTCTAGGCGCGGCGGCTTGCCCCATGCTCGCGCCACCGCACGTATACGGGCGCCCGAACTAAGCTGAGCCTGTGCCTCAGCTACGGGTCGCGCTCGCTCAGGTCAACGCCACGGTCGGGGATCTGGACCGGAACGCTGGCACGATAGTCGAGTGGACCGCCCGGGCCGCTAGCGCCGGGGCCTCGGTGGTCGTGTTCCCCGAGATGATGCTCACCGGTTATCCGGTGGAAGACCTCGCGCTGCGCGGGTCGTTCGTGACGGCTTCGATCGCCGCGCTGCACGGCCTGGCCGGGCGGCTGGCCGACACCGGACTCGGCGGCATCGCCGTGGTAACCGGGTACCTGGACCGGCAGGCGGGGCTGCGGCCACGGGTCGGGCTGCCCGCCGGCGCGCCGCAAGATGCCGCCGCAGTGCTGCACGACGGCCGGATCGTCGTGACGTCGGCCAAGCACCACTTGCCCAACTACGGCGTCTTCGACGAGTTCCGGTACTTCGTGCCCGGAAACGTGCTGCCCGTCGTGCGCACGGCCGCCTCCTCCGGCGAGCAGGTCGAGGTGGCCGTGGCGATCTGCGAGGACTTGTGGCAGGATGGCGGGCCCGTCGTGGTGACCAGGCAGGCAGGCGCCCCGGTCCTGCTGGTGCCGAACGCCTCGCCATACGAGCGGGGCAAGGGCGATGAGCGGCTCGCGCTGTGCCGGGCCAGGGCGGCCGAGGCAGGCGCCGTGCTTGCCTACGTGAACCTGGTCGGCGGCCAGGACGAGCTCGTCTTCGACGGTGACTCGATTGTGGTGGCCGCCGACGGCAGCTTGCTGGCCCGCGGCCCGCAGTTCGAGGAGGCGCTGATCGTGGCCGACCTTGACGTGCCCGCTGCGTCGAGCGCCGAGCCAGGCGACCGGCAGGCTGACGCGCGAGACGGCACGACGATGACGATCCGGCGGGTGGCACTCGCGCCAGTCCCCCGGCCGGCAACCAGGGCGCCCGCCGTCTCGCTCTGGCCGCGGCTTGGCGACCTCGCCGAGGTGTACGCGGCGCTCGTGCTTGGCGTGCGGGATTACGTGCCCAAGAATGGCTTCGGTTCGGTGATTCTCGCCCTCTCCGGAGGCATCGACTCGGCGCTGACCGCGACTATCGCCGCCGACGCCATCGGACCGGATCGCGTGCACGTGGTGCTGATGCCTAGCGAATACTCATCCGCGCACTCGGTCGCCGATGCCGAGGACCTGGTCAAGCGCCAGGGCCTGCGGGCGCGGACCGTGCCGATCGCGTCCATCGTGGCGGCATTCGAGGCTGACCCGCATCTGGCCGTGCTGGCCCACGGAACTGGAGCGGCGGCCGTCGCGCACGAGAACCTCCAGGCCCGGGTCCGCGGGATGATCGTGATGTCGCTATCCAACGCCGAGGGTCACCTGGTCCTCACCACAGGGAACAAGAGCGAGCTCGCGACCGGGTACTCCACCCTCTATGGGGACTCGGCCGGCGGCTTCGCGCCGCTCAAGGACGTGCCCAAGACTCTGGTCTGGGAACTGTCCAGATGGCGCAATGAACAGGCGGCGCAGGCGGGCGAGCTCGCCCCGATACCGGAGAATTCGATCATCAAGCCGCCGAGCGCCGAGCTGCGGCCTGGCCAGCTTGACTCGGACACGCTGCCCGACTACGCCGAACTTGACCCCGTGCTCGACGGATACGTTGGCCGCGACCTGGGCGCCGCCGAACTGGTCGCGGCGGGGCACGACCCCGCGCTGGTGGAGCGCGTCATCGCGATGGTGGACCGGGCGGAGTACAAGCGGCGCCAGTATCCGCCGGGCCCGAAGATCTCAGCCAAGAACTTCGGCCGCGACCGGCGCCTGCCGATCACGAACCGGTGGCGCGAGCCACGGGCGGGTAACTAGCCGATAACGCCGCGGCCCGCGAGTTGACAGCTGACGGGCGAAAGGCCGGATACTTGGACCGTCCCCGTCAGTTACCCGATATCCGACCGCCCGTCGGAGGAAGTCAGTGAGCGGCGAGATACCTCCGGCGATCGGTGATTTCCCACCCGGCGCGCAGATCGCCAGCTATCGCATCGAAGAACTCATCGGTCGCGGTGGCATGGCCGCGGTATACCGGGCGATCGACGTCCGCCTCGACCGGCTGGTCGCGCTCAAGGTACTGGCGCCCGAACTCGGCCGGGACGAGCGGTTCCGGCAGCGCTTCATCCGCGAGTCCCGTTCCGGAGCCGCGGTCGACCACCCGAATGTGATCCCGGTCTTCGAGGCCGGAGAGGCCGACGGCCACCTGTTCATCGCCATGCGCTATGTCACCGGGCAGGACGTGCGCGCGCTGATCGAGCGCGAGCACAAGCTGCCCGTGGCCCGGGCGATGAACATCGTGACCCAGGTCGCCTCGGCGCTGGACGCCGCGCACGCGCACGGGCTCATCCACCGCGACGTGAAGCCGGCCAACATGCTGCTGGCGGCCGAGGGCGACGGCCGCACGCCCGATCACATCTACTTGTCCGACTTCGGGCTCAGCAAGCTGTCGGTCGGGACGTCCAGCCTGACCGGGACCGGCCAGTTCCTCGGCACGCTCGACTACATGTCTCCCGAGCAGGTCGAGGGCCGCCCGGTGGACGGCAGGACCGACCTGTACGCCCTGGCCTGCGCCGCCTTCGAGATGCTGGCCGGGGAGCCCCCGTTCCATCGGGAGCAGAACCTCGCGGTGATGTGGGCCCAGGTCTCCGCGCCGCCGCCGTCGGTGCTGCGGTGGCGCCCGGAGCTTCCGCCAGCGGTGGACCAGGTGCTGGCCAAGGCGCTGGCCAAGGTGCCCGCCGACCGGCACGGCAGCTGCATGGAGTTCGCCTCCGCGCTGCGCGGCGCCTGCGCGATCAGGCCGGGCGGTAAGGCGGCTGCGGACCGTACCGCGCAGGCCGCGCCGGCCACCAAGCTCGCCGGGGCCGCCGCGGTGGGCGCGGGCGGTGCGGCCACTGCTGATGCGCCGTCGGCGTTTCCCCCCACCGTCGGGTTCACCCCGGCAGGCGCGGGCCGAGGCGCCGGAGTCGCGGAGGCCGCGGGCGAGCAGACGATCAGTCACGCCGTCACCGGCGCGCCGCGCCGCACGGACTACGGCCGGGCGCCGAGCTACCCGCCGCCCGAGCCGCCGCCCGGGCAATGGCCTGGCCAGCCGCCCTCAGGGCCTGCCGCCTACGGCAAGCCGCCGCGGCGACGGAGCAGGCGCTTCGCCATCGTGCTCGGGATCGTCGTCCTGGCCGCGATGGGAGGCGCGGCGGCGATCGTCCTGCACCTGCGGTCTGGGCCGGGCACGCCCGTGGGTGGCGGCACTACCACCATCACGATCACGCCGAGTTCCACCCCGTCCTCGGGCACGACGCCGACCAGTCCGACGGACGTCGTCAACGCCTTCTTCAACGCCCTCAACGCACGCGATTACCCGACGGCCTGGCGGCTCGATCAGTACGTGCACAGCACCGAGACTTACGCCCAGTTCAAGCACGGCTACATCACCACGACGCAGCACGACACTGTCACCATCACCGGCACGAACGGCAACTCCCTGACCATCCACCTGACCGCGCTGCAGACCGACGGCACCTACAAGTACTACACCGGCACCGAGACCGTCCGTAACGGCACGATCGTGTACTCGCACATCGTGCCGACGAACTCCTAGAACCCAGCGCGGGTCAGACGTCCACGGCCGAGCCCGGCTCGAGCCGGGCGTAGCCCCCGCCACCTGACGGGCCGAGCAGCAGGCCGGCCAGCCGTTCGATGAGCCCCAGGCCGTTGCCGTTCGCCACAGCATCGTGAATGGCGTAATTCATCGCGGGCCGGACGGCCCTGGCGTAGTCCACCATCTCCGACACCTTCAGCCAGGGCGCGGTCACCGGCAGCAGGAGGGTCTGCACCGTCTCATCGGGGATGGTGAACGAGTCGCCCGGATGGAATACCGCGCCGCCGGGGACGCCGACGGCGAACCCGATATTTGGCACGACCGGGACATCGGGGTGGATCATCGCGTGATCGCGGCCGTAGACGCGGATATCGAAACCCGCCGCGGTGAACGAGTCGCCATGGCCCACCGCGTGCACCCGGCCGCCATAGCCGTCGAACTGCGCGGCCACCGCCGCATTCGTCCACAGCTCGAGCGCGCCCTCAGCGTCAAGCGCCGCGCGCAGCGCCCCCTCGTCCACGTGGTCGGCGTGCTCATGGGTAACCAGAACCGCGCTCGCGCTCGCGAACGGCTCGGCACCGCCGGACCAGATGCCCGGGTCGATCAGCAGCGCACCGCCGGCGTCCTCCAGCCGGATGCACGAGTGCCCGAACTTGGTCAGCCGCATCGCCGCTCCCGTGCTGGTGGACGTGCCACCAACCTATCGCGGCGCCATCCCGGTCAGCAGTTCGTCCACCACACGCCGCGCGTACGCGCGTTCCGGACGGTCGCGGCGCAACCTGGACCTGGCCAGCATGGCGCCGGTGAGCAGGTCGACCGCAGCCTCGATGTTCGTGGAATCACGCAACTCGCCCGTGGCGACGCCCCGGCGCAGCACGGCGCGCACGACGTCCCTGCGCGGCTCCACCACCGTGTCGACATAGCGCTCGAGCAGCCGCGGGTAGCGGGTTCCCTCGCCGAGCAGCAGCGCGATCTGGCGCACCCGGCGCGGGTCGGCCGACTCCAGGCGCATCGCATCAAGCAACGCCGTCAGGTCATCCCTGACGGACTCGCCTCTCGGCTTGGGCAGCGGCACCTGGAGCGCCGCGAGCGCGTCCAGCAGCAGGTCTTCCTTCCCCGGCCAGCGCCGGTAGATGGTGGCCTTGCCGACTCCCGCCCGGGCGGCGACCTGCTCGATGCACAGGCCCTCGGCACCGGACTCGGCGAACAGCTCGAGGGCGGCCTCAATGATCGCCCGGTCGGCCTGTTCGCTGCGCGGCCGCCCGGCCCGGCGGTACGCGTCGGGCTCGCGGCTAGCCGGCTGGGCCATGGCAGCTCTAGTCATCGGCCACCACAGCCCTGCCGATGGGCTCGGGCAACTCAACCTGGGCGGCGGCCCGCCGGCCCGGCATCCAGGTCGCGATCAGCACCGCGCCCGTGGCCGCGATCAGCGCCGAGATCAGCGTCGTCACGTGCATCGCGGCAACGAACGACCGGTCCGCGGCAACGGCCATCGCCCGGCCGGTGGGGCCGAGCCTGGCCGCGGCCGCGAGCGTCGCGGCGATCGACTGCGTCGCTGCGTGCCTGGCCGGCGCGGGCAGGGCGACTAGGTGCGGAGCGAGCCTCGCCCGGTAGGCACGCGCGAGTATTGATCCGAGCACAGCGACCCCGAGCGCGACGGCCACTTGCCGCGCGGTGTTCGTGATCGCCGAGCCGGCTCCGCCGCGCTCGCGCGGCACCACGGACATCACGGACTCCGTTGCCACCGGCATCACCAGGCCGATGCCGGTGCCCTGCAGGAAGTAGATCGCCTCGATGACCGCGACCGGGGTGGTCATCGTCAGCTCGTGGTAACCCACAACGGCGAGCGCCACCACTGTCAGGCCGGCGGCCACGATCACCTTCGCGCTGAACAGCCTGACGGCGGTGGCGCTGCGAGTGGAAGCCAGCAACTGGCCCGCCGCGATCGGGATAGTGAGCAACCCCGCGTGCAGCGGCGTGTATCCGCGCACATTCTGCAGGTAGAAGCTCATGAAGAAATAGACGCCTGCCATCGCGAAGAAGTTCATGCCGATGGCGGCGGCAGCCGCCGACAGCCGCGGGTCGCGGAACAAGCGCACGTCCAGGCTCGGGTGGTCGGTCCGCGCCTCGTGCACGCAGAAGAGGGTGAGCACGGCGATCCCCGCCGCGACCGGCACGATGACGCGGCGGTCGAGCCAGGACGTCGAGTCGCCGCCCATGATGATCCCGTACACGAGCAGCACTAGCCCTGCGATCGACAGCGGCACGCCTACCACATCGATCCTGCCGGGAGATGGGTTCCTCGACTCGGGTACGAAGGCCACGATCGCGGCCACGCCGATCGCGGTGAGCGGCACGTTGATCAAGAACACCGATCCCCACCAGAAGTGGGTGAGCAGCAGCCCGCCGGTCATTGGGCCGATGGCGATCGCGACGCCGACCGCTGATGCCCAGATGCCGATCGCCCGCGGCCGTTCCGCCGGGTCGAAGGTGTTGGTGATGATCGACAGGGTCTGCGGCATCACCGCTGCGCCGCCGAAACCCATCGCGGCGCGAGCCCAGATGAGCTCGGCGGGGCTGCGGGCGTAGGACGAGACGAGCGAGGCCAGGCCGAACAGGATCATGCCGATGATCAGCATCCGCTTGCGGCCGATCCGATCTCCGATCACGCCGAACGTGAACAGCAGGCCGGCGAACACGAGCGTGTAGGCGTTGATCGCCCACTCAAGCTGGCTCTGGCTGGCGCCGAGGCCGACCCTTGGCTCAGAGATCGTCTTCAGCGCGATATTGAGCACGGTGTTGTCGAGCACGACCGCGACAAGGCTGATGATCAGCACGCTCAGCACGATCCACTTGCGGCGGTCGGACGTCATACCTCAGGCCAATCCGGAAACGATACGGAACTAGATCGTATCGTAATAGGATGTACCGCGAGGCAGCGCCGCCCCTACCGGGCATCGCCCCGCCCATGTCATCATCGAAGCGTCCGGGGACGCCAGCGTGGCGCCACGAGACTCAAGGAGTGACGATGACCGCTGCACCTGAGGCGCTGTATGGCGGCGCCAGCACCCGCAGAATCACCGTACGCGATCTTGCCGCCGCGAAGGCCAGGGGCGAGCGCTGGCCCATGCTCACCGCCTACGACGCGCTCACCGCGCGGATCTTCGACGACGCCGGCATCCCGGTGCTGCTCGTCGGCGACTCGGCCGCGATGGTGGTCTACGGCCACGACAGCACCATCCCGGTCACGGTCGACGAGCTCATCCCGCTCACGGCCGCGGTGGTCCGGAGCACCAGGCGGGCGCTGGTGGTTGCAGACCTGCCCTTCGGCTCCTATCAGGCCTCGGTCGAGACCGCGATGCAGACGGCGATCAGGTTCCTTAAGGAAACCGGGGCGCACGCAGTCAAGCTGGAGGGCGGCCACCGGGTGCTGCGATGCGTGGAGGAACTTGTCGCCGCGGGCATCCCGGTGATGGCCCACCTCGGCCTCACCCCGCAATCGGTGCATGCGATCGGCGGGTACCGGGTGCAGGGCCGGGGCGAGGAGGGCGAACGGCTGATGCACGACGCCAAGGCACTAGCGGCTGCGGGTGCGTTCGCCGTGGTCCTCGAGTGCGTGCCCGCCGAGCTTGCCGCCAGGGTCACCGCCGCGCTGGCAATCCCCACCATCGGTATCGGCGCCGGGCCGGACTGCGACGCCCAGGTGCTGGTGTGGCAGGACATGGCCGGACTGACGCCCAAGGTGGCCAAGTTCGCCAAGCGCTACGCTGACATGGCCGGCCTGCTGTCCACGGCGGCCCGCTCGTTTGCCGACGAGGTGGTCGCCGGGGCGTACCCGACCGAGGAATACAGCTATCGCTGAGCGCCCTACCGGGTGAGCTTGGGCAGCACCTCGCGCCCGAACGCCTCGATCCACTGTTCTTGGTTGCGGCCAACGTTGTGCAGGTAGATCCGGTCGAAGCCGAGGTCCAGGTAACGCTGCAGATCGGCGCGGTGCGTGTCCAGGTCGGCCGAGATCAGCATCCTGCCCGTGAAGTCCTCGGGCCTGACCAGGGCCGCCATCTGCTCGAAGTCGAACGGCGACCTGATGTCCTGCTTGGGGAACTTCATCCCGCCGTTCGGCCACTCCCTTACCGCGTTGACCAGCGCGCGCTCGTCTGTTTCCGCCCAGGAAAGGTGCAGTTGCAGGATCTTCACCTGCGTGGCGGGGTCGCGGCCGGCTTCCCGCGCTCCCGCGTCGAACCGGTCGAGCAGCATCGACAGCTTCTCCGCCGGGGCGCCTGGCGTGATGATCCCGTCGACGGTGCGCCCGGCTCGCTTCGCCGTCAGCGGCCCCGCCGTAGCGACGAAGATCGGCGGCGGCGAGTCAGGCAGCGTCCACAGTCGGCAGGTCTCCAGCCGGAAATGAGCGCCGCGGTGCTTGACGTCCTTGCCGCTGAACAGCTTCTGGATGATCTCGATGGCCTCCCACATGCGGTCAAGCCGCTCCGCCGCTTCCGGCCAGTAGCCGCCCGTGATGTGCTCGTTGAGCGCCTCGCCCGAGCCGAGGCCGAGCCAGTGCCTGCCCGGGTACATCACGGCGAGTGTGGCCGAGGCCTGCGCCACGATCGCTGGGTGGAAGCGGAAGGACGGGCAGGTCACGCCTGGGCCAAGGTCGCCCGCCGTCCGCTCGCCCATCGCGGTGAGCACGTTCCACACGAAGGGCGCCTGGCCCTGGCGTGGCACCCAGGGCTGGAAATGGTCGGCGGCCATCACCCCGGTGAAGCCGGCCTGCTCGGCGGCCACGGTGTAGCCCGTCACCTCCGAGGGGCCGAACTGCTCAAGCATCGCGGCATACCCGACATGCGCTTGGCTCATCTACGCCCTCCGCCCTCGGCCATCAGCATCCCTCGTATTGTCGCCGGCTCTGGCTGCGGTCAGCCCGGCCGGTAAGGCAGCATTGCAGTTTGTGGACGCGGCCCAGGTGGAAACGCTTCGCGCCCTGCTCGCGCCGACCGGCTGGTGGGGGCGGACGAGGCAGTTCGCGTGCGCGCTGCGCGGGCGGGCCAGGACGCCGCATGGGCTGCTTGTCGTCGGCCCGCCCGCCGACGAGCCTTGGCACTTGACTGCCCACCTGGCTGACGAGAGCCGGCTTGCCGGGCTGCCCGAGCTCGAGCCGACCCTGGTGCGGTGGACGCCGCCGCCGGGTGCGCCCGCGCACCTGAGCGTCGGCATCGACCGGCTGCGGCAGGCCGGGCGGTCCGAGACGCTGCTGGTGGTGAGCGCGGAACCAGCTCCATGGCCCCTGCTCGAGCGGATTTCCGACGCTCGCAAGGCCGGCTCGGCCGTGTTCGCGCTCGACGGCGGGGACCCAGAGCTCGACGGCCTGGCCCATGAGGCGCTTGCGGTGGATCCCGCCGCCGCGCCGGTTTCCTTCGACGGCGCGCAGCACCTGGTGAGCCTGGCGATCGGCGAGAGCAGCTTCGTGCCTGACCCGGGAACTGCGGCTCCGCGCACCCGGCGAGCGCTGTCCCGCCTGCTCGACGCGATCAGCGGCCCGCAGCACCTCTAGCCCTGCCCGCCCGCCGACGCCCACCGTCCATGATCGCGGGCTATCTTCAGCGCCATCCGCTGAGAATCGACCATGATCATGGAAAGAACCGGACCATCCCGGCGGTCCCGGGGGTTCGTGACCTGGCCGGATCGTCAGCGGCGGGCGGAAGGGGCGACGAAGGTGCCGCGTCCCTGGCGGGTGATGATCAGGCCGCGCTCGCGCAGCACCTTCATGGCGTGCCTGACCGTCTGGTACGCGACGCCGTACTCCTCCGCCAGAGCGCGCTCGGCGGGCAGCTTGTGGGTGATCTCGCCTACCTCGATCTTGGCCGCGATGTCGTTGGCGACCTGGATGTAGGCGAAGTCCGGACCCAGCGGATCGACTACGGGCACGTCAACACCGTAGGCAGTCCACTAGCTGCGTAAACCTAGGCTAGCACTAAATGCTCGTAGTGCTCTACGATGCCTCAGCCGCGCCAGCCGTTTCAGCCATCCAGGCTGAGCACCATGGTCGGCCGCTCGATCACGTGGTCCTCCCGCAGCGGGCGCACCGCCGTGCCGATCGCGAAGAACTCGGTGGTGTGGCCGCCCCAGGTGTGCGAGTGCTGCCGCAGCTGGACGCCGACGATCCCCTCGGCGTGCAGCGCCTCGGCCTCGGCCTGCATCCGGCTCATCGCCAGCTCGCGCGCGTCGTACAGGGCCTGAGTGAACTGCTCGATCTCGACATTGCGCCCGATGTTGCCCATGACGCTGCCGAGCCTCTGGTGCGCGATGTGGTAGACGCACGTGCCCATCACCATGCCGAGCGGGGCATAGCCAGCCCGGATCAGCGTCCAGAAGTCCTGCCCGGACAGGTCGGAGGTGAAGGGGAGCCCCTTGTTGTTGCGCCAGTTGGAGACGCCGCCGCCGGCAGCGTCGGGCTCTGCCTTCACCGCCGTGCCGACCGCGATGAACTCGGCGATGTCCGCGCCGAACTCCTTCAGCTCCACGTCGAGCCTGACCCCGACCACGCCGTCGGAGCCGAGGGCCTTGGCTTCCTCCTCCATCCGGGTCATGGCGAGCTCCCTGGCGTGGTACATCGCCTGGGACAAGACGGTGAGCTCCTGGTTCTGGCTCCACCTGGCCCGCTGGATTCCGACGTGGTAGATCGAGCTGCCGAGCACCAGGCCGAGCGGCCTGAAACCGGCCTCACGCACCAGCAGGAACTCGTTAACCGACAGGTCGGAGGTGAAGATCGCGCCCTCCCGGCCAGGCGTCAGCTCGGCCAGGCGCGCGATCGCGTCCTGCGGTACTCCCATCGCCGCCAGGTCGGTCGGCGTCTGCTCGGTCATGCTGCTCCTCGGTTGCGTTACGCCCTTGCTATCGCTAGGTGATCCGGTCGGCTGGACCGGCCTCGAGCCTGACCCTGGCGGCCTGGCGGCGCTGCGGGTCCAGCGACAAGATCGCCAGGCTCGGCCGCTCCGCGGCCCGAATGGACTTGCTGAAATGCGTGATCGCGGTGCCGATGATGGTGACCTCGGCGACGTGATCACGGTTGCCTTCCTGGGCGGGGCACTCGTGCTCGCCGATGCGCAGGTCCATGTCCTGGATGACGACTCCCTCGGCGCCATGCCGCGCCACGTCAGCCGCAAGCTCGTTCCTCGCGTCGTGCCGGGTCGAGTTCACCAGCTCGGTGTAGCCGCTGACCTCGGTGTTCCCGGCGCCCCACCGGGTCTGCCCCCTGGTCAGCCAGTCGTCGTGCCTAGCGCCGACCGAGATGCCAAGCACCAGGCTGACCGGGACCGCGCCGTCGGCGATGAGCTTGGCGAAGTCCTGGCCGGACAGGTCGGAGGTAAATGGGGTGCGCAGCGGCCTGGCCCCGGGCGCTCGCACCGCCGTGCCGATGGCTTTGAACTCCAGCCCACCCGACGGGAACCGGCCGATGCTGAGCCGCACGCCGACCACCCCGTGCCCGCCGAGCGCCGTGCACTCGGCGATCATCCTGCCGATGGCGACGCGGCGCGCCTCGTACATGGTCCGGACCAGCGGCGCGTATGCTCCGGCGCCGCCAGTGCTGGATACCGATGTCCTGGTCGGCTGCCCGCCTTGCCAGCCGATCTGCCACTGGCTATAGGTGCCGAATCCCCTGCCGTAGGCCGGGCAGCCATAGCCGCCAGTCCAGCCGAGGTTGTAGACGGCGGCACCGAGCACCTGGCCAGCCGGCTCGAACCCGGTGCCCCTGATCGCGGCGAACTCGTCGGTGGACAGGGCCGAGCCCCAGGTACCGCTGGCGCGGATCTCCGCGAGCCGCTCCCGGGCGGCGGGCGGCAGGCCCTGGGACGACTCAGATGCCACAGCGAATGCCTCTCCGGCGGTTAATCACGATCGTACGCGTCCCACTCCTCGTTGCGCCGCCGCACCGTTTCCAGCGCCCTGGCCGCCTCCTCCGCTGAGGGATACGGGCCGAGCCGGTGCCGCCCTGGGCAGCCCGCGTCAGGCTCGACCGTGTGATGCTTCAGGCAGAACCACCAGCGCTGCTCTGTGTCATGGCCAAGCTCCATGTCAGGCCTCCTCCCGAATTAGACTCTCAGATCATGGTGACCACGTTGCGGCCCGGACGGATATCGCCGCCCCGACAGGTTCCGGCCCGGATCGCGCGGCCCGAGTACGTGGGCAGGCGCCATCCCAGGTCCGGCGAGCCGGACGTCAAGGACGCCGACACGATCGCGCGGATGCGTGTGGCCTGCCAGCTCGCCGCCCAGGCGCTGGCCGAGGTGGGCAGCCATGTCGCGCCAGGAGTCAGCACCGACGAGCTTGACCGTATCGGCCACGAATTCCTGTGCGATCACGGCGCGTATCCCAGCACGCTCGGCTACAAGGGCTATCCCAAATCGCTGTGCGCCTCGCTCAACGAGGTGATCTGCCATGGCATCCCCGACGACACGGTGATCGCGGACGGCGACATCGTCAACATCGACATCACCGCGTTCATCGGCGGCGTGCACGGGGATACCAACGCCACCTTCCTGGCCGGCGCCGTCGACGAGGAATCGCGGCTGCTGGTGGAGCGAACCCGGCAGGCCATGATGCGCGGGATCAAGGCGGTTGCCCCGGGCCGCCAGATCAACGTGATCGGCCGGGTCATCGAGTCCTACGCGCGGCGATTCGGCTACGGCGTCGTCCGCGACTTCACCGGGCACGGCATTGGCACCACGTTCCATTCCGGCCTTATCATCCCGCATTTCGACGACCCGGACGCGGACCTGGTCATGGAACCGGGGATGACGTTCACCATCGAGCCGATGCTCACCCTCGGCACTATCGCCTACGACATGTGGCCGGACGGCTGGACCGCCGTCACCAGGGACCGCAAGCGCACCGCGCAGTTCGAGCACACGGTGCTCGTGACTGCGGACGGCCACGAGATCCTCACGCTGCCGTGATTTCCTGCCGGAACTGAGCCTCAGATCCGTGCGGCGGGCAGCCAGCGCAGCCAGCGCGGCAGGTACCAGCTCCGCTCGCCTAGCAGCGCAAGCGCCGCGGGCACGCATATCCCGCGGACCACGGTGGCGTCCACGAACACGGCGAAGGCCAAGCCCACCCCGATCATCTTCAGGTCGATGGTGGACAGCGTCGCGAAGATGGAGAACACCGCCACCATGATCACCGCCGCGCTGGTGACCACGCCCGCTCCGCTGGCGATGCCGCTGATCACGGCCGCGTTCGTCGGCTCGGCGCCCCGTCGGCGCTCGGCGATGCGGCTGAGGATGAACACGTGGTAGTCCATGGACAGGCCGAACAGGAACACGAACATGAACAGCGGCACCCAGTCCATGATCCCGCCGAACGAGGTGAAGCCGATCAAGCCCTGCAGGTGACCCTGCTGGAAGATGATCGTGATCAGTCCGTAGGCGGCACCGACCGAGAGCAGGTTGAGCCCGACCGACACCAGCGGGATCGCCAGCGACCGGAACGCCACCAGCAGCAGGACGAACGCGAGCGCCGCGACCAGGCCGAACACCAGCGGGGCGGCCGAGTGGAGCGCCGACCTGAAGTCGTAGCTATTCGCGATGTCGCCGGTCACGGCGTAGCTGATGCCGCTGACCCGGCCGAGCGTGGCAGGCAGGATCCGGCCGCGCAGCACGCTCAGCGCCCGGAACGAGTGCGGGTCGGTCCCGCCGGACTGGCCGCTGCCCGCCAGCGGAACCGTCACGAGCATCCCCCGCCCTTGCCCGATGCCGAGCGCGGTGACCGGCCCCCGGATGGCCGCGTCCCCGCCGGCCGCAGCGACCGACTCAAGCCTCGCCAGCGCCTGCCCCATGGCCCGGCTCTGCACGCCCGGCCCTTCGACGACGACCTGGGCAGGGGCCGGCCCGCCGGGGAAATCGCGCTGGATTGCGTCGAGCGTCCGCACGATGGGCAGGTTCGACGGCAGGTTGACGGCAGGAGCACCGGTCCGCATGCCGAGCGCGGGAAGGGCGAGCGCGGCCAGCGCCAGGAACGCCGCCCCGCCCCAGGCGAGCGGGCGACGCACGACCTGGCCCACCAGTACCGTCCACATCCGGGATGGCCGGGCTTGCGTTCTCGCCCTGCCGAGGAAGGGGATCCTGCCCCGGTCCGCCCACGGGCCGAGCAGGGACAGCAGGGCCGGAAGGGCCGTCAGCGAGCCGACCACGGCCACGCCGACCACGATCATCGTGCCGATCGCGATCCCAGTGAACATGTCGATGCCGGTAAACAGCAGCCCCGCCAGTGACACCAGGACGGTAAGCCCGGACACCACGATCGCACGGCCGGAGGTAGCCGCCGCAGTGCGCAGCGCTGCGTCAAACGTCGCCCCCGCGGCGCGTTCTTCCCGCTCTCTGCGCAGGTAGAACAGCGTGTAGTCGACCCCGACGGCCATCCCGATGATCAGCACCACCTCGGAGGTCCCCTGGCCGACGGGCAACCAGTGGCTCGGCACGGCCAGCAGCGACACCGCGGTCATCACTGCGCCGGCAGCGAGCGCCACCGGGATGCTTGCCGCGATCAGCGCTCCGAAGACAATCAGCATGAGCAACAAGGTGATCGGCACCGACGTGGACTCCGCCGTGCGGAAGTCCTGGCCCATCATGGCGCTGGCCGCCCGGTCCAGGCTGGCGCCTCCCGCTTCGGCCACGATCAGGTCCGGATACCTCGCCTGGACCGCGGCGACCGCGCGAAGCGCGCTGACCACGGTAGAGTCCGCATTCGCGTTCGGCCCGGCGACGTTGAACGTGATCAGCACGGCGCCCCCGTGCGGCCCGATCAGCTGCCTGCCGAGCCGGCCGAACGGCGACCTGATGTCAGCGGCTGTGGCGGGCAGCGCCCGCAGTGCGGTCACCACGTCCCTGGCGGCGAGCCGGATCTGCGGGTCAGCCGCGAAGGTGCGCTGCGCGCCAGGCGTCCTCGACTGGACGAGTACGCTCTCCGACGGCGGGCTGACCACGTGCAACTGGCTGAGCATTCGCTCGGCGGTGCCGGACGGTCCCGGGTCATACTGCGGCAGGCGGGCCGTGCCATATGCATGTCCAGCCAGCAGCGCTCCGACGACCATGACCAGCCAGGCGGCGAGCGCCACCAGGCGATGCTTGGCGCTCCAGCAGGCGATCGCTTCTACGGCAGGGCGGCGGCGCCGCCCTGCCGATTCCGGCTCTGCTGAGTCCTCCGGCGCATCGGATGGGCGCGTCGGGGCAAGGCTCAGCTGCATAAGGGGGGTGCCTTCCAGGTATCGGCGGTCGCCGGCTCCGCAGAGGATACCGGCGGTATCGGCGCGCATGTGCCAGGTCGCTGCACCTCATGGGCAAGGATTGCGCTATGGGCGAGCTGATCCTGATCAGACATGGCGAGACGGAATGGAGCAGGGCACTGCGGCACACAGGCCGCACCGACCTGCCGCTGACGGCGGCCGGCGAAGCGGTCGCGGCCGCTCTCGCCCAGGCCCTGGCCGCCAGGCCCGTAGTGGCGGCATTCACCAGCCCGGCCATGCGCGCCACCCGAACGGCGGAGCTGGCGGGCCTGACCGGCACTACCGGCTTGCCGCGCGCAGTCAGCGATGCCGACCTGTGGGAGTGGGACTACGGCGGGTACGAGGGCAGGACGACCGCCGAGATCAGCCAGCAGCGCCCGGGCTGGTACCTGTGGCGGGACGGCGTCATCCCAGGTGACGCCGGACATCCGGGCGAGAGCGTCGAGGCGGTCGGCGTGCGCTCGGACGCGGTGCTTGCTCGCGTCAGGCCGCTGCTCGCGGGCGGCGATGTGGTCCTGGTCGCCCACGGCCACTTGCTGCGGATCCTCACCGCGCGCTGGCTTGGCCTGGCGCCCGACGGCGGACGGCTGTTCCGGCTAGACACGGGGACGCTGTGCACACTGGGCACCGAGCACGATAGCCCAGTGATCAGCACCTGGAACGTGCCTGCCGCCTAGGCAGACAGCGCCGCACGCTGCCTGGTGTCAGCGGTCAGGCACAATGCCAGGCCCAGTACCGCCAGGTCACGCAGAGTCAGATCGGTCAGCCCGCCAGTGAACGTGAGCGAGATCACGATCTCCAGAAGTGTCAGCGCCGCCAGCGCGGCTGCTAGGCGCAGCGCCACGCCCGCGATGATCGCGACGCCGAGAACGAGCAGCACCCAGCCATGGATCAGTACCAGCGTCACGGCCAGCGAGGAGGTTGTGGCGACCCACGGCACGTAACCCGTCCACAGCTGCGGCTGGACCAGCTCGTGGTAGCCGAACCAGAGCAGTACGAGGCCGAGCATGACCCGCGCCAGCGTCGGCGCCCATTCCGCTGCCCATGACCGCATGCGCTCCGTTGCGCCCGCCGCGCCAGCGCGCTCGGCCACGTGCGCGGTGGCGGTATCGCGCTTCGCCCGCCCGGCAGTCCTGGCCGTGGAGGTCCTGGTCATTGCACGATCCTCCCGTGCGAGTCGGTGACGATCAGCCCGTCGTCACCGAGGTTGTAGTCGCTCCCGCCCGCATCGTCGCCCATCGACGCCTCGATCACGTAGACCCTGGCGCCCGCCGGGTAGAACCTCGCCGCCGGAACGTGCTGACCGGAGACCCCGGCCCGGACCGAGATCCCCGATCCCTTCCTGGTCACGTCGATCACCAGGCCGGTCTCGGCCGCCCTGGCCGCCGCGGACGGCGTGCCCGGCCAGACCAGGAATGACAGTGACGCATACGACTGCGAGCTGAGCTTCGGTCCTGCGGCCGGCGCGCGGGAGTGCCCAGCGCCTGAGCTCGCCGACGGGCTGGCGGCCGGCGAGGAAGGCACGGCCGGCGAGGAAGGAGCAGCCGCCGATGAGCCAGCAACTCGCGACGGCCGGGCGCTCGCGCCGAGTGTGCCGGGCGGCAGCCCGTTGTGCCGGCCCGACCAGCCGTGTGCCCCGATGAGCACTCCGACCACGCCAGTCACCGCCAGCAGGGCGATTCCGCGCGGCCCGATTGACTCGCCAGCTATCCGCATGGGCCCACTCGATCCGTTGCCTGGGTCTTTCGTCACTTATGAACCGACTGTGCCAGCGCAAAGTTCCTGACGCGTGCCGCGGGTCACTGTGATCTTTATCGCTAAGCCGCCTTGAGCGCGGGCATGCCGAGCAACCTGCGCGGCACGTGCGTCGTCGCGTGGTACATCGTCCGCAGCGTGAGTGTGGTGCTCAGGTCCGTCACGCCCAGCGCGGGCATGCCGTACAGGCCGCGGGCCCACCGCGGGAGGCTGGACAGCGCCAGCACGTTGAGCGGTGGTATCACCAGCCTCAGGCCGGTCAACGGCCACGGCACGTCGGGGAAGAACGACCTCGCCAGCGCCTGCCTGGCCTCCTCACACAGGTACAGCTGCGGTCGCATCCACTCGAAGTACGCGTCAAGGTCGGCCACGCTGCCGGGCACCGCCGCCGGGTCCAGGCCAACCACCGCCGCGCTGCGCCGCTGCTCGGCGACGAATCTGTCCAGCTCGCCCACGGACAATGGCATGCCGCACCTGGCAGCGATGTCCACGTAGGAGCCGATCTCGCCGCAATGCACCCAGGTGAGCAGCTCGGGCTCGTCGAGCCTGATGACCGAGCCGTCCGCGTCGGTTCCGGTCAGCGAGGCATGCAACCTGCGTACCCGGCGCCCCGCGCGGTCCACCTCGGGCTGCGAGCCGTACGTTCTGACCCGGACGAACTCCAGCGTGCGGACGAACCTGCCCCACGCCTCGCCGGGCCGGGCGAAGGCCGTGTTCTGCCAGGTGGCGCGCATCGTCCTGGGATGCAGCGCTTGCAGGTACATCGCGCGCAGGCCCGCCACCCACATGACGGGCTCATCGGAGATCCGCCACGTCACCGACCCCGGTCCGAAGAGCCCGCGGTCGCTTCCCGCCTTCACCGCGGCCGCGTCTCCTCGGTTATCCAGTCCAAGTAGCCGTCCGAGCCTGCCACGATCGGCGTCGCGATGATCTCGGGCTCGTCGTAGCTGTGCCGCTCGATCAGGAAGTCAGTGAGCTCCCTGTACCTGTCGGCCGGCAGCTTGAGCATGACC
>Ga0126369_10000356_pt1 | contig 29641 bp, 32 predicted proteins | sample PanSoiMetaPlot_1_FD_109646 | JGI IMG/M metagenome (GOLD analysis project Ga0126369, IMG submission 109646) | Tropical forest soil microbial communities from Panama - MetaG Plot_1 | ecosystem: Environmental > Terrestrial > Soil > Tropical forest > Bulk soil | place: Panama | collected 2016-02-17
CTGTGATGGATGTGGCACCGTCCGGGGCCGCGAACATCTTCAGCATCGCGGCGGTCTGACCAGCCAATGATACCAGCGCACCCACTGCTGAAAGCATGGGACTCGCTTTTGTCTGCGTCGTCGCCTGCGCCTCCAAACCAACCGTGCCGGTCGGCGGCGACGCCATCGCCTTGGCCTGCGCGGCAAGGACCGCGAACAATTGCCGCATGCTGGACGTGAGGCCGGACATCTTGGCCTGCGCCGCAGCCGCACCCGTTAGCGCAGCCGCCCCGGTCGCCGCCGCGAAGGCCTTGGTCTGGGCCGTGATCGTCGACGCAATTCCGACGGCCGCGGTCAGTGGCGTCAGCGACCCCTTCCCTTGCGTCACCACGTTCCCATCCAAAGGGGATTCTCCCTGCGGAGACGCGTACCCCTTCGTGACAAAAGCGATGATGGCCTGGAAAAAACTAGATGAGGAAAATGGAACTATACGCAGCGCAGTTTGGCACACTGCCGCCGCCGCCATGGTAGTATCCCCAACCATGGAAGCCAACGCCTTGGCCTGCGCCGCCATGATGCCAGATAGCGCCATCCCAGCGCCTGCGCTCCCCTGAAGCGCCATGGCGATGGTCCCCGTCAATGCAACGGGCGTCGATGATGTAATCGCCTTGTAGATGCCCGGGTGAATCGGGAAGGCGCGGCCGAATCTGGCCATAAAGTCACGCCTCCTTTAGAGGACCCCATCAGATGCAGAGAACCATATAACAATAGGCGTTCACTGCGGCACCGAATGTCACCCGTATCCGGCCGAACTTTCCAGTCTGAATCACAGGTTCACGACCGAGGGGAAATTGTTTGACGAACTGCGTAGTGGGCGCGATCAACTGCGGCCCATCGAGGTTGCGCACTGATGTGATCGTTCCTTCAGCCGTCGCTGTGTATCCTGTGGACGAGGTGCCGACCTGAATCAAGTTCGTGGTTGGATCGCCGCCGGCCAGCGCATCAGAGTCGTATTTGGTGATGTCATTCGCCACACTCGCGGTCACCGTGGCCGCGACATCGGTCTCGATCAACTCTACCTTGCCGGGCGTCGCCGCTGCGCTTCCATCAAATGATATGCCCCACTCGATGATCTTGGCGATGATGGTGGCCGACGGCTTGACCTGCAGCATCGTCTTGATGGCCGTGCCCGTGGTTACAGCGGCGAAGGCCGCCGTCGTTTGCATCGGGCCATTACCTATCAGATAAAGCGCCATTTGCTGACTCTCTCGCTAAAACGTTGCTGCCCTGTTAACGGCTTGGTCAATCCCAATAAAACGACCCACTGGAGGTGAAAAAGTAGAAAAATTCAGGAAAATATCGTCCGGGTCTTGGAACATCAGGAACGGATTATTTCCCAATTTCACAATTTCACCATTCGTCAGCGGCCGGTTCCAACCGCATGACAAGGCAAAGTTACAGTTTGAAGCTTGATCTTCGCTTGTAGTAGATGCTCCTCCAATAATTAGATAGACCAGACTAGGATCATTGCCCCCTATAGATGCGCTATTAGTAGATTGTGCCGAAGTTACGTCTATACCGTCCCGCCAAATCGAATGAACTCCAGAAGCACGACGAAATATCCAACAGTGTACATTGCCATCCAATGCATTAGCTGCGTCTCCATAGCCTTGAAAGATAGAACCGTTGTACTCAAAAAACGTTATCATTCCAGAAACGACACCATGGGTAGCGCCAGAAAAATTCCCCATCGCAGTGAGATTAGAACTCGGGCCATAATCCGCATGACCTTGGTGCCAGAGACGCGTGTATGCACCGCCCGAGGCTGGGTTACCCAACATCATAAAAGTGAAATCCCCTGTGAAAGTTCCATCAGATGAATAGAGGTATGGAACATAGGTTGTGCTGTATCCGATGATAGTAGTCTTTGAACTGGTAAACTTCTGCCCAATAATCTTTCTTCCTTGAAACGTTATGGGCTGCGGATTCATGACTGGGGCGTTGCTTGTGTTAGAGCCTGTGATGGTTGCAGTGCCATAGTTTCGCCCCCCACCATACCGATAACTCGCAGGCGTGATAGAGAAGGCAAGTGCGTTGGAATAACCCCCAGGCTGTATCTTAAAAGCGGGCAACGACACACTCGCCCCCTACACGTATTGGTACTGAACAGGTGTGCGAGAAAAGATATTTGCACTCGATGCTAAGGAGGCGCCTGACCCGTTGATGAACACGGGACCCCACTTCTTCGGCATCGTGCCGCCGAAGACTTGCTTGACCCTCGCCGTTCCGGACCAAACCCTGTTCGCAGCAGCATCAAACAAGATTGAGTCGACAAACTTCAGCCCGCTCTGTTTCACACTCACGGACGTGAAGGTGACCGTCCCCTCAGAACCCGTGATCGTATCGGGATAAGTAGGCGTGTCGTCGAGTATCTCGTAGCACCAGATCTCGCCCGTCAAATTAACGGTCGGCGTGCTACCCGATTTGATCTGCCACGTCAGAATCTGGTCAACAGCAAGGTCAGACGTATTATCCACGACAGCCCCTGCCCACCCCGCGACCAGCGTCGACGAATTTGCAAGCGACTGCAAGTTCGTCACAGTGAACGGCACGGACGAGCCATACAGGGGCTTCAGAACAGTGGACATATGTTAAATTACCGAGTTTTTACGCCAGCGTGATCGTCAGCGCCGCTGCCGCGAACGATGCGGTCACGTTCTGTGGGATGGATTGCTGCGTGACCTGCCGGAACTGGCCGCCGCCAATCGATGTCGAGTTCACGCCGACCGTGAATGTCGCGCCGCTGAGGTTCGCCGTGGTCAGGATGCCCGCCCACGACCCGCCTGTGGTCGGCAGCGTGCCGCCATACTTCTGCGTCACTACCACGCTGGATCCGTTGGTGGGTGCATCGGCGGCCGAGTCTGCAGTGAGGACGGACGGCGAGGCGTTCGAGGCGCTGAACGGAATCCATCGGAAGTTGCCGATGTAGTCCCACGCCAGGAGATTGCCCGAGGTCGAGGCATCGTAAAGTCCAAAGCTGGTCACCGTTCCCCAGTTCGCAGTCGCCTGCGGGAAGGTGATCGTGGCGTTCGTATTGACGGATGAACCCGGTAGCGTGTTCGGTTCGGGGTTGCCGGTCGACCCCGTGGCCGGTGCGAAGGCGGTGAAGTCGAGGACGTCGGTCGCCCCCGATCCGTTGTTCGAGGCATTGGCGGTCAGCGTCAGAGTGTTGCCGATATAGGTAAACACGGTGCCGATCTGCTTGCCGGCGGTGGCGTCGTAAACATTCATCCCCGGGACCACCCACGGGAACCCCGACACGTTCGGCATCGTGATGGTGGTGCTGCCGGTGGAGATCGTCCCGGCCGCGGTGATCGGACCGGCCACCTGAACGCGGGCGTAGCTGCCGCCCGTCACCTCGGTGCCACCAGTGCCGGCGTCGGAAGTCGGTGCGGTCGTGAACAGTGCGATCCACACGGAAGGAAGCGCGGGAACGAGGCGGTTGCCCGTGATGTAGTTGAGGACGTTCTGGGCAGAGTAATCAGACATGCCAGCCATGGCGGGCCGCTCCTTCGGTGGGACTCTGGCGTCCCTTATATCTCATGGAGATGACCGCTGGAAGGGAGGTGTTGACCTAAGCGCGCGGTCTCTGCGCCAGGGGCAGCTTGGCGTCATTCTGCAAGACCACAGCAACGCAGCACCATCCCTGGCCGGCGCTGACGAACCGCCACGCCTCCAGTACCGCCTTCACGAGGTAGGTGGTCCCGTCGCGAAGGATCACGAGATCACCGCCGAGTTGGTTAATTCGCTGCAGACCGCGTAGCTGGCCGTTGAGGTATAGCTTGTCGGTCACGCCCTGGACGTTCAGACCCTCAAGCTTACGCAGATCGCCGGTCGTGATCGGCTGGATCTGCATGGTGGCCTCAAAGGGAGGATCGAAGGTCGGCGATCGCGACCCGTCGGCAGCCGTCGCGCCCGGCCCCGTGCTGAGATACACGAAGACGGGCTGCGACGGAGATACCGCATTGATCAGTGGCGCGACGATCTGATTGAGATTCACGCCTCGCCCCCGTCATGCGACGATATAGGCCCCATTGATCGCGCCGGTGTTCGTCCCGACCGTATTGACGACCGTCATCGACACGCCGATGCCGATGCGCGCGCCGGGAACAAGGGCCGATCCCCCGGATATCACGAACGTGTAATTCGTCGCCGCGGATGTCACTGTCGTCGAAGTGGCCCCGCTTCCACTCACTGTCGTGGTCAGCGCCGCCTCGGTGCCACTCTGGGACTCGGAATATCCGGTCACCGTCATGACGGTGGTGGACCCGGTGAATGTACCGCCGCCGTTCACGATGGCATTGACGACTACGGGGAGTGGGGTGCCGCTGATATAGCCGCCCGGCAGGTCGACCTCGAAAAATGCTTTGTCCGTCTTCGTTCCTGACGATGCCGTTTCCGCATTCAGCACTAAGCTGGTGCCGGCCGTCCGCGCGACGCCGAATGCGCCGCCAGTCGCCGTCCCGGTCACCGACACGCCCGCGTCGGTCCTGGCGGTCGTCAGGAGAAGGGGACGATTGATCGGTGTCGTTTGGATGCCGCCGCTGGTCACTAGCGTTCCGGCGATCGTCGCGGTGCCCCCGCTGGAGACCACGAACGAACTGACGACGGTCATTGAGTTGAAGACTGGATTCTGGACGTCCCCCTTCCCGGGGTCCCACATGGTGTTGACGGGCGTCGTCATGGGCATCTCCTGGCGTGCTGTGTTGACGGTGCGCTGCCTTTCCTTGTAGCAGAATCCGGCTTTAATGGAAGGACACCCGATGTTCAAGCATTACAATGGCGGGAGGAAAACCATGACTTTCAACCCCTACCAGGAACTTGATGTCCCCAAGGACACTACGGTCATGGCGGCGCGCAAGGCATACCGTCGCAAGGCCAAAAAGGCGCACCCAGACGGCGGTGGAACCGCGGCCGACTTCCAGCGCCTCAATCGCGCCATGGCGGTCATCGCCGACACGGCGCGCCGGGAGAGGTTCGATCGCACTGGAGAAGATCAGGAGACAAATACCAATATCATCCTGTCGCAGGCCATCTCCATCATCATGCAGGTCATCACCAATACAGTCGCCGAATGGGCCGCCGGAAACGACGCATGCCCCGACATTGAGACGCGACCACTCATCGCTGATCTCGTCCAACTGTTGACCACCGCCCTATACAAGATCGCGACCGTGAAGCAGGAACAGGATCGGTACATCGACAAACTTCGCTGTACGGCCGACCGGCTGACCAAAAAGAGTGGTGGCAATAGCATTCTGATCAATAGCCTGAGGGAGGAAGCCAACCGCATCGAGGCGACCGTTCTAGTCAAGCTTGAGGCGGACCGCGCAGCGCACACCATGGCGATGGAGATCGTTTCTGATCACAGCTTCTCGCCGAAGAAGGTCGACCGCATAATCACGCCGTCGACGACATGGAGGACGACGTTATTTCAGTTCACTTGATAACCACCTCATACGCAACACTGTTGCGCATGTGGACCGTCTCGATCAGAGGCTTGTCGAATCCCTTCCGCTTCACCGTCACCGGGGAAAGCGGCGGGGACCACAATTCGTTGATGCTGTCCCGTAGCTGATCCGAGATGCCCATTCCTGCGTATTGCAGCGTCAGGTTCACGTCGTAGTTCGTCGCCCGCAGTCCAGCCTCGATCGATGCCGGCCATGACTTGGCGTGCTTGCTGATCATGTTGCGGAAGAACGGACGGGGCGGCTGGTTGTGGGAGGGGACGCCGAATTCGTTGAGTGCGGCAACAAGCGCGACTTTAGTCCCATCAGGGTAAGTCGCGTTCTCCAAAAAGCCAACCTTGAGGGTCGCCGGCTTGTTCAGGCGGTGTGCAATATCCGCCAGTGCACGTTCTAGTCTCTCTCCGCCTGATATGGTCGCCATCTTCGATCCTCCGGCGGATGTCCGCCTGATATTCCGCCTCTTTCTCGCACAGGATGGCACTAAAGCCCTCATGCGCCGCCGCGGTCGTCAGAGTGCCAGAACCGGCGAACGGATCGATGATGACCCCCTCCGGGGGAGTTACCAATCGGCATAGCCAGCGTAGCAGCGCCACCGGCTTGATGGTGGGGTGCTTCGATTCAGCGCGATCGGCCTTCGATGCCTTGGCGCAGTAGAAGAAGCGGGCGGCAGAGCCGGAATCAGCAGCCATGCCCCGCATGATCTCCCGGCAGTCCCCACAATGCAGCGTAGCTTGCCCCGCCATGACCTTGCGCGGCCCCGTGGGGCGTCTTTTACGCGGCCTTCTTACCCTTGGGGCGGTCCGCCTCCAAAGCGATTAGGCGCCCCTCTAAAATGGCATTCTTGCGCCGCAGTTCGTTCACCTCGTCAGTCAGCACCGCCATGCCGCGGAGGATCGGTTCCGTCACCGCACTCAACACCGCCAAATCTTCGCGGTTCTGCCTATTCAGGGCGTTCGCAACGTCCATGACCAGTTCGCCTCCGGTTTCAATTTTAGTCCGAAAGGCGTAGCGACTTTCGGACTGAGGCGCAACCTCACGCCAATCCGCCCTGGAAGGTCACCGGACTCCAGAAGTTGATCGGTAGCCACGGTGCCCCAGGAAATACCGGGCCGCCCACCAGCGTCGGGCTGACGGTGTAGCGGAAGGACCGGCCCACGGCCATCGCCTGCCACGCCATGAGGCCATAGCGAGTCTGGGCGTACCATGCCTCGCTAGGGCTTCCCGGTTCGCCATCCAGAGTGGTGCCGACCGACACGGACCCTTGCGATGCCGAATTGATTCGTCCCACGATCTGCCCCGGCACCGTACCCGTCTGCGCTGGGTTGCCGTTCGCATCGCGAGGCGCCATCAGCCATGCGATGTGCGCGGTCACCAGTAGCATCACCTGCGGCAGCACCCCATAGCACCACAGAGGGTTTCGGGTACTGTTCTCAACGTAGATCCCGGCGAGGTCGAAGTACGCCTGCCCCTGCGGTTCGTTCATGCATGAGAACTCGGGGAACAGCGCGATGAAGGTAGCCCACGAGAACGTCACCGCCGGAGGCGATGGCAGCGCGCCAGTACAAAAGCATGGGCTGACGAACACCATCAGGTCGCCGCCGGCATCTTGCGACCGCGCTCCTCTTCGACCGTGATCGGCGACAATGCCCCCATCACCGGCTTCGGATTGCGATCGTCCCCTTTGGGGTTGATCGGTTCGAAACCAGAAACGAGGTTGCGCAGTTCGGATGCCCGTGCACGGACGTCATCAAGCTTCTTGAACGCGAAGATGTGTCCATTCTTCAGCGGCGGCCAGTCCTTTTTCTGTTCGACAAAGGCATCCCAGAACGCCTTCGATACGTTGCGGTTGATCGCGAACCCGAACAGCTTCTCAGGCCGGTCGGGGAACCCTTCCGGGGGCTGTGCGGCGGGATAGGCGGTGCCGCGGATGCGCACGATCGGCGCGTTCGGATCGCGCTCCCATATCTTGATGGTTTTCGAACCCCACTGCCCCTCTTCGGTGCGCGTGGTCTGGCGATCAAGATGGAGTTCGACCCACGGCAAGGGAATCTTGCACGCCACGATGACCTTCTCGTCATACCCTTCCGGCGGTGTCTCCTGGCGCGGCGGAAGGGGGTCGATCGATTTTCTGGCTGGCATACTCAATGTCATCTCCTGAATTAGGCCACGGCGGCGGGGCCAGCACGGGGATTGTGGGGGGTGATGTGAATGGCCTCAAGGCCGCCGTGCCAGATGAATATATCCGCGCCATCCAAAAAGGAAAGGGGCCAGCAAGTCAGTCACTTGCTGGCCCCCGAGCGCGCGGTGTCGGTATCAGATTCCAAGCATGGTGACGCTGGCGACGGGAAGGCGGAACACGGTTCCCCAAACGCCACTCGTATACTTCTGCGACCATGCGGAAGACTCGGGGATCAGCTTGTGCGCCCGGAGTTTTTCGTTGTAGGCACAATAGGCCGTCTTCTGGCCCTCGATCTCATCCGCGATCAACTGAATGTAGTTGCCGGCGCTGGAATAGGCTGGCGAGTTCGTGCTGGTCTGCTGGCCGTACTGCGGCGCGGTCTTGATCGTCATCTTGGGGAAGCCCTCCTTGAGGAGGTCCTTCACGTAGACGCCGAAGCTGTTGGCGAACCGCAGCGCGACCGCGGAGAACGGGGACAGCGCCAAGGTCATGGACTGATCCATGTCGACCGTTCCGTTGGTCTGCAGGATCAACTTTTCCACCAGCGCGAGGATGTCGTTATAGACCTCGTTGGCCGTGGCGTTCGGGGTGTTGCCGGAGAACCATGTGGTTCCGCCCGCGGCCTTCGTCGCCGGGGTCAGGGAGGCGCTGAGGAACGGGTTGTTCAGCAGGCCGTAGTTCTGCAGGCCGGCGTTGCCGAACGCGTAGTAGTTGTTCGCGGCGCGGTTCAACAGGCCAGCGGCCGATTTCGTCAGGTCGCCGACGTAGTTGATCTTCATCAGCCCGGCGCGTGCCGTCTCGCGTTCCCCGTAGCGAATGAAGGTCTGGTAGAGATAGGACTGCAGCCAGGGATAGTTGAAGTTCACCCCAGCGCGGCCGTTGTTCGCGTAGTCGCCATAGGACGAAACTTCGCCAGTGTCTTCCACGACCGGGAAGATGCGCTGTTCCTCCAGCCAATCGCCCACCTTGCGTTCGCCGCCGACGATCTCGGCGATCTGCAGCGGCGAGAAGGCGACGCGGTACACGTCCGGGTCCACCGCGGTGGTGAGGATGGTCGGAAGCGCAGCGTTCGGGTCCGTCGACAGCGTGCCGGCGGCATCCATCGCCATGACTTCGTTGAGGTCCAGGTTGCCGGAGGACCACTCCTCCGGGATGAACATCTTCGGGCCATAACCGGGACCATTGAGGACAACCCCGGCTGCCTCCATTTCGGGCTTCAGGCGCCGGAACTCAGAGATGGCTTCCTGGCGATTCATGTCTTTGACTCCTGCCTTCCTAAAACCCGCGTCTGTTCACCGCGCCTTACGATCTATATGGACCTTACGGCTGCCACGAACTGATCTTGATGATGGCGCCGTTCGGACCGGACGAGGTGGCGACCCACTTCGTTTCCCCCGCGGTCGATGCGGTGATCGTGGTCGAAGACACGACCGTGTTGTTCGACACCACCATCGTGCCGCCGGTCCCGCCCGAACCGGTAAGGTTCGCCGTGATCTGCGTGCCGGCGACCACGCCGGTGCCAGTCAGAACATCGCCGACCACGAAAGTGCCGGTGGCGGTGCCGATGGTCAGGACGCCGAAGGTGCCGGTGATGGTGGTCGAGGCCACCGTCTGCTGGCCGATGTCGACCAGATAGGTGCCGGTGCTGCCGGTGCTGCCGGTCAACTGCGACACGATCTTGGTACCGGTGGCAACGCTGGTACCGGAAATCGTGGTGCCGGGGTAGAAGGCGCCAGACGAAACGGCGGTGAGCGTCAGCACATCATCAGCGATCGAACCCGTGGCGGTATTCGCCGGGGAGTTCGCTGCGATGGATGAGGCAGTAGCGGAAGCCCCACCAAAGACCGCGCCGGGGGCCGCGAACACGACCTTGCCATCCGCGACCTGGGCGAAAGCCTTGCTGTAGTTCGGGATCGGGACGGTCGTGCCGTCATTGACCACCCACCAGTCGCCTTGGGTCACCAGATACATCTGATAGCCCGCCAGGATCGTCATGCCGGCGTTCGACAGGAACGTGCTGTTCTGCGCCTGCTGGTCATTCGGCACCAGCCCGGCTGGAACCATCGTGGGCGCCCCGCCGGGGGCAAGCGACGTATTCAGCGCGATCTTGAATCCCCCGTTCGGATCATCCGGCGGATATGCCCAGGCGAACCGACCGACTACGACGCCACCGGTGCCGGCGACCAAGCCGCCCGGCCCCGCATTGAACGACGCAATCGGATTGCTGGTCGCGCGATTGCCGGCAACCGCTGCTGCAGGCTGATTGTAGACCTGGGTCTGCCACCCGCCGGTACCACTCATGTCCTATCTCCTCGTTCAAAAGGTGGCGCGATGGATCAGACGCCGATCCTGATGTTCTTCAGGCCGGGCGCGATCTTCTCGGCGTCGGCGCGGCGGCTGGAATCCATGGCGAACCTCGGGTCGTCGGCGCGGCGTTCGACCGGGCGGGCACCGGCCTTCGGGAAGGTATCCAGAAGGTCGCGGAGCGCCTCGGAGTGCGCCGTGTTCCACCGCTTGTGGCCGCGCGCCTTGAGGGCGTGACGGTAGATGGCCTCGCCGGAGTCGAAGGCCATCGGATCGACTTCGCCGACCCACGGCTTCACCTCGCGGGCCGCATCGAACTTGGCCTTCAGCCGTTCGGTGACGCGCTTCTCGATCGAAGCCTCATCCATGGCATGTTCATTGTCGTCAGCCCGGCGGTCATCAGCCCGACGGTCATCCGCACGCCTATCATCAGCCCGGCGATCGTCGGCGCGACGGTCATCCGCGCGGCGCATATCCTTGGCGCGCGGGCGATCTTCAGCATGCTGGACCACGTCCTTGAACCCCTCGGTCACTTCCTCGGGTTCCTCTTCCTCGCCATCCTGGCCTTCCGGCTTGCCCATGTGTTCCATGAACTCCTCGGTCATGCCGGCGTCCATGCCCTTGGACTTCATCCAGTCCATGGCCTTCTTCATGAACATGTTGTCGTAGCCGTCGCCGCCCTTCTTATCGGCCTCGGCGAATTCCTTGCCGACCGACTCGGGAATGCCAAGCGTGGAGTTGCCGTGTGCCGCAGCTTCCATCGCGTTGTGCTGCGCCTCGGACACCGACTTGTCGCCGGGTTTCCCCATCATGGCGTTGTCCTTAGCGATCTTGCCACGGGCGGAATTGGTCGGCATGGTCAGGCCCTCTTTGCTGTCGCAGGCGATAGCGTTGGGATCATCCAGGAGTGCTTCGTCCAGACCAAGCGCGCGGATAGCTTCCTGGGGAGAAGCAAACTTCTTGCGCAGCGCATCGGAGAGAGCGGACACCGCTAACCTCTGGAGATCATCTTCAGTTCCCATTTACAGGAATCTCGATGGCCCCACAAGGGAGGGGGTGAAGTCCGGTTGACGCCGACTAAATGTTGCGTATATGCAAATTTTCAGAGAGGTGCCGCGCACTTGACCGTCAAAGTCATCACAGGAGACTGCCGCGACGTGCTTGCCTCCATGCCAGCAGAAAGCGTTCACTGCTGCGTGACATCCCCTCCGTATTGGGGCCTTCGCGACTACGGTGTATCAGGACAGATCGGCCTCGAATCTACCTACCAGGAATTTGTCGATCGGATGGTGGCCGTATTCCGCGAGGTGCGCCGGGTGCTGCGGGCGGATGGGACGCTGTGGCTTAATCTCGGGGATAGTTACGCAAACGACGGAAAATGGGGCGGATCGACCAGCGGCACCGCGCTTCACGGCAATAGCGGCATCGGACGCGAGCGCCGCGCGACCGGCCTCAAACCAAAAGACCTCTGCGGCATCCCCTGGCGCGTCGCCTTCGCCCTCCAGGACGATGGCTGGTGGCTTCGCCAGGACATCATTTGGTCGAAACCCAACCCTATGCCGGAGAGTGTCACGGATCGATGCACGAAGGCGCATGAGTATGTGTTTTTGCTGACGAAGGGGCCGCGGTATTATTTCGATGCGGAGGCGATTCGAGAACCTGTCGCGCCCGGAACGGCTGAACGATACGAGTATGATTTTAAGGACAGATATCAGCAGGCAGCCTCCGGTGGTTACTTTGGCGGCAAGGATGGCCACAAACTCAATCCGTCTGGCCGCAACAAGCGCTCCGTCTGGGAAGTCGCCACGGCCCCATTCTCCGAGGCCCACTTCGCCACATTCCCGCCGGCGCTGATCGAACCATGTATCAAGGCTGGGACATCAGAAAAGGGATGCTGCGCAAAGTGCGGGGCGCCGTGGGTGAGGATGCAAGAGCGTATTGGAGCGGACGGCCGTAAGGTCACCCTCGCTGCATCCGATCGACATGCGCGTCATGCTGACGGCAGCGCTTTGATGGGTGACAATATGATGGAATATGGCATGCGCGGGTCGTTTAATGTCGGTGATAAGGGTACCGCAAAGCGCATTGATGCTGGCTGGTCCCCTTCCTGCGCTTGCAATGCGGCCGTTATCCCCTGCACCGTCCTCGATCCCTTCGGCGGCGCCGGCACGACCGGCTTGGTCGCCGATCGCCTCCAGCGCGACGCCATCCTGATAGAACTCAATCCAGACTATGCGGAAATGGCCAGGAAACGAGTGGCTGGCGATGCGCCATTGTTCACCTCGGTAGATTAAGCCGCCAGCGCGGTAATCGCCCGTTCGATCGCCCGCCATTGCAGTTCGTCGGCGCTGTCGATCGCGACCTCAGCCTGCCGGCCATGTTCGACCACGGCAACGTGATTGAAGACGATCTTCGTCATGCGGCCATCATAGTGCTGGCCTTCGAAGTCACCGTTCTCCATCACCGGTTCGTAGCGATATCCGGGAGATAGGGCGAATTTTTCCCGATTCTCGATCAACTCGATGTCCGGCGCCGCCCAGATGACGAGTTCATCCTTGATAAACGGCGCCTCCCATCGTGCAGCCGTTCCTGTAGTCCCGATGGTATCCCTGAATTTATGATCCGCAGCGGACGTGGCGACGTGCTTCCGCAGCACGGGGATTCCGTTGATGGTGGCGACCGCCTTTTCCAGTTCCTCCGCCGGCCGCCAGAGACGGTAGATTTTATCCGGTTCCAGTCCCAGCTTGCGGTAGCCGGGGATCTCGCTGCCCTTGTACGGGTCGACCGATTCGCGGCATAGCGGCACATCCTGCACATGCAGGCGCCCATCGATGTCCTTTTCCTTCATTGATTCGTCTTCGGCGTGTTCCGGTTCGGCCGCCTCCTCCGCGAGGAACTCCAGCAGGCCCTCGACCAGACCCCGCCACGCTTCCGGCGTCATGTCCTCGGTCAAGGCGCGCTTGGCCTTCTCGCGCCATCCGGTGATCGGAAGCGCGGCATTCGGTGCGGTGGTCATGGGCGCGTTCATGATGCTTCAGGTTCCGGTCCGACAGCCATGCTGACTGGCGGGTGCATGGCGCCGAAAATAGACAGATAAATCGGCGCGCCTGCCACGATCCTTCTGATCTCTTCGGAGGTAGGGTACCATGCCGACGTCATAGCCGGTCCGGCGATGGTTTCCTCGTCCCGCACATATAGCGACGCGCACGCCCCCCGTTTGGTCTTATCCCAATTCTCCGGCGCACCCAGGCTTCGGGTCGCCCCGATTATGTGTCCGGAATGCATTGATCCATCTCCGCACCTTGATCTATTTCCGCGGCACGTCGGTCCATCAGCTTGATTTGTCGGGCACGCGCCCTCTGAACCACCTGCTTGGCATAATCTGGTGACATCGAGGAAACGGCAATTCGTTCCTGATACACAAGGCCGTGGCCCCTTTCTAGGGAATAATCCATCAAAAACCTCCCGGCGTCGCCCAACATAGCACGCAGGGCTCACCTGTTGGATCGGTGCATCCAGCTTGAATCCACACCCATCCGTGCCCCGTGTCATTGGTCGGGTGGTCCTTCAGGAGGACCCGTTCCGGGGGAATGCGGAATCGTTGCCCGGGTGGGCGCACCACCTTGTTGCGAACCTCTTGGCAGTTCCGAGGGTCGTTGCATGTCAGAACCGCCCAACTTACCCCTTGAGGATCGGTGTAGATATCATCCGCTTCATAGGCATCTGCCTCGCCGCAGCATGAGATCTGGATAACGCCATTCACGCATAGGGATGCCGTGAAATACGATGAACACGCGACGGCACCCGCGGTCCCGACAAATTTTAAGCGGCGTAGCGTCTCAACATCGCCCTCCGCCTGCGCCTGGATGCGCATCATCTCCCACGCTGCGTTAGGTCGGGAATGCGCGACGTGAAAAATGCAGACGACGGCCGCTAAAGTCAGGCCGATACCGATCCAGATCCTTCGCATTGTTGGGTCCCTCCTGTTTCAGAGGATGACGCCGACGTTGCTTGGTGTAAAGGGTGCAAAGAGATGTATTCGGATACAGCCTCGGGGGGGCCGATCAGACGCCCTAGGGACCCGTCAGGCAGATCAACCCAAGGGGAAACCACGGGAACAACACCATTCGGCTGTTGAGTCGGCAATGGATCGCTTGATGCTTTTCCTGGTGCCTTCCTGCAGTCCGCACAAGACGTTCGGCGCCCAGACATCAAGACGCCCGCGCTTTCGGTCACACAGTTTCCGCAAGAACATCTGCATACCCACCCCCTGTTGGGGGATGGAGAAATAACCTTCAATGATCCAAAAGACCGGCCCGTGAGGTTATTCCGCATGCACCCACAAGATCGAGTCGCACCGCGCCTCGACGTGAGATTGATTCCGCGAACTGATATTTCATTCCCGCACTCACACCGGCAGTTCCATACCGACGCGCCGAGGTGGTCTGATTCTTTGCGACCTAAAACGATCAGGTAACCGAACTTCCTGCCTGTGAGTTCGAGGGATTTGGTCATGAAAATCCCGGCACCTGCGTTTGACTGTAACAGCGACAGTTGTGCACTATAATGCCGCCGGCAACATACCATCCGACGCCGGTCTGGAGATTGTAGACATGTCCATCAAACTTAGATCGCCTGATATTAACGATGCGCGCCTTCTTCGTGCCGAACATGAAGCAGGGGAAAGTGTACTTGCACTCGCCGAGAAGCATGGTGTTAACCGCGGGACCGTAGTGCGAAGAATTATCCTCGCAGGGGGTCAGACGCGCGGGAGAAGCGCTGCCAATTTCATCCGAATGGACCGCGAGGGTATCGAAGGCCGCGCCCATCTCACGCGTGCTGCACATGACAAGGTGAGGGGGGTATGCAGGGGCCAACATGAATTGGTAGCCCGCGCAGGACTCAAGTGTCGCATCGTCGGCCACGGGGAACTCGACATGTTGGCGGCGCTGGCTGATAAGGGCCTTCCGGCCGATCATCAGCGGGCGTGCGGTAAATATAACATCGATATTGCCGTGGGCACCGATATCGCCGTGGAACTCGTTACCGACGGAAATTTCCGACCGTCGAATTCCCGTCTTTACGAGCGTATCAAATATCTGTCCAATGCCGGATATTGCGTGATCTACGTGGCCTTCCATCATAGCGATGTTGCTGCCCTGCGCGGGAATCTCGATGAGGCAGTCTCCTTCGTTGAGGCTACCTATCGATCTCCATCCCGTCGATGTAAGAACTGGGTGATTTGGTGTCGCTGCCAACGCTTTTCCCGTATCCGTAATCACCTCGGTCAGTTGACCGCTGTACCAATGCCGGAACGCTTTTTTTGTCTGGTACGCGAACTCGATTGCGGTTGACCCAGGAAAACAATTGATCAACGTCCCCGGCCATATCCGCTTCCGTTCGTGCGGATCGAACCACCCCTCGACGGGATCGTATGGCTGCCGGTCATTGGCCACATGCGTCGGTCGCGGTTTCTTGCCGGCGTGAGAGTGCCGCCAGATCGCTTTCAGGCCGAACTCCATCTGGCGGGCACGGGTCATCGCCGCAGTCGCCTTATTGTTCTGATCGAGGGCGATGAATGCGGCGCGGCGCTTCGTCACACCAAACTGCGCACGCAGGTCCCTAGTCAATTGTTCGAGGTCGCGGCCCGTTTGGACGGAACGCATCACGATTCCCTCCACCTGCGTGAGGTATTGCTGCGGGATGGATTTGATCAGCGCGACATTCTCGGCGACCGATGCCTCCAGGATATCCCTGGTGGCCGGAGTGTGCTGCATCTTCACGCTGAACCCGCCATCACGCAGGATGCGCGCTAATACCCCATCGGATCGCCGCGCTGCTGACTGCGCGAACCACCGCGCCAGCTTTGGGGCGGCCTCATCGATGTTTCGAAGCCACCTCTTGCGGAGTTTCGCAAACGCCTTTCGCAAATGCTCCGCCGGAGACGCGTCGAGCGCCATTTCCCCAGTATCACAAGACAAAGAAAAATTGCGAACACGGCCCAGATCGCCGTTATTGTCACATCCATGATTCCCATTTAGATCAACCCCATCCAATCCAATACGATCACAGCTATAGCGGGCATCGGCACCAGCGCCACGCCCACCATTACGAAGATCAGCACCGCCATAGTTCCCCCGTCCATCCCAGAACCCCCTCAATTCGTCAGGCATCGGCAGCCCGAGGCACCACCGTGCATATGATTCGGCAAAAACCTCCTCGGCGAGATTGTGCAGGTGCCCCTCGCGTTCGTCACGCAGGTGCACCGGGTTGGCCATGAGGCGGAACGACCGCATCGTGGCTTCGTGTCGTCGTTTGAATTCTTCCCATGTGTGGCGGTCAACCGCCTGACCGCGGTGGCCGATCTCGTGAAGCATCATGTGGAGGCGTTCGGCGGCCGGCTGGCGCCAGAACTTGCCCTCCGTCACGATCTCGTCCCGGCCGAAGTCGTAGTAGCTGTGCCACTTGTCGCGATCGGGCTTGATGCGAATCCGGCGCAGGCCGAACGCATATCCCTCGCGGTCGAATTCCCGCGCCTCATTTAGGAGTCCGACGGCCACTTGATCATCGCCAATACGATCAGCGCTATCAGCAGCACCAAGAGTCCTTCCCCAATCACTTCCGTCATTCGCCATCTCCGTCATCACCGGTTCGTGTGCCCGGTAGGCCGCCCGCATGAACCACATCACCGAGGCGTTCATCTCGGTGATCAACGCATTCAACTTCTCCCGATAGGATGCCTCCAGGCCCGCGTTAGGGCGGCTTCCACGTGTGATCCTCCGAGGGCGGGCCTTGGGCCGCGGGGCTTCATCAAACGCGCCAGCGGCCTTCTCCGGGGCGCCGTAGGGGCGCTGATACCGATTAGATAGATCAGCCATGGCACACGGGCGTCGCGCGCGGTTCCCGTCCCTGCGGCACGCGGGCGACGACGAAACCATTACAGTATTTCCGCGTCTCCCACACTAGCCGTTCCGCTTCCTGCGCCTCCCAGACCCGGGAGAGGGCGGCAAGAACCTCATCTTCTCCCCTTCGGATTCCCCGTTCGAAACCGCTATGGGCGCGCACAAATGCCAGATCGCATTGTACCTCTCGGAGATGCTTACGGGCTTGTTCAAGTTCGGTCATTCCGGCCACCTTCGCCATCACCTCGGCACTACGTTCGGATTAAATGGAACTTCCTTAGCCGCCTTGCAGGCAAATCCGATCGCTTCGTTGCGCGTTACCTCATCCATGCAGGCAAACCACGTCTTGCATGCATAGGCGAACTCGACCAGCGCCTGCTGCGGCGTTCGCGCCGGCCGCTGCATCACCACGTCCCCCTTGGGGTTCGTGATGGTGACGAGGCCAGTCTCTCCATCATAAGTCTTTTGGTTGCGGTCTGTCATGGTCACCTCCATGTGACCGGACGAGGTGCGCCAAACCCAATCCCCGCCCAGTCGCCGCAAACCTTGCAGTATGTCAGTGCGCGGCGTCAACCTTCAGGCGCTTCCGCCGCGGTTCATCATCCGGCCGCAGTTCTTCAAGAACCCAGACCTTGGTACTATCCCCCCTTGAGAGGGATTTATCAAATTGCACCAGATTCCTCCCTGCCCATGCAATACTGCCGCGATCGGCATGCGGACGCCGATGTTCGAAATTAATGCGCCGGCCCCCGGGAGAACCACCGAAATAGATTGCAATTCCACGAGTTGCGCTGTCGCGCCACCAACACCATCAAGGGTCGCTGAAATGGTCGGGAATGGGCTGACGACATCGCCTAATGCATCTCCCTTGCCGTCAAGTTCCGCCTCGATGGCAAGTTGACCTGCAACATCTGCCGCCGTCGCCCCGGCGCCATCCAAGTTGGCCGACGCGGCCAATATCTGGTTGTCAGCCTCAATGAGTGCGCCAGTCCCCTCCAGCGTGGCCCGAAGGACGCCGGCCGGGGCCGACACATTGACGTTGCCAATCGCGCCGCCGAGGCCGGCCAAAGCCGCATCGATGACCAGGATTTGGCTGTCCGCCTCAATCAGATCGCCGACACCATCCAATTCGGCAGAAACGTACTGCTGCGGCCCAGATATATCGCTGACAGTCCCGCCCGCCCCGGCAAGCGCCGCCGATAAAAATTCCCCCATAGTGGCGGTGGTTGATCCAGCGCCATTCAGAATCGCCGAGATGAACTGGACTGGCGTTGTGGTGTTGGAGACTTCGGCACCCGCGCCGGCCAGCGTCGCTGATAGGAATTGGACCGCATCGCTATCCGACTCTACGAGTCCACCAGCGCCATTCAGAATCGCCGAGATGAACTGGACGACACCGCTGTCCGCCTCGATGAGCGCGCCAACACCGTTGAGGGTCGCCGCAAGATACTGCTGGGGCGTCGATACGCTGGAAACTTCGCCCCCCGTCCCTGCCAGCGTCGCGGAAATGAACTGGACGGCGCCGCTATCAGATTCAACAAGATTGCCCGCCCCAGCCAGCGTCGCAGAAATGAATTGGACGGCACCGCTGTCGGCCTCCGTGAGAGCGCCATTACCCGCAAGCGTCGCCGACACAAATTGCTGAGGTGTCGTGAGATTCGATGAAAGCACACCAGCGCCGGCTGCAGTCGCGCTGATGACAAGAAGCCCGACATCGGCCTCGACCGTCGCGCCCGCGCCCGACAGTGTCGATGATATGAACTGCTGAGGAGTCGTCGTATCGGCAGACGCCGCGCCCGCGCCCGCTAGCGTGGCAGAGACGAACTGGACCGCCGTGCTGGTTGACCCGGTAAGGGCACCAGCACCGGCCAGCGTTGCGTCAATGAACTGGACCGGCCCACTGTCCGCTTCCGTCAGCCCACCAGCACCGGCCAGCGTCGCCGATATGTTTGGCGTCGCAGCCGTATAAGTGATGACGATGAGGCCGCTAGCGCCCGACCCTCCTGTGAGCGTTGACCCGGCGCCACGCGATCCCCCCGCGCCGCCGCCGCCACCGCCATAGTTAGCGCCAGCGCCACCTATTGACGTATTTGATTGGTTGCCGCTCTGCCCGCCACCACCGCCGCCGCCGCCACCTGATCCGCCACTCGTCCCATTTAATGGGCCGCCACTGTTGTCCGTCCAGTTGCTGGCGTTGCCGAGAGTTCCCCCCTGGCCACCGGTCTTGACCTGGGATGCAGTAGTGGTTGTGCCACCAGCGCCGCCACCACCGCCACCGCCCGAACTACCTGCCCCTCCTGTTCCGGCGGTTTGCGTCCCAGTGAGGGCAGTCGTTCCGGTGCCATGACCCGTGCCGCCCTGGCCATCACCTCCGTTCGCACCATTTGTGGACGCACCGGCAGCCGAACCGCTACCGGTAGAATGGTTTCCAGCGCCGCCACCCCCACCACCGCCACCCGCGACGGTCCCTCCCGCGCCTGCATTGCCGCCAAAGTCACCGGCACCACCGGCCCCTGCACCACCACCACCGCCTCCGATTACACCGGTATTCGCGTTGGCAGCGCTGCCGGCAGAGTTCCCGTTGCCGCCGTTGTTTATCGTATAGGTGACTGCTGGCGACCCATTCTTACTGCAAGTAGCACCGCCCCCACCTGCAGTCGTAGTCGTTGCAGTAATACCTGACGTTGAGTTGTAGCAGTTCGTATTTGTATTGTTCTGCCAAAGAGTCCCGTTTGCATTTCCATCACTAGTGCTGGTGTTGTTTGCTTTAACTTGAAATGCAGTGGTAGAACCAAGTGATCCTACCGGACTAGACAATCCTCCATAACATCCGGCGCCGCCGCCCCCGCCTCCCCTCCCGCTTGTGCCAGTTGAACCGGCTGCGCCATTTCCGCCGCAGCCAACAAGGTCAATCGTGTGACCAGCATCAGTCCAATCCCCTGGTCTATTCCAGGGAGATGTCGAGGCTGAAGTTAGGAGGACAACCGTCAAGATTAGAAGACCGCTTTAGGCGGCTCCAAGAAACCGGCGATATGGAGTGAGCCGTCTCCTCCAGTGCCATCAGGATTCTTCTTCGCGTACCGGGGCAGGTACCGCTGAATAGCAATATGATCTACGTCATCTGGATCATTACGCGTCTCGCACCACCATTTGATGTACAGTTCGACACGGCGAACCGTCCATGGGATCATGCCCCATGGGATCCTGTCCTCATTGTCGGTTTGGACCCAACATGATCGCGGCAGGAGAAAAAGCTTCTCCGGGAACATAATGCTGCAGTTCGCGTAAATGCTGCTGGATGTGCCGACGACTACGCGCAGCCCACCGTGACAATCCAATATGCCGGCAATCCTGCGCTTCGCCACACGATCACTCCCCTTTCGCCGCTACGGTGAACCCCAGGGCTTCCAGGCGCGAGATGAACGATTCTGCGGTGAAGTGGGAGATGAATTGTTCCGGTTCGGCGCCGCACTCCTGGAGACCTTTGGCGAAATGGACCAACACTTTGTGAACCGCATCCACCCGCGGTTTTAGAATGAAAACGTCAGCGGTAACCTTCGCCTCGACCTTAAACATCTGCCATTCCTCACGTAAGCGTGAGAAGAAGCGATCCCGTGGGCAGCACAAGCGAATCCGCGATCGCCACCGTTCGGGCAGCGCCCAACAATCCGAACCACAGAAGATTCCCGCTGTTTGCGGACAGCATCGTATCCCAGACCAAGATGCCGCTGATGGATTGCGCCGATGAGAAAGGTCCGAAGGTCACCGCGCTGGCATTGGTCACCGTTCCGGAACTGGTCGGAGTCCCTGCCGCGCCCCACGCCATAGTCTGCCTCGCATAGCCCGATGCTGTACTGATCTCTGACCCAGAAATCGACGTCGGTGATCCGAGAGAAAGTCCAATCCCCCACTTGGTGGGCTGGGTCGCCGCGGCACCATTGAACACCCAGTTCAACATCTGAGCGGTGAGGTACTGAGATATTGCAGCCATGTCAGGTCCCCAATAGTTTCGCGGCCATCTGGATGACCGCGTCCACACTTATATCAGAAATGCAGGCCGCGCCATTGTTGTTCTTGTTCGGATGGCACGTTTCAGGGCCATCATGGAGTTGGTGGCAAGGCCAGCACGGGACGCGGCCCGGATTGGCATGTAACGTGGTCGTGTTCACCCAATGCTTAGTGATGTTCTCCGGACTGGCGTGTGACAGCGTCACGATCTTGGGCACCTCCTCGAACGCGACACCCCACATCGGCCCGGTATCCGGACCAATGACGAGATCGCAAGCCGCCGCCATGGTGAGGATGCGACGAATCGGCCAGGACGGCGCCTCCGCGTCAGGGGATATGGCGAAGTGCAGGCCATCGGTGGTGCCGTTTTGGTTGCCTACAGACTCCTGCGCAACCTTTGCCAAGTCGTAATCCTTGCCCGGCGCGCCCATCATCACCACGCTGACGCCAAGATCCTTGATGAGGCGGGCGATCACGAACGGCGCTTGGGGATAAATCTTATCGATTCGGGTGCCGGAGATGCACCATCCGACCACCTTCCCACCGATGCGGCGTTTTGTATCAATGGCGCACTCGCGCTCCGCCTCAGTCGGGAAGAAAAGCGGCCCGAATTCATATGGCATCCCCAGCACATCATGGGCGACCTCGATGTAACTGCGATTCGCCAGTCTCCGCCGGAACTGCGCCGGCCAATAGAACGCGGTCTGGCCCGGAAAGAAGGCCAGCATGTGTTCCATCGTGTGGGATAAGTTGGCGAACAGGTCATAATCCTTCGCGCGATCGGCGAACCATAATTGCCATTGCCCGTGGTCCTTCGGCCACGAGTCCTTATCCCGCGCCATGAGTCGATCGAGGTGGGGGTTGTTCTCGAACACCACGTGGTAGGGGCGCTGGGAGATGACCTCGGTCATGAACCCGGCCCGCTTCAACGGGCGAAGCACCGATGCGGCCACCAGATTGTCGCCAATCCCGCCCATGCGCGCGATGCCGGCCCAGCACTTCTCTTTGGCGGCCGGCGGAGGCCACATTATCGTCAGTTCATCGTCGGACATTAGATCACCTGCAGGCCGACCACCTTGGTCCCCGGCCGGACGCACAGCATATTGAAGGAAACGATCTGATTTCCGAACACTTCGGCGTTCAGGACCGGATGATGCTTGTATGGCTGATAGCCGAGTTCGCGAACGAGGGCGACCAACTCGTCAGACTTCTCCGTACGGTCGTTCTCCAGATATAGGACCGGGTTGCACCGCACGATCGTCTGCATGGCCCCGCGGAGGACCGCCGCTTCCATCCCTTCCACGTCCACCTTGATGAAGTCGGCGCGCGCTATGCCGAGCGAATCGATCTTGACCAGCGGCACCTCCGGACCGGCGTCACACTCGACGAAGACGCCCCCGAAATTGGTTTCAGCGGCATAGTCGATCGGCCTGACCCGGGTGACCCGGTTATCGTCCCCAACTGCGGCAAGCATGACGTTAGTGTTGGTGATTTCGTTCAACGCAAGATTGCCAAGAAGCATCTGATACATCTGGCGCTGGGGTTCGAACGCGTAGACCTGACCACTCTTCCCCACCGCCTTGGCGAACCAAACCGTATGGGCGCCGAGGTTGGCGCCAACGTCGATCACATGCCAACCCGGCCTGATGATCTGGTCCCAAAGCTGGATTTCTTCTTCTGAATACAGCCCGGTCTGGTGAAGGCAGCGACCGATATAAAGGTCGTTATCGTAGAACATCAGCCGCCCGTGGCGGCACTGCTTGACCTGCATCATTTGTGATCACGCTTTTAAGGTTCTCGATCAAATTGTTGCCGCGGGCAATGACCGCGTCGGCGTCCCGATGCTTCTGAAGAAGAACACGTTCGGATTCCTTGATGGCTTTTTCCATCTTGGCCAATTCCGAATCGCGCAAGTCCAACGCCTTCGATCGGTCATCAAGCTTCGACGTCCATTCTGCCACGCGCGCTTTGTGCTTTTCTTGTTCTGCGGAATGCGCGGCATCCGCCGCCTTCCGCTGCGCGTCGAACTCGGCGATTCGTGCACGCAGATGCGCCTCCCGTTCGGCGACGGCCGCCATATCTTTCTCAAGCTGCCTATTGCGGCGTTCGATGTCGTCCTGGGTGGACTTCAGACCATCCGCAGCCTTCTGCGCTGCAGCCGCGGCGGCATCGTGTGCGGTCGTGGCCTTTTCAACGACGGCTTTGTGATCCTCCAGCGTGCGGGCCGCCTTCAGGTTGGCCTCGATGTTCTTCTGGACGTCCTCGGAGCTTGAGAAGAACCGAAGCAATTCCAGCATGTTGTTCAGTTCGCCTGAAGACGTCGCCTTCGAACCCATCATCATGGCCGTTCACCCTATCACTGCGATCTTGGATCCTGGCACAACCCCATAGAACCGGGTTTCCCCTGATCCCATTTGGTGCAGCGTCGCATCAGCCGTGGGATCGTCCCCGAAAGCGAGATGACAGTCCGCATCAGCATGAACCATAATCAAGGTCGTTGACGATGAGAACGCAGCGCTCTGCACTGACGTGAGCCCGATCGCCACCACCTGTTCCGCCAACGGCGGCATGAGGGGGGCCGGCGCCGGACCCCCAAAGGAGTCGTTGGCGAAATGCCTGAATTCGGTGATGGTGATCGCTGCCATGGGTCATCCTTTATCATCAACGGTCGAATCGTTCTAGCGCCTCGAACAGATCGCAGACCATGTGTCGTCCGATCTCTCCCTCGACCGCGGTGCACTGGTCTGGTTCGCGGAACATGGTGCAGATGCCACAGTGATCCGTCGGCGTGCCGAGGCGGTACTTCACCTCACCCTTCGTCATCTTGGCATCTTCGGCGATCGGCTTGTCCAGGTTCTCGACCGGTTCGAATAAGTCGCATACCCAATCCGGGAAGATCATCCCCCGGACGCTTGTGCAGTCGTCCAGGGTGCGCAGCCCATCCTCGCGCTTCGGCGCCGGCTTGAACATGGCGCACCCCTGACATCGATCCTTGCCGGAGGACGGCATATAATGGACCGCATGCGCGGACGACTTGGTAAATGCCTCGATCGCGCGGGGATCATCAGGCGACATCACCTCGAAATCCAGAGGCGCGTCGATGGGGGTTTTCTCAGCCAAGGGCTTCCTCCAAATGGATGTGTGTCACGTCGCCCTTCTTTTCCTTTTTGGTGACCTTGAACCAAAGCTTGGCGGGCCACAACACCTCGCCACCACCTTCGTTCGGGCCGGATACGGATAGCGAAGACACATCCTTCCCGCTGACCCCGGTGATGTGGAACTTGGTATTGCCGCCCCAGCCCTCGCCCTTGCCGGAACTGGCGAACCCGTGTTCCTGCACGACTTGGCCTACCTCGTAATACGCCTGTTCCGCAACCGATAGGGTGGTCCCGCGTCTTGTCGTCTTGGTGTAACTTGGCAACTTCGCTAGACCGCTGTTGCCGGCGATGAACGCCGAGTGCTGCGCTGGGGTCATCGTGTGCATGCGCAGGGCGGTATTCAACTGCGAATAGAGGCCGTCGGTGTAGCCGCCGATCGCCGCCGCCTCGCCATCCGTCAGGGTCACGCCAAGCGACTGGGCCTTCGACTTCACATTCTTGGCCCAATGTGCGGCCTTGTCATCCCCATAAATTTGCGCAACCGCGGCAAAGCCGTTTCCTTTGCTGGCGAACTGCTGTTCCTTGTGTTCGTAACTCGCCTTCTGCTTCTGCGCCGCTTCCGCCTGCTTGTGAGCGTATGCCGCCGCTTCCTTTTCCTTCTGTGCGGCAGCCATCTGGACCGCATTTTTCTCTAGTTCAGAATCGTATTCTTTCTTCAGCGCCTTGTACTCGGCGACCTTCTCATTCAGCGCGGCCGGGTCGGTCAGTTCCTTGCCCTGGTATTTCTTGTTGAACTCCCCGACTTTCCCTTCCATCGACGGCGGGATTCCCTGCGGGGCGTAGAAGCCCGTCGCCTTTTTGGCTTTCTTCAGATCCTCCTCGCTGGCCTGCGGGGCGGGGCCTTTCGGTTTCTCGGGTTCAGTCTTTGCGGGCGGAGTCTCAGATTGCGCTTGCTTGCCTCCGCCGCCATTCGTGAGGGACTTCGCATCCTGATGCGCCTTGGCAATTTCGGTGGCTTTGTACTTCTCAATGCCCCCCACCGGCTTGCCAGTCGCATTGTCGATCATCACCATGTTGATGCCGCCGGTCGCCGGGACCTTGAACAGCTTGACGGTGATATCGCCATCCGGACTCGTATACATGGCATGTGGCGCGTTTGGATTTTCCGTGGGCTTGTCCGGTTCCGCCTGCGGACCGGCGATCTTTTTCGCAAATGCCAGCGCCTCGGCTTCCTGCCCGGGTTTAAATTTCTGCGGCGGTCCTACCTGCGTGCCTTTTGGATTCTTCGTGGTCAGATAAATGTTGCCGGTCCCGTATGCCTTGAACACTTCGACCGTCGATCCATCAGAACTCTTGAGACTCGTGAGATTTTTCACCTCGCCGGGTGACCGTTCCTTGGGCTTCTCCGGTTCTGCCAACGAAGCCATTGCGGCCTCTCCCTTCGGCTTCCCGTAATACTTGAACGTCTTCCCGTCCTTGACCTTAACCAGATCAAGCCCCAGCGCCTTGGCCTGCGCGGGCATGGACACCGACGGCCATCCGGTCGCAGCGAGAACCTCTTTCGCGGTGGCACCCTTTTTGAGGAGTTCGCCGACGATCGCCAGCTTGCTGCCGGGCTTGGCCTTCTTGGCCTTTTCCTTCGGCCGCTGTTGTAGCAGATCAAGCACCTGCTGGTCGGACAGTCCTTCCGCCGCTGCCGCGAACTTTGGAACCATATCCTTCATTGCAATTACTGCATTAATAGTCGTCGGTGGATGGTATTCCGCCGACGCTTCTTTCAGTGCCTGGATAGTCTGCTGCGCGTTCTCGGAATCCTTCCACCCATTGAAGAATGCCGACGTTGGGGGAATAGGTTCGCTGCGCGCTTTTGACGGCCATTCAAGGCTTCCACTAGGGTTAAGGAGCGCCAGCACCTCGGCATCTGACAACCCCGCCGCCGCAACCGCGAAGTCCGGGTCATGCTTCTTTTGAGATGCGATCGTCGCCTCGGTCATCGGCGGATAGTCGCCGAACGCCTTCTTCATCTCCTCGATCTGCGAGGGGGCGACCACGGCGGTGCCAACCGGCTTTTCGCTTTCCCCATGCAATAGATCCAAAACTTCAGCATCACTCAATCCCGCCGTGGCTGCCGCGAATTCTGCATTTATGCTTTTCATACTCCCCACGGCGCCCTTGGTGGTCGGGCTACCCCATCCGCCAACAAGCGTGTCTTTGATTTTCTTCGCTTTGTCGGCGTCCGCTTGCTTCTTTCCCTTCTCAATTTCCTCCGGCACGTAGCCCCATTCCCTCAATTTTTCCTCGGTGGTCATGCCTTTCTGGCTGGCCCATTCTGATGCGCTTGCCCACACCGCGGCCGATACCACCTTGGCCGCGGTCCCCGCTTTGGCCGCCTTCGCCTTCTTGCCGAACGATCCGCTTCCCTTCGGGGCAAACTTGCCGCCCTCATCGCGCGGATGGTCGCCCTCGTTCCAGGCATCGCCGGCCAGCGCCGCATCTTCGCCCATGTTGTCCAGGACGTACTTGGCCACCTCGCGATCGCGGGATCGGTTCAGGTATTCATTGATGATCTTCGGGGGCGCCAGGACGACGGCACTCGCCTCCCATTCGTGATCGGTCGGGTCTCCGCCAGCACGATCCCCGAAATAGTAGCGCGTCACTGAGGTATCGCCCTCGACGTCGCCCACGATCCCGGTGATGTTTGCTTTCAAGCCGGTCTCTTCCCAGACCTCCTTGATGGCGTTCTGCTGGTAGGTCAGCCCCTTCTCCATGCCGCCCTTCGGGATCGTCTGGTCATATCCGCCGAACCTGTTCGCCGGCCGCATCAGCCACACGCGCCCGTCCGGTTCGACCATGAAGATGCCGGTGGCCGCACGCTTCGGCGTACCGGTGCCCTCCGGGTCGAGGTTCATCTCATCATCGCCTTCCAGATCCTCGATCGTGCCATCCACGTCCTTCCAATCCGGCGGCGGTTCCCATGCCTTGAACGGGATTCCGTTCAGCATCGACACTGGAAGTTCACCGCCGAGATCGAAGGTGACGGGGTTCTCCTTGACGTTCGGGTCGCCGTTGGCGCGCTGTTCGAGGTCGCGCTTGCGGGCGATCAGCTTCTCCGCCATCTCCGGCGGCTTGCCCGCGCGCTGTACTGCCGCCTTGATGTCCCGGTCCGGCACCAGCGCCACCGGCAGCGCGCTGCGGCGCAATTCGTCCTTCGACATCCCCTTGAATAGGTCGGCGTTCCACTTGTTCTTTGATGGATCGCGCATGGTGTCCCACTCGTCGACCGTATCACCGAAAGCATCGCCCTTCGGCGATCCTTGTGCGCGCCACTCCAACGCCCCGCCCAAGTCGTTCGGAAGTGCCTGCCCGCCCTTACTCGAATAATTGTCGTTGCCGGTCCCCGTGGCGTCCCAGTTCGCAATCCATGCATGCCGCGCGAAGTCCGCCCGCGCCTGCGCCCTCTCGTCCTTGTTGAACTGGTCGATGTTATTCTTATCCATCTTCTCCCAGCGGGTGGCAATGTAGTCGGGGCCGGCGTCCTCGTATTTCAAGGTCCGGCCGCCCGCGAGGCGGAACAGTTTGCCGGCCAGCTTTTCCGACGCGACGTGCGCGGCGCTTTTGCCCTTCTTGATGTAGAATTTGTGGCCCTTGTCATTCTCGTATGTGCCGCCCTCGTTCGAACCAAGTTTCTCGCCGACCTTCTTCAGCTTGGCCGGGTCCAGAGGTTCCTTCTTCCACTTCTCCCCCAGCCCCGCGAATAGCCCGGCCGTGCCCTTGGGAGCCTCGCTAGTAGGCTTTTCTGCCGCACCGCCACCGCCGCCGCCCCCCGATCCAAATTTGCCGTCAGGGGCGCGGGGATGATCGCTTTCCTTCCACTCGGCATCTCCGGTGAGGTGCTTCTTTTTCGGGTCGGCTGGATTCACCCCGCGCATCGGGCCGGGCTGGTAGCCGGGATGCAGTGCGGCATTCGGATCGGTCTCCGCAAGACTCGCGAATGTACCGCCGGCCGGACCGGGGTCTCCGACGTCGTCACCGACCGGCTTGTGAACCGGAACAAGATCAGTGAAGTGAATTATCCCGGAAGAGTCCTCCTCTGGGGGTTCTAGTAGAGTCTCGCGACCGGTCTTCTCGTCGCTGATCTCAAGATCGGCATGAATAGGTGCGCCCGGCCTTATTCTAAAGGCTTGAACATCCCCGTGATATTTCGCGCCGCCATGGCTTCTGGTAACGAACGTAAATCCGGCCCTGTCATGTCCTGGCTTCACCCCGTGATAGACAATCGGGTCCCCATCCCTCTTGGGATCAAATAATGTCGTCAATCTCTTGGCGACGCTTTCTTTTGCCCATTCCCGCGCGTGTTCCGATCCCTCATTGCCTTCCCATATTTCTCCCCTCATACCAAGTTTGTTCCGGCTTTTTTCAAGCTTCTCGCCCTTGAAACTGCCCGCACCGCCACTGCCAAATTTACCGTCAGGAGCGCGGGGATGATCAGACTCGTTCCACTCGGCATCTACCGCCATCTCGCGAAGGATAGCCGCCCCTCTCAAGATCGTTGGGGAGGCCCCATCGTTGTCATTGGCGATTTCATCCCCTACCGGTTCCTCGCGCTGTTCCGCCCCAGCGCCCGTATACGCCTCGCGGCCGGTAGTGTTGATCCGGCCGCCCGGCTTCTCCCCGCCCGGCAGTTGCGGCGGCCCTCCCTCGCCACCTTCGCCAGGAGGCGGTTGGGGCGGTTCCGGCATGTCGTCGGGATTGATGCCTGCGTGCGGCCCGTTTTCGTCCCCGGCCACGCGCTGGCGCACCTCTTCGGGCGACAGGGCGTTGCAACCGTTGACCAGAATGTCGTCCGTCTCCGCGTCGATCTTGCGGAGTTCGGCCTCTTCCTTCTCGGTCAGTTCGCGCAGCGGCACGAAGTCGAATACGATGTCGGGATCCACCTCACCCCACAACGACAGTTGCGCGAAGTTCACGGTCATCGTGAGGTTGCGCCGGAACCTTGCCTCTTGGAAAGCGTGGATGGTGTTCTCGAAAATTCTGATCTCGCCCTCGCTTGACGCGTTCAGGCCCGTCGGGCTGATGCCCGTATAGATCGCCGTCGGTATGCGGCTAACACTGCAAAGATGTTCCTGGGCCTGCGCCTGCAGTTCATGCAGCCCTGACAGCGGCGCGGATACGTTCGAGAAGTCTTCGGTGTTTTTGTTCAAGAGAAACAACTGATTGTTGTCCCTCATCACATTGAACAGGTTGGCGCGCTCCATGATGGCGCCGCCCCCGGGCTGCATCATCGCCTGCAGGTCGGTCTTCAGGACCATCGTCGAAAAGGCATGGACGAGGCGCCCAACTGATTCGCGGGTCTGTAGCCAGATGTCGACGTACGGCTGCGCCAGTTGCGAAAGCGATATTCCCCCGAACGAATAGGCCGGCTTCAGCAGGTCCGGCACCGGGCGACCGATCTGGGTGAACAGGCGCGAACAGTGGATCGGCATCCCCATCGTGTACCAGACCTGGGGATTGTACCACGACCGCTGCAGCGGATTGATGGCGTTATAGGTGGTCGGATATGTCCATACCGGTTCGATCGGCTGCAAGTTCGTCAGTGGGAGTTGCGGACTGACCTTGCTGCGACTCAGGTCGCCGACGCCGATC
>Ga0126369_10000357_pt1 | contig 29639 bp, 27 predicted proteins | sample PanSoiMetaPlot_1_FD_109646 | JGI IMG/M metagenome (GOLD analysis project Ga0126369, IMG submission 109646) | Tropical forest soil microbial communities from Panama - MetaG Plot_1 | ecosystem: Environmental > Terrestrial > Soil > Tropical forest > Bulk soil | place: Panama | collected 2016-02-17
CATGACGTCGCGATCCTTGCAGGTCCCGGGCTCCGATTCGTCGGCGTTGACCACCAGATAGTGTGGCCGATCGCCGACCTGCTTCGGCATGAAGGACCATTTGAGGCCGGTCGGAAATCCGGCACCGCCGCGCCCGCGCAGCCCGGAATTCTTGACCTCGTTGACGATGGCATCGCGCCCCTTGTCCAGAATCGCCTTCGTGCCGTCCCAGGCGCCGCGCGCGCGCGCGCCTTCGAGCCGCCAGTCGCCGCGACCGTACAGATTCCGGAAAATGCGGTCCTTATCGTCAAGCATCGTTCATGCCCTGCCGGTGTTCAGCTGGGGTATCGCCGTGCGACGAAATCGGCCCCGGTGAGGCAGGGGCGATGTTCTTCAGCGTGGTGTCGTCGCCGAGTGGAGCGGAAAACTGCCGCGCGTTCTGCGGGCCCGTCCTTGGGGCTTCGCCGCGCGCAACGGCGTCGAGCACCCGCTCGAAGGATTCCGCGGTGAGGTCCTCATAGGTGTCCTTGCCGATCTGGACCATCGGGGCATTGACGCAGGCCCCCAGGCACTCGACCTCCTCCCAGGAAAAATCGCCGTCTGCGGAAACTTGGAACGGCTCCGGATGAATGCGCCGCCGACACACCTGTTTGATTTCTTCGCCGCCACGCAGCAGGCACGGCGTGGTTCCGCACCACTGCACGTGGGCTTTGCGGCCGACCGGCTCGAGCAGGAACATGGTGTAGAAAGTTGCAATCTCCAGCACCCGGATATGCGCCATGCCGAGGAGGTCGGCGACATACTCGATCGCCTTGCGCGGCGTCCAGCCGCCGGCCTGCTCCTGGGCACGCCACAGAATCGGGATTACCGCCGAGGCCTGCCGGCCCTCCGGATATTTAGCGATCTGCTGGCTTGCCCAGGCGAGATTCTCCTCTGTGAAGGCGAAGCTCGTGGGCTGCCGTTCGGGAGGGGCGAGGCGGCGGACGGACATTACTGGCGGCCTCGCGCAAAACAACGCATCCGCTGCTTAGGCACACTGGTCGTACTCACCGGTCCACCTCCCCGAACACGATGTCGAGTGAGCCGAGGATGGCCGAAATGTCGGCCAGCAGGTGGCCGCGGCAGATGAAGTCCATCGCCTGGAGATGGGCGAAGCCCGGCGCGCGGATTTTGCACTTGTAAGGCTTGTTGGTGCCGTCGGCGATGAGGTACACGCCGAACTCGCCCTTCGGTGCCTCGACGGCTGCATAAACCTCGCCGGCCGGCACGTGGTAGCCCTCGGTGTAGAGCTTGAAATGATGGATCAGGGCTTCCATCGAGCGCTTCATATCGGCACGCTTCGGCGGCATGATCTTATGGTCGGCAACATGCACAGGCCCCTGCCCTTCGGCCGAGCGCAGCTTATCGATGCATTGGCGCATGATGCGGATCGACTGGCGCATCTCCTCCATGCGGATGCAGTAACGATCGTAGCAATCGCCGTTGCGGCCGACCGGGATATCGAAATCGAGCTCTGCATAGCACTCATAGGGCTGCGCCTTGCGCAGATCCCAGGCAGCGCCCGAGCCTCGCACCATCACGCCGGAGAAACCCCATGCCCAGGCATCCGCGAGATTGACGACGCCAATGTCGACATTGCGCTGCTTGAAGATGCGGTTATCAGTGAGCAGAGATTCAAGATCGTCGCAGACCTTGAGGAAGGGATCGCAGAACGCCGCGATGTCGTCGATCAGCTGATTGGGCATGTCCTGGTGTACGCCGCCGACCCGGAAATAGGCCGCATGCATGCGGCTGCCCGAAGCGCGCTCATAAAACACCATCAGCTTTTCGCGCTCTTCGAAGCCCCACAATGGCGGCGTGAGCGCTCCCACGTCCATCGCCTGCGTGGTGACGTTGAGAAGGTGCGACAACAGACGGCCGATCTCCGCATAGAGAACGCGAATGAGTTGCGCCCGTTTCGGGATAACGATGCCAAGCAGCTTTTCTGCCGCAAGGCAGAAGGCATGCTCCTGATTCATCGGCGCCACATAGTCGAGACGGTCGAAATACGGAATCGCCTGCTGATAGGTCTTGTGCTCGATCAGCTTTTCGGTGCCGCGATGCAGGAGCCCGACATGCGGATCGACGCGATCGACCACCTCGCCGTCCAGTTCCAGCACGAGGCGCAGGACGCCATGCGCTGCCGGATGCTGCGGCCCGAAGTTGATGGTGAAATTGCGGATGGCGGCCTCGGTCATGCGCCGGCCTTCCCGGAGCCGTTGGCCGCCTTCTCATCGCCCGGCAGAGGATAGTGCGGCCCCTCCCATGGTGAGAGGAAATCGAATGTGCGAAATTCCTGCGCCAGGTTCACCGGATTGTAGACCACCCGCTTCAGCTCGTCGTCCCACCGTACCTCGACAAAACCCGTGAGCGGGAAATCCTTGCGCAGCGGATGGCCCTCGAAACCGTAGTCGGTGAGCAGGCGGCGCATGTCCGGATGCCCGGTGAACACCACGCCGTAGAGATCGTAGACCTCGCGCTCGAACCAGTTGACACCCGGCAACACATCGATAAGGGAGGCGACCGGCGTTGCTTCATCGACCTCGATCTTGACGCGGACGCGCCGATTCTTGGTCGGCGACAGAAAGTGATAAACGACATCGAAACGTCGCTCGCGCTGCGGCCAATCCACCGCCGTGACGTCGATAATGCAGGAAAATGCGCACGCCGGATCGTCGCGCAGGAACATCGCCACCCGCACGATCTCAGCCGCATTGGCCGTGATCGTCAGCTCGCCTTTGACCACAACGTAGCCGGTGACTGCCCCGGGAAGCGCCCCGGCAATGGCCTGGCCGAGGGATTCCAGCGTCTCATTCGTCATGTTGTCACCGCTCGATGGTCCCGATGCGCCGAATCTTCTTTTGCAAGAGCAGTACACCGTAGAGCAGCGCCTCGGCGGTGGGCGGACAGCCCGGAACGTAGATGTCTACCGGCACGATGCGGTCGCAACCGCGTACCACTGCGTAGGAATAGTGATAATAACCGCCGCCATTGGCGCATGAGCCCATGGAGATCACGTAGCGCGGCTCCGGCATCTGGTCGTAGACCTTGCGCAGCGCCGGCGCCATCTTGTTGGTAAGGGTGCCGGCCACGATCATGACGTCGGACTGGCGCGGCGACGCCCGCGGCGCGAAGCCGAACCGCTCCGCATCGTAACGTGGCATCGACATCTGCATCATCTCGACCGCACAACAAGCGAGCCCGAAGGTCATCCACATCAGCGAGCCGGTGCGCGCCCATACGATCAGGTCATCAGCAGCGGTGAGGAGGAAACCCTTGTCGGCCAGTGCATTGTTGAGGCCGACATAAAAGGCGTCGTCCGAACCTACCGGCAGGCCGGTGCGCGGATCGAGAAGTCCCGTCGCGCCAGGAGCAACGGTTCGCTCGCTCAATCCCATTCGAGCGCTCCCTTCTTCCACTCATAGATAAATCCAACGGTCAAAACCGCAAGGAAAACCATCATCGACCAGAATCCGAACACGCCGAGTTGGCCGAACGTAATCGCCCAGGGAAAAAGGAACGCAACTTCAAGATCGAAGATGATGAAGATGATCGCGATAAGATAGTATCGCACATCGAACTTCATACGCGCGTCATCGAAAGCATTGAAGCCGCACTCATAGGCCGACAGTTTTTCCGGATCAGGCTGTCGATAGGCAACAATAAAGGGCGCGACAAGGAGCGCGAGTCCGATCGCCAGCGAAACACCTATGAAGACGACGAGAGGAAGGTATTCCTGCAACAAGGCATTCATCGTCACCTCACCGCGCGCCGGTAATATCGCCACAGCTGCGCAATGGCCCCCGACCCAACGGGTCCGGCACCGCCGAAACCGCCGTGAAAAAAGGCGGATTCGATCCACGCAGGGGACATCGGAGGCTTAGCGCAGTGCACCATAGGTGGCAAGTCGATGTTGATAGCATCGCCCACCGGCAGCTCGAAATCGATCATGCTGCATTGTTGAGCGGCGGGTTCCGCGAACGTGACCAGTTCGGGGCCGATTTTGCGCGCATCCGAGCAAGTTGACCTCATTGCCATAGATTTGCCGCAACGAAGCATGTCAAACCAGGGTCGTGAGCCCATCATCGCATGAATGGCCGGAAAGTCATCGATGAACCGGCCGCCGCGAAACCAACAGGGTTCGCGGGTCATTAGCGGCCGGATCGCGCAAAAAGCTGTGAATTTGTGTTACTGCCACGCTTGTATAAAGGTTCGCTGAACCCATTTGGATTATCGGCTTTTTCAGCCGGGGTTCTCGACATAGTGACGCCAAGAAAGGCCCCGTTCATGAACGAAATGGCCCCGCCCCTGACCGGCACCGAGCACTGGACGAATAAGGGCGACGTGAAGCTGTTCTTGTGGAACAAGCCCGCTTTCGATCCCGCGAGGGCAAAAGCCACGATCCTGTTCGTTCACGGCTCATCCATGGCGTCGCAGCCGACGTTCGATCTCCATGTCCCTGGACAGCCAGATTCCTCTGCAATGGAATTTTTCGCCCGGCATGGCTACGACACATGGTCAGTCGATATGGAGGGCTATGGCCGTTCCACCAAGACCCGCGATAACAATGCCCCGATTGCTTTCGGGGCGGAGGACTGCTTCGCCGCTGCCAGTTATATCCAGCAGCTGCGCGGACCCAAGCCGTTGCTCGTCTACGGGATTTCGTCCGGCGCGCTGCGCGCGGCGTTGTTTGCCCAGAACCATCCCGAGATGGTGTCGCGGCTTGCCCTCGACGCAATGGTATGGACCGGAAAGGGCAGCCCAACGCTCGCCGAGCGTTCGAAGCGGCTGGCGGAATTTCGTGCCGCGAACCGTCGGCCGATCGACCGCGCCTTTGTGCACTCGATCTTTAATCGCGATCATCCGGGTTCAGCGGATGAAAAAGTGGTGGATGCCTTTGCCGACGCAATCCTGGCGCTCGACGACTCGGTTCCGACCGGTACTTATGTGGACATGTGCGCGAACCTGCCTGTCGTCGACCCGACCAAGATCAAATCCGCCACCATCATCATGCGCGGCCAATGGGACGGTATTGCAAGCATCGATGATCTGCTCGAATTCTTCAAGTTGCTGCCCAACCCGGACAAGCAGTTTGCAGTCATGCCCGGCGTTTCCCACGCGAGCTTCCAGGGCAAAAACTATGAGCTCTGTTTGCACATCCTGCTGAGCTTCTTCTCCCAGCCGGAGCCGGTCTATTGTGGGTAAGGCGCGCGCGATCATGGGCAATGGTTTATGCGGTGCCGGCAACGCAGCTCACGCCCTAGAGCGAATTTCGGTCATAGGGGACCGTCTTCGTAGGGTGGGCAAAGCGAAGCGTGCCGACCTGCCCCCTCCCTATTCTCCCCCGCAGGCGGAAGAGGGTAGGGAGGGGGTGGGCACGGCGCGCGAAGAGCGCGCCTTCGCCCACCCTACACGTGGTTCCAATCGATCGAAATCGTCTGCAGCGGAATTGCGTCATCTGTCGAGTGTGGAGGCATAGGTGCGCCACGAACAACCCGATCAAGCCATGGCAAATGCAACCGACGCGACGCCGCCTGGACAGAAGCGCCGGTTTCGGCTCGCGCTCGGCATTGAGCGATTCGGCCTCATTCCGCTGCGTTTTCCCATTCCAAGCGTGATCACGTTCATTGTCCTGGCAGCGTTGGCAGCATTCGGCGTCATGCGCATCCAGGCTGACGACTCGCTAAGCCAGCTGTTTCGCTCCGACACGCCGGAATTCAGGCAATACGAGGAGGTGACCAAACGCTTTCCGTCGAGCGAATACGACGTCCTGGTGGTGGTCGAGGGCAAGAGCCTGCTGCAGCGGGAGTCGCTCGAAAAACTGCGCGACCTGGTGACGGAGCTACAGCTCATCGACGGCACCCGGGGCATCATCTCGTTATTCTCGGCGCGACAGCCGCCTGAGGGCGACCATTTGCCGGAGCCGTTGTTCCCGGAGCCGCTGCCCGAGGGCAAGGGCTATGATGCGCTTGTCCAAAAAGTGATGTCGAACGAGATCATCCGCGGCAAGCTTCTTTCCGAGGATGGCGAACTCGCCTTAATCGTGTTGGCGCTCGATCCGGCGGCGGCGACCGGTAACGGCCTGTCGGACATCGTTAGCGAAATCCGCAAGACTGTGACGGAAAATCTCGGGGGCACCGACCTCAAGGGCGAGTTGTCGGGCGTGCCGGTGATGCAGCTCGACATTCGCAAGGCCATGGAGCGGGACCGGGTGATCTACAACGCTCTGGGATTCGTGGCGGGATGCCTGATCGCCATAGCGTTCTTCCGTCGTGTGTCGTTCATGGTGATTGCGGCTGGGCCGCCGCTGACCGCCATCCTGCTGGCACTCGGCACGCTCGGCTGGCTCGACTTCCGCCTCAACATCTTCCTCAACGTGATGACGCCGCTGATCATGGTGATCAGCTTTTCCGACAGCATGCAGCTTACATATTTGGCCCGCGACCGCCTGATCGCCGGCCGCAGCAAGTACGAAGCCTTCCGCGAGGCCATCCTTATCGCCGGGCCTGCCTGCGTGCTCACCCACGCCACGGCCGGACTGTCGTTTTTCTCTCTGCTGTTCGCCAACTCGGACTTGATCCGCACCTTTGGTGAGGCCGGCATCATTGCTACCGTGGTCGCACTGGCGGCGGTGCTCATGCTTGTCCCATTGCTCGGCGTCCTGCTCGTGCACAAGGAGGCGAGCTTCGCAGCCAAGATCAAAGGGGCGGACTTGGCCGTTGACATGCTGCGCTGGTTCTGCGGCTGGATCGCCCACCGCATGGTGAGCCGGCCCGGGCTTTACACACTCATCGCGGTCGCGGTGATCACGACGCTGGCCTTGTTCTATGTCAACCTGCAGCCGCGCTACCGCCTCGCCGATCTCGTGCCCGACAAGGAAAAGGCGGTGGAGGCGAGCGGCCGGCTCGACACCAAGCTGACCGGCGCCAACCCGCTCGACATTCTGATCGAATTTCCGCCGGGCGCCTCGCTCTATGATCAGACGACACTCACCGTCATGGCGGAGGCCCACACCATCCTGGAAAAGCAGGCCGGCGTCGGCAATGTGTGGTCCATCGAGACGCTGCGCCGCTGGCTCGCCGAGAAGGCGGGGAAATCCGACGTCGCGACCCTCAAGCAATATATCGACGTCCTGCCTCCCTATCTGGTGCGCCGGTTCCTCTCCGCCGACCAGACCGCGGTGGTGGTCTCAGGCCGCATTCCCGACAAGGACGCAAGTCAGTTGCTCCCGGTCGTTGAGAGCCTCGATAACTCCCTGGCTGCGGTGCGGGCGAAGTATCCCGGCTACCGGATCTCGGTGACAGGCCTCTCGGCGATCGCGGCGCGCAACAGCGCCACCATGATAACAAAACTGAATCTCGGCCTGACGGTTGAAATCGCTTTCGTCGCAGCCTTCATCGGACTCGCGTTTCGATCTTGGGTCGTGGCCCTGGCCGTCATCCCGCCGGGGATTTTCCCCGTTTTGGTGTCCGGCGACATCCTGTGGATGCTGGGCGACGGCCTGCAATTCGCCAGCATCGTTGCCCTGACGGTGTCGTTCGGGTTGGCCTTGAGCGCGACGATCCACTTCCTCAACCGCCTCAGGCTAGAGGAAAGGCCGGGAGAAGACCCGGGCGGGGCGGTCGAGCGAGGCACCATCCTGGTAGGCCCGGCGTTGATCCTGACGTCCATCGTGCTTGCATGCGGGCTCATCGCAACAGTTCTGTCGGACCTGCCGTCACTGAGACTGTTCGGCTGGCTGAGCGCCTTCGCGATGATCTCGGCGCTTGTCGCTGACCTCTTGATCCTGCGGCCGACCATCATGTTCCTGCGCCGGCTCGCGCGCTAGGGCGGATTCCCGTCGCCTGGAAACGTAGTCTTAGCGGCAAAGCCAACGGGGCCGGCGTTTGGCCAGCCCCATTGACACGCTCCGCGTGCCGATCACAACCGAGCCTCTTGGGCATGGCACGCGAAGAGTGCGCCCTTTGCCCAACAGGTAATTCGGCCACACCGAAGGCTGCATGACCAGTTTCGGCGAGATAAAATCAGCACGGTGCGTTCTGCCGCTAGATCTCATCTCACCGTTTCCACGCCCTGGCGGTACAATTTGCCAGCCGCGGCGTCTCCTAAGGAGTATTCGCCGCAGTTCTGGCAGACGGCTGCAGGCGCATCGCGGACGATCACGACGGTGTTGCCGCGTTGCAAAGTGACAGTGACCGTGCTGAGCGCCGTATAGCCCTCTTTACAGACGATGCATTTCATGTCGGGATCTCCCCCGTCCTGACATCGCCCCCCAATGGCTGAATGCGTCGGAGACCTCGTCATCAAGGCCGGGCCCCCGATAGACCATTACACCAAGGCCGGCAACCCCGTTGGCGGCTTGATGTGATGACTGATATCATTGCAGACGGTCGAGCGCCGGTGAGCCTTGGACGGGTTCCGCATCCGGCACCGGCGAATCGGCCATCATTGGATCGGCAGTGGCTGTTTCTCCAGTCTTTTCCTGTTGCTCTGGAGCGGCAACGGTTGCGGCTGTGTTCACAACAACGATGGTCTCGGCCGGCTCGGCCGGCGGCACAGCGGCAGCAACTGCGGGAATCAGCGTGCCGGATTCGCCGGTGGTAGCAGCCAGATGCTCGGACGAAGGTTGAACTGTGGGTGGGACGGGTGTTGGAACGATGGATTCGGCGAAAGCCGCGGCGGGCCGGTCGACGGCTGGCTGACCAGTTTCCATCGGCCCCGCGGCCGCGGTGGCTGGAGGAGGCGTGCCGGTTTCACCGCCAGCTGCGATCGGTTGCTCCGTCGCCGTCGGGACCGCAATCTGGGGCATCGAAGCGGCGGAGTCGCCCACGAGAGCGATTGGTTCATCCGTGACCGAGGGCATGGCTGCCGCAACGGGAACCGCAACCTCGGGCATCGAAACGGTGGACTTGTCCTCAGCAGCAGCTGGCTCGTCCATTAGCGGAGGCGTGGCCGTCGCCACGACGTGCGACGTGTCGGATTCATTCCGCAGCGCGAGCTCACGGTCGAGTACCGGCGCTTGACTGATTTGCACCGGGCTCCTGAGCAGGGCATCAAGCTGCGTTTTGCTGATGCAGGTCTGCGCCCCGCTGTCATCGGCTACGCAAAGCTGCTGCGCGACAATACGCTCTGAGGTGAATGATTCCGCGAATGTTGAGAATGCCGCTTGGAGATCGGCGACCCGCTGCTCGACGCGTAATACGATTTGCGCAATGGGATCGAACACGATGCTTTGCAGAATGGGCGGATCCGCAGCTCGGACCGCCGAGCCGCCTGCCATAGCGGACAGCACAAGCAAGGCCAGACCGAAAACGTGACAACCGCCGGCCGCCAGAGAATTCCATATGCTCTTCATGTCTTACTCCTCGGTTACACGGTGAGGTGCTGGCGCGGACAACGGCTCGATGTGGGCGCACGTTTTGTTACCCACGCATGGTCGGTGCACAAGGCGTAGGCAAGCAGTCATTCACTCGGTCTCCCGAGCTCGCCGAGTCCTGCGCCATAAGTTCGGCTGCAAATTTGATTGCGTTATCGGGATCGCCAACCCTTGGCCGGCATGGTGAAGGCGGCCGGTTAAGAAATGGTTGCGATGCTCCACAAATTCGTAACAGACGGTAGAACCGATTGAGCTAACGTCCTGACGATCATTTGCGCCACCGCAACGTGGCCACCGGCGTCCAGGAACCTCAAAGCCTCAATTTTGAACTAATGAATTAACATGCGGTCGGTATGTCGGTCGTGGTGCCCGATTGATTGCGCGCCCCGCAGCCGCGACCGCGAACAGAGCGCTCGCCATCCACGAAGAAGCGATCGGACGGCAAAGATCGGGGCGGCGGAATGTCTGTGGAGAAGACGAAGGCACTGTGTAAAGAATCAGCGCCAAAACTAAACCCCGCCGAAGCGGGGTTTAGGGTCTGAGCGGGAACTGGGGCTGGGGGGCTGAAGAAAGTTCCCACTGCATCCCACCCGTAACATATCGAAGCAATTGCCCGCCGCAAGAGGAGGTGGTTTGTCGCAGGACCGTCTAAGCTCGGTGTCTTGATAATTTGATTATCGATCGCAGTATTGTGGCGCAACTTTCAATCTTTTTCCGCCGTTGCGTTCTAGGCACGTCGACGCTTTTGGCCCAGCGAAATATGCTCCACATTGCGGTCTTTCCAAATTTACTCCACATTGCGGTCTCCAAGCCGAGGCTCGATTTTCGCCTGGCGCAACACAGTCGAGCTGATTGCGCGCAGTGTGCGGCTGGCCGCGCGAAAAGAAGCGGGGTGTTCGCGCGCTGGTGAAGCGTACGGCCCCCTCTCAAGTGCTGATAGGGAAAGAAAGATGGCCATGCCGAGTTTCGACCCCCAACTTGTCCAAGTCATGAGAAATGCACTTGAAGAGGTCATGGCGAGAGTGCCACTAGAATGTTCAACTCCGGCCACAAAGGCCTATCTTGCCGAGTGCATTCTGAAGGCCGCGGCACAAGGGCATACCAGCTATGAGAGTCTGGTAAATTTCGCCGCTGATCGGATACATTTTGTCAGTCAACGTTCACATGAAACCCGCGACAGCCACGGTCCAGCGGAAACGACAGCAGGGAAGCGCCGCAATTGACGGATCTAGCGCGGCCCGTCCGAAGAAGATTTAGAGCGCAGATAGCGGCATGGCGCGATCAGCACCGTGCGGCAACCGCCGTGTGGTTCAGTTATATCCTGCCCGCGAGGCAATCGACCCCTCTCCCCGGTTGCGGGGAGAGGGGCCTTTTCCCAAGCTAGAGGACGCAGCGTCACGTTCAACGGTGGTCGCCGGACGCACACCTCTTGGCCCGATCACGCATGATCGAGCGGAACGGCGATGAACTTTGTTCCGTCGTCAGATTTCATCCGCAGCAGCGCGGTGTGTTTGCCTTCCTTGTGCAGCTCCGCGAGCTGCCGGCGCACATCTGCAGGCTTCGAGACTGCTTTGCCACCGACATCAAGAATAACATCACCCTCCTTGATGCCGTGCTGCGCCGCAGGTCCGTCGGGATCTACAGCCTCGACTGCAACTCCTTGGCTGCCCAGCCCGTCTATATCGCTCCCCGGAGCCAGCGTGAGGCCAAGTCGCGGCGCGCCGTCGGCCGTTCCATTTTCATGCTCCTCGGTGCCGGTGCTGGCCTGGCGCTGATCTGGCAACTCACCAAGGGTGAGTGACATCGTCTTGTCAGAGCCGTTGTGGAGCACGCTGAGCTTGACCGACGTACCCGGCGCCGTCGAGCCGATCCGGCGGGCGAGATCGCGGCTGTCCTTGCCGTCGACTGCGGTGATCACGTCTCCTGCGACAATGCCGGCCTTGGCGGCGGGGCTGCCCGGCTGCAGTTCGTCAACGATGACGCCTTGAACCTTCTTGAGACCGAGGCTATCGGCGATCTCGGACGTGACCGCTTGGATGCGTACGCCCATCCAGCCTCGGGTCACGTGCCCGTGCCGCTGCAGCTGCGCAACCACCATTTTGGCGGTGTCGGCCGGAATATCGAAGCCGATGCCGACCGAGCCGCCGGACGGCGAGTAGATCGCTGTATTGACGCCGATCACATTGCCGTCAATGTCGAAGGTCGGCCCGCCCGAATTGCCGCGGTTGATTGGCGCATCGATCTGGATGAAATCGCTCACGCCGGAGCCGATGTCGCGCCCGCGCGCCGATACGACGCCAGCCGTCACCGTTCCACCGAGGCCGAACGGATTGCCGACCGCCACCACCCAGTCGCCAATACGCGGCTCGTGATCAGCGAAGTTCACGAACGGGAAGTTGTTGCCGTCAACCTTGATCAGCGCAAGGTCGGTGTTGGAGTCGGTGCCGACGACCTTGGCCGACAGCGTCCTGCCATCATCGGTGACAACCTGCACGGTCTTGGCGTTGTCAACCACATGGTTATTAGTCACCGCATAGCCGTCAGCTGAAATGAAGAAACCGGAACCTTCTGCAGCCGTTCGCGGTCCTGCCTGCGGCATTCCGAACCGCCGGTTTGGCATGTCCTCGAAGCCGAATTGCCGGAAGAACCTTTCGAACGGGGAGCCCCGTCGGAACGGCGCCGCGTTGTCGTCATCCTGTTTCATCGCACTCGATTGCGCGCCGAGCCGGACCCGCACCGAAATGACGGCTGGTTTCACCTTCTCGACCAGGTCCGCAAAGCCGCGGGTGGTGAGGTGTGTTTTTCTGCTCTGTGAGACGTGATCACGCTCAGATGGCTTTCCAATAATTCCCGAACGTTACGTTGACCTGTCCCATGCATTAATTTTTTTTGAGACAACGCTGGCTGTGCTGCGATTGATCGCCGCACGAGCGCAGCACATGGGACCAAACAAGACCATGTTGCATTGAAACGTCAGCATGCGATGGCATAGCGGCGAGGATGATTACGCAAACCACGATACACGATGTAAGGACAGCCCCATGAGCAAACCTCCGTCGTCAGACAGAGTCACCGATCAACTTCATCCAATGGTCCATCGAGCCGCGGCTGGACTGCTGATATGGTTCGTGGTGGCAGCATGGCTGCTGTTCAATGATGAAAGCTATACGAAGCTCGCATTCGCTATGATCAGCGTGCTGGTGCTGCTATGATCAGCGTGCTGGTGCTGATGGCGGTCGGGATTCCCTCAGTGTTGTTGCGTGCCAGCGTGGTGGCGCAGCGCAACGCGACCCGCGAAGACGCAAGCCAAGCGGACATCGCCGACGAAAATGCGGCCAAGGAAACTCCGGAAACATTGGGCAACTGGATGCGCGGTCAATTCGCAACCTGGACGGACCGGGAAAAGGCTTCAACCGCCATGGTCGAGGTCTTGTTGCCCCTTGCCGCCGTGGCGTTCGGCCTCACAGCGCTCGGGATCGTGTTCGAGCTGACCCGCGCGGGCATCGTTTAGCCTGTCCATCGTGGGCCCATTGCCGAGCAACCTCTTTATTTTACGCGCCGCCGTATCATTTTCGAAATCTGCAACCCGGCGCGTCCTGTCTTGGTAAAACTGCGGTGTTGGTTTCCGTTACTCGGAAATTCGACAGGGCCCCCTTTCACGATTGCGCGATCACCCTCTCGATGAACGATATTTCACGTCACCGAAATGTTGCGGCAATGTCGGCGAACTAGCTGCCGGTTGCGCTGCAAAAATCCGCGGACTTACCCCGCTTCTGCGACCTGGGAACCGGAAGGGAACCAACGAGATTGTGCCTGGGGATGAGCCCGGATCGCCTGACGAAACGAGGCGCTGGCAGCAGCGTTGACCCGTAAATCGGCGGTGTCGGCGCCTGCGCGAGTCCGATTCTATGAAATTGAGCGATGATTCGTCCGTGTTCATCCGTGGAGCGAGAGGCGTGAAGAAAAGCATTTTCGCCAGTGTCGTGGTGATCATCATCGTCGTCGGCTGCATCACGGCCTGGCATTTGATTGCCGCGCGGAACCCCGCCAGCGGACAGCAGTCCGCGCCCCCACCCATTCCAGTGACATTCGGAGAGGCAACGACCGAACCCGTTCCGGTCCTTGTCGCCGGTCTCGGCACTGTGCAGGATTATAAGAACGTCGCCGTGAAGACGCGCGTCGATGGACAGATCACCGATGTGTTCTTTACCGAGGGCCAGGACGTCAAGGCTGGCGATCTGTTGTTCCAGATCGATCCCCGGCCTTTCCGGGCGGCGCTGGCACAGACTCAAGCCAACAAGCGCAAGGATGAGGCGCAACTGCAGGCCGCACAACTGGTGCTCAACCGCTATGCCAAGCTGCTGGCGTCAGCGACGCAGACCCAGGAGGCCTACGATAACCAGAAAGCAACGGTCGGACAGCTTCAAGCCGCGGTCGCCGCAGATCAGGCGCTCATCGACATCGCGCAGCTCAATCTCGACTATGCGCAAATTCGCTCACCGATTGATGGACGCACCGGCGCCCGTCTTGTGGATCCGGGTAATATCGTGCAGGCGAGTCAGAACACAACGCTTGTGACCATCGCGCAGATCAAGCCAGTTTTCGTGAGTTTTACCGTCCCGCAGGAATTTCTGGACCAGATCCGGCAGAATCGGGCCAAGCACCAGCTCGACGTTATCGCCTATGCGAGCGATGACAAGACCCAGCTGTCGACCGGCAAGCTGACCCTGATCGACAATGTGATCGACGTCGCAACCGGCACCGTCCGTTTGAAGGCGACATTCGCCAACGCCGACGAGCGGCTTTGGCCCGGCGAATTCGTAAACGCCAGGCTAATTCTCTCGACCCGCGAGAACGCCGTCACGGTACCGGCGCAAACCGTAATGCAGGGTCCCGATGGTCCCTACGTCTACGTCATCAAACCCGACGAGTCGGTGGAGCGGCGCAGCGTTGCTGTTGCCACGACACAGGACGGCCGCGCGGTCATCCAGGAAGGCCTCGGGGCGGGCGATCGCGTCGTGGTCAACGGTCAATACCGACTGACCGATGGCGCCAAGGTCGCCTTATCGGGCCCGCGGCAGGCAGCGGATACGACAGCGGGCGGTTCCCGATGAACATATCCGAGGTCTTCATCCGCCGGCCGATCGCGACATCCCTGCTGATGGCTGGCATTCTGGTCTTTGGCGTCGCCTCGTATCAACTGCTGCCCGTCGCGGCCCTTCCTACGGTCGATTTTCCGACCATCACGGTGAGCGCTCAACTTCCAGGGGCAAGCCCCGACACCATGGCTTCCTCCGTGGCAACGCCACTCGAGCAAAAGTTCGCCGCCATCCCGGGCCTCACCGAGATGACTTCGACCAGCGGTCTGGGATCGACGAGCATCACGCTCCAGTTCGAACTGAGCCGCAGCATCGACGGCGCCGCCGGCGACGTGCAGACCGCGATCAACGCTGCAAGCGGGCTGCTGCCGAAGGACCTGCCCAATCCGCCGACCTACCGAAAGACCAATCCGGCGGAACGAGCCATCCTCATCTATGCGGTGTCCTCGGACGCGCTGCCGATCTATCGGGTAGACGATTACGCCTACACCATCCTGGCGCAGAAACTGTCCGCGGTCAGTGGCGTTTCCCAGGTCGATATCGCCGGGCAGCAGCAGTATGCCGTGCACGTGCAAGTGAACCCGCTTGCGCTGGCTTCGCGCGGAATCGGATTGGAGGATGTCCACAACGCACTAAATGGTGCGACGCTGGACGAGCCCAAGGGCAACCTCGAAAACGAGCACCAGCAGATCACCCTCGATACCAACGACCAGCTGTTCGACGCGCAATCGTTCCGCGACGTAATCGTGGCGTTTCGCAACGGCGCGCCGGTGAAAGTATCGGATATCGGACAGGTCATCGATTCCTCGCAGCTGCCGCGGACCGGTGCCTGGTTCAACGGCAAGCAAGGCGAACTGCTGCTGGTCCGTCGCCAGGCCGGCGCTAACACCCTCGCGGTGGTCGACAAGATCAAGTCGATGATGCCGACGCTGCTGGCGTCGTTTCCGCCGTCGATCCACGTCCAGCTCGTCTCCGACCGATCTGAAAACATCCGCGCGTCGGTCCAGGATGTCGAACTCACGTTACTGCTCACGATCGCGTTGGTCGTTGTCGTGATTTTTCTCTTTCTGCGCAACTTTTGGGCCACTGTCATCCCGAGCGTGGTCGTTCCGCTGTCCCTCGTCGGAACCTTCGGGGTGATGTATGCGGTCGGCTACAGCGTGGACAATCTGTCGCTGATGGGCCTGACCATCGCGGTCGGGTTCCTGGTCGACGACGCGATTGTCATGATCGAAAATATTGTCCGGTATCTGGAAATGGGCGACCGGCCGTTCGAGGCAGCGCTCAAGGGCGCGGGCCAGATCGGATTCACCATTGTCTCGATCACGCTCTCGCTGGTCGCGGTTTTCATCCCGCTGATCTTCATGGCCGGTATCGTCGGCCGGTTGTTCAGGGAATTCGCCCTTACGGTCACCACCGCGGTCCTGGTCTCGGGTTTCATCTCTCTCACCCTTACTCCGGTCATGTGCTCGCTGTTCCTGACGCGCGAAAGTCAGCACGGTCGGGGGCGCTTTAATCGGGCCGCCGAAGTGTTCTGGACATGGGGCGTTCGGGGTTACGATCGCGGGCTCGGATGGGTGTTCCGGCATCAGCCTTGGATGCTCGCCGCCACGCTGGCGCTGATCGTCGCCACCGGCGCGCTCTACGTCTACATTCCCAAGGGATTTTTCCCCGAACAGGACACCGGGTTCATCTTCGGGCAAGCGGAAGCGCGACAGGACATCTCCTTCGCGGCGATGAAGGAGATCGAGAACGACTTCTCGCAGATCATACTGAAAGATCCAGCTGTATCGGGCGTCGTCGGATTTACCGGCGCCACTGGCGGCAATCCGAGTGAAAACAGCGCCCGCATGTTCGTTCAGCTCAAACCGCTGAGTGAACGCGGAGTCTCGGCACAGCAGGTCATTCAGCGTCTGCGACCCAAGATAGCGCAGGTCCAAGGAGCAAAATTCTTCATGCAGGCCGGGCAGGATGTGTCAGTCGGCGGCCGGCTCACCCGGACCCAGTATCAATATACCCTCACCGACACTGATTCCGAGGAGCTTAATCACTGGGCTCCCATCATCCAGCAGCGGATGCAGGACCAACCCGAACTGCAGGACGTGGCCTCCGACCAGGAGATCGCTTCACCGCACGTCGCAGTCGAGGTCGACCGCAAGGCCGCGTCACGGTTGGGGCTATCGCTTTCGTTGATCGACCAGACGCTATACGATGCTTTCGGACAGCGGCAGATCGCTACCATTTACACGTCAGCACAACAGCGTAAACTCATCCTCGAGGTGGCGCCGCAGTTTCAAAATGACGTCTCCGCACTGTCGCGCATCTATCTTACAAGCAGCAACGGCTCACGGGTTCCATTGACCACAGTCGCGCACCTCACCAACAAAGTCCAACCGTTAACTGTGAATCATCAGGGCCAGTTTCCGGCAGTGACATTGTCGTTCAACGTAACACCGGGATATTCGCTCGGCCAGGCCGTGCAGGCCATCCAGTCGATCGAGCGGGGGCTGAAGACGCCGATCACGCTCCAGGGCTCATTCCAGGGCACTGCGCAGGCGTTCCAGACCTCGTTGTCGTCGACCCCCATCCTGATCGCTGCGGCCATCCTGGTCGTCTACATCGTGCTCGGCATGCTCTACGAGAGCTACATTCATCCCATCACGATCCTCTCGGCGCTGCCTTCGGCAGGCGTGGGCGCATTGATCATGCTGATGCTGTTCGGTTATGACCTCAGCGTGATCGCGCTTATCGGCATCATCCTGCTGATCGGAATCGTGAAGAAGAACGCGATCATGATGATCGACTTCGCCCTCGAGGCCGAACGTAACGAAGGTAAGAGTTCACTCGAGGCCATTCACGAAGCGTGTTTGCTGCGGTTTCGTCCCATTATGATGACCACCATGGCGGCGCTGTTCGGCGGCCTGCCGATCGCACTGGGCCAAGGCGCCGGCTCCGAGCTACGGCGCCCGCTCGGCATCGCCATCATCGGCGGTCTCCTGGTGTCGCAATTCCTCACGCTCTACACGACGCCCGTAATCTACCTCTATCTCGACAGGCTCAGCCACTGGTTGGGAAGAGGCCGCCGCCGCGAACCGCCGCGGGCAATCACCCACCAGGCTGCGGCGGAGTAGTAGCGTTATGGCCGGGCTAGTCCCGCCATCCACGCCTTGCTTGCTGACACTCCCTAAGAAAGACATCGATGCCCGCGACAAGTGCGGGCGTGACGGCGGAGAGCTGGTTCGATCTCACCGAACGCGCTCGTAGTTGCCGTTGCGCGTCCTCCACCAAGGCGGTAAGCGGTGCTCCCGGCCACTTGTCTCCAAACAACAAGGACACCCTCATGCTGGTGATTTCCGGCGGCCTCGTCCATTCGCGCAACTCGCCGCGCGCCGAGTTGCGCGATATCGTGATTGACGGCGACACCATCGTGGACCTCGTCGTGCCGGGTGCAGTCACGAGCGCCGATGCGGAGATCATTGATGCGTCCCGGCGCCTGGTCATCCCGGGACTCATCAATGGCCACACCCATAGCCATGGCGGCCTCTCCAAGGGCGTCGGTGATCTGTGGAGTCTCGAGCATCTGCTCAACGCAGCGCCGTGGATCGGGGGCAGCCGCGCCACCGAGCACAAGCATCTTGCCGCTCTCATCAACGCGGTCGAACATGTGGAGAAAGGGTCGACCGCCTGTTACGACCTGTTCTTCGAGTTCCCAGCGCCGACGATCGACGGAATGGAGGCGGTGGCAAGCGCCTACGCCAAGGTCGGGCTGCGCGCCGTCATCGCCCCGATGGTGGCGGACCTCACGTTTTACCAATCGGTGCCGGGCCTGATCGATGCCCTGCCGGACGATGCGCGCGACCATGTCCGCAACATGCGCATGGGAGGCGCCGATGCGACCATCGCGGCGCTGCGCGATCTCGCCGCGCGCTGGTCGCATCCGACCGATCGCTTGCGCCTCGGCATTGCCCCCACCATTCCGCAGCATTGCACTCGCGAATTTATGGTCGGATGCCGCGACGTCGCGCGCGAGCACGGCCTTGCGATGCAGACGCATATAAGCGAGCCGAAATATTTGTCCGCGTCCTCTTTCAAGTTCGCCGGCATGTCGATGACCGGAACCATGGACGCATGCGGCATCGTTGGGCCGTGGTTCTCGGCGGCGCACGCGGTGTGGATCAACGAAACCGACATGGCGCTGCTCGCCCGCAAGGGCGCCCAGGTCTCCCACAATGCCGGGTCCAACCTGCGGCTCGGCTCCGGCATCGCCGCGGTGCGTGAATATCTCCGCCATGGCGTCACGGTCGGGATCGGCACCGACGGCTCGGCCTCCTCCGACAACCAGAACATGTTTGAAGCCATGCGTTATGCCGCGTTCGTATCGCGTATCCGCGGCCTGCCGCCACAGGAATGGGTGTCCACCGCGGAAGCGTTCCGGATGGCGACTGAAGGCTCGGCGCACATCCTCGGCATGCAGGATTTCATCGGCAAGATCGCGAAAGGCTACAAGGCAGACCTCGTCCTCCTCGACCTCGACACCCCCAACTATATGCCGCTCAACAACGCCACCAACCAGCTCGTATTGACCGAGGACGGCACCGCGGTCGACAAAGTGCTGATCGGCGGCAAGCTGGTGGTCACGGGCGGCCGCGCCCTCGGCATCGACCATGCCGCCCTCGCCGCTCAGGCCCAGGAGGCGGTAGAGCGCCTCTCGGCGCTCAACGCGCAGGCGCGACGTTTCACCGAGCGGATCGAGCCGATGGTGTCGAATTTCTGCCGCGGCCTTGCCGACGACGAGGCGATGCATGCATTGCGCCGAGACATTCCCCCAGTGGGTCGCTGCCTGCATTGCGGGGCGGCGCATTGAGATGGCAAGAAGCCCAGCGCGCTGAAAAATGGGCGTTGATGCGAAACAAGCGTTCGAAAACGTAAAAAAGAGGCCTCAGCTTTCATGGCTGCCGTTCACGTGCTGCTTGGTCACATTTGCGATATGCTGTCGCGTTGGCTGGACGCCGCATATCCGACAATATGTTTCACATATTCCGCCATAGTTCATCTCTACGCCATCGCCGTGAAGGCAAGCGGTGGATGGCGCAAATGCCGAAATGGTGTCGCACTTGGAGGGGAGACGCTATGATCACACGTCGCAGCCTGCTGGAAGCAGCCGGCACAGGTGCAATACTCGTAGGCGCGGGCCGCGAATTATCGCGGACCTTCATAAGCTCGGCGGAAGCCCAGGCGGCCGCACCGAACCTGCCTGTACAATTGCCAGAGGGCACGCGGCGGGAGGCCGTGCTTGACGCATTGGCGGGCAAGAAGCCGCTCATCAAGCTCTCCTATCGGCCGCCGAATTACGAGACGCCCGTTGAGCTTCTGCGCACCGCAATCACGTCCAACGACGCCTTCTTCGTGCGCTACCATCTCTCCGACATTCCGGAGGTCAAGGCTGAGACCTGGCGGCTGTCCGTCGGCGGTGAGGGCGCCAACGGCGAGGTCAGCCTCAGCCTGGACGAGTTGAAGCAATTACCCGCTGTGGAAATCGTCGCGGTGTGCCAGTGTTCAGGCAACCGCCGCGGACTGTTCGAACCCCATGTGCCCGGCGTCGAATGGGGTTATGGCGCCATGGGCTGCGCCCGCTGGAAAGGCGCGCGGCTCAAGGACGTGCTTGACCGCGCCGGTCTCAAGAACGAAGCAATCGAGATCGTGGTCTCCGGCACGGACAAGGGCGCCGTCGACAAGACGCCCCAATTCATAAAGAGCATTCCGGTATGGAAGGCGGTAGAGGATACGACGCTCATCGCCTACGAGATGAACGGCCAGCCATTGCCGCATTGGAACGGCTTTCCCGCACGTGTCGTGTTGCCGGGATGGACCGGGACCTATTGGATGAAGCACGTATCCAAGATCAGCGCGGTCACCAAGCCGTTCGAAGGCTTCTGGATGAAGTCGGCCTATCGGATTCCGGTCGGTAAATTCCCGGTGGTGGCACGCTTTGCGTCCCAGGAAACCGCGGTCAACACTCCGATAGCCGAAATGGTGGTCAACTCCTTGCTGACAAGCCACGCCAACGGCGCCACCGTAAAGGTCGGCAGCAAGGTAACGGTCGGCGGCGTCGCGTGGGATGCCGGCTACGGCATCCACACGGTCGACATATCGACCGACGGCGGCAACACCTGGATGGCGGCAACGCTCGGTGAAGATCTCGGCCGTTTTGCCTTCCGTGCCTTCAGCCACCCCGTCAACATGCCGACAAAGGGAAACTACAAGATCATGGCGCGCGCCACCAACAAGATCGGCCAGAGTCAGGCCTCCGCACTGATCGCGAACCCGGCCGGCTATCATCACAACGTCGTGCAAACCCTCAACCTCGTAGCAGCGTGAGGAGCGCCACCATGCGATCGATCATCATTGCAGCGCTGTCCGCCGCCTTCTGCGGCGCTCTGACGGTTGCGGCGGCGGCCGGCGAAAAGCCGGTGCAGCTCAAGAAGGCCACCGGCTCCGATAAGGTCGAGGCCAATTGCGCTGCCTGCCACACCCTCGACTACATTCCGATGAACTCGCCGTTTCTCAACGCCGCCGGATGGGATGCCGAAGTGACCAAGATGATCAACGCCTTCGGGGCGCCGATCAGCCCCGCCGATGCGAAAATTATCGGCGATTATCTGAAAGCGAACTACGGTCAGTGACGGCCGGCAACACGACGCCGCGTGTTGCAAGCATGATTTCCAGTCGATCGCTTCAGCCAATCTGATGGGATTGGAGCGTCGATCAAGTCATAATGTTGGAGGGGCCGCACAAGCGGTGTCCTCCAACATCGCCTGTTGTAGCGGCGCCCCTTGTGGTCGCCCCATTCGTGGCATACGCGCAGCAGGGCGACCACAAGGGTCGCCGCCACATCATATCTCCCGCCGGTACGAGTCCATTATTGTCGCTTTGATGGCAGTCCGATCGCTTCGGTTTGCCTCCTCCCCAAAGGCAAAGCGCACCGCGGCCCAAGCCGCGGTGCGCTGCCTTCGCCCTATCCCACCCGTGTAATCAGCGCGCCCTGAGCCCGGCGTTGTTTTGCTGCGCCTGCAGGAATTGCTGGAATTTGGCGAACAGTAATTCCTGATCACTCGCGGAGATCGACTTCAGTCCTCTGGCCGCCGCATACTGATCGACGAACTGATCGAATGCGACCTTGAGATCGGCATTGCCGGCAGCGGTGGCTCCGGGACCACGCTGCCGTGCCGCAATCGCCCGCTGCTCAGCAAGCCAATCGGCGGCCGGCTTAAAGCGCGTCCAGCCTGGCATATCGGCCGCGATGTTGATTTCCTTCCATTTCGGGTGACGCGAACTATCCTGGAACTGGTCGATCCTGTTAAAGAACTCGCGTACGAACCTGGCGAGCTTGGCGTAACGCGGAGAATTCTCGGGCCAAGCATAAGCCACGAGCACCGCGCGGTTGGCAAATGTCGGTACCGTCGCGCCCTCGGGGATCAGCGCTGGATATTGCTCGTGCGTCAACTCCGCCGGGATGTAGTCGGCGAGCACCTGCTTGACGTTCGGATTGTTCGGCAAGGTACGCTCATCGAACGGCAGAAAGTGGACGCCATCTTCCTTCTTCACTTTCGCATAGAGCGCCTGCGGCGCGCCGGTCAGGATGATCATCGCGGCGAGTTCGCCATCGATCACCTTCTTAAGAGCCACATCGTTATCATAGTACGACCGAACCGTGTCGATTTTCAGCATGTTGAACACGATATCGGCGGTGACTTCGGTCTGGCTGTCCTTGAGATTGAAGTTCACCTTCTTGCCACGCAGGTCGTCATAGCTGCGGATGTCGTTGCGCGCGAGAACCTGAAACTCCGAATTATAGAGCTTCGTGATGTATTGCACCCGCTGCTCGATATTGGCGTACAGCGCCGGATCGCGCTTCTTCAGGAGCCGCAGATTGTCCTCGTCAACGACCCCCATATCGATGTTCTTCAGGAACAGGACGTCCTGAAGGTTCTGTAATCCACCGACGCCCAGCACCGGCAACACCCGCTGGCCGTCAGGCCGCAGGTCGTTGACGACATTCTTGATGTCTTCCGCAAACCGCGCGCAGGTACACGAAATTCCCGATACCACGATGGTGACCGCGATATCGTTGGCCTGGCGCTTTTTCTCCTCGTAGCTGACAACCGGCTGCCGGGCAGGGCTTTGCGCCCGCGCCACCTGCAGCGGCACGATGAGAGACAGGCAGAATGTCGCGAAAAGGGTTTTCTTAAGTACCGCATTTGATATTGACATTACGCGCTCCACTTGAACACGAGTTCCAATATGATTCGAAATGTGACACAATTCTGAGTGGACATTGGTCATTTGGCGGCGCGCGCTTGTAATTTTTTTTGTTACAATCGCAAAGAGTAACACAAATTTCGCCGAGTTTTCCTCGACAAACAGCCCGCCACGACACAATTAAGCCACGCAATAGACCCTTGCGACCGGACCCGGGCGCAGGTCTTCTCGTGCGACGATGCTCGGAGGAAGACTGGCGGGAGCGACGGGGCTCGAACCCGCGACCTCTAGCGTGACAGGCATGTCTTTTACTGGCAAACGACTGTGCATACCGGCAAACAGGTATTGCAAACTATTGGATTGTCACGAATACCATTAGTCGCTGCGGCAAACGCAGATACATCGCGGCACGCTGCAATCTTCCCATGATCTTCCCAGCTGGGGGGCTCCGATGAAATTTACCACCAAATCGATTGCCGGTCTGCGGGCGCCGGCAGGTAAGATCAACAAGGAGGGGAAATACGTTCCCGGCGATCACGTCGAATGGGACGATAACCTTCCCGGATTCGGCCTGCGGTTGCGGGAGGGCGGTTCCCGCAATTGGGTCTTTCAATACTCGCTTGGCGACAAGCAGCGGCGCATGTCGCTGGGCTCGGCCACCGCGATAGCGCTAGTCAAAGCCCGAGAGACCGCAAGCGAACTACACGCCAAGGTTCGGCTCGGCCAAGATCCCGCCGGACAAAAGGCCGAAAGCCAACAGCGAGCCGCCGAGACCTTTGAAGCCATCGCGCTCCAATACCTCGCTGTCCGAAAGAGGGAAATGCGGCCGGGCGCTTACGATCAGATCGATCGGCACCTGCTGAAATATGCCAAGCCGCTCCATGGACTGCAGCTTGCCGGTATCACCCAGCGCACCATGGCGACCCGAATTAACGAGATCAGGGAGTCCTCCGGCACGGTGCAGGCTAATCGGGCGAGGTCGTCTCTGCTCGCGTTTTACGGTTGGGCGATGCAACAGGGCATTGTCACCCAGAACCCTGTCGCCAATACCGGCAGATTCACTGAGCAGTCGCGCGAACGCATTCTGACCGACGGCGAGCTGCGGGAGATTTGGACCGAAGCTGACGACGATCAGTACGGCTCGATTGTCAGGCTCTTGATGCTGAACGGCCAGCGCGCCGACGAAATGGCAAGCCTGCGGCAGTCGGAGATTGGCAGGGCCGAAGTGCCACGGTCGCGCGTCAATGGCATCGAGCTACTGGAGTTCACCGTCGATGCGATCGAGCTACCGCCGGAGCGCACCAAGAACAAGCGGCCTCACATCGTGCCGCTCTCCAAGCCGGCCCTGGCAATCCTGGAAAAGCAGCCGCGTCGCGTGAATGACGATGGTAAGATCCGGGAGTTCGTATTCGGCGTCGGAGAGTGCGGCTTTTCCGGCTGGTCGAAGTGCAAGGAACGGCTCGACAAGCGCATTCACGATGCACGTATGAAGGCCTGGGAGGAAGCCGGCGCGCAAGGCGACAAACCCCTGCCCCTTCCCCACTGGACGCACCACGACCTGCGGCGGACCATGGATACGGTCATGAACGACCGGCTCGGGATTGCGCCGCATGTGGTCGAGGCCATCCTGAATCACGTGTCGAGCCACAAGAGCGGCAAGTCGGGTGTGGCCGGCGTCTACAACAAGGCGCTGTATCTACGTGAGCGCACCGAGGCGTTGCGGCTGTGGGCTGATCACGTGATGGCCCTGGTCGGGGCCAACGTCGTGCCGCTGCGGCAACCGGCGTGAGGCCGCCGTCATGGCGCGCTCTAAAACAACTGCGAGCCTGGCCACCGCGCTCTTGCTCGGCAGACCGGCCTGCACCACCAACGGCTGGTACAGCAAACGCAAATATCTCAAGCCTGGCAGAAAGCGTGAATCGGCCGCGCGCGTGGCACTAGCAATCGAACTGCGAAAGGAAGCACCGGACGGATATTTCGTGCAATTGCTGGCTAAGATGATCGACCCGCGAACCCGAACGCATGGACCCGTCCCCAAACAAACAATCAAGTTTGTGCCGCCTAAAGGGGGGCGTCGCGCGTCGCATCGTGCGGACCTCGACATAGTTGCCTTCATGCGAGAACAGCTTGCACGGCATCCCGCGCGACAAAAGAAGGCAGGAATCGATGCGGCCGCCTGGGAGGCTCACGAGCATTTCGATGTGAGCGAACGCCGCGTATGGCAGGCGTGGGAGCTGTTCGGCGATTAGTGCAAACAAACACGTGGATTTGTTTGCAGCGGCTTTCGAATGACGATGGCGACACACGGAGATACATCGCGGCATCCGAAAGGAGTTACCCGCGATGACCCTCCCCACCGTGTCTGCAAAGGTTTTGGAGAATCTCCGGCATTTCGACCAATTGCCTGATGATGCGATCGTGTCGCCGAAGATTTTCGCGGCGCTGATCGGAATATCGGAGAGCAAGCTTCGACACTCGCCGCCCATCCCCAGGGTGAAGATCAGCACACAACGCGGCGGCTTCCGCGTCGGCACCATCCGCGCGCTTGTCCGCGGCGAACTCGCGGCGGCCACCGCATGAAAAACCCCGCCACGCCGGTTGAGCGGCGGGCGGGGCAGAAGATCGGTCAACCAAAACCAATCACCATCAACAGACCGATCACAAGCACACCCCGACGCCGTCCGCAAGTCACTCGTCAAGCCTATCTGCCGCGACCTGGCGCGGTGCCCGACCGCGACTGCTGGCAACAACTCGGCGTCGTGGTGGCGCGCCTTCTCGGCAACATGGAGCCGGTGCCGTGAGCTACGGGCCGTGGAGTCCGGCCGTCGAGCCCGTAGAGCGCGCCAAGCAATTGCGCAGCCTTCAGGCGCTCGTGCTGGCCTTCGTGCGGCCGACCGAATGGCTATGCCGTGACACCATCGTCCGCACGCTTCGGCAAGCCGAGCACGACGGCAACGCCCTCAAAGAGGCACGCGAACAGTTCGAACAGATCCCAGCCCTGACAAAGCGGCGATTGCTGAGCGTGTTCGGCGCCGCGACCTGGCCCACAAAACCGCGCCGGCCGGATGCCCGGTAATTAGGAGTACGAACATGAATGCTTACAGGAACTTCAAGTATCAAAGCGATGTGCCGACCGCGGAGGAGATGAAGCAGTATTGCTCTCTGCAGGAACAGGAAGCCCGTCGCGTTGCTGCATTGGCAGGATTCGCGCTCATAAAGACAGGCGGCACGTTTGCGCTAGCAGAGCCTTCACTTACGAAGCTAACAGCGCGTGAGGTGATTGATCTATGCGACGCGAAGATTGCGGCTGACACACCGAAACGATCGGCAGCCTGACGGCCTTCCGCCATGCCAACCGCGAGCGACGCAGAGATGATTCGGAATTCCAAGGCATCCCGCGCGCTCGCGATGAACGGCCACGAGAAGCTGCCGCCCCACAACATTGAGCTAGAGCAAGCGCTGCTTGGCGCCATCCTGGTGAACAACGACGCATTCTGCCGCGTCTCTGACTTTCTCGAACCATGGCATTTCTTTGAGCCGATCCACCAAAAACTCTACGAGATCGCCGGAAGCCTTGTGCGCGTCGGCAAGAGCGCAACCCCAATCACGCTGAAGACGTTCCTGCCATCCGACCTGGACGTGGCCGGACTGACGGCAAGCCAATATCTCGCGCGCCTTGCCGCCGAAGCTACGACCGTCATCAATGCGCCGGACTACGGCAGAAACATTGTCGCGCTCCATCATCGCCGGTGCGCGATCGTGATCGGGGAAGAGCTCATAAGCGCAGCATTCGGCCATGGCGATCTACAGCCGATCATGACCGCGGCCACAAGCGCACTCGGCGAAATCTCTATAGCGTCATCGCCGGCGGCCCTCCAGGTGAGCGATGCGGGCGACGATATGGAGTTGCCCCCGCCGCGCGGTTGGCTGCTCAGCAACCAATTCTGCCGCCGTTTTCTGTCGAGCGTCGTCGCACCGGGCAGCACCGGGAAATCCGCGCTGCGCTACGCCCAGATCATTGCGCTGATCACCGGACGCCCGATCACGGGGCAGCATATCTTCCGGCGCTGCCGCGCCCTTCTCCTCAGCCTGGAGGATGACCTCGACGAAATGCGCCGCCGCATCGCGGCCGTACGTATTCACCACATGATCGACCGCAGCGACCTTAAGGGATGGCTGTTCTACGCCGCCCCGAAGGGCCTGAAACTTGCGGAAATGCAGGGTGGATCCAGGCAGCTCGGCCAGCTTGAAAGATTGCTTCGGCAGGAAATCGAGCGGTTAAAGCCGGACCTCGTTGTGCTCGACCCGTTCGTTAAACTCCATGCGCTCGAGGAAAACGACAACGGCGCCATGGATTTTGTGTGCGACCTCCTCGCCAAGCTCGCCATCGAATACGACATTGCAGTGGACGCTCCGCATCACGCCAAAAAGGGCAACCTCGCCCCAGGCGACGCGGACACAGGCCGCGGTGGCAGTTCCATCCGGGACGCCGGCCGGCTTGTCTATACGCTCGCCACAATGAGCGATGACGAAGCCAAGACCTTCGGCCTCACTCCAGCGGATCGGCGCGCCTACATCAGGCTGGATAGCGCCAAGGTCAACCTTGTTCCCGGTACAGCGCCGGCCGCATGGTTCAAACTCGTTGGCGTTCGCCTCGAAAATGGCAACAACCTCTACCCCAATGGCGATGAAATTCAGACCGTCGCCCCTTGGGACCCGCCGGACACATGGGCCAACCTGCCAACCGCAGCGCTCAATGCTGCGCTGACTGAAATCGACGCTGGGCTACCCAACGGCCAACGCTATTCCGACGTTCCTGCGGCTCGCGACCGCGCCGCATGGCCCGTCGTCCACCGCCATTGCCCTGACCGCACAGAAACCCAGGCCCGCGAAATCATCCGCACATGGGTCCGCAACGGCGTGCTCTACCGCGAAGACTATGACGACCCTATCGACCGCAAAGAACGCAAAGGCCTTCGCCTCGACGCCAACAAACGACCCTCATCACAACAGGAGTGCTGATCCATGGGATTCTGGAAAGTCCGCGTCTGTCCGCCGGGAAGTATCATCCATCTCGCGAGCAAAACAGAACCCATCATCGAAATGGGAGACCATGGCCGCATCAAAAACGTCGTCATGACGCCACTCACCGACGGCGACTACGGCGACACCGCCGGATTCATCGACTGGCCAGCCGTGAACGCCGTCACCTGGCGCCACGTCAATGGTGACTGAATGCGCCAATACCCCATTTTCATTGGCGCACCATCGGCGCAGTCAGCTTTGCGCGCCAATGCACTGGCGCCTACCTATAGTCATTGGCGCAGAGCGCTGCGCCTATGATGACTACCGATAGGCGCGCCATTGGCGCATCGGCGAACCAAAGGCACGCTCGGCAGCAAGAGAGCATGCGACAGAACTAGTGCGTCAGGTGACAACGAATAAAGCGCGTGAATTCAGCGAAATGACGTGCTGCTGGACGACACGCGGCCGTGCATATTCCTCGGCGAGAGGGGACAACGGACGGGCTGGTGCGGTCGCGGCGCCGTCCGTGGCCTGGTCGGGCGCTGCACGGTGCACGCTGTGACCCTACCAGCAGTCTTATACACTGTCGGCCTGCCGGCTCGACTGCGTTGATGTTGCACGGCTATTCGGCCTCGCTGGTTGCTCGACGCGCGGCTGGGAATGCCATGGGAAGATGGCCGCCGTCCGCCGCGTGCGATCGGCCGGGCCACCCTCCTCCGATTCTGGCGCGACGCCGCGAAGGGGGGTGGGGGAAAAATGCGGCCTCGGTGCAGCGCTGGTAACTCACTCTCGCGCCTGTCCCCTGAAAGGCCGGGGGGCCGTATTTTTTTGGCGTGGTGGGATTTTGGAAGCGCGAGGTGGTTCTGGTTGAGGTGCGGAAAATTCCGCAGCGTCATTACGCAAGCTCCCGGCGCTCGGCCTCATCGGGAGGCTACGGTGCGTTGCGGTGCATCTCGGTTCTGCGGATAGCTTCACGTCGCGGCGCTGGGCATCCAACCCACATCGACGGCGGTGTGATGCGCGCAGCAGCGCGTTTTCACGTCCGGTGCCGCGCTTTGATTTTGGAGGTCGCATGGACCAACGACTGACGGTGCTTCTGCCGCGCGAGCAGGCGGATTGGCTTAAGCGTGAGGCAGATCGGCAGGATAGGCCGCTGGCTTACATCGTTCGGCGCTGTGTCGAGGTGGCGCGGCGTGAGGCGATGCAGGAAAGGGCGGCGGCATGATCCACGAATCTGTAGTCCAGCATCTTGTGGAGCACGATTTTCCTGCTCTTGAGGCGACTGTTCGGCGTCTCGTTGAAAGGGTCGCCTCGCCGGGGGCTTTTGCGGATGTCAGCAACCTGCTTGTGCTCATCACGGACGCGCCGGCCTGTCAGAAGCGGTTAGCCGAGTTGCGGGAGGCGATTGCGCCGCTCGACGCGCTCATTCGGGGGGCTCGTGAGGCCAACGACACTTTGAAGGTGCTGGCGCAACGCGAGGCCAAACTCAACGAGCGCGAGCGATCTATCAAGGGGCGAGAAGACGCCTACGAACTGGAGCAATGGGAGCGTGCCCAGCGCAATCGCGGCCAACCAGTGGAGACGTTCCCAGGCGGCATGACGCGGGAGTTGGACGAGTCGGCCGGCGTCCCGGTTGACGCGCATTTCCCTGCGCCGCCGGCTGATCCGGTGTTCCTGGCGCCAGTGCCATCAAAGCCGCCCGGGCATCGCAGCATGAGGAGGATTTAAGCATGAACCAGCCGCGCGTCTTGAACGACGACGAATACTCGAAATTGAGTGTTGCCGAGCGGTTCAGCTACGCGCGGCAATTTCCGCAAGAGCAATTCAACCGCGATGCGCCTCGCTGGCATGAACGCGATTAC
>Ga0126369_10000358_pt1 | contig 29620 bp, 31 predicted proteins | sample PanSoiMetaPlot_1_FD_109646 | JGI IMG/M metagenome (GOLD analysis project Ga0126369, IMG submission 109646) | Tropical forest soil microbial communities from Panama - MetaG Plot_1 | ecosystem: Environmental > Terrestrial > Soil > Tropical forest > Bulk soil | place: Panama | collected 2016-02-17
GACCACCGCGCGCGCGGGAGAGACCGCGGCAAAGCGCTCGGTCAGCGTTTCGCAAAAATCGAGGCTCATGATGTTGGCCTTGCCGTCGGCCAGGCGTACGAGCGCCACACCTTCTCGCTCGCTGACCTCGATCACGTCACCTGCCCCCACTGACGCATTGCCGCATCGCGCGCGGCCACACCGACCTGGGTAGGCTCACGGGCGAGGCGTTTGGCATGCACGACCGCGATGGCGAGCACGACAAGGGCCATGGCCTGGTGCGGCAGCGCGAGCGCGAGCGGCGCCTGAAGAAGCAAGGTCGCGATCCCCAGCGTTGCTTGAAGCGTCACCGCCGATGCCAGCGCGACCGCTCCGGTGAGCGGCGCCCCTCCCCGCACCGTGCGTGCCACGTCGACAGCATGCAGCAAAACAAGGAGCTCCAGCGCATAAGCCAGCATACGATGGTCGAACTGCACCGTGAGCGTGTTTTCGAAGAAATTGCGCCAGAGCGGCGCATCGAAGAAGAGGCGTGCCAACTCGGGCACCCATGCCCCGTCGATTAGTGGCCAGGTATCGTAGATGAGACCGGCTCGAATCCCCGACACGAGTGCGCCGAGATAAATCTGAACCAAGATCAGCGTAAAAACCGCCAAGGCTGCGGCCCGAATGCGCCTCGGGACGATGACGGCCACGCGCGGCGCGAGGCCCTCCGCCGTCCACAGAACGGCGGCGAAGATCAAGCAAGCAAGCGTCAGATGGAACGCCAGCCAATACTGTGAGACCCTCACCCGCTCGGAGAGGCCCGAGGCCACCATCAACCAGCCGATCACGCCGAGCGCCGCGCCGAAACCAAAAATCGTCCACAATCGTTTGCGCAGCGGCGGCTCGATCCAGCCGCGCCAAAGAAAACAGAGAAAAGGAACGAGAAACACGGCACCGACGAGTCGCGCCAACAGCCGATGCGTCCATTCCCACCAGTAGATGGTTTTGAACTCATCGAGGCTCATCCCCGGATGGCGCTCGCGATACTGCGGGATAGTCTTGTACTTCTCGAATTCGGCCTGCCATGCAGGCACATCGAACGGCGGAATGACGCCGGTTACCGGCTTCCATTCGACGATGGAGAGACCGGATTCGGTGAGCCGCGTCGCCCCGCCCACGATCACCGTCGCGGAGATCAGGGTCGCGACCGCGAGCAGCCACAGCCTGACGGCGCGGCGGCGGGTCTCGAAGGATGGAACCAGGCTAGTCATGCGATGATTTGGTTGGCAGCGGCGGCGCTGCGGACCATATAGTCGTGCGCCGGCTCCCGCAATTGAGCGAAGCCATGCCGATGCGTTGGCGCAAGCTTTTGGGCGCGATCATGCTGATCGTGCTCGTACTCACGTGGGTACTGCTTGCAATGGCGATCGCCCAATCGACGGCGGTTAAGGCGAACGGCATCGTCGAGGTGATCTATTACGTCGTCGCCGGGCTCGGCTGGGTGCTGCCTGCGATGCCGCTCATTCGCTGGATGTCGCGGCCCGATGCTGCCTAGTGGGCCTCGCGCAGCGCTCCTCGCTCACTCGTTCCGCTGCTACTCGCGCACGACCCAGTGGAAACTCGCCGTTGAGCCGCGAGTTACCCGCGCCCTTGCGCGTTACGCCTTGGCAGCGTAGACGTGATTTTCTAAGCGGAGCGTAGCGCAGCCCGGTTAGCGCACCAGTCTGGGGGACTGGGGGTCCCGGGTTCAAATCCCGGCGCTCCGACCAAACCGGCCCACGCCGATAACGTGCTCTTGATTTAGTTCACATCGAGCCAACGACCCACTAGCCGGTGCATCTTTGCGCACTCAGTGGCGCGGCCTCCCCGACCGGCGGCACAACGTCGATCCAGCGACCGGTCGCATGTGCGCGCCGCGCGGCGTCGATGAGCCATTGAACGCGATATCCCTCAACCACGCCGGGCGTAGGTCTGCCGCCGCTCTCGCATGCGTCCACGAAGCGCTGGACCAGCCGCCCCGCCGGCCCGACACGCGAATCCGACGATGGGTCCTCGTCGGTGCCATCAATTGGGACAAGTTTCAACGCGGCGTCGCTGCGGCGCGCGATCCTGAGCTCGAAGCCGCGAAAATAATCGGCGGTCGGATTGAACAAGATGAGGGCGCCATCCTCGCCGTAGATCTCGACGCGATGCCCGGAGCCGAGAAACGACGCGCAGCTCACCTGTAAACTGCCGGCAGCGCCCGATGCGAAGGCGAGCGTCAGTGTAACGCTGCCATCCGCCTTGCTGTCGGGTAAAGCAAACAGTCGGGCGGAGAGACCGCAGATGCGACCGCAAAGCCATTCTAGATTGTAAAAGCAATGGGACACGAAATTGCCCAAGAGACCACCTCCGCCCTCGTCGTGCGTCTTCCAACCCTCCAGGCGCTGTCGCGTCGCTTGGTTTTCGAAGTTCCAGGTCACGACGACGTTCCGGAGGTGTCCGATCGCGCCACTGTCCAGGATTGCCTTAGCACGCCGCCAAGATGCCAGCTCTGGGAAGTTGAAATCGATGATGATGGGTCGTGCACTCTTGCGGGCGCACTCGAGGATCATTTGCGCGCCAGCGAGATCCGCGGCAAGCGGTTTCTCGAGGAAGACCGGTTTTCCGAGGTCGAGCGCGCGTTGCGCGATGGCGGGCTGGAGATGGGGCGGTACTGCCACCGCAACCACTGCAACGCTGGGCTCCTCGACTAATACCTCCCAGCTGCCGAATCCGCGCGTGATATTCGCAGCCTGAGCGAACTCGACCGTCCGCGCTGCGTCGGTTCCCGCCAACGCGACAACCTCGCAGCGGGCATCACGGCGGAATGCCGGAACTAGGATTGTTCTGCCGTAATTGCAGCCGACGATTCCGACGCCGATCACGATGGCGTCTCCGCACCCCTGGTGATATCGGCATGGCCCATTTGCGCCTCAATGCCCCGCCGCTCATCCATAGCTCTCTCTCGAGTGCTAGCACATTTCTTCGGCTTTGAGCGCTATCATAGTTCTTCGCATAAGCTCACGATGGGGCATCGGCGGTCCTCATGCCACCTACGGCGCTTCTCCGCTGGGGCACTGCAACATGCTATACGCAAGCATCTAGAGGTCTCGCGCCGGGCGAGCGAGACATCTCGGGTAGAACGTTTGTTTCGTTGAATTGTGGGGTGGTTTTGAAATGAATTGCCCAATCTGTGGAAACGACTCGAGGATCGACCAAACACACCCGGAAGTATTCTTACATCGCTGTCGCCATTGTTGGCATCGTTTCAGTCAAATTAAGCCGCATGTGACCGCAGAACCGTATGACGCGGATTATTACGAAAAAACGCACCGAAATTGGTTTGCCCATCCGGACCTGCATCTATTCGAGCAGATTGCAAAACTTATCGACCGCGAACCAGAGCCCAGGTCTTTGATCGATGTTGGTTGCGGCAATGGCAACTTTCTGCAGTTTCTCGCACGGCGGCACCACACGATGAAATTGACTGGCCTTGACCTCAGCGCGAACAGATCTGCGCCTTCCTCCCAGCACGCGACCAAACGCGTGATCAGTTCCAGCGGGTGCTGTAAATCACTGTCCAGCATGATCACCGCGTCCGCACGGCTGCGTTCGATGCCAGCGATCAGCGCCGCTTGATGGCCGAAACGGCGCTGGATGAGCGACTGCGGCCTGTCCGCGGTGCCAATGAGTCTCGAAGAATTGCGAATAGGGAGCATCGGTAAGTATGTCGCCATTTATAACTAAGAACTTCTGCGGAAGATCGCTGATCAGTCGCAAGGGCCCCATGGTTCCCAGCGGCTGTTGCTCGAGCGAGAAATCGATCTTGGCGCCCCATCGAGAGCCATCGCCAAGGAAGGCTTGAATGAATTCTGCTTGGTAATTGACTGCGAGAGTAATGTGACGAAAATTCGCGGCTACCAGCTGTCGAATAACGATCTCCAAGATCGGCGTGTCGCCGAGTGGCATCAGGGGCTTCGGAATCGTAACCGTATAGGGCCGCAGACGAGCGCCACGCCCGCCCGCTAGGATAATTGCTCTGTTGTGCATCCCCGGTCCCTCGTAAGCTCGACTCTCATCGTACTGACCTGTAGCCGTAAAATGAACCCATGCATCGCCGTCCTTGCGACTGAGCGACAGCAGCTACCAATATCGCACCCCTCGGAAATTGTTTGTGATCAAGCTTCGGCTTGCAGCGAGGTCAGAGCGAAAAGTAAGTAGCGGGTGCTAAACTGAGTCCTGTCATCCGTCCAAATTGATCGGGTCTGTTACCTTTGTATTGACATGAACATCGCAAGGCCGGAACTAACCGCGATGGAACATTTTTGGGCCCGGCTCGTGCTCGCCGCCCCGTCATTTTTGACGTTTACGGCTGGCTCGCGTATCGCAAATAAAAAGCTCTTGATCGATTTGCGCGGAGGCGCGGCGGCGAGATTTTGACCATCCAACCGGGCAAGGGCAGCTCACAAAGTCTTAGTGATCTCAAACTATAATGGATACACGTCGTGTTGGGGCAGCAAGCGCTATCAAACGTCGATCAAGGCGGACTTCCTGACCGTGGCCAATCCTGAGGAGACTACAACGGTTCTCGCTACGGGTTGCTCGGGCTTCCTTGGGCGCCATTGCGCGGCGGCGCTGGTTCGGCACGGATTTAATGTCCACGCGGTGAGCCGCACCGGCCAGGGGATCGCTGCGGACGGTATCACGTGGCACAAACTCGACCTGCAAAGCCGAGAAGCGACGGCCGGATTGATCGCGGCGCTGCGTCCATCGCACCTGCTGCACCTCGCCTGGGTTACAGCGCCGGATCGCTATCGCCATTCGGCCGAGAACTTGGATTGGATGGAGGCGAGCCTCGCTCTGGTCAAATCATTCGCCGAACAGGGCGGGCGGCGTTTCGTCGGCGCGGGCAGTTGCGCTGAATATGAAGCTATGGCTGATCGCTGCATCGAGGATAAGACCTCGATCCGCCCTGCTTCGCTTTACGGGCAGTGCAAGGCGGCACTTTGGATGGGAACCGAAGCTTATGCCCGGCACTACGGTTTTTCTGCTGCATGGGGCCGCGTATTTCTGCCGTATGGTCCCGGCGACGAGCCCCGGCGCCTCGTTCCGTCGCTGCTGACGGCGCTGGCCGTCGGCAGATCGATCGACGTGACAGATGGCAGTCAAGTGCGGGATTTCATTTATACGACCGATGTCGCCGATCTGCTGGTGCAGCTACTGCAAACGCCGCAGGCTACTGGAGCCTACAACGTCGGGACCGGCCATGGCACGGCCGTGCGACAAGTCATCGAAAGGGTGGCGGGCCATTTTCAGGCACTGGAACTCGTACGTTTTGGGGCGCGGCCCGGACCCACGGACGAGCCGCCATTCCTGGTCGCCGACATGGCTAAAGTTGAGCGCGTACTCGGCTGGCGTGCTGCGATCTCGATCGACAAGGGGCTGGAACAGTTGCTGCCCAAGGAAGGGGCGTTGTTGCCGTAATCGGCTTCATGATAGGGGCGTCATTCCATGCGCATCGTGATTGATACGACGGAAAAGACGCTCTCGGCTGATGGTCAGCTGCTTGACCTTTACAGCAAAAAAGCGTTCGAGCTGATCTCGGATCTTTGGCTAAAAACCAGTTGGAATCAAAAATATCCCTACACCTTCACCTGGCTCGGCCGCCCGATCATTCAACATCCGGAGGATCTGGCACGGTTACAGGAGGTGATCTTCACATTACATCCCGACATCATCATCGAAACCGGCGTAGCGCACGGCGGCTCGCTGATCTTCTATGCATCTCTGTTCAAGGCCATGGGCACGCGTGGGCGCATAGTCGGCATCGACATCGAAATCCGTCCGCAGAACCGCAAGGCCATCGAAAGCCATAAGCTCGCCGAGTATATTTCTCTCCTCGAAGGGGATTCTGCTAGCCTGGAAGTAGTAGCCCGCGCACGCGAGCTGGTGAGGCCTGGCGATAGAGTCATGGTCATTCTCGATTCGAGTCACACCAAAGCCCACGTTCTCAAGGAGCTCGAAGCCTACGCGCCATTAGTGAGCCCCGGCTCTTACATTGTCGCAACCGACGGTATCATGGGACTCGTCCACGATACGCCTCGCGGCAAGCCCGAGTGGAATTCCGATAATCCGACTGAGGCCGCGCACGAGTTCGCGGCCCGCCATTCCGACTACGCTCTCGAGGAGCCGAAATGGCGGTTCAATGAAAGTGAGCTCGATCGACCGATCACTGCCTGGCCCGGAGCCTGGCTCAGGCGATTAAGATGAGCGGGCGCGGTGGCAATGGAAGATTTTACGCTTGTCATTCCGACATACAATCGACCGAAGCAGCTGCGGGCGTTACTGAGCTATCTCAGCGCGAGGGCATTGCAGTCTCGCGTGCTCGTCTTGGATTCGAGCGAGGCGAAGCCGCGCGTCGCCAACCGCAAGATCATCGAGCAGACGAAGCTTAACCTAGGTTACGCCGAATTCGCGAGTGAGACACACCCCTTCGATAAGTTCCGAGAAGGGGTGCACAAAGTAACGACCCAGTTCTGCGCACTATGCGCCGATGACGACTTGATCGTGCCAGACGGCGTCAAGCGCTGCCTCGATGCGCTAAGGTCGAACCCGCGCGCGTCGGTCGCCCAGGGTAAGTCCTTCTCGTTCCTGTGCCTCGACAACAGCAATATGGACCTTGGAAATATTCTCTATTTCAGTTCGACGATTGCAGATACAACCCCGCTGGCGCGACTTGCCAAGCTGTTCGCGCGCTACCAGGCGGCCACCTACGGCAACTACCCCACCGCGATCCTGCAGCGCATCTTCGACAAGCTCAAACCGATGCGGAGCATTCTCGGCCGCGAGCTATTAGGAACCGGCCTCGCAGCAATCGAAGGCGAGATGATCCGCCTACCCTGCTTCAGCCACGGCCGCAGCATGGATGCCTCCGCACATTACGAGTATTGGCACCCGCTCGAATGGTTCGCCAAGGACGCGCAAGGTCTGTTCCACGAATATCGGCGTTACCGCCAACTGATGGCGCAAGCCGTCCTCGAGCGGCCGGATAACGCGCTTGCTGCACCCGCGGTGCGGCGCATCCTCGATCTCGTCCATCTTCGCTATATGCTCAAGCATGCTCCGGACGGCGCGCTGGCATTCATGGCCGAGCAAAAACGAGTAGGCGTTCCTTTCGGAATGTATTGGTCCCGACCGGAGATACATCAGCCCCTTTATGAGGCAGCACGCGTCGAGACCTCGGGAGCGCAACTGGCTGCCCGACCGTGCAGCCGCGTCAGCGGCGCGCGGACCTATCATGTGCATCCCAACTTTTCCGCTCCGTTGGGAACAGATGCCCCATCGGAGGAAGCAGTCGCAGACCTGCTGCACGACCTCGACGATTATCGCGTTGGACCCACAACAGCCGTTCCTGTGCGGCCACTCGCACCTTCGCAGACGTCTGCGCGTGCGCCACTCCGTCAATCTGTTACCGTCTCCGTACTGCTGTGCACTTACAATGATTCGCGATACCTGCCGGATTCGCTCGGCGCCATCTGCAACCAAACGCGTCCACCCGACGAGGTCGTCGTGCTCGACGACGGCTCGACCGACGACAGCCTGCAAGTCATCGAAGATGTTGCGCGGCGCTATCCGTTCGTTCGCGTGCTGAAGAACGAAACCAATCGCGGCCTGCTTTACTCCATAAATCGTGCGCTGACCGAGGCCCGCTGCGACTTCATCGTTTGGGCGGCAGCGGATGATAGGCTGCTGCCTAACTTCATTGAGCGCAACGTCCAGTGTCTTCTCGAATATCCTGCGGCGTGTATGACATTCTCGCGCCTCGCGGTGTTCCGCGGCGGCTCGGAGAAAATCATTTCGTTCACCGAAAGAAAGCATGGAACGACGTTCGATTTCGGACCTGCACCACTATTCTTTTCGCCCGAGGCACTGCGAGATCGGTTGCAGCAGAGTTACCTATGGATTTCGGCTAATACGGTGATGGCGAGCCGCCAGGCGTTGCTGCAAGCGGGCGGATTTGATCCGGCGCTGCGCTGGCATGCTGACCATTTCGCTTTCGCGGTGGTGGCACTGCGACACGGGGCCTGCTGTATCCCGGAAACCTTGGCGCTAATGCGCCAGCGTGATGTGACCTACTCCTCGGCAGGTATGGCCAAACTCAGCGAGCAGCGCGCGACGCTGGGCCGATTGGCCGACAAATTGATGGCGAAAGGCTGGCGTGACATCGGCATCGCCGTGCTGCGCTGTCCTTCGTTTCTCTCCCCCTTTGGCGGCTTGATGCTCCAAGCACTGCTGCTCAAGCCGTGGCGCTGGCCTTTCGCCCTGACCTACGGGCTGTGGTGGGCGAATCACCAATGGGCACAGCAACCGGACGCCATACATCGCATGGGAAGCCGGGTCGCTAGAACTGCTTTGCAGGCTGTTCTTATCATCCTCAGCAAAGCGGGTCGCGTCGTCCGCGGGGTGCGCCGCGCCTGATGCGCGATTTCACACTCATCATACCCACGTGCAACGCTGCGCAACGGCTCGCCGCCCTTCTGAGCTATCTCGAAAGTGAAAAGGCCGAGTGCCGTGTTCTCGTGCTCGACTCGAGCGATTCTGAGGTCCTCGCGGCCAATCGTGCGCGGGCAAAAACGTTGAAGCTCGATATCGAAATCGTGGAGTGTCCGGGGCAAGAGATCGGTGAAAAGTGCCGAGGGGGCTTGCGCAAGGTCGCGACGGATTTCTGTGCGTTCTGCGACGACGGCGATATTGTCATCCTCGAAGGCTTCCGGCGCTGTCTCAATAAACTTCGGCGCAATCAGGCTGCTTCGATGGCGCAGGGCTGTTGCTTCAGTTTTCTGGCCAGGCGCGACGGCGACCTGGAATTGAGTGATTTCACAAATTTCCCGGCGAGCATGGATGACGCCTCGCCTGTGGAGCGTCTCGGCAGGTTATTCCAACACTATCAGACGGCGATCCACGGAATATTTCGCACCTCTGCGGTGCAGCGTATATTCACCGCGCTGGACCCCTTGTCGAAAGCCCTCGGCCGCGACCTGTTGTGGTCGGCGCTGGCGGTCATCGAGGGACAACCCATTCTCGTGTCCGACCTAACCTACGGTCGCGGGGCCGATGCGGGAAACGCCGCCGATCACGCAGGCCCGCTGGAATGGTTTTGCACAGACCCCGACAGTCTGGTCGCGGAGTACCTGCACTATCGGGGGCTTCTGGTCGCTGCCTTGATGCGCCGACTGGACAATGAACTCGAACGAGACGAGGTTTGCCACCTGCTCGATGTCATCCACTTGCGCTATTTCGCTCAACATGCGCCCGACTCCCTATTGGACTTCGTTGTGCAACAGGAGATAGCCGGAGTCGATTTTGCAGACTATTGGCCGTGCCATAAAGCCAATTCGCCCTTTCAAGACGCGGCGGGCGAGGATACGCCGCAGACTGCCGCCCCTATCACCATGCGGGGCCGCGAGCGCCGCTATCTTGTGTTTCCTAGTTTCTATGCCCCGCCGAAGGGCGTCTCCCCACAGCTGGACGCCATCGTGCACTTAATCGATGTCCTCGACGTCTACCGGCCGCCCTTCGACTTGGAGCAAAATCCAAGTAGTCGCACGATCTAAGATGCCGCTTCGGAGATACACCGCCATGATCAGCGGCGGTGTCTAGACAGAACGTATCAATATCGCGATCTGACCGACTCTTATTCGACGTCGATAGAGCGAGGTCATGACAAGCGAAGGCGCGACGGACACCATGTCACTGACATTTGCCGCCGGAGAGCCGCGGCGAGCCATGCTCGCAATGCATGCCGCATGGAACGCTCCTATGCGAAAAGCTACCAACCTCCAGCAGCCATTTCCGCATCGGTAACCGCCTTGAAAAAAAGCCCTTGCTGGAAATTCTCCTCTGCTTTTTTCATGCGCGCCACAGAATCGGGATGCTGAGCAATCCAGCGGTCGCGCTCCTCCCGCCAGGCAGCAAGGTTTGCCTCAATGTTGTTCTTGTCGATGACGACGCCGAAATTCGCCGGCATATGCGGCGTCCGCATACCGATCATTGCCTTCGTCATTAATTCGCCTAGTGCGGGAAGCTAAAGTGAAACGCTTCGGGCCAATACACGACGGGCCCGATGCGCTCGTCGATGAGGTCGTTATAGCGGCTGAAATCGTAAGTCGGGGTGAGCTCAGCGAGAGTGCGCTTAACTCCTCCAACTGCGGCCATAGGCCCAAGTAGTAAGCTGCGAATAAGGCGTCGGCATGCAGCGGGCTCACGAAGAAATGGCAATTTACCTGGTGAAGCTTACAGTCCTTGATCATTTCTTTTGCCGTCACGATCGTGACCGGAGCTACGGTTTGCCCGCGTCGCCAGAGCCCGGTGTACAGAACGAAATTAAAGACGTTGCGCACGCTAAAGTGGTGCGGCGCAAGGGCGATCGGCGCAAAGCCGTCATCGCGCAAAGTACTCCCTGAGGGCGAGTTGCGATTGATAGCCACGGTGCGAATGGCAGATTTCACGCCTCCGACGGAGAAGAATACCGATGCAAGGTCGGCGAGATCGCTCGCGAAGCCGAATTGGACTATTGGCGGCCGAGTGTTGGCGGGATTCGCCAAGTCCGCATCTTTCGCGACTTGTGCAATCACGGATGGCCCGGCGGGAACCTCCCGTGTCGCCACTGGCTCCTGATCAACAAGAAGCGCGGTCGCGAAGGCCTCGATGAAGACGTGGCGTAGATTCCGGTCGGCCGTCAGATAATAGTGGAGATAGGAATTGACCTCCGGAAAAACGGCACTGTTGTTGATCCCGGCATTGTATCGAGAAAGCCGCTCCACTCGAAGATGCCGCGCGTGTTCCACGACATCCAATGACCATCGTGATTGCCATACATTCCCGCAAAGCTATCCGGCACCAGCCACAGCCCAGACAAGACGACGCAGAAGATAGCGAGCCCTGGGCAAGACATATGTCAGCACAACGCGGAGGCGAGCGACGCCACCGAAATGCATGACGGGGCGAGCAACCGGCAACGACGTCATTATCGGTCCTCGAGTGGATCGCCCGATGCAAAGGATTCCGCACAAGTGCCCAGCCGTCCGACGAGGTAAGGCCAGCCGCGAACGGAGTGATTACCCGCGGTGCGAACCCGTAAGCGATGGGGTTGACTGGGTCAAGGATGGTCGTCTTCTTGGTGGGGAGCTTGAAATCGTTAGGCAAAGATCCTCATGGTAGGGAATGGCCAGTCTGCGGAGCGCTGATATGACGATCGATTTGCCGCGGCGTGTCTCGCACGCTGCCGCGGCGTGGGCCGATCTGGCGGAAGGCATGACCAAGAGTTGGATGTGGTGGGCCATGGCCATGCAGGACATCAAGATGCGCTACCGCGGCTCGCTGCTGGGGCCGTTCTGGCTCACGATCAGCATGGTGATCATGATCGCAGCCATGGGCCTGATCTACGCGCGCATGTTCAACATGGAGATCACCCACTATCTGCCGTTTCTGACGGTTGGACTGGTGATCTGGAACTTTGTCTCCACAGTGATTATCGAAGGCTGTCAGACTTTCCTGTCGGCGCAGAACATTATTACGCAGGTGCGGTTGCCATTCTCGATCCACGCTTGGCGCAACGTGTGCCGTAACTTGATTGTGCTTGCACACAACATGGTGATCGTGCCGTTTGTGCTCGTCCTCTTCGGCGTGCGTATCGGATGGTCCGTACTCGCCATCATCCCGGCGCTTGTCGTCCTTACGATCAACGGACCCTGGATTAGCATTCTTCTCGGAATGATTAGCGCTCGCTATCGCGACGTCCCGCCCATCGTGATGAGTTTCGTGACGGTCATATTCTTCATTACCCCGATCTTCTGGCCGCCAGAGACACTGGGCATCTGGATGCAGGCACTTCCGCTCAATCCACTGTTTGCGGCCGTCGACGTCGTGCGCGCACCGCTGCTCGGCAGCTCGCCCCTCAAATATTCGTGGACCGTTCTGTTGGCGGTTACCATCCTCGGCAGCGCTGCGACGTTCTACCTGTTCGCTAAGTTTCGACCGCGAACCGTGTACTGGGTCTAAGCATGCCCTTCCTACGCGCTCGCAATCTATCGGTCGAGTTCTCGATTTATCAGGGCAGCAGCCGCTCGCTCAAAAAGATGGTGTTTGCAACTGCCATGCAAGGCAACTTGGGGCGCGACTCGGCCGACCGCATCAACGTACGCGCATTGAACGACGTCAGCCTCGACATCGAGAATGGAGATCGCGTGGGCCTGATCGGCGCGAATGGGGCGGGCAAGACGACACTGCTGCGGGTGCTTGCTGGAATTTATTTCCCCTCCCGTGGGGAGCTTTACTCCTCGGGAAAAATTTCCGCGCTACTGGACGCATCGGTTGGCCTCAACGCCGAGGCTACTGGCCGCGAAAACATTATACTGCGTGGCATGTACATGGACATACATCCCCGCGAGATGCGCGCGCGTGTGGATGAAATCGTCGAGTTCACCGAGCTTGGCCCTTACATCGACATGCCTGCGCGCACCTACTCCTCCGGCATGATGGTGCGATTGGGATTTGCCATCTCCACCTGCATGCCGGCGGAAATCCTGATCATGGACGAATGGCTTTCCGCCGGCGACATCCGATTTTTGGAAAAAGCGCAACGCCGAATGGAGCAGTTTGTCGGCGGCTCTAGCATCCTCGTGCTCGCCTCTCATTCACCGGAGTTGCTGCGCAAGTGGTGCAATCGCGGCATTATGCTTCAGAATGGACGGATCGCCGCGCATGGAAGCATCGATGAAGTTATCAAGGCTTATGTCGGCACGCCACCGCGGGAGATCGCACCCGGCGGGCACGCCGAAATTGCGCCGCCGCTCGACATAGTTTCGGACGATAGCGATGGGCTCGCGCGTCCACTCGAGACGGTAGTGAGAGAACGGGACTTGGCAGTCGGGCTGACCAACCTGCAGGCCGACCGGCTGGCCCGACACGTCCATCGCCATGACATGGCGGTGCGAAGGGCGGCGGCCAGCGCTCGTTCGAGCCTTTCCGCAAGCGCGGCAGGGACGCGCGATCGGATCGTGCTATTTCTGTTTCTTCTCAAAGCCGGCGGCGAGACGCTGATGGATGTGTTTATCCGGAATCTTGAGACAAAGGATTTTCTCGTCATTGATAACGATGATGTCCACACATCAGCTTTGGGCACCTGGTCCCCTGTCGCGATCGATAAAGCTTTGGGCCGTCTGCAGAAGAGTCAGATCGATGACTTGCGGTTCGTGTGGGGCCCCTACCGGCATGGCATCGATGCCCGCCTTCCAAAGCCTTGCGCCGGCGTGACGTTGCTGCACGACCCGCTGGAGCGAGCGATTTCCCATTATTTGTGGGCCGACCAAAGCCAGGATCCAATGAGCAGCTTAAAACGTCATCTGTCGTCGTCCGATTCACATTGCCCGTTACTTCTCGACAACTACATGACCAGAATACTCAGTGGCGTTGCGGAACTCGATCCCGAGCCCGGTGCCACGACAGCACGTCATTCGCGCGTATCGGACGCAGATTTCGAACTCGCAGCAAGCAATCTCGATGGCTACATGGTCGTCGGGTTGACGGACCAGTTCGATCAGACGCTGCTTGTCATGGGCCGGGATCTGGGCTGGTCGCTCAGCGATCTCCTCTACAAGCCGCCTGCCAAGCCCGCGCTGCCCACAGCCTCGATCAGCGCCTCCTCGCGCGACAGACTCATGGATTGGAATCGATACGACGCGGCGCTGATTGAGCGTGCGCGGGCGCATCTCACGCGACGCCTGCATGAGGATCCTTACTTCGAAAAGGAACTCGCGTTGTTTCGCAAGCTCAATGCACTGTTCCAACAGGGCACGCCTGTCGAAGACCTGCGTCGCCTGGAATACGCCACCGTCGCCCGGTAGGCCCATGGGCACCGTCGCAGTTGTCCTCTGCAACTTCAATCATGGCAAATACCTGCCCGAGTCCCTCGGCCACATCTGCCGCCAGACGAGGGCCGCAGATCAGATCCTCGTGATCGATGACGGTTCTACCGACGACAGCTGGCGCATCATCGAGACATTCGCACACGAATATTCCAACCTGCAGGCGCTGGCGAACGAGCGCAATCTCGGTCTCGAAGCTTCGATTGCTAAGGCTCTGCGTCTGGTGCATTGCGATTATCTCGTCTGGACGGCCGCGGACGACCGACTGTTGCCATCGTTCCTTGAGCGCAATATGGAGGTCCTCGCCCGCTATCCTGGCGCCGCGCTGAGCTTTTCCGAGGTGGTCGTGCTCAAAGGCGATACGGAGAAGATCGATCGCTTTTCCGCCAATCCAGCAGCTCCGCGCAATTTCTATCTCGGCGGTCTACCGGCGTACTTGTCTCCAGATCGGCTCCGCAGGCGGATGAAGGATGGTTACCTGCCGATAGCGTCGAATACCGCGGTGATTCGCCTCGATATGCTTATGGGGTTTGGCGGATTTCCGGCGCCGCTGCGCTGGTTTGCCGACTCGTTCACTTGCACAGCCCTTGCAATGCGCCATGGCGCGTGCGTGCTCGCGGAGCCGTTGGCGCTTATCCGCTCGCGGCCTGAAAGCTATTCCCAAACTATGCGCAACGTGCCGCAACAAACGCAGGTGTTGAATGCGTTGCTGGAGTTATTGGCGCAGCCTGAATTGCGCGACGTCCGCGCTTTCATGAAAGAGTGCCCCTCTAACCTCACGGTTTACGATCCGTTGCTTCTCAAGGTTTTGGCGAGGAAGCCGCGCGATTGGGATGTTTTCGTCGCCTACGGACTCTGGAAGTTGCGCGAATACGCAACCCGACAAAGATATCGCGCCCGGCATGGCGGGGCTCAATTGTGGAGCACTGCCCGCAAGATCTGGCATAGAACCGAATCCTAAACGAACGAGCGCCGCCGCACAGCTCTATGTTCCAGCTCGTGCTCAGGCTGTCTTGAACCCGTTCGCGCGAGGAGGCTTGGGAGCGTAGATCACTGCATTCTTTCCGAATAGCCTGGAACAAAAAACATCAAATAGCTGGGAAACTGGAAACACGAATTTGTCCAACGTGAGCAGCATAGGGTTTAATTTCCCTCACAATTACCGATTCCTTTGAACAAGCGAGCAAATAAAAATCCCAGCGAGTCTTGATAGAAACATTTCTCGACTTGAAGCCCCGCCTCCCGGAACGACTCCTCGAGCGTCCTACGGGTATAGCGGCGGCAGTGCTCCGCCCGATCCCGCTCCACAGACATTCGAACGCTGGCACCCAGAATTTCGAGCGGCGGCCCGGTTTGAGACTGGCATAGAGCTTTCCGAGTGCCTCGATGTTGTTTTCGATGTCCTCCAGCACCTTCGAGGAATAGACCAGATCGATCGAGTTCGGCGGCACATCTGTCGCGTCAGTGATCACACTAAAACGCTCACGCTTGAGGACATTGTTGGCGTCTATTTCAAGACACAATATGCTTGCGGCTCGCGCCCGTTCACGAATGAGAGTCGAGATCGTGCCGATGTCAGCGCGGAAATGTAATAGCGATTGTCCTGGTCATTGCTTCCCGCCGGGAATCGCTTTGGATCCAAAGGAGTGTTATTGAGCCGGAGGCTGCTCATTGTCGCCAGAGAGGCTCGCCTCCCGCAACACGTGTTGACCGGCTACTCGCGCGGTAGTCCCGCTCCGAAATCGGGCTACAACAGACCTTCGAATGTTGGTAATACGCGCAATGCCGAAGAATAGATATAAGCGAGCAAAAGCCATGAGTGCTTGTCAAAATGATCGCTGAGTCCCTCGATCAGGCTATTTGCACCGCCGCAAGCCGTGGCGAGTTAGATTCTGTCCGCAGGGCTCATAAACGTGGCGCTAATCTGCGGGCGCACGATGATGAACCGCTCTGCGAGGCATATGCGGGTGGCTACATCGACGTCATCCGGTACCTCCACGCAAATGGCGTTCCGCTGAACGCGCGCGATGATGAGCCACTCTGTCGGGCATGTGACGGAGGACAGCTGCGCGGCGGCCGGCAGACATGCGCCAGTTATACGGTATCTGCACGAGGCCGGCGCTGCCACACGCTTGCTCTCCCCTGGAGCTCGTCAGGCCATAGAGCAGATGCGGGAGGAATTGCGTGCCGCGCCGGTGGTCGATCACGCATCCGCCTTCTGGACAGACATGGGCCGCGTTAACGAGCGAATCTTGGACTGGGCTGGGGAAAACAATTTCAAGCGCACGCTCAACCAGAATTACTTCAACTTCGTCCCTGTCGGTCCTGACGATCCGCGCATGCTGCGTATGCGCCGGCTGGTCAATCGTCTCGGTCCCATCAAGCTCGACCGATACGCCATGGACGACCCCGACTGCGATCCAGCATCCTGGATATCGTGGTATCTAAACTACTACATCTTCAAGGAGCCGAATCGCGATGCCAAGCGCGAGCTTTACCGCGAGTATCTTGCGCTTATGTATGAATATGTGCTGCAGCGCGACCGCTCTGGACTGCTCGCAAAAGTCGAGGAGCCCGAATTAGGCAAACCCATGTCGGTCCGTCGCAATGGCAGGTTGATTTCGCAAGACATCGTCAATTCTCTCCGCGAGCGGAACTCGATCATGTCCGCGGTTCAGCTAGGCAGTCACGCACCTTTCGATCTCGCGGAGCTCGGCGCCGGCTATGGGCGTCTCGGATATCTCATGCTGAAAACGACGGCGTGCCGGTACTTCGTATTCGACATTCCTCCTGCACTGTATCTCTCGCAATGGTATCTCACCACGCTTTTTCCCGAGCACCATGCTTTTTTCTTTCGTCGCTTTGAGCGATTCGACGAAATCGAAAGCGAGCTGTCCCGGGCGCGCCTCGCTTTCTTTACGCCGAATCAATTGGCCAACTTTCCGTCCGGCTATTTCGACGTCTTCGCAACCATCAGCTCCATTCACGAGATGAGGCGCGATCAGATCAGCCACTACATGACACTGATGGGGCGAACGACAAGAACGGCGCTTTACCTGAAGCAGCAAAAGGATTACGTGAATCCCGTTGACAACCTTGTCATCGGAAGAAATGACTACCCTCTCCCTGCCGGATGGTTTATGAGCCTCGAACGGTTCGATCTGATAAATCCCGGCTTTTTCGAACGCATCTACCATTGCAAATAGCCAGCAAACTTGGGCTCATTAGAGCTCTTCCCCTGCTTTATCCCGCAGATTACGCGTGACGAGAAACAGATACGCCCTCAAAATTTGCCTCCACGCGCGAACGGAAAGCGACACCGGTCCTAGGTGCATATTTCGGTGCCAATCTAGCTTTGCAGGCCCGCATCCAACTCGCTGCAAAGATACAGCAGAAGTTCGCAATTTCCGACCTTTCGAGGTCATGTCTCGCCGCTCGGACACCACTCCACGCGGCACGCCTCACCACGGCTCAGGAGAAGTTGCCCTCACATAAAGGACAGTCCGACGAACCAACCCCTTGCTCCCGCTGGTCGCGCTCGTTGTCGCGGCTGGGATCGAGCTTGGTGGGTTTCTGGTCTCTTGTTCGAACACCCGGCGCGGCGAGACTATGCCCGCGGCTTGAGGCACAATCGCAACTTGAATAGATTGGAGCCCGCAGATTTCAAGCACTCTACGTTGTGGGGGAACGGTGCCACACGGAAAGCCGCAATACCCGCGCCCTTCGTATGATCTGTAACGTCTGCAACTCCACGCAATCCGAGGTTTTGTTCCAAGCCAAGGATTACGAACATGGCATACCCGGCAGCTGGAAGATTGTTCGATGCAGCTCTTGCGGTTTGCTCGCCCAGGATCCGTTGCCGGCGCCGAGCGGCATCGCAAATTTCTACCCGGCCTCTTACTCGGCTTACAACAGCGATACGATCATCAGCTGGATGTCCGAGGCGGTATTTGCCCAAGATGCCCGGCAGATTTCCCAGCTGGTGCCCAAAGACGTCTGCATTCTGGACGTCGGATGCGGAAACGGGAGGGCGCTGCTTGCCATGCGGGGCCGGGGCTTCAGAGGGCTTGCTGGGCTCGAGATAGATCGCGAGGCTGCGCAACGTGCCAAACAATCTGGATTGGATGTGCGTTGCAGCGAGCTGATAGATACGGATTTCGCTGACGGAAGTTTTGATCTTATCCGCATGGGGCATGTCATCGAGCATGTGCTCGATCCCATGGCCACACTTCATCGCGCCTACCGCCTCCTCAAGCCCGGCGGCATTCTGATGGGCGAGACCCCGAATACGGATTGCCTCGACTGGCGGATTTTCAAAAAATATTGGGGACCGCTGCATGTCCCGCGCCACATATTCATCTTCGACGACCGCAATTTGCGGCAGGCATTACAACGTGCCAATTTCGCGGATATCGAGACGGGGTTTGGCTTGCGGACCGTGGGCTGGAGTGCCAGTGTGCAAAACCTGTTGGCTGATCGCGCCGGCGTTTCCATTCCGCCGTCCGGGCGAGTACCGTGGTACAGTATCTTGATCGCGATTTTCCTTCCGGTCACGCTGATTCAGGCCGCCGTCGGCAAGACCGCAACGGTCGCGTTTCGAGCGCGAAAGCCCGCGCGCAACCGACTACGTTCTCGTGATCTTCCCCCCGTAAGTTCCAATTTTCGTTGCAGTTAACGTGTCGCGTCTGGCATAAAGCCGCCGGCCCGCGATTACCTGCAGGGGTTCACATGTGCGAATTCAAGCCTGCACTCAATTCAATCGTCTCGCCCCTTGTCTGGCGCTCGTTGCTGAAGATAGATGAGCCGCTTCATTTCCCGTCGCCCCCTGGTCACCGTATCCAGCACAAGGCCTGCGACGATCGACAGAAAGGCCAACAGCATGAGTCCTGTAGCAAGGATTGCCGTCGGTAGCCGCGGAACGATTCCTTGCTCGAAATAGGTAATGAATATCGGGATGGCGAGGCCAACTGACACGATCGCTAACATAGTGCCGAGCGCAGAAAAGAAACTCAGCGGCCGCTCCGAACGGTATAGCCCCACGACAGTAGCCAGAATGCGGAGACCATCGCGCCAGGTGCTAAGCTTCGATGCCGATCCTTTCGGCCGTGCGTAATAAGGTGTAGGAACTTCGCCGGCCGCGAGATCGAGCTCGACCACGTGCGCCGAGAGTTCGATTTCGATCTCGAACCCGCTCGACAGCACTGGAAACGACTTCACGAACCGCCGCGAAAACACGCGATAACCCGAGAGGACATCAGTAAACGTCGCGTTGAAAGTCACAGCGAAAAAACGGGTGAGCAACCGGTTCCCAGCCTCATGGCCGGGGCGGTAAGCACCCGGCTCCTCCGGCACTCGCGCCGCTATGACCGTATCGAGCCGGTCTTCGATCAGACGGGCGATCATAACGCGGACGCTTGCGGGATCATAGGTTGCGTCGCCGTCAACTAGAACGTAAATGTCGGCATCGACGTCAGCGAACATCCGCCGTACTACGTTGCCCTTACCCTGACGCATTTCTCGTCGCACCAGCGCCCCCGCGGCACCTGCGATCTCGACCGTGCGGTCGGTCGAATTGTTGTCGTAAACGTAGATCGTGGCTTCGGGCAGCGCAGCGCGGAAATCGGCGATCACCTTGGCAATGGTCGTTTCCTCGTTGAAGCAGGGTACCAGGACTGCCACCCGCTGCCCGAGCGCGCCGCGCAATCCGTCCGCGCCTCCCGCCATCTCCAGCTTCGACATCAATCCGCCCCTTCCGCAACCGCTGACACCGAGGTGACTTACTCTCGCCAGAGTACTAGCCGCGTGTATGTACATGTACCCGCGAGTACGAAAACCGTCGCGGAGTCACCACTTCCGCCGTTGAGTTGCATGATCGGTTTGTTCGCAGGGGGATTCCGACAGCGGGCGTGAACAACCACCATTCACGCGTGCAGTGCAATCGCTTGGGCGTTGCCCAATCAATCGGCGGCCAACTTCACGCCGCCAACGCGAGTTCGCGCTCTTCGCGCCAGCGTTGCGCAAGATAGCCGATATATCCAGTACCCAAAGGAACTTGGATCCCCTTGCGCTCCAGAATCTGCCGGACGGTGGGTAGATTGTAGTAGGGCGCAGTCGGAAGGAGGTGATGCTCAAAATGGTAATCATTGCAAAGCGGGCCGACAATGAACCGCTCGAGAAAGCTGGCGTTCGCACTACGTGACAGCCAGCGGCCTCGCGACGCTACATCATAGCCGGCTTCAAACGAGTGCTCGCAGGCGGAACGTAAACGGATCTGTGCTGGATAGAGCGTCGCCAAAGGCAGCAAGTAGAAAAAGAAATAATACTGTGGACCAATCACGATCCAATAGTACCCAAGCAGCAGCGCTTGGGCCGCCGCGATCGGCACCATCATACCCAGCCGGTCCAAGAAGTTCCTAATGATAATTTTTTCCCACGGGTCCCACGGGCGCTGGTCATAGGTCTTCCGATCGGTCTGCATATATTGAAGGAGGCGCTTGAAAGCCGTCACCAGCATCAAATCCTGCAGGCACATGAGCAAGAGCTTCCGCGTCGGCTCATCCGGCCGGCCAAAGAGGATGTCGCCGTCATCTTCCTCGTTCAGGAAGGCATGGTGCATTTGATGCGACAGTGCAAATCCAGCACGGCTGAACCCGCGCAGAGCACACGCTATTTCACCGGCAACCGTGTTCCACCTGGTGTCCGACAGAAAAGAGGCATGACCACTGCCATGGCCAACCTGTGTTAATGCATTGAAGTTATGGATGGAGAGGACGACGCAGACGACGACAGTAATCCAGCTCGGATAGATCCAGTACAGCCAAGGCACCGCAGCCGTCGTTGCCAGTGCACCCAGGAAATCGAGGACGGCGCGGCGATCATTGAAGGCGTAGATCGCCTTCGGTTCTTCCTTCGAAAAACCAGCGGCTTTCAGATACTCCCGATAGGCATTTGGACCGACGGCGGGCGAAGCGCTGCCCGCGGCAGAAGGTGATTGCATGGCGAAGAGACCCCCAAAAGATGCCGGCCCGACGGTTGCGGGCATGAATAGCCCATTTCCGACTTCTGGCAAGTAGCCGGATCAACTAACATTTGCAGTATGATATTACCAGCAAACTTCGCTTGGACGCAGGCATCCGGCATGAAGCACTCCCGCACCGGAATCGAACCCCTGTGTGATCGAGCTCCTCCGGCATCCCTCACCGTTGAAGCTGCGCGCCATAGACCAGGGAGCCGTCCGGGCACAAATGCGCTGCATCGGTCATGCGCGCTGGCTCGATGCGCTCGGCACCGAGAATGTGAAATACGGACTCACCCGCTGCCAGCAAATAGTCCGCAATGATACGGCGATGACATCGCCACCAGACCGCCTCGGCGCACATGACGGCGCAGCGCCGCTCGTGTCCCAATTCGCGCAACCGGGCGAGGCCACACCGAAACGATTGAGTGAGCGCGTAATCCGCGTAGTTATGAAAGCTTTGGTTTTCCCAGAACGCGTTGACATCCGGCGAGACGTCATGCGCTCTCGCGCGCCGGCCGCCCAGCGGCAGAATATGTTCGTAACCGATGGCAAGCGGCGCCAGTGTTTGGGCAAGCACATCGCCATTGTACTGCGGCTTCGTGCGCGAGCGGGTCATCTTGCGGACATCGGCGACCATTCCGATCTTCGCGCTCTTGAGCAGCTCGACGAACTCGCTCGCGGGGCGAGTCGAATGCCCGATGGTGAAGAACGGATGCGCCATATGTCACTTTGGATTACCGGCGTATGCGTCGAAGTGCGCTTGCCTTGTGTAGAGCCACGTGGTCGGTCTTGTCGCTCTTGATTTCGTATTGCGGTTCTTCCTTGGTCGCGTGGTGGACGTATCCTTTGTAATCCACGTCCTTCGTGTGCACCCTGATAATTCTCCCGCTGACTCGCCCGGCCTCCGAATTCCAGCTCACCCGGTCACCCCTCTTCAATCGCTTTGGACGGCCGGTCACGTCGTAAATCCTCGTCGGTGGAGACCGCCACTCGAACCGCGCACAAGCCGGAGAAGTTCCGCTTTTGCGAAGCTCGAAAACAGCCGGACGCTTTCCCCCGAGGGGACTCGGAAAGCTGCACGACGGTTAAGCGTTTACGACGAATTTAAGGCAACGCGCGTCTCTCGAACCCGAGAAGCGCGTGAAGGAGGCATTACATGGCTGATACAGCGATTATTGAGCGTGACGTGATCGTCCCCGACGAATCCGGAGCCGGCCGCACGCCATTCTCCTGGAGTGCCGCGATCGCCGGCGCATTGGCGGCAACGGCCGTCACCCTCATCATTGTCGCGCTAGGCTCGGGCATCGGCCTGTCCTTTGCTTCGCCCTATGGCGGACCATCGGCAACGACCATGACCGTCGCCGCAGCCGTCTGGTTGGTCATGGCCGAGACCATGGGGTTTGCCACCGGCGGCTATCTCGCAGGCCGGCTGCGCAGTCCGGCCTACGATGGGGTGATGGGCGAGACCACCTTCCGTGATGCGGCGCAGGGCCTGATCGTATGGGCGATTGGCGTGATGGCCATGGCCCTCCTTGCCGGCTGGGTGAGCTTGTTCGCCGCGGGTGCCACGGCGCACGTAGCCGCAAGCATGAACCCGGCAGCAGGCAATGGACCTGCCAACATGGCTTCGACGAGCGGCCCGACGGACTATTTCGTCGATCTTATGTTCCGCCCTGCCCCATCAACCGCAACCGCCGGCGGCCAGCGGCCAGCGCCGGAGACGGTCGGCATCGCACCGGCGGGCGCGCAGGGTGCACTCAGCAGCGAAGCGCGCGCCGAGATGACGCGGATCCTCGCGCGCAGCGTTGTTCAGGCCCGCATCGACGACGCCGATCGCGCCTATCTCGCGCAGGTGGTCGCTGCCCGCACCGGCCTCTCGCCGGATGAGGCGCAGCGCCGCGTCAGCGAGGTCGAATCGCGGGCGCGCGACGCCGCGGACAAGGCCGCCAAGGCCGGAGCCTACTTCTCGTTCTGGGTCTTTATGGCGCTCTTGTTCGGCGGCGCGGCGGCAACGCTCGGCGGCATCCTCGGCGGGCAACTGCGCGATGCGAAAATTCGCCCGAGATAGGAACGCAACAGCAAATTAGAGAGGCACATCATGTTCGGTTTGGTTGTCACGCTCCTGATCATCGCGCTGATCGCGGCGGTGTTGGGATTTGGTGGAATCGCATTCGCGGCCGTGGAAATCGCGAAAATCGTGTTTTTCATCGCCCTGCTGCTTTTCTTGATCACCCTACTCGTGGGAGCGGTCGGCGGCGCACGACCCGTGGCTTAGTCCTTATGAGAGGGCGCGCATCGCAACCATGCCGCTTTCTCGCGACGTGGCTGTGTGAAGGAAACAAAAAGAAGCCCCGGTTTGCGTCGGGGCTTCTTCCATTTGCGGGTTTCCGCCGTGGCGCGGCTTAGCGCCTCGGAGCCGGTGCAGCCGGACCTCCGACCGTGCCGCCGCTTTCGCAGACCTTCACGGTCTTCATCCCGGCCTCGGCTTCTGTTCGTGTGGTATAGGCCGTTCCCGGACCCACGATATGCATCGTTGTGGTGGTGGGTCGCTGTTCGACGATGGAGCAGCGCTTCGTCGTGGTGTCTTGGACGATGTAGAACTCTGCTGCGAGCGAGGGCGTGACAAATGCAGCCAGTCCTGCCGCGGCAATCAGCAATTTAAGCTTCATCGAAGTCCTCCTGGGTTGCAGTAGGAAAGAAACCAAATTCCCACCCCGTTTGTTCCACCGCGTTCCCTGGTCGTTCCGTGCCACCGGCCAAACCACAGTCGGAACGGGCAGCTTGACGAGCTCATTGACATGGAGAGGAAGGACGACAACAGAACATGCGCCAGCAGCCCGTATTTGAGTGGATGGCCCGGCTCGGCTATGCGGCGCGCGGCATCGTGTTCTTGATTGTCGGCACCTTTGCCGCGTTCGCAGCGATGGGAGCGCGGCAGCGTGCACTTGGTACCGAAGATGCCTTGCGCGCCGTTCTGAGAGAACCCTTCGGCCACCTTATGCTCGCCGCCCTTGCCGCCGGGCTCTTGTGCTTTGCGGGCTGGCGCTTGGTGCAGGCTTTCTTCGATGCGGACGAAGACGCAGGCAGGGCGAAGGCGCTCATGCGACGCATCGCTTATGGAACAGCGGGGATATTCTACCTCGGCTTCGCCGGCATAGTGCTGAGCGGGCTAATGAACGAGCGTCGCGCTGGAAGCAGCGATCGAGCCGCCCAGGATTGGACGGCCTGGCTATTGGCACGGCCGTTCGGTCAAGCCATCGTCGCGGCGATCGGGCTCGGCATTGCAGCGGTAGGCGTTGGGATCGGCGTCGTCGGGTTTTGGGGCGAATTCAAGCAGCGGCTGGAGCTGAAACAAAGCGAGCGACAGCTCCTCACGGCGTTCGGCCGATTCGGCTTTGCAGTCCGCTCGGTTGTGTTCACCATGATTGGAGGGTTTCTCCTCTCCGCGGCACTTACTGCCAACTCGCGCGACGCAAAAGGTCTTGCGGGCGCGCTGCGGCTCATTCAGCAACAACCCTACGGGTCGATACTGCTGGGTATTGCCGCTGCGGGATTGCTCGCCTTTGGGATTTTCGAGGTGGCCGAAGCCCTCTTTGGTCGGATCCGGGCGCCCTCGCTTCATCGGGCAGGCGCTAAGAGCGGAGTCGCACGCTGATGACCCACGAATCCCCGCCCGTGTTGGATTTTCCAGGCATGGCACAAGCAGACCTCGCAGCGCTACGGAGCGCGGTCCAAGCGCTCGAGCGTCCCAGCCTCGCTGCGCGACTTGCCAATTTGGCGGGCAAGCCGATCGAGCTCATCGAATATGCGCTTCCGACTTCCGCGTCGCAGGCGATCACCGCAGCCGCGTCGAAAGCGCTCGAGGTGGCGCTGCAAGTGGCGCTTCGGACCATCCAGCGTGAATCTCTCCCGGCGTCACAGCGCTTTCACAAAGCATTGGCCACGGCCTCCGGCGCAGTCGGAGGCGCTTTCGGCTTGGGCGCGCTCCCCTTGGAGCTTCCCGTTTCCACGGTCATCATGCTCAGATCGATTGCGGAAATCGCACGCAGCGAAGGCGAGGATCTCTCCGATCCTGAAGCGGCACTCTCATGCGTGCAGGTCTTCGCCTTGGGCGGACGCCCTGGCTCGAGCGATGCTTCTGAGAGCGGATATTTTGCCGTGCGCGCCATGCTGGCAAAAAGCGTGACACAGGCTGCGCGATTTATCGTCGAGCGCGGCGTCCTCGAAGAAGGCGGTCCAATTCTCGTTCGCTTCATCAGTCAGGTGGCGTCGCGTTTTGGCGTCATCGTGACGCAAAAGGTCGCAGCACAAGCCGTTCCACTCGTCGGCGCGCTGGGCGGCGCTGCCGTCAACTATGCATTCGTCGAGCATTTCCAGGAGATCGCGCGAGGACACTTCACCGTGCGTCGACTCGAGCGAGCATATGGCAAGGACATCGTCCGCAGAGAATATGAGCGGCTCGCGCAGTCGCAATGATCGCGATCGTCGGTGGAACTAACTGAGGCTATTTAACGTTCCGGTGCGGACGGTCGAACTTCAGATGCGGCGCGACGAGACGGGAGAGCATAAAATCGGACGGGGGCATCTCAGCGGCATACGCCGAAATGGCGCCTCGGCGTCCGCCATTGCGATGGCAAAACGTCTTGGATTGCGCTACGTCGCCGCCGATGGGTTATCGATAAGGCGTCGACGGGCGGGCAAGGGTTGGTCCTATATCGGAACCAACGGGCACCCCATCGCCGATCCGAAGGTTGTGCGGCGACTCACGCGCCTCGCTGTGCCGCCGGCTTATCGTGACGTGCTTTATGCAACGGACCCCGCGGCGCATCTTCAAGCCATCGGCCGCGATGCCGCCGGCCGGCTGCAATACCGCTATCACCCGCGTTGGGAAGATGTGCGCGAGAGTCGCAAGGCTCGGCGGCTGGCTCGACTGGCACAGGCACTGCCGCAGGTGCGAAGGAGCCTCGGCCAGTATCTCGCGGGCAGCGAGTTGACGCGAGAATTCGCGTGCGCCGCTGTTATCGAGCTCGTCTCGTGCAGCGCTATAAGAGCCGGGACCGAGGACTATAACCGCCTGCACGGCACGCGCGGCGCTGCGACTTTGCTCAAATCGAATGTCTCGATGTACGGCCGGGACATCACCCTGAGATTCCGATCGAAGGGCGGAAAGATCGTCACCAAAGAATTCGCGGCGCCGCGGCTCGTCAAAGCCATCCAGCTGCTGCGGCAGTTGCCTGGCCGCCGTTTATTTCAGTACTGCACGGAGAGCATCACAGTGCGAAGCGTGACCGCGCGAGAGGTCAACGCCTTTCTGCGCGAGATCGCCGGCGCGAAAATCTGCTTGAAGGATTTTCGGACGCTAATGGCATCGGCGAGCGTCCTCGAAGCTCTCGCACGTATCAAACCCGCAGCAAACGCGCGCGCGCGACGCAGGCAGGTGCTTGAAGCTATCAGCGCAGCAGCCAAGGATCTCGCGAACACGCCCGCCATTTGCCGCAAGAGTTATGTGCATGACACCGTCGTCACGGCTTTCGAGCAAGGCATACTGCAGCGCTTCTCGCGAAAGCTCAAAAATTCGCCTCGCCCACTCGCCTCGCGAAGGTATTGGCACAAATCGTCGCGGATCAGAGCATAGAGCGATCCTGGCTTCGCGCCAGTCGCGCGGAGAGACGGCAGAGCACCGGATAGACTCTCTGGGTACAGAGAAAACCCTGCTGCCCTGTCGTGAGCCGATCCCGACGCTCCGTGCCGGATCCCCTCGAGACCCGATGACGCATCGGATCCGCCCCCGCGCGTGGAACCTTCTCGTTTGCATTTGGTTCACAAGTCAGCCGATAAGAAAGGATCAGTCATGGCAACACGCAGCCACGTGCGAAGTGTTGTTGGGGACGCGCAGGACAAAGGACGCGAAGCGGTTCAGGCTGTCAGCGAAGTTCGCGACAACGTTGCAGTCGCGATCGACAAATCTTTGAAAAGGCGCCCGTACACAACATTGGCGCTGACACTGGCATTTGGCTTTGTGCTCGGCGCGATGTGGGCCCGCTAGCGGGCTAAGGCACTCGCGTGATGGGCAACTTGCGCAAATACCTGGCGCTCCAAGCCCAGGCAAAGACCGGTCTGAGCTCCGGCCTGTTCGCGTGGGGGCTCGTTGCTCTCGTATGCGGGATTCTGACCGCGGGATTCATCCTGCTGATTGCGTTCATTTGGCTCGCCGAACGCTACGGGCCGCTGATCGCAGCGGCGATATTCGCCGGGATATTCCTGTTGGTCACGATCGTCGCAATCGTTTGCAGTCTGCAGTCGCGGCGCCGAACTGTTGAACGGGCCGAGGTGGCGCTCGCCGCGCGCAAACAGGCGGTTTGGCTCGACCCGAAGCTGGTTGCGGGTGCAGTTCAGGCGGGTCGCGTGGTCGGCTGGCGCAGGTTCGTTCCGCTGCTCGCTCTCGGCGTTCTCGCCGCCACTGTGGGAATGGAATGGTCGGGCCGCAGCAAGCCGCAGAGCGGGAGCGATGAGCAAGATGGCCGCCGTCCGTTCGCGCGCGCCGCATGACGACAAAAGCGATGCGGACATGGTTCGGGTTGATCCGGGGAGGAACGAATACCGGCCGCAGCCGGTTTACCCTCGAACGTCAGGAGGACTACGCCCATGAATGAAGATCGCCTCGGCGGGACTGCCAAAAACGTTGGCGGACAGGTGGAGGAAGGATTCGGACGAGCGACCGGTGATGTGAAAACGCAGGTCCAAGGTAAGGCAAGGCAGATGGAAGGTACGCTGCAGGAGGTGTACGGCCAGGCGAAGGAGACCGCGGCGGACGCGGCGGAAGCCATCCGCGAAGCTGGCAGCGAGGCCGGCGACTTCCTGCGCACCACGATCGAGCAGCGCCCCTACACGACCGCCGCCGTCGCGCTCGGCATCGGCTACTTGATCGGGCGCTTCGGCCACCGCCCCTACTAGGCGTGCGGTATCGACGAACGCACCTCAGCGGCCCGATCTTCGATCCGGCGCTGTTACAGGCGCGGATGCCGTTTTCCCTATCCGCCTGGGTAACCCCCGACGATCGGCAGGATTTCGCCTGTAATGTAGCTCGAGCAGTTCGGGGCCGCCATGAAGACGAAGGCGGGCGCGATCTCTTCGGGCTGCGCAGCGCGCTTCATTGCGGTCGAGCTGCCGAACTTCGCGAGCTGCTCGGCTTGTCTGTCCGCGGGGTTGAGCGGGGTCCACACCGGCCCCGGGGCAATCGCGTTGACGCGAATGCCGCGGTCGATGAGGTGCGCCGAAAGCGAGCGGGTAAATGCGTGAATGCCGCCCTTCGTCATGGAGTAGTCGAGGAGACGTTTGTTGCCCTCGATGCCGGTCACCGAGCCGTTCATGACAATGCAGCTGCCCGGCTTCATGTGCGGAACCGCCGCCTTCGCCATATGGAAATAACCATACAGGTTGGTCTTCAGCGTGCGGTCGAAATGCTCCTCGGTGAGATCTTCCAATCGCGTGACGTGCTCCTGGAAAGCCGCGTTGTTGACCAGAACGTCGAGCTTGCCGAATTCCTCGATCGTTTGCTCGACGGCGGCTTCGCAGAAGCGCGAGTCCGCGACGTCTCCGGCCATGGTGATGCACCGGCGCCCCTCCGCCTGAACCGCGCGCTTGGTCTCCTCGGCGTCGGCATGCTCGTTGAGGTATGTGATTGCCACGTCGGCGCCCTCGCGCGCGTAGAGAACGGCAACCGCGCGGCCGATGCCGGAATCGCCTCCCGTGATCAAAGCCACCATGTCCCGCAGCTTGTCGGAGCCGCGGTAATGCGGTGCGTCGTACATGGGCTGTACCGCGAGTTCGGATTCGACGCCCGGCTTCGTGAGATGCTGTTTGGGGAAGGAGGTCGGATAGGCGCACGCGCCGGTCTGCATCGCTTGCGGTTTCTTGGCTTTACCTTTGCCGGCGGCCTTCTCGGCGCGGTCGACCTCCCTTTGAATCGCCCGCTCCCGGCGTGCGGTTTTTTCGGGGTTTTCGGCGAAAGCCTGCAGTCTGCGAGATCTGATCATGTGCGAACCCTGGTTCGGCCGCCCGGCGGCAGCGTTCGATGCTGATTAGACTGTCCGTGACGACGACGAGATTTCACCTCTTGAGCGCTTCGCCGCGTCATCGATAAGGGCGTTGCGCGCCTCGCAACAACGGCAGCGCCAACGCCGCGACCTCCTCCCCCCACAGCGCATGCGCGCGCGCATTGGGATGAAAGCCGTCACTGGCAAACAGCTCCGGCACGAATAGCGACGAAAATCGCTCGACCACGAGGCGGGGCAGCCGTTTACCGAGCCCCTCGGCCGCCGCCTGCAGCGCGGCGCATCGCCAACCGAGAATCGTCCGCAACGGCAACGGCAGGCCAGGGAAAAACCGCAGCGGCGCCACACCGCCTACAACAACCGCTGCATCGCCGACCTGACGGCGCACAGCGCGCACGAGCGCAGCAAGATCGTTGGCAAAGCCCGCCGGCGAACGATAGGCCATCGCATCATTCACGCCGAAAGCAACGATGATGAGGTCGGCCGGCTCGGGCGCCAGGAAAGGCATGACCTCATCCATGGCCATTTTTGTCGTCGCGCCGGAGAACCCGACGGCTCTCCAAGCCACGCACCGTCCAGTCAGGCGTGCCAGCGAACGCGCCGTTGTGGCGCAAACTGTCTCATCGCCGCGCGCGACGCCA